>Ga0268266_10000321_pt1 | contig 75565 bp, 86 predicted proteins | sample KBSS13metaG_FD_190356 | JGI IMG/M metagenome (GOLD analysis project Ga0268266, IMG submission 190356) | Switchgrass rhizosphere microbial communities from Kellogg Biological Station, Michigan, USA - KBS S1-3 metaG (SPAdes) (version 2) | ecosystem: Host-associated > Plants > Roots > Rhizosphere...
TGAAGGGGCCCTCACGGGCCCCTTTGTTTTTCTGCCAGAAATGTCCGAATACACGCCCGCCCGAAGTTGGCCGTTTTGCTGCCATCAGGCCAACACAGCCGGGGCAGAGGGTGCGGCCCGGGCGTTCTGCTTCGGCGGGAGCTTTGGGCAATTGTGTCCCGCGAGGATCGCGGGCAGGGAACGGGCTTTCCATGACCATTTTGAGACTTCTGACCGTCTGCTCGCTGCTGGCGCTGGCGGGGTGCGACACCACATCCTGGGGAGCGACCCAGGCGACCGGTGGCGGCACCATGAGCGTGCCCTGCACGTCTCTTTCGGCCAGCCCCGCCAACACTGAGGGAATGAACCAGTCGCAACGCGATGCGGCAGAGGCCGCTCCGACGCCGATGTGCTGACGGCGGGGCAAGCTGCAAAAAGAAATTTGAAGGGGGCATCAGCCCCCTTTTTTGTGGTCACCCGGTTGTCATACTCTGCGTCGATATCGGCGCCGGCAACGACAACAAGAGAGGATTCCGCCATGAACAAGATCGCCTGGGACGAGGTCGACTCCTATATCGTCGAAAAGCTCATTCCCCATGATCGCGTGCTGGATACGGTCCTTAAGCACAACCGCGACAACGGTTTGCCCGCCATCGATGTCTCTGTGGCGCAGGGAAAATTCCTCAACCTGCTGGTGCGCATTTCGGGCGCCAAGATGATCCTCGAAGTCGGCACGCTTGGCGCCTATTCGACCATTTGCATGGCGCGCGGCCTGCCGCGGGGCGGCCGGGTCGTTACCCTCGAATTCGAAGAAAAGCACGCGCGGGTCGCACGCGAGAACATCGCAACGGCGGGTTTGTCCGAGGTAATCGAAGTCCGCCAGGGCAGGGCGATCGACAACCTACCGAAGATTTTTACTGAAGGCCTATATCCCTTCGACCTGATTTTCATCGATGCCGACAAGCCGAGCAACGCCGCCTATATCGACTGGGCCATACGCCTCAGCCGGCCGGGCACGGTCATCGTCGTCGATAACGTCATCCGCAACGGAGCGGTGACCGACGCGCTCAGCGGCGACGGCAGCGTCCGTGGTTCGCGCGAGGCTTTTGACAGCATCGGTAGCAATCCGAAGCTTTCGGCCACGGCGCTGCAGACCGTCGGCTCGAAGGGCTATGACGGGTTTGCGATCGCTGTGGTGGAGTAGGGCTCAGCCCGCCCTCGCGCCGAATAGCGGAAATCGTCGCGCTTCACGCCAGCCCTCGGGCTGGTGAGCAAACAGCGAACATGCGGCGACGTGCGAATAAATCGGCATAGCAAGCGCGCCGATGAGCTGGCCGGCGATGCTGTCGAGCAAGGGTTGGTCTCCGATCGCAACGGTCAGGTGAGGGATCGAATCGCGAAAGGCGCCGCCATAGGGCGGGCAGTCGGGAAAGGCCGCGGCGAGCGCGTTTGTGAGCTGGACGATTGGCTCGGCCGGCTCTGGCGCAAGCCATAGCGCTCCCGGAAATCGTCCGAGCTTCGAAAATCTCACCTCAAAAGAAGGGAAAACCTCAAAGATCGAGCCGAGCTTGGCCATGCAGGTCGGATCGATGGTCTCGAACGGCCTGAATGGAAACAGCGCGGTGACGTGTGCGGGCATGCCACGAGCAGCCGAGGGGTCGTATTTCAGACGCCAAGTCGAGACCAGGCCTTCGGCCTCGGGGATGCACAAAACCAGCGCCGTTTCCATCGCAGCGTCTGTCCGATCCTACTTCGTCCCGATGAACGCGGTGAATTTCTTCACCAGGTCGGCCCAGAGCGAGAGCGTCGAGTCCATGTTGTCGGGGCTCACGCCGTGGACGAGGTTGACGTCCATATCCATGCTGGCTTCGCCGTCGCTATCGATATAGGCGCGGGCGAATCTGGTGTCGCGATTCCACCCGTTGATCTTGTCGGCGTCGGGCTTGCTCCCCACATAACCGGCGTAGAAGTCGAGATCCTCGCAGTCCTTGTGGGTCTTGTCGTCACAGCTCGAAAAATAGATCGTGTAGGGCTGGCCCTCGATCTTTCCCGAAATTTTCGGTGCGCCGCTGTCCTGCGTTCCAAGGATGGCGCTGCCGTAGCCGCGGGCGAGATTTAGGATATCGTCGGTGCTGTTGCCATCGATGAGTGCAGGGGCGCTATTGGCCGCAAAGGCCGGCGTTGCTGCGGCGAGCACCAAGCAGAGAATCAAGGCTCCAGACCGCATTAAAACCTCCCTCGGGTCGGTTGTGGCATTAAAGCCTTGAGCTCAGCACCGCGACCGCTGTGGGACTGATCCTATACGGTCGATTCGGCGGACGAAACCGTCTGCGAAGCGGTAGCCGGCGAGGCGTTGGCCCTGCACATGAGCCATGCGTAAAACCATGCGTTTGTGACGCTGCCAATACGCAAAGAATCCTTGACGGGCGCTGATGTGGGTTATAGAGAAGCGCCACCTTAGCGGTCGGTCGTGGGTTTCACGCGGGTATCTGCCACCTTGTGCGGGCATCCAGGAAACTCAAACACACCGGTTCGGTAACAGACGTTGCAAGAGCCGTGCGCATGAACGCCTTTCGTATGAAGGGTGGTCCGCTGCATTGAAAGGCGCCGCTGTTCCCTTTGTGGGAGGAGCAGGCGCCCGATGGTTTTTGGTGTCTCGAACGAACAGAATTTGGACGGACGGAAAGAGCGCAATGCCGACCATTAATCAGTTGATCCGCAAGCCACGGGCATCCAAGCCCCGGCGGAACAAAGTCCCGGCCATGGAAGCCAACCCGCAAAAGCGTGGTGTGTGCTCGCGCGTCTATACGACGACGCCGAAGAAGCCGAACTCCGCCTTGCGGAAGGTGGCCAAGGTTCGCCTCACCAATCAGCGTGAGGTGATCTCATATATCCCCGGCGAGGGTCACAACCTGCAGGAGCACTCGGTCGTGCTCATCCGCGGCGGCCGCGTGCGCGACCTGCCCGGCGTCCGTTACCACGTACTGCGCGGCGTTCTCGATACGCAGAGCGTCAAGGACCGCAAGCAGCGCCGTTCGAAGTACGGCGCGAAGCGTCCGAAATAAGGAGATAACGATATGTCCCGTCGTCACCGCGCGGAAAAGCGCGACGTCATCCCGGACGCGAAGTTTGGCGATATCGTCGTCACCAAGTTCATGAACTCGCTCATGGAAGACGGCAAGAAGTCCGTCGCCGAGTCGATTGTCTATGGCGCCTTCGACATCGTGCAGTCGAAGACCCGTCAGGACCCGATCGCTGCCTTCCACACCGCCCTCGACAACATTCGTCCGGCGGTTGAAGTGCGCTCGCGCCGCGTTGGCGGTGCGACCTATCAGGTCCCGGTCGAAGTCCGTACCGACCGCCAGCAGGCGCTTGCTATCCGCTGGCTCATTGAATCCGCACGTAAACGCGGCGAACACACCATGAAAGAGCGCCTGTCGGGCGAGCTCATGGATGCTGTCAACGGCCGCGGCCAGGCAGTCAAGAAGCGCGAAGACACGCACCGCATGGCGGACGCGAACCGCGCCTTCTCGCACTACCGCTGGTAAGGAGCACACCCCATGGCCCGCGAATATCCTATCAACGAATACCGCAATTTCGGCATCATGGCGCACATCGATGCTGGCAAGACCACGACCACTGAGCGTGTGCTCTACTACACCGGCAAGTCCCATAAGATCGGCGAAGTCCACGACGGCGCCGCGACCATGGACTGGATGGAGCAGGAGCAGGAACGCGGTATCACCATCACGTCCGCTGCGACGACCACCTTCTGGAAGGGTCGCAACGGCCGTATGCACCGCTTCAACATCATCGACACGCCCGGACACGTGGACTTCACCATTGAAGTGGAGCGTTCGCTCCGCGTCCTCGACGGCGCCATCGCGCTGCTCGACGGCAACCAGGGCGTCGAGCCGCAGACCGAAACCGTCTGGCGCCAGGCCGACAAGTACAATGTGCCGCGGCTGATCTTCGTCAACAAAATGGACAAGATCGGCGCCGATTTCTATTTCTGCGTCGACAGCCTCAAGAAGCGCCTCGGCATCAATTATGTCGTGATGCAGCTTCCGATTGGCGCCGAGAGCGATTTCAAGGGCGTCGTCGACCTGATCGAGATGAACGCGCTCGTCTGGCGCAATGAAGAGCTGGGCGCCCAGTGGGACGTCGTCGAGATTCCCGACGACCTCAAAGAGCGCGCGGTCGAATATCGTGAGAAGCTGATCGAGAAGGCCGTCGAAGTCGACGATGCCGCGACCGAGGCCTATCTCAATGGCGAAATGCCGGACAACGCGACGATCCGTCGCCTGATCCGCAAGGGCACGGTCGACTCGACGTTCTTCCCGGTGTTCTGTGGCTCGGCCTTCAAGAACAAGGGCGTGCAGCCCCTTCTCGATGGCGTTATCGACTTCCTGCCGTCGCCGATCGACATTCCGGCGATCAAGGGCATCGACCTGAAGACCGGTGCCGAGATCGAGCGTCACGCGTCCGACGAAGAGCCGCTGTCGATGCTGGCGTTCAAGATCGCCAACGACCCGCACATGGGCACGCTGACCTTCTGCCGCATCTACTCGGGTCACCTCGAGCAGGGCGCGATGCTGGAAAACACGGTCAAGGAAAAGCGCGAGCGCGTTGGCCGCATGTTCCAGATGCACGCCAACAGCCGTGAGCAGATCAACGAGGCTTTCGCCGGCGACATCGTCGCCATCGTCGGCCTCAAGGATACGACGACTGGCGATACGCTGGCCGTGACCAACGCGCAGGTCATTCTCGAACGGATGATCTTCCCCGAGCCGGTTATCGACATCGCGGTGGAGCCCAAGACCAAGGCCGACCAGGAGAAGATGGGCCTCGCCCTCGCTCGCCTCGCCGCCGAGGATCCGAGCTTCCGCGTCAAGACCGACGAGGAATCCGGCCAGACGATCATCTCGGGCATGGGCGAATTGCACCTCGACATCATCGTCGACCGCATGAAGCGCGAGTTCAAGGTTGAGGCCAATATCGGTGCGCCGCAGGTGGCGTATCGCGAGGCGATCACCCGCACGGTCGAGCACGACTATACGCACAAGAAGCAGTCCGGCGGTTCGGGCCAGTTCGCCCGCATCAAGTTCCGCATCGAGCCCAACGAAGCCGGCAAGGGCTTCGAGTTCGCCTCGGAAGTCGTCGGCGGCAACGTGCCGAAGGAATACGTGCCGGGCGTCAAGAAGGGCGTGGAATCGGTGATGGGCGCAGGCCCGGTCATTGGCTTCCCGATCGTCGACGTGAAGTTCACGCTGACGGACGGCGCCTACCACGACGTCGACTCCTCGGTTCTGGCGTTCGAAATCGCCGGCCGCGCGGGCTTCAAGGAAGCCATCGAAAAGGCCGGCCCGAAGATCCTCGAGCCGATCATGGCCGTTGAAGTCGTGACCCCGGAAGACTATGTGGGCGACGTTATCGGTGACTTGAACTCCCGCCGTGGGCAGATCCGCGGCACCGAAGGCCGGGGCATTGCCCAGGTCGTCGATGCCATGGTGCCGCTTGCGAACATGTTTGGCTACGTCAACTCGCTGCGCTCGATGAGCCAGGGGCGGGCGCAGTACACCATGACGTTCGACCACTACGAACAAGTGCCGAATGCGGTCGCCCAGGAAGTTCAGGCGAAGTACGCCTGATAGCCGCCCCTAACCACAAACGAATGAAACTTACTGCTGGCTGAGGCCGGCGGATTACGGAGAAAAGCGATGGGTAAGGAAAAATTCTCGCGCACCAAGCCGCACTGCAACATTGGCACCATTGGTCACGTCGACCATGGCAAGACCTCGTTGACAGCGGCGATCACCAAGGTGCTCGCAGAGACCGGCGGCGCGACCTTCAAGGCCTATGCTGACATCGACGCCGCTCCCGAAGAGCGCGCTCGCGGTATCACGATCAATACGGCGCACGTCGAGTACGAGACGCAGAACCGCCACTACGCACACGTCGATTGCCCCGGCCACGCCGACTATGTGAAGAACATGATCACCGGCGCTGCCCAGATGGACGGCGCGATCCTGGTCGTGTCCGCCGCTGACGGCCCGATGCCGCAGACGCGTGAGCATATCCTGCTTGCCTACAACGTCGGCGTGCCGGCGATGGTGGTGTTCCTCAACAAGTGCGACATGGTCGACGATCCGGAACTGCTCGAACTCGTCGAGCTCGAAGTCCGCGAACTGCTGACCTCGTACGGCTTCCCGGGCGACGACATTCCGATCGTCAAGGGCTCGGCCACCGAAGCGCTGAACGACGGCGACAAGAAGCTCGGCCACGACGCCGTGCTGGAGCTTATGGCTGCCGTTGACAGCTATATCCCGCAGCCGTCGCGTCCGGTCGATCAGCCGTTCCTGATGCCGATCGAAGACGTGTTCTCGATCTCTGGCCGTGGCACCGTGGTGACCGGCCGCGTCGAGCGCGGCATCGTCAAGGTAGGCGAGGAAGTCGAGATCGTCGGCATCAAGGCGACGCAGAAGACGACCGTTACCGGCGTTGAAATGTTCCGCAAGCTGCTCGATCAGGGCCAGGCCGGCGACAACATCGGCGCGCTGATCCGTGGTATCGACCGTACTCAGGTCGAGCGCGGCCAGGTGCTCTGCAAGCCCGGTTCGATCACCCCGCACACCAAGTTCATCGCCGAGGCCTACATCCTCACCAAGGAAGAAGGCGGCCGTCATACCCCGTTCTTCTCCAACTACCGTCCGCAGTTCTACTTCCGCACCACGGACGTGACGGGTGTGGTGTCGCTGCCGGAAGGCACCGAAATGGTGATGCCGGGCGACAACGTGAACATCAACGTGCAGCTGATTGTGCCGATCGCCATGGAAGAGAAGCTCCGCTTCGCTATCCGTGAGGGTGGCCGTACGGTCGGCTCGGGCATCGTCTCGAAGATCCTCGAATAACTGAAGCCTTCAAAGGGCGCGCAGCGCGCCCACTAAACCGCGCTGCGCGCCAACTTATTCAGGAATGACAAGATGAACGGCCAAAACATTCGCATCCGGCTCAAGGCCTTCGATCACCGCGTACTCGATACGTCGACGCGCGAGATCGTCAACACGGCCAAGCGGACCGGCGCGCAGGTGCGCGGTCCGATCCCGCTGCCGACGCGGATTGAAAAATTCACTGTCAATCGTTCGCCTCACGTCGACAAGAAGAGCCGCGAGCAGTTCGAGATCAGGACGCACAAGCGTCTCCTCGACATCGTGGACCCGACGCCGCAGACGGTTGATGCCCTGATGAAGCTCGATCTCGCCGCCGGCGTCGACGTCGAAATCAAGCTCTAAGGAATAAGTCGCGCTGATCGCCAACAGGGTCCTCTTGCTGAGCAATGACCCGGTCAGTCGCCAAAGGGAAAAGGTAAAACCGATGCGTTCTGGTTTGATCGCACAGAAGCTGGGAATGACCCGCCTGTTCACCGCCGACGGCACGGATGTGCCCGTCACGGTGCTGGGTCTGCAGAACTGCCAGGTGGTAGGCCAGCGGACGGAAGAAAACGGCGGCTATGTCGCGCTGCAGCTCGGCGCCGGCACAGTCAAGGCCAACAACCTCACCAAGGCCGATCGCGGTAACTTCGCGGCCGCCAAGGTTGAGCCGAAGCGGAAAGTAGTCGAGTTTCGTGTCGATTCTGCGAACCTCATCGAGGTTGGCGCGTCGATGCAGGCCGACCATTTCGCCGTCGGCCAGCTGGTGGATGTCACCGGCACGTCGGTCGGTAAGGGTTTTGCCGGCGCGATGAAGCGCCACAACTTCGGCGGTCTCCGCGCCACGCACGGTGTGTCCGTGTCGCACCGCTCGCACGGTTCGACCGGCCAGCGCCAGGACCCGGGCAAGGTGTTCAAGGGCAAGAAGATGGCCGGCCACATGGGCGACCGTCGCGTCACCACCCAGAACGTCAAGGTCGTCAAGACCGACGTCGAGCGCGGTCTGATCATGATTGAGGGCGCGGTTCCGGGCGCCAAGGGCGGCTGGATCATGATCCGCGATGCCGTCAAGAAGCCGGCCCACAAGGACACGCCGAAAGTTGGCTCGTTCAAGCCGGCCGTCGCTGCGACCGAAGCCGCCGCAGTGGAGAGCAAATAATGGACATCCAGATTATCTCGCTCGACGGCAAGGACGCCGGTTCGGTCACCCTCAAGGACGATATTTTCGGCCTCGATGTCCGCACCGACATCCTCCACCGCATGGTGCGTTATCAGCAGCTCAAGGCGATGTCCGGTACGCACGATGTGAAGCATCGTTCGGAAGGCACGCGCACCGGCAAGAAGTTCGTGAAGCAGAAGGGTTCGGGCGGCGCCCGCCACGGCGATCGCAAGGCCCCGCAGTTCCGTGGTGGTGGTCGCGCTTTCGGTCCGACGCCCCGCAGCCATGCGATCGACCTTCCCAAGAAGGTCCGCGCTCTGGCGCTGAAGCACGCGCTTTCGGCCAAGGCCAAGGCCGGCGAGCTGACCATTGTCGATACGGTCGCGACCAAGGCTCCCAAGACTGCCGATCTGCGCACGTCGTTCGGCAAGCTGGAATGGCTGTCGGCGCTGATCATCGATGGCGCGACGGTCGACGCGAATTTCGCGCTCGCTGCTCGCAACATCCCGAACATCGACGTGCTGCCGGTTCAGGGCATCAACGTTGCCGATATCCTGCGCCGCCGGAAGCTCGTGCTGACCAAGGCCGCCCTCGATGCGCTGGAGGCGCGCTTCGCATGAGCAAGTTTACGAACTACGACGTGATCCGCTCGCCGGTCGTGACCGAAAAGTCGACCAATCTGAGCGAACACAGCCAGGTCGTTTTTGACGTGTCAATCGACGCCACCAAGCCGCAGATCAAGGCCGCCGTCGAGGCGCTGTTCGAGGTCAAGGTGAAGGCCGTCAACACGCATGTCCGCAAGGGCAAGATCAAGCGCTTCCGTAATCGTCTCGGCGTCCGTAACGACGTCAAGAAAGCGGTTGTGACCCTCGTCGAGGGCCAGACGATCGACATTTCGTCCGGCATCTAAGGGAACGGTAAGAAAATGGGTTTGAAAACTTACAATCCGACGTCTCCCGGCCGGCGCCAGCTGATCACTACTGATCGCTCGGAGCTCTGGGGTGGCGCGCCGGTCAAGACCTTGACCGAGGGCAAGCATTCCAAGGGCGGACGCAACAATCGCGGTCGTACCACGGCCTATCACCGTGGCGGCGGGCACAAGCGCTCGTATCGCCTGGTTGACTTCCGCCGCACGCGTTTCGATGCCGTCGCGACGGTCGAGCGGCTGGAATACGATCCGAACCGCACCGCCTTCATCGCCCTCATCAACTACGAGGACGGCGAGCAGGCTTACATCATTGCGCCCCAGCGTCTGGCGGCCGGCGACAAGGTCGTGTCCTCGAAGGGCACTGCCGACGTGAAGCCGGGCAATGCCATGCCGCTCGAGCGGATGCCGGTCGGCACCATCGTCCACAACGTGGAGATGAAGCCGGGCAAGGGCGGTCAGATCGCCCGTTCCGCCGGGACGTATGCGCAGTATGTCGGCCGCGACCAGGGCTGGGCCATCCTTCGCCTCAACTCGGGCGAGCAGCGCCGCGTCCACGGTACCTGCCTCGCGACGGTCGGCGCGGTCTCCAACCAGGACCATTCGAACACCTCGATCGGCAAGGCCGGTCGTAACCGCTGGCTCGGCAAGAAGCCCGTCAACCGCGGCGTCACCATGAACCCGGTCGATCACCCGCATGGCGGTGGCGAAGGCCGTACCTCTGGTGGCCGTCACCCGGTGACCCCGTGGGGCAAGCCGACCAAGGGCAAGAAGACACGTTCCAACAAGGCGACGGACAAGTTCATCGTCCGCTCGCGGCATCTGAAGAAGGGCCGGTAAGCCATGACTCGTTCGCTCTGGAAGGGCCCGTTCGTCGACGGGTACATGCTCAAGAAAGCTGACGCGTCGCGTGCCTCCGGCCGCAATGAAGTCATCAAGATCTGGAGCCGCCGGTCGACCATCCTGCCGCAGTTTGTCGGCCTCACCTTCGGCGTCCACAACGGCCACAAGCACGTGCCCGTCGCGGTCAACGAAGAGATGATCGGCCACAAGTTCGGCGAGTTCGCCCCGACCCGTACCTATTACGGTCACTCGGCCGACAAGAAGGCCAAGAGGAAGTAAGATGGGCAAGCAGAAAACCAAGCGCGCGCTCAAGGACAACGAGGCGAAAGCCGTCCTGCGCACGGTCAAGACCAGCGCCGTCAAGCTCAACCTCGTCGCCGCTCAGATCCGCGGCAAGAAGGTCGATAAGGCCCTGGCCGAACTGACCTTTTCGCGCAAGCGCATTGCCGGTCCGGTGAAAAAGACGCTCGAGAGCGCCATCGCCAACGCCGAGAACAATCACGGGCTCGATACGGACTCGCTGGTGGTCGCCGAGGCCTATGTCGGCAACGGCCTGATCATGAAGCGCTTCCTCGCCCGCGGCCGTGGCCACTCGGCGCGCCTGGAGCACACGTTCTCGCACCTGACCATCGTGGTGCGCCAAGTTGAGGAGACCGCATAATGGGTCAGAAGATCAATCCGGTCGGCCTTCGGCTCGGCATCAACCGCACGTGGGATTCCCGCTGGTTCGCCAACAAGGGCGAATACGCCAACCTCCTGCAGGAAGATCTCGCCATCCGCCGTATGCTGATGGAAGACCTCAAGCAGGCTGCGGTGTCCAAGATCGTCATCGAGCGTCCGCACCGTAAGTGCCGCGTTTCGATCCATACCGCTCGTCCCGGTATCGTCATCGGCAAGAAGGGCGCGGACATCGACAAGATCCGCGCCAAGGTGAAAAAGTTCACCGACAGCGAAGTGCACATCAACATCGTTGAAGTGCGCAAGCCCGAGACCGATGCCACCCTCGTTGCGCAGGGCATTGCCCAGCAGCTCGAGCGCCGTGTCGCCTTCCGCCGTGCCATGAAGCGCGCCGTGCAGACGGCGATGCGCATGGGCGCCGGCGGCATCCGCGTCAACGTAGGCGGTCGCCTCGGCGGCGCGGACATTGCGCGTATGGAGTGGTACCGCGAAGGCCGCGTGCCGCTGCACACGCTGCGCGCCGACATCGACTACGGCACTGCCGAAGCGAAGACCACGTACGGCATCATTGGCGTCAAGGTCTGGATCTTCAAGGGCGAAGTGCTCGAGCATGATCCCACCGCCCACGAGCGTCGCGCCACCGAAGGTGGTGGCAGCGGCGAAGGCCAGGGCCAGCGCCGTGAACGCGGCGATCGCGAAGAGCGTGGTGATCGGGGTGGCCGCGAACGCGGCGATCGCGATCGCGCGCCGGCGAACTGAGAAGGCAGACTAACAAATGCTGCAACCTAAAAAGACCAAGTTCCGCAAGGCCCACAAGGGCCGCATCCACGGCAATGCCAAGGGTGGTCTGGAACTCGCCTTCGGCCAGTACGGTCTCAAGGCAACCGAACCCGAGCGCGTCACCGCGCGGCAGATCGAAGCGGCCCGCCGTGCGATCACCCGCGAAATGAAGCGCGCGGGCCGTGTGTGGATCCGGGTGTTCCCGGACCTGCCGGTTTCCAAGAAGCCCGTCGAAGTTCGTATGGGTAAGGGCAAGGGCTCTGTCGAGTATTGGGCCGCGCGCGTAAAGCCCGGTCGTATTGTGTTCGAGATCGACGGTGTCGACGAGGCGACGGCTAAGGAAGCCCTCCGTCTTGGCGCGATGAAGCTGCCGATCATGACGCGCGTCGTAACGCGCATCGCCGAATAGGGGTTTGAGATGAAAGCCAGTGACCATCGGTCAAAGACCCCGGACGAACTGAAGGACGCGCTGCTCGGCCTCAAGAAGGAGCAGTTCAACCTCAGGTTCCAGCGGGCGACGCAGCAGCTTGAAAAGGCCGGGCGCGTCAAGGAAGTGCGGCGCGAGATTGCCCGGATCAAAACGATCCTCGGCGAAAAAGCCGCGGCAGCGAAGTAAGGAGACGAGATGCCCAAGCGCGTTTTGCAGGGGACAGTGGTCTCCGACGTGAATGAGAAGACGGTGGTAGTGCGCGTTGACCGCGCCTTTACCCATCCGGTGATGAAGAAGACCGTGCGCCGGTCCAAGAAGTATCACGCCCATGACGAGGCCAATGCGGCCAAGGTCGGCGATACCGTGTGGATCGAGGAATGCGCGCCGATTTCGAAGAACAAGCGCTGGACTCTCGTAGAGCACGCGTAAGCTGAAGATTTCGCTCGGTCCCGCAAGGGCAGGGCGGCAGGAACAAGAAGGCATAATGCCATGATTCAGATGCAGTCCAATCTCGATGTGGCGGATAATTCCGGCGCGCGTCGTGTCATGTGCATCAAGGTGCTCGGCGGGTCGCACCGCAAGTACGCTTCGGTCGGCGACATCATCGTCGTCTCGGTGAAGGATGCGATCCCGCGTGGTCGCGTCAAGAAGGGCCAGGTGATGAAGGCTGTCGTGGTTCGCACGGCGCACGACATCCGCCGCCCCGATGGCACCGTGATCCGCTTCGACAAGAATGCGGCCGTCCTTATCAACAACCAGGCGGAGCCGATCGGCACCCGCATCTTCGGACCGGTTCCCCGCGAACTGCGCGCCAAGAACCACATGAAGATCATTTCGCTCGCCCCGGAGGTGTTGTGATGGCCGCTAAGATCAAGAAAGGCGACAAGGTCGTCATCCTTGCCGGTAAGGACAAGGGCAAAAGCGGGACCGTCGAGCAGGTGATCCCGACCGAGACGCGCGCTGTCGTGAGCGGCCTCAATCTCGTGCGTCGCCACACCAAGCAGACGGCGAGCCAGGAGTCCGGGATTTTCACCAAACCTGCGCCGATTCATCTGTCCAACCTGGCGCTTGCCGACAAGAACGGCAAAGCGACGCGCGTTGGCTTCACCATCAATAAGGACGGCACCAAGGTGCGCGTCGCCAAGACCACCGGAGATGTGATCGATGGCTGATACCGTTTATGTGCCGCGCCTGCGCACTCAGTATGACGACGCGATCCGCGCCGGCCTTACCGAGCAGTTCGGCTACAAGAACCCGATGCAGGTGCCCAAGCTCGACAAGATCGTGCTGAACATGGGCGTCGGCGAAGCCACGGGCGACACCAAGAAGGTGCGCAACGCGGCCGACGAGCTGCAGAAGATCGCCGGACAGAAGCCGGTCATCACGCATGCCCGCAAGTCGATCGCCGGCTTCAAGGTGCGTGAGGACATGCCGCTCGGCGTCAAGGTGACGCTGCGCAAGGCCCGTATGTACGAGTTCCTGGATCGTCTGGTGAACGTGGCCCTGCCGCGCGTCCGCGACTTCCGCGGGCTGAACCCGAACTCCTTTGATGGCCGCGGCAACTATGCCCTGGGCATCAAGGAACATATCATTTTCCCGGAGATCTCATACGACCAGATCGAACAGGTCTGGGGCATGGATGTGATCATCTGCACCACCGCCAAAAGCGACGACGAAGCTCGTGCGCTGCTGAAGGCATTCAACTTCCCCTTCCGGCAGTAACGAGAGAAAGAGGACGATATGGCAAAGACGAGCGCCATCGAGAAGAATAAGCGCCGGGCCAAGCTGGCCAAGCAGTTCAGCGCCAAGCGCGCCAAGCTGAAGGCCATCACCAAGGACCAGTCGGTGTCCATGGAAGAGCGTTTCACCGCCCAGCTCAAGCTGGCGCAGCTGCCGCGCAATTCCTCGCCGGGCCGGTACCGCAACCGGTGCGAGTTCTCGGGGCGTCCGCGCGGCGTCTATCGCAAGACCAAGCTCAGCCGCATCGCGATGCGTGAATTGGGCAACCTCGGGCAGATTCCCGGCCTCGTGAAGTCGAGCTGGTAAGAAGGATTTGAGACGATGAGTGTTAACGATCCGATCGGCGATATGCTGACCCGCATCCGCAATGCGCAGATGCGCCGCCGGGACGTCGTCTCGACGCCGGCGTCGACGCTGCGCGGCCGCGTGCTCGACGTGCTGAAGTCCGAGGGCTTCATCCGCGGCTACACGGAAGGCGCCGATGACAATGGCTCGGCGACTTACGATATCGAGCTGAAGTATGCCGACAATACCCCGGTGATCCGCACGATCGAGCGCGTGTCCCGGCCGGGCCGCCGCGTTTACGCGTCGGTCAAGAATATTCCGCAGGTCGCTCAGGGCCTTGGCGTGTCGATCATGTCGACTCCCAAGGGCGTGATGGCCGACCATGAAGCCAGGTCCCAGAATCTGGGTGGTGAGGTACTCTGCCGAGTCTTCTGATTTTTCAGAAGGCTTCGGTGTGACGATTACTCCGAAGGAAGAAATAGAGAATGTCGCGTACAGGCAAGAAACCGGTTGCTCCCGTCAGCGGCGTGACCATCACGATCGCCGACCGCAAGGTCACCGTGAAGGGTCCCAAGGGCGAGCAGTCGCTCACGCTGATGGATATCGTCAACGCCAAGCAGGGCGAGCACGGACTTGTGGTCGAGCCGGCGAACGATACCAAGGAAGCCAATGCTGCCTGGGGTACGACACGCGCGCTGATCAACAATATGGTCGTGGGCGTCACCAAGGGCTTTGAGAAGAAGCTGCTCATCCAGGGCGTGGGTTTCCGCGCCGCCCTCCAGGGCAAGGATCTGAAGCTTTCCCTGGGTTTCAGCCACGACGTCGTCTATCAGACGCCAAAGGGCATCACGATCGCTGTTCCGGCACCGACCGAAGTGTTGGTGACAGGAACTGACAAGCAGCAGGTCGGACAGGTCGCGGCCAATATCCGTGCCTACCGCAAGCCGGAGCCCTATAAGGGCAAAGGCGTGCGTTACGATGGCGAGTATATCGCCCGCAAGGAAGGCAAGAAGAAGTAAGGACGATGGCACACATTACTGGTTCAGAACGCCGCAAGGCCCGCGTCCGTCGCTCGATCAAGGCAGCCGCCAAAGGGCGTCCTCGCCTCTCGGTCTTCCGCTCGGGCAAAAATATCTATGCGCAGATCATCGACGATGCGACCGGCCGTACGCTGGCCGCCGCCTCGACGATCGACAAGGAAGCCAAGGTCGAGAAGGGCGCCACTCAGGAAGCCGCTCAGAACGTTGGCAAGCTGATCGCCGAGCGCGGCAAGAAGGCCGGCGTCGAGCAGGTCATCTTCGACCGTGGCGGGTATCTGTTTCATGGCCGGGTGAAAGCCCTGGCCGACGGCGCCCGCGAAGGCGGCCTGCAGTTCTAACGCGCGATTTGAAAGAAAGCTGAGAAGCCATGAGAGACGTACAAGAGCGCGATAGCGAGTTTATCGACCGTCTGGTCCACATCAATCGTGTGGCCAAGGTGGTGAAGGGCGGCCGGCGTTTCGGTTTCGCCGCGCTCGTCGTTGTCGGTGACCAGAAGGGCCGCGTCGGCTTCGGCCACGGCAAGGCCCGCGAAGTTCCCGAGGCGATCCGCAAGGCGACCGAGCAGGCCAAGCGCCAGATGATCCGCGTGCCGCTGCGTGAAGCGCGTACGCTGCATCACGACGTCGTCGGCCATCACGGCGCCGGCAGGGTCATTCTTCGTTCGGCAGTGCCGGGCACCGGCATCATCGCCGGCGGTCCGATGCGCGCCGTGTTCGAGACGCTGGGCATCAACGACATCGTTGCCAAGTCGCAGGGCACCGCAAACCCCTACAACATGGTGCGGGCCACCTTTGACGCGTTGAAGCGCGTCGACAGCCCTCGTTCCGTTGCAGCGCGCCGCGGCCTCAAGGTTTCCGAGCTCCAGGCCCGCCGCGGCCAGGAATCGGTCGAAGCCTGATCCGGACGGCTGGAGAGTAGAAAATGGCTGACAAGACCGTAACCATCGAGCAGATCGCGAGCCCCGTGCGCCGTCCCCAGGACCAGCGTGCGACCCTGATCGGCCTCGGCCTCAACAAGATCCGTAAGCAGTCGACGCTTAAGGACACGCCCGAAGTGCGCGGCATGATCCGCAAGATCCCGCACCTCGTTCGCGTCGTCGGCGAGAAATAAGGACTATCTCCATGACGCGTTTGAACGAACTTCGTGACAATCCGGGCGCCAACAAGACCCGCGTCCGCGTGGGCCGTGGTATTGGCTCGGGCGTCGGCAAAACCGCCGGTCGCGGCGGCAAGGGCCAGACGGCGCGCTCCGGCGTCGCCATCAACGGCTTTGAAGGCGGCCAGATGCCGCTCCACATGCGTATGCCGAAGCGCGGCTTCAACGTGCCGAACGTGAAGAGCTACAACGCTGTGCGCCTCGATCGCATCCAGGCCTATATCGACAGCGGCAAGCTCGACCATAAGGGCGTGATCGACGCCGAGGCGCTGATCAAGGCCGGCGTCATCCGCCGCGCCCTCGATGGTGTTCGTCTGGTACAGGGCTCAGCCGAGTTCAAGGCCAAGAAGGTTACCTTCAAAGTCTATCACGCCTCTAAGGGCGCGATCGCGGCTATTGAAGCGGCGGGCGGCAAGGTCGATATGCCGGAAGCAGCGGCGCCCCAGGCCGAGGCCTAAGGCACTGCAGCGCGGCCGGCGGAGGAGCAATCCTGCGCTTTCCGGCCGCGCCAACACTGAAGACCGTGGCCGGCGTTTGCACGTGAACGAATAGGCACTCGGCCGGAAGGAGCGAATATGGCGTCCGCAGCCGAGCAACTTGCTAAAAACCTCAATTTCGCGACCTTTGCGAAGGCCAAGGCGCTGCAGCAGCGCATCTGGTTCACCATCGGCGCGCTAATTGTCTATCGGCTCGGTACCTACATCCCGGTGCCCGGCATCGATCCCGCCGCTTACCAGCAGACCTTCAACAATGCCTCCAAGGGCATTTTTGGCATGTTCGACCTGCTGTCGGGCGGCGCCGTGCATCGCATGGCGATCTTTGCGCTGAACCTCATTCCCTACATCACGGCGTCCATCGTCGTGCAGGTCATCGCGACTGCCTCTCCGCGCCTCGAGGCGCTGAAGAAAGAAGGCGAGTCCGGCCGCCGCAAGCTCAACCAGTATACCCGCTACCTCGCCGTAGTGTTCTGCGCCGTGCAGGCCTACGGCATCGCCGCCGGCCTCGAGGGCAGCCAGGGCGTGGTGTTGCATCCCGGCTGGTTCTTCCGCCTGACGACCGTCATGACGCTGGTCGGCGGTACGATGTTCCTGATGTGGCTCGGCGAGCAGATCACCTCGCGCGGCGTCGGCAACGGTATCTCGCTCATCATTTTTGCGGGCATTGTCGCCAACCTGCCGATCACTGTCGAGCAGACCTTGCAGTTGGGCGCCACCGGCGCGCTGCCGAGCTATGCCGCCTTCGGCGTGCTGATTCTGGCGATTGTCGTCATCGCGATCATCGTGTTCTTTGAGCGTGCGCAGCGCCGCCTGCTGATCCAGTATCCAAAGCGACAGGTCGGGAACAAGATGTTCCAGGGCGATACGTCGCACCTGCCGCTCAAGCTCAATACATCCGGCGTTATCCCGGTGATCTTCGGCTCATCGCTGCTCCTGCTGCCCGCGACGATCACCTCGTTCGCCGCACAGGGCAATGCGCCGACCTGGCTGCAATATACCGCAGCGCTGCTCGGCCGCGGCCAGCCGCTCTATCTGATCCTGTTCGCTGTTCTGATCATCTTCTTCTCGTTCTTTTATACCGCCATCGTGCTCAACCCGAGCGACACTGCCGACAATCTCAAGCGTTCGGGCGGCTTCATTCCGGGGATCCGGCCGGGCGAGCGGACGGCGCAGCACATCGACTACGTTGTGACCCGCATCACCGTCGTCGGCGCGCTCTACCTGACGGTCGTGGCGCTCATTCCCGAGATGATCCACAGCGAGCTCAACGTCAGCCAGTTCATCGGCGGCACCTCGCTGCTGATCATGGTGACGGTGACGCTCGACACCATCAGCCAGATTCAAAGTCACCTCATCGCGCAGCAATATGAGGGGCTGGTGAAGCGCTCGCGTTTGGGGGGAAAGCGTAGATGAGGTTGATCCTGCTGGGGCCGCCGGGGGCGGGGAAGGGCACGCAGGCCAAGAGTTTAGTCGACGCTTACGGCATTCCGCAGCTTTCCACGGGAGATATCCTCAGGTCGGCAATCAAGGCGGGAACGCCGCTGGGTGTGCAGGCTAAGGCGGTGATCGATCGCGGCGACCTGGTTTCGGACGAGATCGTCAACGGTATCGTCTCCGAACGGCTCGATGAGGACGACGCGAGGAAGGGTTTCATCCTCGACGGCTTTCCGCGGACCATTCCTCAGGCCGAGGCGCTTGGTCACATGCTCGCCGAGCGTGGTGTGAAGCTAGATGCGGTGATCGAGATCACTGCCGACGCGGAAACGCTGACGCAGCGGATCATCAACCGGGCCCGCGAAAGCGGCCGCGCCGACGACAACGAGGAAGTCGTGCGCAACCGCCTCGAGGTCTACCGCGAGCAGACCGCGCCGCTGGTCGAATACTACCGGGGCGAGGGGTTGCTCAAATCGGTAGATGGCATGGCCGAGATCGGCGAAGTCACTGCCGCGATCAAGGCGGCGGTGGAGAACTGAAAGTCGGCGCTGAGCGGTGAAACAGCCGCAAAGTGCCGAAACCATTGAATTTCCGGGGCCCCGTTCCGATATGTGCGGGACGGCAACGGTTCCGGTTAAGCGTTTGTCAAAGTCAGTTGACTCTGACAAGACGAACGCATAAGGAACCGCTTCTGTCTCAAGGCATATTGGGCTGGATTCGGTTTCCTCGGTTTGGTGGGGAGCGGATTCCGGTCCCTTGTTGTTGAACGGTTGTGGTTATCGCGCCGCGATCGAATGAAGGAGAGCGAGTTGGCTCGTATTGCTGGCGTCAATATCCCGACGAACAAGCGCGTGGTTATCGCGCTGCAGTATATCCATGGGATCGGGCCCAAGAAGGCCGAGGAAATCGTCACCAAGGTTGGTATTCCGGCCGAGCGGCGGGTCAACGATCTGACCGACGCCGAGACGATCCAGATCCGTGAGGCTATCGAGAAGAACTATGTCGTCGAGGGTGATCTTCGCCGGCAGGTCTCGATGAACATCAAGCGGCTGATGGACCTGGGTAACTACCGTGGTCTCCGGCACCGCCGTGGCCTGCCGGTCCGCGGCCAGCGCACGCACACCAATGCGCGCACCCGCAAGGGCCCGGCCAAGGCAATCGCCGGCAAGAAGAAATAAGAAATCGGGAACGGGCCCGGGCGAAGCATTCGCCCGGATTGTCCACTCCCTGATGTAGCCGCTGGCATTACGGCGGCGCTGATATCGAACCAAAGGACGAAAATTGGCTAAGGCTGAAACGACGCGCGTTCGCCGCAAGGAACGCAAGAATATCACTTCGGGCGTTGCCCATGTGAACGCCTCCTTCAACAACACGATGATCACCATCACCGATGTCCAGGGCAACACCATTTCGTGGTCGTCCTCGGGCGTGATGGGTTTCAAGGGCTCGCGCAAGTCGACCCCTTATGCGGCCCAGGTCGCGGCGGAAGACGCCGCCAAGAAGGCCCAGGAACACGGCATGAAGACCCTCGAGGTCGAAGTGCGCGGTCCTGGCTCGGGTCGTGAATCGGCGCTTCGCGCGCTGCAGGCCGCGGGTTTCAACGTCACCTCCATCCGCGACGTGACCTCTATTCCGCACAATGGCTGCCGTCCGCGCAAGCGGCGTCGCGTCTAACCACCGGATTGAACCGTTAGGGTGCCGAAGGACGGCGCCCTTCGGCGTTTTATTGCGTAGGCGGCGGAGCGGCCGGGCGAATGGGCCGCATTTTTGAAAGGACGTTACCGTGACCATCCAGAGGAACTGGCAGGAACTGATCAAGCCGACCAAGCTGGACATTGTTTCGGGCAGCGACAACGCGCGCGTGGCCTCGGTAGTTGCCGAGCCGCTTGAGCGCGGCTACGGCCTCACCCTCGGCAATGCGCTTCGGCGCGTGCTGCTGTCCTCGCTTCAGGGCGCAGCTGTTACCGCGATCCAGATCGACGGCATTCTGCACGAATTCTCGTCGCTTCCGGGCGTGCGTGAAGACATCACCGACTTCGTGCTCAACGTCAAGGAAATCGCGGTCAAGATGAACAGCGAAGGGCCAAAGCGCCTGACGCTGACCAAGCAGGGCCCCGGCGCCGTGACCGCCGGCGACATCAAAGTCTCCGGCGATATCGAGGTGCTCAATCCCGAGCTCGTGATCTGCCATCTCGACGACGGCGCCGAGATCAACGTCGAGTTCACCATCAACACCGGCAAGGGCTACGTCCCGGCCGACCGCAACCGCCCGGACGATGCGCCGATCGGCTTCATCCCGGTCGATGCACTGTTTTCCCCGGTCCGCCGCGTCTCCTACAAGGTCGACGCGACGCGCGCCGGTGAAAGCCTCGACAAGGACAAGCTGACGCTGCAGGTCGAAACCAACGGCGCCATCACGCCCGAGGATGCCGTGGCTTACGCCGCCCGCATCCTTCAGGACCAGCTCACGGTGTTCGTGAACTTCGAGGAGCCGTCGAAGGAAAAGGGCCAGGAAGCCGTTCCGGAACTCGCCTTCAACCCGGCGCTGCTCAAGAAGGTCGACGAACTCGAGCTTTCGGTTCGTTCGGCCAACTGTCTCAAGAACGACAACATCGTCTACATCGGCGACCTCATTCAAAAGACCGAGGCCGAGATGCTCCGCACCCCGAATTTCGGGCGCAAGTCGCTCAACGAAATCAAGGAAGTGCTGGCGCAGATGGGCCTGCATCTCGGGATGGACGTTGCCAACTGGCCGCCGGAAAATATCGACGATCTGGCCAAACGCTACGAAGATCACTATTAAGCCTCAGCCATTTGGCTGGATGACCTAGTTGCGCCCCCGTGGCGCGCCCTGTTTGGGAGACTAAAAATGCGCCACGGTAATGCAAACCGTAAGCTCAACCGGACTGCGAGCCACCGCAAGGCGATGTTCGCCAATATGTCGGCCGCGCTGATCAAGCACGAGCAGATCGTCACGACCTTGCCGAAAGCCAAGGAACTGCGTCCGATCGTCGAGAAGCTTATCACGCTGGCCAAGCGCGGTGATCTGCACGCCCGCCGCCAGGCGATTGCCCAGATCCGCGACGAGGATCAGGTCCGCAAGCTCTTCGCCGTGCTCGGCGGCCGCTACAAGGACCGTCAGGGCGGCTACACCCGCATTCTGAAGGCCGGCTACCGCTACGGCGACAACGCCGCCGTTGCCGTGATCGAGTTTGTCGATCGCGACGTTTCGGCAAAGGGCCTCGACAGCGGCCCGGTGCAGGAACGCGCGTATCAGGATGATGACCAGTTTGCCGGCGCCGCTGCGTAATTCTCAGCACATCGGCTAGCAGTTTAGGGCGGTGATCCTTCGGGTCGCCGCCCTTTTTGTCTTTTCGGGAGGGGAAGCGAAATGGCCGATAAGGGATTGGTGGTCGTTACGGGAGCCAGTGGCTTCGTCGGCAAATGGGTGGTCATCGAACTGCTGAAGGCCGGCTACCGGGTGAGGGGCACGGTCCGCTCCGATGCCAAGGCCGCGCAGGTTCGTGCGACGGTCACACAGCTCCTTGGTGCCGAGGCCGCCTCGCGGCTCGAAACCTGCCAGGTCGACCTGCTCGACGACAAGGGCTGGCCCGAAGCCATGGCGCGCGCGGTTGCGGTAATGCACGTTGCGACGCAGATTCTTGGCGACGAGCCCAAGGATCCGAGCATTGTCATCCGTCCGGCGGTCGAAGGCACCGAGCGTGCCCTGCGCTTCGCCCACGCGGCGGGGATCAAAAGGGTGGTTATCACCTCTTCGATCGCCACGGTTGGCTATGGCCACGGCCAGACGAGCGGCAAGCGCACTTACAGCGAGAAGGACTTCACCAACCTCGACGGCATGAAGTGGAAGTGGGCCTACTGCATCGGCAAGACCACGGCCGAGCGCGCGGCGTGGGCCTATGCCAAGGCCAACGGTATGGGACTAACGACCATCCATCCCGGGATGATCCTCGGGCCGGCAGTCGATACGGATACCAGCATCTCGCTGATGGCGGTTGGCGGACTGCTCGACGGCACGACGCCGGCGCTGCCGAGCAACGGCTTTACGGTCAGCGACGTGCGCGACGTAGCCGAGATGCACGTGATGGCGATCGAAAAGCCCGAGGCGGCCGGCCAGCGCTATATGGCGACCGGCACCTATCTGCCGTTCCCGCGTATCGCCGAGATTTTGCGCGAGGCCTATCCTGCCGCCAACGTCACGATGAAGACGGTGCCGGACTGGCTGATCAAACTGCTGGTGCGTTTCAACAGCCCGATCCGCCAGATCATCAATGATATCGGCAACGAGAAGCACTACGACGGCACCAAGGGCGAAACGCTGCTGGGCCATCCGTTCCGCTCGCCCGAAGAAGCGACCCTGAGCGCCGCCGAGAGCCTGCTCCGGCTTGGCGTGGTGAAGCTGGGGTAGGGCATCCCCCAAAAGCAAAAAGGCCACGCTGCATTACAGCGTGGCCCTCGTGCCAGTCGTATTTGGCGAATTACTTCGTCGGCTTGGCGGGCGCCTGCGACTTCACGAACGCGGCAAGCTCGGCCTTGTTCAGGAAACCGCTCTTGTCGGTATCGGCCTTGGCGAACTCGTCCTTGGTGAGCTTGGGGAAGTACTTCTTCAGCTCGGCGAACGAGATCTTGCCGTCGTGGTTGGCGTCGATCAGCTTGAAGGTCAGCACGACCGGCTTGGCCGGGGTGGCGGCAGCGGCAACTTTCGCGACCGGCTTGGCAATAGCAGCAGCGGCCGGCTTGGCAGCGGTGGTCGCGGCAGTGGCGGCGAGCGCCGGAGCAGCCGAGAGAGCGGCCATGGCGACGAGCGCCGCAGCAGTAAGAATACGGTTCATTGGGTAAGTCTCCATAATGATTTTTGCGTCGACCTGACAGCGCCAGACGGCCCCGCCTGCCAGCCCGGTGACCTCACCGGATGCGAGCGAAACAGACGGGAGACAGGTGTCAGATTCGGGTCGAAATTGTGGCAACAAAGCGGCAAACACGATGTATGGGTGCGGCGCGGTGTCGCATGACTGGTGAGCGTGTGCTATCGATGCCACGAGGAAAGTAAAACCGGGTGACGCACACCATCCGACTAAGTTGATGTCTGTGTCAGAACGACGCACGCCCACATTACGGCGCGATAAGGATCATAATCGTGGTCGCGAGAGCAGATTTTGGCAGAAAAGAGCCAACAGCCGAAAGTAATATGGCATCTTCGTGCCTATTTGTGGCTATTTCGAGCTAACAGCGCCTGTCAGGACGAAGTACCTGGCCTCGACAACGCCCATTCTCCATAGGCGCGCTGCAGCTCGGCCATCGACAGAAACTCGATGAAGGGCAGGCCGGAGGCCGGCAGATCAGTCCTGTAGCGGCGGAGATTTCCAGGCGAGACGACGATGATCCAGTGGATCATCTCCCACTTGATGCTGTCCTTGCCACCGTCGAGATTGCCGGCGCGATTACGCTCCATCAGCGTCCGGCGGAGATAGCGCCAGAGACTGATCCAGCGATTGTCGCCGAGGAGGATTATGCCTGTGGCGCGCTTGAGCCGCTGCGGCATCAATACCGAGTAGTTGCCTTCCATTACCCAGGCGTCGCCCAGGATCGCCTCGTCGTGCAGGCCATAAAACTCGGCGTCGGGCCGCTGCACCCAATCGGTGTTGGGCAGATGCCGGAGCAGGTCGAGATGGACAGCCGGCAGGCCGAGCTTTTGCCCGATCGACACTGCCAGCGTCGACTTTCCACTATTGGATGGGCCGCAGATCATGATCCGCTGGCCGAGGTCGGTCAGTGCAAGCATCGCGTCCTCCTTTTGGGGGACGCGTCGTTTATCGGAGACGGGGCCTTGCCGCAAGCGGCAGGCGCTTACTCGTCTTCAGCGCCGAGGATCTGGTCGACCCAGTATTGGTCGCGGCGGTCAAAGCCGTTGAACGGGGTAAGCGAGGCCTGCGTGTAGGCGCCCATCAGCCCGAACTCGATCCAGTCATCCTCGTCTATGTCCGAGGGCAGGGTAAAAATCTGCGGCAGCACGTCGTAGCTGTCGCAGGTCGGGCCCCAGACAGTAAAGTCTTCGAAATTACCGTCATTGTCGTGGATACGCGGGCCGCGCCAGACACGCACTGGCGGGGTGAAGTGCATGAACTTCACTTCCATCAGCGCGCCGTAGGCACCGTCGTTCAAATAGACGGACACGCCGCCGCGCTGATGCTTTACCCGCAGCAGCAGCGACGTAGACGAGGTCACCATCGCCCGGCCCGGCTCGATAATGAGCTCCGGCCGCGATTTGCCGAAATTGTCCTTCACGGCCGTCTCGATGGTCTCGAAGTAATAATCCATCGGCGGCGCTTCGCTGGTCGGGTAGGGAGCCGGATAACCACCGCCGATATTGAGGCGTTTCAACTCGATGCCGGATTCCTCGGCGATCTTTGCTGCCGCGGCGATGTGCCGCTCATAGGCGTAAGCGTCCTCGCACTGGCTGCCGACATGGAAGCAGAGGCTTGGCGTGTAGCCCATCTGGTCGACCAGCGAGACGATCTCCGCCGCGCCGTCCTGCATGACACCGAACTTGATGCCGAAATCGTAGGACTTTAGGGCCTTGCCGGCTTTGAAGCGGGTCGTGACCTCGATGTCCTTGGATGGCGCGACGATCGCCGCGAGCTGGTCGAGCTGCTGGGGATGGTCGATGGTGAACGAGCGGACGCCGAATTCCTCGTAAGCACGGGCAATCTCGCGCTTATTCTTGATCGGGTTGTTGTAGTGCATTGCGGCGCCGGGGCAGTGGTCGCGCACCAGCTCCATCTCGACATTGGAGGCCACGTCGAACGCCTTGAGCCCCTCATTGTGGAGTTGGGCGAGGATGTGCGGCGAGGGGTTGCACTTGACCGCGTAGGTCAGGAGGCCATCAAAGCCCTTCTTGAAGACCTTTACGGCCTTGTGCAGCTCCCGCTCCGAGAACAGGAAGCTCGGAAAATCCGGCGTCTCAGCGGCAATCAGGGCTGAGGTGTTGGGATAGACGATTTTTGTCTCGGCCGACATGTGACAGGCCTTTCGCGGGAGGGAAGGAAAACCGGCTGCATATAGGGTCCATCGCCAAGATGGGCAATGATTAATCTTGCGATAAGACTACCGACAGGTGACACCACAATGGCGACAGAATCCCGGCGTTTTTCGGGGCGTCATTCGCGAGCGGTTGCCCGCTCGCTTCTCGCGGAGCTTTTGCGCATGCCTTCCCGGAATCTGCTGCTGATTGCCTCGGCTGTTGTCGTAGTTGCCGCGACCGCCGCGGTTGCCTCGAACTGGCCCGGCCCTGGCGGGACGACTCTGGTGGCATCGGCTACCACGTCAGCACCCGAAGTGCTGGTGGCCGCGGCAACGCCGGCAGTGACCCGCGAGGTGCCGCAGGGCCAGGGGCAGGTGCAGTTGAGCTTTGCGCCGGTAGTGAAAGCGGTGGCACCGGCGGTGGTCAATGTCTACGCGACGACCATCACCAAGCAGCCGGATTCGCCTTTCGCCGACGATCCATTCTTTGGCCGGCTGTTCGGCCGCAACAGCCCGTTCTTCAACACCCGCCCGCGCGAGAGCCAGTCGCTTGGCTCGGGCGTCATCGTCGACCCCAAGGGCATCATCGTCACCAACAGCCACGTCGTGAACGGGGCGACCGACGTGAAAGTCGCGGTGCAAGATGGCCACCAGTACGACGTCGATGTGCTGATCAATGACTCAAAGACTGACCTCGCGGTCCTGAAGATCAAGGATCCCGGCGGCAAGACTTTCCCGACGCTGCAGTTCGCCGATTCCGACGCCCTGCAGGTAGGCGATCTGGTTCTGGCGGTCGGTAATCCGTTCGGCGTGGGGCAGACGGTCACTAGCGGCATTGTGTCGGCGCTGGCCCGTACCGGCGTCGAATCCAGCGACTACGAGGCGTTTATCCAGACCGACGCGGCGATCAACCCCGGCAATTCGGGCGGCGCACTCGTCGATCTGAGCGGCCACCTTGTCGGCATCAACACGGCGATCTTCACCCAGTCGGGCGGTTCGGTCGGTATCGGCTTCGCTATTCCGGCAAACATGGCCCGCACCGTGGCCAATGCCGGCGAGAACGGCGGCAAGCTGGTGTTTCCCTGGCTCGGCGCGCAACTCCAGGAAGTGACGCCTGATATCGCCAATAGCCTGAAGCTCGAGGCGCCGCGTGGCGCCATGGTCACCGACGTGGCGGCGCAGAGCCCCGCGGAAGCGGCAGGGCTCAAATCGGGCGACGTGATCACTGCGATCGACGGGGTTGAGGTCGATCAGCCGCAGGGCCTCAACTACCGCATCGCGACCAAGCCCATCGGCAGCAACACCAAGCTCGCCTATATCCGCGGCGGGCAAGCGGCGGAGACCACGCTGAAACTTACAGCCGCGCCGGCCGGCAACGGCGACGACACCGCCGAGATTTCCGGCGACACCCGTTTCGATGGCACCACGGCGTCGACACTGACGCCGGCGCTGGCACAGCAATTCAGCCTGCCGTTCAGCGCCAAGGGTGTGGTGGTTACCGCCGTGAAATCCGGCTCGGCCGCCGAGCAGATGGGTTTGCAGCAGGGCGATATCATCCTCAGCCTCAACGGCACCAAGATTTTGGACGTCGCGACATTCAAGAAGGTGGCGACCAGCGGCGCCAGCGGTTGGCAGATCGTCATCCAGCGCGGCGGTCAGATGATCCGCTCATATATCGACGGGTAGACCTTGAACGTTGATCGCCCACCTCACCGCCGTCATGGCCGGGCTTGACCCGGCCACCCAACCGGACTCGCCACAATCTCTAGCGCCGTCAGGCGCGGCTTGCTGGGTCCCCGGGTCAAGCCCGGGGATGACGACCGTGGGGGAGCGCTGTCGAATGATGGCACGGCGTCGCGATGCGCCCTTTGCGCGGCAGACAGGCAGCGATAAAAGGAGCTCATGGCCGACCTTTTCGCCGCTGATCCGGAAGATGCTGCCGATGGCGGGGGTTCCCGCCCGTTGGCCGATGAGCTGCGGCCGAAAACCCTCGATGAGGTGATCGGGCAGACGCATCTGCTCGGCCCGGATGGCTCACTGCGCCGGATGATCGCCTCGGGCCGCTTGGGTTCGTTGATCCTCTGGGGGCCGCCCGGCACGGGCAAGACCACTGTCGCGCGGTTGCTGGCCGATGAGATCGGCTTCCGCTTCGAGCAGATTTCGGCTGTGTTTTCGGGCGTTGCCGATCTCAAGAAGGTGTTCGAGCGCGCTCGTTTCGAACGGTTGTCCGGCCATCGCACGCTGCTCTTCGTCGATGAAATCCATCGCTTCAATCGCGCCCAGCAGGATGGGTTCCTACCGGTGATGGAGGACGGCACCGTCGTCCTCGTCGGCGCGACCACCGAAAATCCGAGTTTTGAACTCAACGCGGCGCTGCTGTCCCGCGCGCAGGTGCTGCGCTTCGAGTCCCTGTCGCTCGATGATCTGGCCAAGCTCGCCGAACGCGCCGAAGAGAAAACGGGCGAAAAACTGCCGCTCGATGCGGAAGCGCGCGCCACGCTGCTCACGCTGGCCGATGGCGATGGCAGGGCTCTGCTGGGCCTGATCGAGGAGGTTTTTGCCTCCGCGCGTCCGGGCGAAATCCTCGACAATGCAGGCTTGCTGGCCGTCGTGCAGCGACGGGCGCCGATCTACGACAAGAAGCAGGACGGCCACTACAACCTGATTTCGGCGCTGCACAAGACCGTTCGCGGCTCTGATCCGGACGCCGCCCTCTACTACTTCGCCCGAATGATCGATGCAGGCGAGGATCCGCTGTTCCTCGCGCGCCGGCTGATCCGCATGTCCGTGGAGGATATCGGCATGGCCGATCCGCAGGCGCTCCCGCTCGCCATCGCCGCCCGCGACGCCTACCAGATGCTGGGGACGCCCGAAGGCGAACTGGCGCTGGCTGAGCTCGTCGTTTATCTCGCCGTTGCGCCGAAATCGAACGCCGTCTACACCGCGTTCTCGGAAGCGTCAGCGCTGGCCAAATCCACTGGTTCGCCTATGCCGCCAATGGCCATCCTCAACGCCCCAACCAAGCTGATGGAGGGGCAGGGCTACGGCGACGGTTACATCTACGACCACGACACGCCCCAGGGGTTCTCGGGGCAGGAGTATTTCCCGGAAAAGATCGGCCGGCAGGAGTTTTATCGCCCCGTCGAGCGTGGCTTTGAGCGAGACGTCGCCAAGCGGCTCGACTATTTCAAGAAGCTCAGGACGAAGAAGCAGGAAGAGGGCGGCTGAGCCGCGCCTCAATGCGCCGCTGCAAACGCCTCGCGGTCGGTTTCCCAGTCGCCATCCCGTCCGCGCTTGTAGCCAAAGGCAAACAACTGGCTGAGCCACTGCGGATTGCCAAGATAGGATGGCGCGGGCGGGAAAGTCGGCGGGATCGCCGTGACATGGTAACCCAGGCCGGCTTTCTTCGCGGCGGCCTGGAGCACGACCAGATCGTTGCGGCCACCATACTTCAGCATGGTTGGGACCGCGTGCGACAGCACCGAGAGGCTCGACACTGTCGTGACCGGATCATGGGTTGGCGCCAGCGTGTTGTTGTAAATGACGTAAAGCGTCCCTTTGCCCTGAACGCTGACGCCGCGCGGAACAAGGACGACCTCCTGGGTGACGCCGCCATCGACATGCATCTCGTCATAGGTGCGGCCGCCGGCTTCGACGTGGATCAGGACGGGCGGATAGACTCCGGGTACGGCCGCCGACGCCAGCATGATCTCATGCACTAGATCCAGCTTGTTCGGGATGTTGCTGTTGGCAATTGCCCCGATATCCCAGACGACGGGACGCTGCGCGTCGAGGTTGGTTGTGCCGATGACCAGCCGGCGTCCGGCCCGGCTTTCGCTGGCGATTTCGTCGAGGGCCTGCTGGTCGACCAACTGCGCGATCGCATTCTTGATCGAGGTGTTGTCGAGAACGGAGGGGGCGCCGAACAGGGCGCCGAGGACGTTCGCGCCATCGGACTTCTGCGAGGCGAGATTCACAAAGACGCTCTGCATCCGGCTGTCGTAGCGCGGCCCCAGGAAAGCCATCGGTGCGATCAGCGCGCCCACGCTGATGCCGGTGACGATATCGAATTTCGGGCGATCGCCGCGGGCGGTCCAGCCGAGCAGGTAGCCGGCACCGTACGCGCCGTTGGCGCCGCCACCAGAGAGGCTCAGTATCGCACCGGTGCTGTGTGCCGGCAGTTTGAGGCTGACGTTCTGCCCTGTCTCGTCACCCCACGAGCGGATCGGCGTTGCGCTGGGGATGGTGGCTGCATTCGCATCCTGGGCCGGCACAGGATTGCGCAGCTCCGAGCCGAACGTGGCGCACCCGGCGACGAGCGCCAGGAGCACAAAAGCGAACGCAAGGCAAAGTTTCGAAAGCAGAATGGCCCCCATGTGGGCGATTTTCGATGGGTGTGGTTTTATAGCGCTAAAGGCGGCGCGATAAGAAGGCATTGTTTTCACAAGGGTGAAGTGCTTAAGAACGCGTTATGTTTCCCTATCTCCTCGTCGCAATCGGCGGCGCCATCGGCTCCGTGCTCCGCTATGGCGTCGGCGTCTTCGTCGGCGGCCTGTTCCGCAATCCGTTTCCGCTCGGCACGCTGCTGATCAACATCACCGGCTCGCTGCTGATGGGCGTGTTTGTCGGACTGATGGCGCGCCTGCTGCCGTCGTGGCAGAACGACGCGCGGCTGTTCATCGCCGTTGGCATTCTCGGCGGCTACACGACGTTTTCGTCGTTTTCGCTCGACGTCATCACCATGATCGAGCGTGGCGATATCTGGCCGGCAACGCTCTATGTGCTGCTCTCGGTCGGCATCTCGATACCGGCGCTCTATATCGGACTCGTCGTCATGCGCGGGTCGCCGTCATGAGCGGCGTGCGCCTCCAGACTGTCGCGCGCGACGAGGACGGCATGCGGCTCGACCGGTGGTTCGGCACGCATTTTCCGCAGGTGTCGTTCGGCACGCTGCAGAAGATGATCCGCACCGGTCAGGTCCGCGTCGACAGCGGTCGAGTCAAGACTAGCACGCGGCTTTCCTCCGGGCAGCTTGTCCGTATTCCGCCGGTCGAAGCGGCGGTGGCGCGGGCCGAGGTCAAGACCAACACCGCCGATGCCGATTTCCTCCACGACATCCTGCTCTATCAGGACGACGAGATTTTCATCTTCAACAAGCCGCACGGCCTCGCCTCGCAGGGCGGCAGCGGCACGACGCGCCACATGGATGGACTACTCAAGAGCCTCACCAACAAGAAGGGCGAGGCGCCCCGGCTTGTCCATCGGCTCGATCGCGATACGTCCGGCTGCCTTGTCGTGGCCAAAACCCGCGCCGCGGCCGCCTATTTCGGCGAGGTGTTCAAGACCCGTGCGGCGCGGAAAATCTATTGGGCAGTGACGGTCGGTATCCCGTCGCCCAAGCAGGGGCGCATCTCGTGCTTCCTGCAGAAGCAGCCGGGGCAGGATGGCGGCGAACAGATGGTGGTGGTGCCTGACGGCACGCCCGAGGCCGTCCACTCGATCACCTACTATTCGACCACCGATACCGCGGCCCAGCGTTTCGCCTGGGTCACGCTGAAGCCGATGACCGGCCGGACGCATCAGCTTCGCGTCCATATGGCCGAACTCAAGACGCCCATCCTCGACGATCCGCGTTATTTCAACATCGAAAACTGGGAGTCGCCGGTCGGGCTGGGGCAGGGGCTGCACCTGCACGCCCGGCGCATCACACTGCCGCTGCGCTCCGGAAAAGTTATCGACGTTTCGGCCCCGTTGCCGCCGCATATGGTCGAGACATTCGATGCCCTCGGCTTCGACGCCGACCGCTACGACGTGCAGGATTTTGATCCGGAGGATTGATGCGTCTCGTTATCTTCGACATGGACGGGACGCTGATCGATTCCGAAGCGCTGATCGTCGAGACGGTTACCGCGGCGTTCGAGGAGGTCGGCGAGCCGGCCCCGACCAGTGCCGCCGTGCGCGAAATCTCCGGGATTACCGCCCGTCAGGCGATGGGCATTTTGGCTCCCACTGCCAATCCGGAGCGGGTGGAAGAAATTCTCGCGAGCTACCGCACCCAATATACCAGCCGGGCCGGCGGCGCCCGCGAGCCGATGTTTGCCGGCGCGCGCGAAGTGCTGGAGCGCCTGCGCGATCAGGAGGGTACGACCCTCGCGGTGGCGACCGGCAAAGGGTATCGCGGTGCGGTGACACTGCTGACTGTCCACGGCATCCTCGATTGGTTCCAGTCGGTGCAAACGCCCGACCACAATCGCGGCAAGCCTGATCCACAGATGATCGAAACGGCGATGGAAAAGGCCGGCGCCACCGTCAGCGAAACCGTGATGATCGGCGACACGAGCCACGACATGAAGATGGGCAAGGCCGCTGGTGTCGGCACGATCGGCGTGGCCTGGGGCTATCACGCGGCGGTTGATCTCTGGGAGGCCGGCGCCGATATCGTCATCGAGCGGTTCGAAGAGCTCGAACCAGCTATCGACAAACTTCTCGGCTAGAGATCGATCCATGCGGGATTTTCTCGAGGACGCCCAACAGCATCGCGACGATGGCTATGGGCGCGTTCAGGCGGCCGACAAGGTCGAGCTGCCGAAGCGGTTCTACAAGGAAACCGGGATCGCGCCAGATGCGGATGGCGGCTTTGTCGTCACGCTAGATGGCCGCCCGACGCGCACGCCCGGCCGCATCCCGGTCGTCGTTCCCGTCGAACAACTGGCGCACCTGATGGCCGCCGAATGGGCGGCCCAGGGCGAGCGGATCGATGCCGAGACCATGCCGACCGTCCGGCTCGTCAATTCGGCGATCGAAAGCGGCGTCGGCCGGCTCGAGGCATTTCGCGAGGAAGTGGTGAAATATGCGGGCAGCGACCTGCTGCTCTATCGCGCCGAAAGTCCCCGCGAACTCGTCGCCGATGAGGAAGCAGCATGGGATGCGGCGCTGGTCAAGTTGGCGCGCCATTTCGGCGTGGCCTTCCAGCCGACCATCGGCATTATCCATCAGGGCCAGCCTGAAACGACGCTGGCTCGCATTGCCGAGGCCATCGCCGAAGAGGAATTGCTGGCGATGACCGCGCTGGTGTCGATCACCTCGCTCACCGGCTCAGGCCTGCTCACGGTTGGTCTCAGGCACGGGCTATTCACGCCGGACGAAGTCTGGACCGCGGCTCATGTCGACGAGGACTTTAACATGCGGCTTTGGGGCGAGACGCCCGAAGCGCTCGGCCGCCGGCAGAAACGCCGCAACGAATTCGACGCCGCGGTCAAGGTATTGGAATTGGTGACGCGGCCATAAGATCCGCGAACGGAGGAACTATGCAGATCGATCTATCGGGCAAGGTCGCCATCGTCACGGGTGGCGGGCGCGGTATCGGCCGCGAAATCGCGCGGACGCTGGCGGCCGAGGGCGTCACTACCGTCATCGCCGACATCCGCCCCGACTTGCTGGCCGAAACCGATGCCGAATGGCGCCAGCACAATTGGCCCGGCCTCCGGCTGGGGTTCGATGTCCGCAAGGCCGACGAGTGCAAGCGGATCGCCGAGGAGGTCGTCGCGCAGTTCGGGCGGATCGATATTCTGGTCAACAACGCCGGGGTGGCCGGCGGCGCGCAGGTCGAAAAACTCAGCGAGGCGGTGTGGGACGACAATCTCGACACCAACCTCAAGGGCGTGTTTCTGATGAGCCAGGCGGTGATCCCCGCGATGAAGGCGCAGCAATCCGGCCGGATCATTTCGGCGTCGTCGTTCGCCGCGATCGTTCCCTCGGTTGGCAGCGCTGCCTACGCCGCATCGAAAACCGGCGTCGAGAGTTTTACGCGCGTTCTTGCCGGCGAGCTTGGTGCGTTCGGTGTCACCGTCAACTGCTATGCGCCCGGCATGATCCCGACCGAGATGAACCACTACGCCGAGCGCTCGGATGCACAGAAGGAAGTGCTGCTCGATACGTTGACGCTCCGCCGCTGGGGCAGCCCCAAGGATATCGCGAACCTTGTCAGCTTCCTGAGTTCTGATCTGGCGAGCTACATCACCGGCACGATGATCGACATCTCGGGCGGCAAGTTCGCCACCCAGCAGCCCTGGGCGGCGTATCGCAGCGAGCGCTGAGGCACGGTTAGAACAAGTCCCACCGGCCCCAGGCGACGAACAGCGACAGTACCAGCAGCACGAGATTCACCGGCAGCACCTTCATCAACTCGTTGCGCCGCGCATGGACGCCGATAGCTAGAACCTGAATGACGGCGAAGCCGATCGCCGCCAGCGGCGTGAGCCACGGTAAGATCCAGGTCACGATCGGCAGGATCATGCCGAGCGCGCCCAAAACTTCGACGATGCCAATGAGGCGCACCACCGCAGGGCTGAAGTCGTTCGGCCAGCCGCCGGTCATCTCGGCCACCTTGGCAATCGGCTGAGTAGTCTTCACGGCTCCGGCGAAGCCGAACATTGCCGCCAGCACGATCTGCGCGGCCCATAGCCAGAAATTCAGTGTGGTGAACATTTGCGCCTCCCAATTGAGGGAGGCTTTCACTTGGCCCGAGGCCCGACAAGAACGCACAGGGAGGGAACTGACGATGCCGGATGTTGCTGCCCGGCAGGCAAGCGCACTTACTCGGCGCTTGCCAGTTCCCGCGTTGCTTTCGCCCCAACCGGCGTCGCGAACAGATCGTATTCGTCCGAGCCGGTGACCGTGACAGTGACCTTGTCGCCCGGCTTGATGCCGGCGGCGTTGTCGACGATGACCTGACCATCGATATCGGGGGCATCCCACTTGCTGCGGGCAATGGCACGGCCTTCTTCAGGCCGCACGTCGTCAACCAGCACTTCGATGGTCCGGCCGACCTTTTTGGCGAGCTGGCCGGTCGAGACGTTCTGCGCCACTTCCATCAGCGTGGCGAAGCGCTCGTCCTTGACCTCGTCGGGCACGACGCCCTCGAGCTCATTGGCCGGGGCGCCGGTCACTGGTTCGTATTTGAAGACGCCGGCGCGGTCGATTTCGGCTTCCTCGACCCAGTCGAGCAAGGCCTCAAAGTCCTCTTCAGTCTCGCCGGGGAAGCCGACGATGAAGTTGGAACGGATGGTGAGGTCCGGGCAGATGTCGCGCCACTTGCGGATGCGGTCGAGGGTCTTTTCCTGGTTCGCCGGGCGGCGCATCGCCTTGAGCACGGTCGGTGACGCGTGCTGGAACGGAATGTCGAGATAGGGCAGGATCTTGCCCTCGGCCATCAGCGGAATGACGCTGTCGACATGGGGGTAGGGGTAAACGTAGTGGAGGCGGGTCCACACGTCCATCTTGCCCAGTTCCTCGACGAGGTCGTGGAATTTTGCCCGCACATCGCGCCCGCGATACTTCGAGGTCGCGTATTTGGTGTCGACACCGTAAGCGCTGGTGTCCTGGGAGATTACCATGATCTCCTTGACCCCGCCCTGAACCAGCCGCTCGGCTTCGTAAAGCACACTTGCTGCCGGCCGTGACACTAGGTCGCCGCGGATTTGCGGGATGATGCAGAACGAGCAGCGGTTGTTGCAGCCCTCGGAGATCTTCAAATAGGCGTAGTGGCGCGGCGTGAGGCGCAGCCCTTGCGGCGGCACCAAATCGACAAACGCGTTCGGTACTGGTGGCAGGTGCGCGTTGACCGCGTTGACCACATCCTCATACTGGTGCGGACCGGTAACGGCGAGCACGCTCGGATGGGTCTGGCGGATCAGTTCTTCCTCGACGCCAAGGCAGCCGGTGACGATGACTTTGCCGTTTTCATTCAGCGCTTCGCCGATGGCTTCGAGGCTTTCCTGCTTGGCGCTGTCGAGGAAGCCGCACGTGTTGACGAGGACGATATCGGCGCCTTCATAGTCGCGCGAAAACGCATAGCCCTGCGCGCGCAGCGTGGTCATGATGCGTTCGGAATCGACAAGGGCCTTGGGACAGCCGAGGCTGACCAGCCCGATTTTGGGCTGGGCGCCCGCATTTGCTTGGGTCATGGGGCGGCTCTAATACGCCAAACCCGCCAAAAAGCAATGCGCGCCGCGGGAATGGCGGGTTTGCGAGGCAGTCAGTCGTCGGACGGGGAGGCTTTGCCTCTGCGCACCGTTCCTTTGATGACCGGGCCGGTGTCGACGACGCTGGAGCTGCCGGCACCGGGTGTGGCTGCCGTCGGGAGCGACCCTGGCGACAGGCCATCGTCATCGTCGTCCGCAAGGTCGTGGATGGCGTCGCCCACTTCCTCGAGCAATCCGGTACGCCCGCGCCGGCCAAGATCGACAGCGGCAGCCGAGGGTTCATGTGCCTTGAAGAATACCAGGATCAGCTCGCAGACGATCCGCAGGGCAAGCAACCACAGCGGCCCATAGACGATGATTTCGAGTATCCCCCAGAGCCCCTGGCCAAAATTGTCGGCGAACGAGTTGACGAGGTGATCGATGGCCCAAAGCCCGATAGCGGCAAGGCCTACCGCGTAAAAGATCGGCACCAGCTTTGCGCTGATAAGCCTGTCGAGCCGGTAGAGCTGAGTGCTGCTCAGCAGCTTGCGCAGATCGTCCCAGAACATCGGTTGATTCCCTTGGCACGGTCGATAGCGCGAACATGGGGCTGAAGCGCCCGGCAGGCAAGGGGTTGAGCGTACTCCGTCAGCCTTCAGGTCCGCTGCAGCAGGTGAATAGCGTCGCGCAGCATGAGCGAATGCCCGTCCGGCGCATAGGTATCGCGCAGCGACAAGACCAGCGTGCCGGAAATAAAGACGGCGATGGCGAGAAAGACCGCTGACAGGCCCAATGACTTGTTTCTCGACATGTTACGCGCTCCGTTCACTGCCGGAATCGGCCGGCATTTGAGTCAAATTGTGACAACGCGCACCTTAACGACACATGAATCAGAAAAGTTCCAAGGCGAACGGCTTGGATTTTGGGCGGGAATCGTTTGCTGGCGAAACGACCAAGCAAACGTCAATCCCATTTCTGTAGTCGGAGTGACCCGACTCGCTCAGCGACTCGCTGTCGGGCCGAACCTTGTTTCGAACGCCGCGCGGAGGGCGGTATCGACTTCGGCCATCGAAGCAAGCTGACCGAGATCTTCAAAACTGGTCACGCCCTGGTCGGTAATGCCGCAGGGCACGATGCCGTCATAGTGAGTGAGGTCCGGCGCCACGTTGATCGAGATGCCGTGGAACGTCACCCAGCGGCTGACGCGGACGCCGACCGCGGCGATCTTGTCCTCGCGGCCAAAGCCCTTGTCGGGCTGCCGCACCCAGACGCCGATCCTGCCGTCGCGTAACTCGCCCTTGATGTTGAACGCGGCGAGGGTGTCGATCACCCAGCCCTCGAGGTTTTGCACCAGGGCGCGGATATCTCGCCGGCGCTGCCGGAGGTCGAGCATCACATAGGCCACACGCTGGCCCGGACCATGGTAGGTATATTGGCCGCCCCGGCCGGCGTCATAGACCGGGAACCGGTCGGGCAGAAGCAGGTCGGCTGCAACCGCCGAGGTGCCAGCGGTATAAAGCGGCGGATGTTCAACCAGCCAGACCGCCTCGCTGGCGCTGCCTTCGGCGATGGCGGCGGCGCGGGCGCGCATGGTGTCGAGCGCTGCCGGATATTTTACGAGACCGGGCGAGATAATCCATTCCACGGGCTCGCTATCGGCCCGCCGCAAGCCCTCGGCGGTACCCTGAGGCTCAAAACGGTCGGCCGTTAACGTTTCACTAACCATAGCCTCGCCATGCTCTGCCTATTGGACCGGCGCCAATTCGGGCCGGGGATGAGTCTACCCTTATCTATGAGCACGCTGGACAATATTGAAGTCGATGTCTCGGTCGAACTCGGTTCGGCTGTTCTGCCGATCCATCACCTGCTGCGGCTCGGCCGGGGCGCCATCATCGAACTCGACGCGCTTGAGAGCGATCCGCTGAAGATTTACGCCAACAATACGCTGATCGCCCGCGGTGAGGTGCGTATCGAGGATGGACGGCTGTCGATCGAAGTCACGGAAAAGGCCCTCAAGGGCCTATAATGGCGGCCTTCGCCGGGAGATGCGCCGGCGCCGCTTATATCGCTTGAGTGCACCGGGATCATTTGCTACACGCAGCCTCGCTTCGCCGGACCGGCGGGGCCCTACCATGGCGTGCGGTCGTGGCGGAATTGGTAGACGCGCAGCGTTGAGGTCGCTGTGCCGCAAGGCGTGGAAGTTCGAGTCTTCTCGACCGCACCAACTTACGATTTGAAGCCTGAAGGTGGCCTAAAGCCTTGAAAGGTAAGGTCACATTTGCCGTTCTATATCCCTCATTTCGGGTGTAGTGCAGGCGACCAGAGAAGGCCAGTTTCAGGACCGTACGACGGTCCTCAAACTCCCCGGAAGCCCACAGTTTCCAAGGGTTTGCCAAGAACGTCATTGCAGTTCTAGTTGCCGTTTCAAACCCGAGTGCCGGGCGAGCAATCGCCGCCTCCCGGGCTTTGATTTCAAGCTTGCGATTCTCCAGCTCGCTTATGCGGCTCTCGTAGGCTGCGATAACCGAGGGGACCGCCGCGTCAACGATGCGGTCCAACAAAGCGACTACCTGTTTATCGATCTTTGCCACTTCGCCCACCAAGGCCTTGGCGCGATCATTGGCTTGCCGCCCGCGATGCTCCCAGAGCGCCTTCAGCATCGCCCCACCTGCGCGGAACAACTCTTCGCCAGGCGTCAGCTCACGAAGAATCTCCTCCAGTTCGCCTTCGATCAGGGCGCGTCGTATCGACTTGCCGTAGCTCTCGCAGCCCTTCGTCTGACAGATGTAGTACGGATGACGGGCGTATTGTCCTTTGGACCACGACGAGCGTAGCGGCGTGTCGCAATGACCGCAGACCACAAAGCCACGCAGGACAAAGTCCTCGTTTAGGTTCTTGCGGTGAGGGGTGAGGTCGCGCCCATTCAGGCGATCCTGAATGCGCTGATAAACGTCAAGGCTGACCAGCCCTTCGTGATTGCCTGGCCGTGGAGTCACGTTCCAACGCTCACACCCAACTAACCCCGCATAGACGTAGTTGTTGAGCAGATCGGCCGCACGCTGACGAAGGATTACGCCTCCACTGGCTTTCGGGAACAAGGGATTGGCCGCTAGGAAGCTCGTTACATCAGCATGCTTCTCGAACCGACCCGACGCGTATCCCTCCAGCGCCTCTTGGACGACTGAGGCAAGAGGCTCGTCACGAACCAGAACGTTTCCACCGCCAGCAGCACGCTTGTAGCGATACCCCACGGGAGCCTTAAATGGCCAATAGCCGCCTAACAGCCGACCCATCATGCGGTTGCGAACCTGCTTGCCGTTGGCAAGCCTGTGATGCTGCGAAACTGTGGCCAGCACATTCTCAAGCAGGATCGACTCCGGCTCGTCGCTGAAGTCCATTCCAGGCGACACCAGCGTCGCCCCGGCGCCCTTTATCGCGTCGCGAATTTCGTGATGAACCTGGATGTCGCGAGCAAGGCGTGACACATCGTCGATGATAACGACGATGCCGAGCGAGCGCACCTGACGCAGGAAGGCGAGCATCGCGGTCATACCCGGACGATAGCGATGCTTTCCGGAGATATCGTCGGTGAAAACTTCCAACACTTCAAGGTTGCGCGAGCGTGCAAACTCGCGACAGCGGGTTTCCTGCGATGACAGTCCGCTTCCTTCCACCGCCTGCTTCGTGCTGGACACTCGGCAATAGATCACTGCGGAGCGTGTGCCATTGGCGATCGTCATAGCGACACCCCCTCGAAGCCGATGGTAACTTCTCGCACTATGCGAGATGACGGAAATCCAGGGTCACGCGCAATCAGCAGGGTAGCGCCTGTGCTCGCGATAGTGCGACGTAGCGCTGCGTTCTTCTCGGGCGTCCGGCCAAGGCGGACGATGTCTTGAATGACGACAACAGAACCCTCGTGCTCACTTAGGTAGGCCAGGAGGGCCTTTATCCCTGGCCTCTCAGACGTTTTTAATCCGTAATCGCTGAAGGTACGCGCAACCGGAAGTTCGGCGTCGTGGGCAACACAACGACAATACAATTCCTGCATGGCAACTGCTGCGTCGAAACCGGAGGAGGTCGCGCTCGCAACGTAGCAATAGATGACGGCGCTTCTCCCTGACATCATCGGGGCGTCGTAACCCTTCCCAACCGTGCTTTTCGTCATGGTGCCACCGCTCTTCCAGACGCCTCCAGCGTCAATGTTCTAGTCGTATTTTCAGCCGGCGGAATCGTACCAACCCCGGACTCCCCGGTGGCGGCAGCGTTGAACATTGCTGCAAGTTGCCCACAATTATTTCCGTCGTATGCCATGTCCACAAAGCGCTTCATGATCGACCACAGGGCTTGCAGAAGTTCGAGCTTCTGGTCCCGCGTCAGCTCCAGCCCTTCCAAGCCCGGCAGGTATTCCTCTGGATCAAGCTGAAGGTCGGATGCAACCGAAAGTGTAGCCTCAACGAACGCGAGGCCCACGGCGGGTGCCAGGTTTCCCATTACCAGTTCCTCGCTCATCCTCTTCCCCTTAATACTTCTAGCGATCTGTTAGATATCGCCAATACCCACATGTATATTAATGTTATTTTGCCATTTGAATGCGGTTGCATGCAAGAAATAAATGCAACGGTAGGTTGAGTGCAGTGTGGGGCAGTATTCGATTCGCATTCGCGGCCGAAATACTTACGCCGATCCATTCGTCGGCCAGCATGCAGGTGGCGGCTTGGATGTGCGGAGAGGGATGTGAAGCGTCTGCAGGTCATGGCAGTCCCCAAAGGTCACGGGCCATCGTCGGCATTGCCGACTAGCCAGTTTGTTCGGGCATGCTCAGTCCATCGAATTTTCGAAGGACACCCATCGAGACAGTCGCAACCTAATGCGGAACGCTTCGACTTGTTAAGCGAATTTTTTGTGACAGGTTAACCGTATGTGGTTGCTCAGGAATTCGCCTTTGACTCTCGGCGATGCGTCATGGAATTGCGTTCTATTTCACCCTATCTCGGTATCCTTGGTCGAGAGTGTTCGCGGACAAAGCGTTTAGCATCAGCCTAGGGCGTCTCCGCGACATGGCCGTGCACGCAGTCGGCTTCGGTGGTGGGGCCTACCGCAAGCTCATCGACGATCAACGCGCTCGCTTCCGCGCTTCGCTTGTGCAGCTACGCCCCTTCGGGCTGAGGGCGTGTGATCGTCGCTGCAACGCTCGCGGTCCTTAGTCCCCACGAAGCCGGACATCGTGTCCGGCAAGAAAATGGAGACTAGAAATGACTGACGCTGCAAACGACAAATCCCGCCCTACCCACACGATCTACAAAGTCCTCGGCGACGGCGAGACCGCGAAGTGGATCAAAGTGGGCGTCGCCTTCCCCCACAAAGACCGCAAGGGCCTGGCGCTGATCTTCGACGGCATCCCCGTCGAGGGACGCATAGCCCTCCGCACCAATCGCAAGAGCGACGAGCGCAAGCCCGAACAGCCCGCCCTCAAGCTCTCCTGATATCCGAGACCTTCAACGATGCGCCTTGCCGGGAAACTGGCGAGGCGGATTTCGCATGCCTGATGGAGTGAGGACCGGTGCAGCGGAACGAGAGAGCGCGAAGGGATAGAGGGGGAGCAGAACAGGACAGGCAGGAAAAACCGAAAGACCGACCGCAGAAAGGATGCGCAAGATGTGTGTGGTAGTACCACACATCTTGGCAAGGGGGCCCGCTGCGCGCCCCCGTTGCATCACCCCCGGCATTGGCGCACTCGGCATTCGAGCCTCGCTGCGCCACCAACCGTATCGCCGGTTGCACCACTCGTCGGGCCTGGAGACCTGCCTCTCCACCGACACCGAACCATGCAGAACCGTCTGGCCGTTTCATCACCACTCAAGGGAGCCTTCGCGCTCCCCTGAAGAACCCCATCGACATGAAGGGTGTATCGCCGCCCCTCATGGCACCCACTCGCCGGACTTGGAGACTTCCCTCTCCACCGGCACCGAACCATGGAGGAACGTCCGCCATTCCATCGCGCTCATGGAGCTTCCATGCTCCCCGAGACCCCACGGCCAACCCTGCGCGGATTGGATGCCGCCACCGTGGTTGCCGGTGGGGCGCAAGGACCGGCGATTTCGGCTCGCCCTTCCATCCCATCGACCACGGCATTTCGTGCCTTGGCACCGCGACCAACCTTGCGCAGATTGGATGCCGTCAGCGTTGGGCCGCTGAATCACATGCTGGTAGGATAAGTTTCTTGGCGCTTCATCGAAGGCCCGCTATAAAATGTTGTTTTGAAACAAAGAAGTAATATGAAAATAATACGGAACATCGGTAGCGAAAGAGTAGTTGACGAGGTGCGCGGGGCGCAAGCGCCCGTGCAGTCGATTGACGTCATGTCGCAGTCGTTTTCCCTGAATGCCTTCACAGAACTGAGCGGCTTGCTAGAAAGCGCCGAGCGTTGCCGGTTGCTCTTGGCCGAAACGGACATCGCAAATGATCTGTTCGGAGGGGCGTCTGACATTGGCTACCGGGCCACGCTGCAAAACCGGTGGCGTGCATCGACTGCTGCCAACTGGCTGCAAAAGACGGCCGATGTTCGGCTTGCTCCGTCCAACCTTCCTCAGTCTCTCATCGTTATGCGTTCCAGCAACGCGCTCCAGGCGCTCCTGGGTACGTGCAGCTTCTCGACCGAGGGGCTTGGGCTCACCCCAAGCGCAGGCATAGGTCTCGTCCAATCGTCGGAAAACTCTGATGAAGCTGCCGCCTTCGCCGATTGGTTTCAATGGAACTGGGAGCGGCTCGGCGCAGGTGACAGCGCCAAGGCCAAGCTAAGCGCGATCCTCTCAGAAGCGGGGTCACATCGCGCCCCATCCCTCGTCTACTTTCAGACGCTCTACACGCTCTTCAAGGAGTTGGGCGACGAACTCGACGAAGAACGCATCATCAAGTCCGCGACCGGCATCAAGACCACGACGATCTGGAACAAGCTGTTCCGCTTCCAGCGCGATGGCGTTGTCGGAGCCATCGACAAGCTTGAACGGATAGGCGGTTGCATCATCGCGGACAGCGTCGGTCTCGGCAAAACCTTCGAGGCTCTCGCGGTTATTAAATACTACGAACTCCGCAACGACCGCGTCCTCGTCCTGTGCCCCAAGCGCCTTCGAGACAACTGGACGCTTTACAAGGCGAACGACCGCCGAAATATCCTCGCATCAGACAGGTTCAACTACGACGTTTTGAACCACACCGACCTGTCACGCGAGGAAGGACTGTCGGGCGACATCGACCTGACGCACGTGAACTGGGGCAACTACGACCTGGTCGTCATCGACGAGTCCCACAACTTCCGAAACAAGGCGACGCACAAAGACCGCGACACGCGCTACGACCGGCTGATGCAGCGCATCATCAAGGAGGGCGTGAAGACGAAGGTGCTGATGCTCTCAGCCACGCCCGTCAACAATCGCCTGGCAGACCTAAAAAATCAGATTTCCTTCGTGACCGAAGGCGATGATCTGGCACTGTCCGGTCACGGCATTGCAAGCGTCGAGGCAACGATCCGCAAAGCCCAGGGGCAGTTCAACCGCTGGCTGGAAATGCCAGAGGCAGAGCGGCGACCGGCTCGCCTTATGGACATGCTTGGCTTCGATTACTTCAAGCTGCTGGACCTCCTAACCATCGCCAGGTCGCGCAAGCATGTTCAGCGATACTACGGGATCGAAGAAACAGGACAGTTCCCTAACCGCCTGCCGCCGATCAACATCAAAGCGGATGTGGACCGCGCTGGCGAGTTTCGGCCGATCCGGGAGATCAACAACGAAATCCGCCGCCTGACGCTCGCCGCCTACGCGCCGCTCAGGTACGTGCTTTCGCACAGGCAAGCGGCTTACGACGAAAAGTACAGTACTAAGATCCGTGGCGGACAAAGCTACTTCCGTCAGGTGGACCGCGAAGAGAGCCTGATCCACCTGCTACGGGTGAACATCCTCAAGCGGATGGAAAGCTCGGTGAACTCATTCGCCCTGACAATTCAACGTCAGCTTGCCGATGTGGAAGCGTTACTCGCGAAGCTCGATGGCCATGACGAGTCGCTTGAGGAAACGACCATCAACGATGTCGATGTAGACGATCCGTTCTACGAGCCGCTTCTGATCGGGCGAAAGGTGAAGGTTCTGCTCCAGGACGTTGATCGCGTCCGCTGGCGGCAGGATTTGATCGAGGACCGCAACCGCCTCGCCACGCTGCTATCCGCCGCGCGCTCGGTCATTCCAGATAGGGATGCAAAACTCGAAGCGCTCAAGCTTCTCATTGCCCGGAAGGCCAATGAACCGATCAACGCGGGCAACCGAAAGCTTCTCGTGTTCACCGCTTTTGCCGATACAGCTGACTACCTCTACCGGGAGGTAGCGGCGTGGGCCAAAGCCACGCTCGGCATCAACGCGGCCATCGTGACCGGCAGCGGTGCGAACAAGACCAGCCTCGCGGGTCTTCGAAGCGATATGAGTTCAATCTTGAGCGCCTTCTCGCCCCGTTCGAAGGAGCGTCCAGCCGAACTTTCGGCAGAAGGCGAGATCGACCTCTTGATTGCCACGGACTGCATTTCGGAAGGGCAGAACCTCCAAGACTGCGACTTTCTCGTGAACTACGACATTCACTGGAATCCGGTTCGCATCATCCAACGCTTCGGCCGCATCGACCGCATTGGCTCTCAAAACGCCCAGATACAGTTGGTGAACTTCTGGCCCAACATGGAGCTGGATGAGTACCTGGACCTTGAATCGCGGGTCAGCGGACGCATGGTCTTACTCGACGTTTCCGCGACCGGCGAAGAAAACGTCATCGAGTTTCAGGCCGGAAACCAGATGAACGATCTGGAGTACCGGCGCGAGCAACTCCAGAAGCTTCAGGACGCGGTTATCGACCTTGAAGACCTTTCGACCGGCGTCTCCATCGCCGACCTCACGCTCAGCGACTTCCGAACTGATCTCGCAGGTTTCCTCAAGGACCACCGTGGTCAACTCGAGACGCTTCCACTTGGCACGTATGCAGTGACTTCGGGCACGGGCATTGCCGATCTTGATGTAGCGCCCGGCGCGATCTTCTGCCTCAAAGCCGTTGGTGCAAATGCCGTCGCGGTGGAACCCAGCTACCCGCTCAGCCCACATTACGTGGTCCATGTCAGCGACGCAGGTGAGGTCCTACTGCCGTACGGTCAGGCCAAGCAGGTGCTAGATTGCATGAAACGCGCCGCTATCGGGCGCGACCTGCCGGATGCGGAGGCATGCAAACGCTTCGACCGTATGACACGAGGTGGACGCGATATGGAGCCCTATCAGAAGCTGCTTGCGAAGGCTGTGGCTTCGATTGCGGGCAAGAAGGAAGAGCGCGCAGTTGAAAGCCTATTCTCGCCGGGCGGCACGCATGCGGCTGCCGGGGAGTTTGCGGGAGCCAATGACTTCGAAGTAGTCAGCTTTCTTGTCGTGCTGCCTGATGAGGACGCCGCGAAATGACGAGCGCGAACCTCATCCAAGCCATTGCCGCTGCCCTGGCGCTTCCACCGGAGGCGCGTGTCGATGCTCGTGTCGCTAAGAAGCTGCTAACTGAGCATGGGGCGCCAACGCCGGCTGACAAGCGGGCGATCCAAGATGGTATCGACGAGCTGCAATGGTTGTCAGTCTGCAAGCCGGGGACAATTGGCGTTCCGCCATACTCAGACGATGACCGCGAGTATCTAGAGATTGCGATCATAGCCTGCGACTTTCGCCCCGGTGCGAAAGCCGCGAGACTGATTGAGCTGATCCACCGAGCCATCCCGTATCCCGTCGTTCTCATCACATTGGAAGCTGAGCGTGGGAGCGTGTCCCTGGCGCATAAGCGACGCTCGCAAGGCGAGATAGGAAAGTTCGTGATAGACCGTGTCGTCACCGTTGGCGACATCGCAGACCCACTAGGGCCGTCCGAGTTGGCCTTCTTGCGAAGCCTGGCTTTGGCGGACCAACCTCGACAGAATCTCTTCGCCCTCTATGAGGGGTGGCTGGCTTGTGTCGAAGCTTTAAACGCGGCCAGGTTGGCGGGGGCCTTCTCGACTACGAATGATGCGGCCAAGATTGAACTAAGGCGCACCGCACTCGACGTTCTGTCCCGCGTTTCCCGCGAGATTACCGGTCTACGTGCAAAGGCCAATCGCGAGAAACAGATGAGCCGCCGCGTGGATTTGAACATGCAGATTCAAAAGCTGGAAGCCGACGCCGCCAGCCACAAAAAGAACCTTTGACCGAAAGACGATTGCCGATGCTCGAAATCAAGAAGCTCGAATTGAACGACCCTGGCACGCGGAGCGCGGACATCGTTGCGGAGAACATCGAACGGGTAAAGGCACTGTTCCCCGATGCTGTGGAAGAGGGGAAGATCGACTTTGATGTGCTCGAAGCGCTGCTTGGAGCACAGGTTGATGATCGTGATGAAAAGTACGGTCTAAACTGGCACGGCAAGCGCCGTGCACGCCAAATTGCTCTCGCACCTTCTACCGGCACCCTATTGCCCGCCGTTTCCGAAAGCGTGGATTGGGAAACAACGCAGAACGTAATGATCGAAGGCGACAACTTGGAGGTACTTAAGCTACTCCAAAAGAGCTACGCCGGTAAGGTGAAGCTGATATATATCGACCCTCCTTACAACACCGGAAAGGACTTCGTTTATTCAGACGACTTTTACGACAGTGTCTCCAATTACCTCTCGTTGACCGGGCAGTCCGAGGGCACGAGGAAGATCACTTCAAACACTGAAGCCTCCGGGAGATTCCATACGGACTGGCTCAACATGATGCTGCCACGACTGAGGATCGCGCGGTCGCTACTGGCTGAAAATGGTGTCCTAGTTATCTCGATAGACGAGCGAGAGTACGCGCATGTGAGAACGCTTTGCGCAGAGATATTCGGCGAAGAGAATATCGTTGGGACTCTAGTTTGGAAGAACGCCACTGACAACAATCCGACGAACATAGCGACCGAGCACGAATATCTCCTTTTTGTCGCTCGCTCGAAGGATGGAGTTGAGAGCGAGTGGAAGTCCGATGTATCCGACGTAAAGGCCGTGTTGGTGAAGGTCGGCCAGGAACTGACAGAAAAGTATTCGGGTGACGGTCTCCAGGTCGCTTACGACCGGTGGTTTCGCGAGCACAAGAGCGAACTGTGGCCCCTCGATCGGTACAAATATATCGATCAATCCGGTGTCTACACGGGTAGCCAAAGTGTCCATAACCCGGGCAAAGAAGGGTATCGCTACGACGTTATCCACCCCACAACGGGAAAGCCCTGCAAGCAGCCTCTGATGGGCTACCGGTTTCCCGAGGAGACGATGAAGACCTTAGTTGCAGAGGGTCGCATCCTCTTTGGTGAGGACGAGGACAAGATTATCGAGCTGAAGGTCTACGCTCGTGACTTTCAGGACAAACTTTCGAGCGTTCTAGAACTAGATGGACGATTAGGCGCTTATGACCTGAAGGAAGATTTTCCGGACGAGATCAAGGTCTTCACCAACCCGAAGCCGGTACGACTCTTGAACTCGTTCTTCCCGTTCTTGCTCAAAGAACACGATCTGGTACTCGACTTTTTTGCGGGCTCTGGCACCACTGCGAAGGCTGTCTACGCGCTCAACGCAGACGGACTTGGGCGTCGCTATATCCTGGTCCAGCTACCTGAACCGCTCGATCCAGCCGACAAGCAGCAAAGGGCCGCCGCAGATTTCTGCATCCGAATGGGCGTTCCACAAAACATTGCGGAACTTACCAAGGAGCGTCTTCGCCGCGCGGGGGAGAGAACGAGGCAGCTCGCCCCGCTGTTCGCAACGGACGTCGGATTTCGCGTGTTCAAGCTCGCCCCATCCAACATTCGCGCCTGGGAGCCGGTGGCAACCGACATTGAAGGAACGCTGCTGGCCAACGCCGAGCACCTTGTACAGGGGCGCACCGAACAGGATGTCCTCTACGAGCTTCTGCTGAAGCTGGGCCTCGACCTGTGCATTCCGATTGAGATCAAACAGATCGAAGGCAAGGCCGTCTATTCGGTTGGTGGCGGTGCGCTGATCGTTTGCCTCGCCGAGGGTCTCTCCAAGGATGTGGTCGAGAAGCTGGCACAGGGCATTGTGGCTTGGCGGACTGCTCTGACCCCGGCGGTCGATACCCGCGTGGTGTTCAAGGACTCGGGTTTTGCCGACGATGTCGCCAAGACCAACATGGCGGCGATCCTCAACCAGAACGGCATTGCCGATATTCGCAGCCTCTAGGTGATACAATGAAGCTGCATTTTGAGCCCGATCTCGACTACCAGCACACCGCCATTGAGGCGGTGGCAGACCTGTTTCGTGGACAGGAAATCAACCGCACCGAGTTTACCGTCACGCGTCGTCCCGTGGCCGATCCGTCCGGGCAGACCGCCCTTGACCTCGGTTCATTCACAAGCGCTCAGGGCGAGCTTGGCCTTGTCGAGAACGAGCTTGGTATCGGCAATCGCCTCACGCTGCTCGATGACGAGATACTCGACAACCTGAAGGACATTCAACTCCGCAATGGTCTTGCCGCCTCCTCGTCTCTCGCGTCGGGCGACTTCACTGTCGAAATGGAGACAGGCACGGGCAAGACCTACGTCTATCTTCGCACGGTGTTCGAGCTGAACAAGCGCTATGGCTTCACCAAGTTCGTAATCGTCGTGCCATCGGTTGCCATCAAGGAAGGTGTCTACAAGACCCTCAAGATCACCGAGGATCACTTCAAGGGCCTCTACGCTGGGCAGCCCTTCGATTACTTCCTCTACGACTCCGCCAAGCTGGGCCAGGTCCGCAGCTTTGCGACAAGCCCGAACATCCAGATCATGGTGTTGACGGTCGGCGCCATCAACAAGTTCGGAGACGAAGCCGAGGCGCGCGGGCAGGACGCCCGTGACAGACCCGCAGGCAACGTCATGTATCGCCCGCACGAAAAGACCGGCGGTGAGCGCCCCATCGACCTGGTCCGCGCAACAAATCCCATCGTCATCATCGACGAACCACAGAGCGTTGATGGCGGACTGACAGGTCAAGGGCGGCAGGCAATTGCGCGGCTCAATCCCCTTTGCACGCTTCGATACTCCGCAACGCACGTGGATAAGCACCACATGGTGTATCGCCTCGACGCGGTGGACGCCTACGAGCGCAAGCTCGTCAAACAGATCGAAGTTGCCTCCCTGGAAGTCGAGGAAGCACACAACAAAGCCTATGTGCGCTTTGTCAGTTCCAGCAACGCGCGCGGCACGATCACCGCGAAGATTGAGATCGACGTTCAGGACGGCCGCAGCGTTCGCCGCCGCGAAGTGACAGTACAGGACGGCGACGACCTACAGGAGATCACAAGTCGCGCGGTCTACGTGGATTGCCGCATCGGCGAGATCCGCTCTTCCCGCGCCGAACAGCTTCTCGAGCTGAAGCTTCCTGGTGGAGAGACATTCCTGTCGCCCGGCCAGGCCGTGGGTGACGTTGATGCGGACGGCCTCAAGCGCCTGATGATCCGGCGCACGATCCACGAGCACCTGCAAAAGGAGAAACGCCTCGCCCCGCTCGGCATCAAGGTCTTGAGCCTGTTCTTCATCGACGCCGTTGAGCATTACCGGTCGTATGATGCGGAGGGTCACGCGATCAAAGGCAAGTATGCCTTGATGTTCGAGGAGGAGTACCGCCGTCTCGCTAAGCACCCAGACTTCTCAAGCCTCTTCGCCGAGGTCGATGTTGAGTCAGACGCTGACGCCGTACACGACGGGTATTTCTCCATCGACAAGCAGCGCCGCTGGACCGACACGGCAGAGAACAATCAGCCATCCCGCGACAACGCTGAGCGGGCCTACAACCTCATCATGCAGGACAAAGAAAAGCTCCTGAGCTTCGATACGAAGCTAAAGTTCATCTTCTCGCATTCGGCCCTCAAGGAGGGCTGGGACAATCCCAACGTGTTCCAGATTTGTGCACTCCGCGAAATCGGCACGGAGCGCGAGCGCCGGCAAACAATTGGCCGAGGCCTGCGTCTCTGCGTGAACGCCAAGACCGGCGAACGTGCGCGCGGTTTCGAGATCAACACGCTCACCGTCATGGCCAACGAGAGCTACGAGGAGTTCGCCGACAACCTTCAAAAGGAGATCGAGAAGGATACCGGCATTCGCTTTGGCATTGTCGAAAAGCACCAGTTCGCCACCGTGACAATTCCGGAAGCCGACGGCTCCGTGAAGTTGCTGGGCTTTGAGGAGTCCCAAGCCATCTTCGCACACTTGCTTGCGCAGGGCTTTGTCGATGCAAAGGGCCACGTGCAGGACGCACTACGAGCAGAGCTAAAGGCGGGGACGTTCACCTTGCCCGACCCCTATGCAGCACATCTCGGCCAGGTCAGGGAAACGCTACGCAAGATCGCGGGCAAGCTCGACATCAAGAACGCTGACGAGCGCCGCCAGGTCAAGACGCGACAGGCGATACTGGAGAGCCCAGAGTTTGCCGCTCTGTGGGACCGCATCAAGCACAAGACGACGTATCGTGTTCAGTTCGATAATGAGAAGCTGATCGCCGATTGCGCCAAGGCAATCGCCAGTGGCCCTCCTGTCGCCAAAGCCCGCGTGCGCATCCGAAAAGCTGACCTGTCCATTGGCCAAGGTGGCATTCAGGCGACCGAGAAGGTCAAGGACAGCGGCACGATTGTTGCGATTGAGGAAGGCGACATCAATCTTCCTGACATCCTCACCGATCTACAGGATCGCACGCAGCTCACGCGCAAGAGCCTGGTTCGTATTCTCACCGAGTCCGGCCGACTTGGGGATTTCAAGCGCAACCCTCAGTCGTTCATCGAGCTTGCCGGAGAGGTCATCAATCGGACCAAGCGCCTCGCGTTGGTCGATGGCATTAAGTACCAAAAGGTCGGGTCTGACGCCTACTATGCCCAAGAGTTATTCGCGCAGGAAGAGCTGACAGGCTATCTGCGCAACATGCTGATGGACGCGTCCAAGTCCGTCTTCGAGCACGTTGTCTACGACTCCGGCGGCGTTGAACGTACGTTCGCCGAGCAGCTAGAAAAGAACAGTGCGGTGAAGCTCTACGCTAAGCTTCCGGGCTGGTTCAAAGTCCCGACTCCACTTGGCACTTACAACCCGGACTGGGCGCTTCTCGTGGAGCAGGACGGCGAAGAGCGCCTGTACTTCGTGGTGGAAACGAAAGGCAGCCTGTTCGCCGACGATCTGCGTGACCTGGAAGCGGCCAAGATTGCCTGTGCCGAAGAGCACTTCAAGGAGCTTGCCGTCGGAACTGATAATGCAGCGCGATACGTGAAGGCGACCAAGATTGATGACGTATTTGATGCCGCATGATGGGGGGGCTAGGTGCATCGTCAGGATGAGTACCTTCGCGATTTGGTCGCGCAAGCTCTGCAAAGCGCAATTGATCCCGTCGTCCGTCGCCATTGGCCACGACTGACGCAGGAACATCAACTCACCTCGCGGATAGCGGAATCCATTGAAGGTCACCTCAACGGGGCCGTGTTCCTAGATCACACGATCACCGTTATCGTCCAGGAAATGCCAGACAAAGGGCCCGGCAGCCTCGAAAAGAAAACCGGTGTTGACCTTTATTTTGCGGTGAAGGTTGAGGGCGACCACACGAATTTTGAAAAGGGCTTTTTTGTCCAATCAAAGTGGGACGGCCTCATGACCCCCAAGGAGCGAGAGCGCCTAGGCGAACAGTGCGAGGCGATGCACTGGAAGAGCAAGATCGGTTCATTCGTCTGGCTTTACGGCGATACAGGCACGGCCGTGATACCCGCTGGCGAATTACTCCAGGACCCTTCGGTCAATCCAGGCGAACTGACCTCTCGCAATCTGAATGAGTTCTTCAGTGACGTAATGGACTGCACCTCAGGCGACCGCCAACTCGTGATGCCAGGGGTGTTCAAAAATGTAGACGCCCTCAACGTCATGTTGCGCGAGTTTGGAGTCGCGACAGGTGTGGCGGTGACAATCCGCAAGCGCGCCGACGCGAAGCCCCGCCCACTTAAGAAGCCGCTTCGAGGTTAGCTCGTCATGGACCAGAGGCACGCGGCCGAGATCGCTCATCTACTGAACACGCAGAACCAACTGGAAATCCACTACGACGCCTCGCTCGTCCTCGCACACGCCGACGATTACCTCGTTGACCTGTCAGAGGATGGTCGTGTCGCCTGCTGCGCCCAGCTTAAGAGGGTTCAGTGGTATCAATCCGAAATCTGCCACGTGACGACGAACCCCGACTTCGCCAGGAAGGGTCGTGGCCTACGCATTGTCGCTTCCGCTGAAGATGAAGCACGCAAGCAAGGTGCACGATTGGTTCAGAGCACCATCCGTAGTGGCAACATCCCGAGCGAAGGCCTCTTCGAAAAGGCGGGGTTCGTCGTCGGTGCCAGCTTCACGAACCCAAATACCGGCAACGTAGTTCGGGTATGGAGCAAATCGCTCTACCCCTCGTCCGCCCAACTCTGAGACCGCGTTTCCAGTTTACATAAGGTGGATAAGCCCGGCATTGCCGCATGTTTGCTAAAAGACATTAGCGTTTGTTCTGTGAATGTTCTATCTATTGGAGCATGTCAAAAACTCTCACGATGAACCAGATCACGGGAGAAATGGGTGAAGCCGCAGTTCGGCTTCGCTTTCTTGGCATTGGGTTTCAGTTCGACTCTCGCTCTCGCCTTGAGGCCGGAATCGACGGCATCGCCGAAGTGATGGACCACGGTAAACCGTTGGCCCGAATGATCGCCGTTCAAATTAAGACGACAGCTGCCGCAACGTATACATCCGAGACAGACGCTGGGTTCACGTATCTCCTTCGGAGCGAAGACCTCGAATATTGGCGCGGCTCGAACCTTCCCATTATCGTCGTCCTGTATCGCCAGTCTGACGAGACCTTCTATTGGCAGAGTGTGTCCGGTGGCATCGGCGAAGGCGAGCGCCGCCTCGTCTTCGACAAAGAGAAGGACGTTCTTGATCGTAGCGCCGTCGATCGCCTGGCGGCTCTGACTGTTCCAAAGGCTGGGTTCGGCTACTACGTGCCGCCGCTTGGCGACGGTGAAGAAGCCGTGGTCAACATTCTGCCGCTCACGCTTCCAGATGAGATATTCGTCGCATCCACGCCGCACACCCCCAAACGGGCCGCGTCAATTCTGCTCGACGGGGACGAAGCTACGCGTTTCGATTGGGTGATAAAGGACGGCACCTTTTGGTCCTTTGCCGACCCTCGCGAAACGGTCTGCCGACATCTCGTCGATCTCGATCAGGTAGAGGCGATTGAAACCGCTCACCTGGCCTTCCACGAGGACATCGACGAGCGAAACAACTTCTCCTACCTCCTGCGCAAAGTACTGGATCATCAGGTCCGTTCCGACCTTGGGTGGAACAAGGATGGGAAGCTGTTCTATTTCAAGGCTGAGGCGGCAGATCACTCCCGCAAGTTTGGCTATGAAGCGTCGAAAAAGAAGGCCGAGACCGAGGTAGTCAACGTCGCGCGGAGCAAGGTCGATCAATCGCAAGTGGACTTCGTTCGACATCATGCGTTCGTTCCGCGCTTCGAAAGCCTGTACAACCAATGGTACTTGGTCATCAACCCGACCTACTATTTCACGACCAATGGGTTCATCCCGCACTCCCATCCGAGCGCGCTGCTGGCCGGGAAGAAGCGCATGGACAACAGCGCCTCGCTGCGCGGCCAGGTCATCATGTGGCACCGCTTCCTGACCAAGGATCAGACCTACAACACCGGTCTCTTTGCTGACGAAGCATCCAAAGAGCCTAGGTTGAAGTTTGGGGAGCCTCCCGTTGTGACCCTGGCCACGAAGGTCCCAGAGGATGTCTGGGGCTCCGGCAAGAAATCGACTGATTCCGAAAGCGATCAGGAAAGCCTGATGTTCGGATGAAGTTTGAAACCACCATATTTGACGAGCCGGAGCTGGAGTTTGGGGAAAAGTATCACCATCCCGACCCGAGGCTTGGGCTGTCGCAAGCTGGACCGCTTCAAACTCCTTTGGGCGACACCATCAGGATCGCCGTCGTCGGCAGTGCCAAAACTATCGAGGATACGGGGAAGTATCTTGAGGCAGTAGCGACCGGCTTTGCGGGGAACACCGAAAAACATCCGAACCTGCATCCCGACTTTCCGGGCCTTGGCAATCAAAACCCCTTCCGCTGCAAGTTCGAAATTGCAGATGGTGCGACGGCCGCGATCTCCCAGGCGCGCATCGACAAGATCAGGAAAGAGCCTCACCACGAACTCGCGGTGAAAATGGCCGTCGATGAAATCATCGACCAACTCAAGGTTATTGATGAGGGCAGCAATCGTCCCGATGTTGCGATTGTAGCTCTACCGGTCAGCCTGATCGAGCGCGTGTGGAACGCAAAGGTAGATTCCAAAGGCACCACCGAGAAGGAAGACAGCGGTGGATCAGATGCGCCCGACTTCCGTGGCATGCTCAAGGCGAAGGCAATGAGCTTGAGTTTTCCCATCCAGATTATTTGGGAAGATGTCCTCGACGAGTCAGTCTCGATCCCGCGCAAGGTGAAGGAAACGAGCCAACGGAAAATGCAGGACCAGGCTGATCGCAGCTGGAACCTGATGAGTACGCTCTATTACAAGGGAAGCGGTCGCATCCCGTGGCGTCGCAAATCCCAGGAAGGTGAGCTTACTGCCTGCTATATCGGCGTCAGCTTCTACCGCGAGGCGGGCGGCCAGCAGCTCTTCACCAGCGCCGCTCACATGTTCGACGAACGCGGGCGCGGTTTCATTTTGAAGGGAAAGCGTGCGCAGACCGAAAGTCGCGGCAGACACCCGTACATGATGCAAGACGACGCTCGCGACCTCATCGCAGGGGCACTGAGTGCCTACAAGTCCCACCACCGCAATTACCCCGCACGTGTCATCGTCCTGAAGACCTCCCGTTTTCGGGAGGAAGAGGCCGACGGCATTTTCGAGGCGCTGGACGCAGCCGGAACCGAGCTGCGGGACTTGGTGTGGGTTCAAGAGTCGTCATCGGTGAAGGTACTGCGTGACGGAAACTATCCGGTCATGCGAGGCACATTCGTTGATCTGGATGGGAAAGGTCTTCTCTACACGAACGGTAGCATTCCCTACTACGGCACCTATCCGGGGATGTACGACCCGAAGCCGCTGCTTCTGTGTCCGCACGAAAAAAGCGATTCCACCATTAGCCAGATTGCCTTGGAGGTGTTGTCGCTGACCAAGATAAATTGGAACTCGACGCAGATCAATCAGAAGCTGCCGATACCGATCCGCGCGGCGAGAACGGTCGGTGAAGTCCTGAAATATGTCGAAGGTGACAACGCCAGCTCAGACTATCGCCGCTACATCTAGGCCAAGTCAGGTCCGGCTAACGGCAAGAGCCCCCGAAGTTAAGGGCGGCGCATGAACGCCATCACACGATCAGAAAAGCCCCGCAGCTCTGCGTTATTTATCAACTGGGTTTGCCATGCGGGGTTGGTTTCGTGGTGGAACAAGTTCCCATACTCCAGCATCTCGTGAAGCTCGTCGATGTTGGCTTGCGATAGGATTTGCCGGGCCGTTCCTACGCGCTGCCGGCATATCGTCAGGAACGGTCCAAGCAGTCCGCCCGGTTCGAAATCGCCAGGGTAAGCTACGCGCACAAATGCTTCGAGCATCGGCCGCAGAGCCGCCGCCACTTCCCGCTCATCGACGCCCTGTACGCCGCCGATGAAGCTCGCGACGAGCGCATACCGGCGATCATGCTCGGTGATGGAATCCTGCTTCACATCCCACGATGCCAACGTTGAGGATTCCACATTTGGTCCTGCGGCAACCTCACGCACGATCTTGAGCGCCGCCGTGGTGTTCTGGTCCGCTCCCTTCCACAGCTGGCAGAGAAACGCCCTTGAGTGCGACAGAACAATCACCTGAGCCACGCGCCCGGCGAGCCGCCGTGTTTCCTGAACCGTGGTCAAGGAGCGGTTTTCATCAAGGCTAGTCATCGGGTCGTCGATCACCACGATCTTTCCCGCCACGTTGGCATCGCGATCAAGCGAGGCGAAGAAGAACGCCAGCGCCAGCGTGTTACGATCCCCCGCGCTCAAAGTGCTGTGGAAGCCAGGAGAGCCTGCCGCATCTGCGGTCACTGGCACTTCAACGTTATTGATGACGACATTGTATGTGCAGGACGAGCCACCGCGATTGTTTACCGACTGCACGGCGCTCAATCGGAACCCCGCATTGAAGCGACGAAGGTAGTCGTTGATCGCGGTTTCGTAGGCGGGGAAGACTGCCACACGGTACTGATCTAGCGCCTCGCGCGCTTGGTCGCGTGCTGCCTCCGTCGCCGTCTTGGCTGTTTTCTCGGCAAGGTATGCATCGCAAAGTTGTACGTTTGCAGGTGCGAAGCGGGCTTCGATCAACCGCAGACGGCGAAGATCGCTTGTCAATGCGGCTACGTTGGCATTCGCAGCTTGTTCCTTAACGACCGCGATCTGCGCATTCACCGGCGCCATTGCCTCTGCGAGCGCGACGAGCGTGTTGCGCGTATCGGCAAATGCCTGGATGGCCTTAATAGCTTCGGGCGGTAAAGCAGTAGGCTCCAAGGGCGACGCTGCCTTTTGCTGAAGTGCGGCCAGTACCGCTTCACGCGCAGTCTTCCAGCTTAGCGCTATCGCGGCGGTATCGAGGCCAATCTGCGGTACGTCCGTGAACTTGCTCCAAAACTCCGCAGCCTGAGTAGCCGTAAGGACAGACCGTTCGAACGCGGCAGGAACGTCGCCTCCGTGAGCGCGCGTGATGGCCCGCATCATGTCGGCGATAGCCACCTTCAGCGCGGTGTACCCTTCGCTGAAATAAGCCCGGTAATGCGCAATGATCGGAGAGCCAGCAAGGTCTTGCGCACAGAACGGACAGACTTCGGCGTCGTGCCCTTTGGAAACAGACGCGACCCGACCCAGACCATCCGTGATCCAGTTGCTTGCCTGATCGCCAAGCGCTGCGAGATGCGCCTGCACGCGCTCGGTGGCCTGCGCCTCAACACCAGGAAGGTCGCGTTCCAGCACCGCGTTGATAGCGTCGACATCGAAGGCCGGGAGGTTGGGTGCGAGGAACGCAGCTTGCTTTGTCACTGCGTCAGCAGATTGCGCGGCTGCGAGGCTGCGTTCGGCTGTCAGGATATGCGCGTCTAGATCCGGATCGGACTGAAGGTCGCAGAAAGCATCGACCGTTAGTGTTCCCCGCGTCGCGACTGGGATGGCATTAGTGCGATCACGCAGGTCCTTGTTGTGCTGTTCGACGCGATCAATGTGTCCCTGCACCGTCGCATTGAGTGCAACGCCGCGCGCCCCGAGGATCAATTCGTGGAGGTTCTGACGATGCTCCGGCGCTATTTCGATTCCCGAGCAGACATTCTGGGAGACAAACGCATCGTCGAAAACCGCAACTGCTGGAAGGGGATTGGTCCACGCGCCATTCTGGAACATATGAACAGCGCCACCAGCCGCGTTGATGACGATGTGGGGCGGATTAGCCGACGTTAGGCGATGACGCTCAGCAATAAGGTGCGGATCACCGTTACCCAGCGAGCGCAATATCGAGGCAAGCGTCGTCTTCCCGCGCCCGTTTTCAGCATAGATCAGGGTGAGTTTTTTGAAGGGCAACTGTGCTCCCGCATTCACGGAATCGAACTGCCCGACATTCCTCAAGAGTTGCAACCGCTCGACCATGAGTGCCCGCCTGTGATGCGATCAGCCGACGCGCAATCACGCCGCTCCAAGCATCCGTTAAATAGAGAAAGTCTTAGGCCGCGAACCGCCAGCGGGAATATGTCCCTCCCGGCACCAATCGGCCCCCTAGATACCGAAATAAAGGCACGCCCATCCGATAGCAAAGAAAATCGCTGTGGCCTTATGACAATAGAACGGTGAGAGGATGAAGTAACTCCTTGATATCATGGCGCGTCCCTTCGGGCCGGGCTGTCGTGCACGGAGCCGGGGCAGGGCCCCGTCTGCCGCCCTCCGGGCTTCCATCCCTCGCGCTAACTTTTCCTCTGTCCGGCAGACGCCGGACCTTGGGGCTTCTGCCCCTAGCGCGGGTCAACAGGTTTCCCGCTGCACGGGAGCCCCCCCTGTCTGACCCTTGCACCCCCGCTGCTCGCCGCGAGGCAGGGTTTCATGACGGCGATCTCGCCGCATGAACCCTGACCAACTGGAGAGACCATGACTGACCATCCCATTCAAACATTCACCGCCCGTTGGGCGGATATTGAGCTGCTCATATCCTTCGAGCGCAACTGGCTCGGAGGCGACTTCATAGCCCACCTGCAAATCACTTCCGCAGAACCGCACCGCGCTCCACTTCCCATCACCGAGACCGGATATCTCTCCCATTTCTGCTCGGCTGCCGTAATCGATGACGCGGGCGGTCCCGTCGCCTACGTCAGCGGGTGGCTGGATCAGGCCGCTGCCTCCCCCAGATGGAAGGCTGGCGAGGTATCGCGTCGGCAAATGTCGCTGTTCTGACCAATCGGTCCGCGAGCCAAGCAGACGAATGAACATAGACAGGCGCGAAACGATTCCTCATCCTTCAAGGATGCCGCGTCACGATGATCTTTGCCGCCTCTACCTGCTGCTCGCTCGCATCGAGCAGCAGTCCGGCATGCGCTCGCTGAGGACATGCGACGGGCGAATGGGATGGCCACGCCGTGGCGTCTACTTCTTCTTTGAAACCGGGGAGGCCCGGACCGACAGCGGCACGGGGTTGCGCGTGGTCCGTGTCGGCACCCATGCCCTGAAGGAAGGTTCCCAGACCAGCCTGTGGACCAGGCTGTCCCAGCACCGTGGCCGAACCAGCGGAGGCGGCAATCATCGCGGCTCGATCTTCCGGCTTCTGATCGGCGGCGCTCTGCTCGCCCGCGACGGTCAAGTCTCAGAAAGCTGGGGCCGACAGAATGCAGCCCCACGAGATATCCGGGATCTAGAAACCGACCACGAACGCGCCGTGAGCAGCGTCATAGGCGAAATGCCGTTCCTTCATCTCGACATTGATGATGAACCCGGCCCGCTCAGCCTGCGCGGTGATATCGAGCGCAACAGCATCGCGCTCCTGAGCAACTACCGCAAAGAGGCCATCGACCCAGCATCTGGGCAGTGGCTCGGGCAGCATTCAGACCGCATCCGCGTGCGCGAAAGCGGCCTGTGGAACTCCAACCATGTCGATGAAGCCTATGACCCGGCATTCCTCGACCGCATGGAAAGTCTCGTGGGTGCGATGGTCCGATCATGATCGTCGTCATCCAGTGCGCAGCAACGAAGCGGGCGAGCGCTGGCCATCTGCACACTGCCAACGGCGACCGCGTCGTCTTCGTCGCGCAGCCACATCAAGCCCCGCAAGCTAGCGGCATTCACTACGCACGCCCCGATGATCTCGCCGGGACCGGCGAAACTTGGCGCGAGCGACTGGCGCAGGTGAACTGCAACGTCGGGAACAACCACGATGGACTGCTGCAAGCTGACGAACTTTACGAGAACCCGATCTACCGAGCGCTGGCCAGGAAGGTTGGGACCGAACATCTCTTCATCCTGTCCGCAGGCTGGGGATTAATCCCGGCGTCGTACGTGCTCCCCGTCTATGACATCACGTTCAGCGCAATGGCCGAGCCGTACAAGCGCAGAAAACCACGCGACCACTATGCGGACTTCAGGTTGCTTCCCTCTGATGCCGAGGGACCGATCCTCTTCTTCGGCGGCAATCAATACGTGCCCCTGTTTGCTTCACTGACCGATCAATGCCGGGCGGAGCGCGTCGTGTTCCACAGCTCGTCGGTGCCTCCATCTCAGCCAGGTTGCAGGGTGATGCGGTATCCGACAACCACGCGGACGAACTGGCACTACGAATGTGCCCGCGATTTTGTCCAGGACAGGCTTTCACTGGCCTAACCTCACAAGGCTGGGGCCGTCTGCATCTCCGAGCGATAGTCGCGTCGGGCGGGTGCCCCATCGTTACCCCTTCTCGCCTGACAGCCACCTTTGAGCGGTCTTCCGACCATGCCGATTTCCCCTGCGCCGGGGCGCGGATGCTGCAAGGCATTCGCCTCGACTTAAGGCTTCGCCTGCCGCCCTCGCTTTAGCTCAGGTTCCACATCCGCTCATTCCCCGTCGCGCCCCTTCGGCACGGAAGACCGCCAATCAAGGCGGCTCCCAAGAAGGAGCAACACAATGTCGAACACCGACACACCCCGCCGAGACATCCATCAGGAAATCACCGGCCAGATCATCGCCAGCATCGAGGCCAACCCCGGAGAGTTCAGCCTACCATGGAGGCGCAACGCCGGTGCGCTGCACATGCCGGTCAACGCCCTGACGGGAAATCGCTACAACGGAATCAATATCCTCAGCCTCTGGGTTTCGGCCGAGGCTCGTGGCTTCGCCGCCCCCATCTGGGGCACATACCGCCAGTGGGCAGAAAAAGGCGCACAGGTCCGCAAGGGCGAGAAATCCTCCCTTGTCGTCTTCTATCGTGAATTCGAGACCGATCCTGATCCGCAGGATCAGACCGATGACGGCAAGCGCCGCGTGGCCCGCGCATCCCACGTGTTCAACGCCAGCCAGGTCGATGGTTTCGACCTTCCGGCAGCGCCGGAAGCGCTGGGTCCGGTGGAGCGGATCGGCAATGCCGACCGCTTCGTGACATCCACCGGGGCTAGCGTCTCTCATGGCGGTGACCGGGCGTTCTACCGCCCCTCAACCGACAGTATCCAGATGCCCGACCAGGGCCTGTTCACCGGTACAGAAACCATGACCCGCAGCGAGGCGTACTACGCCACGCTGGTGCACGAACTGGTGCACTGGTCCGGTGCCGAGCACCGACTTGATCGTGAAATGGGCAAGCGTTTCGGTGATCAATCTTACTCCGCTGAAGAACTGGTGGCAGAGATTGGAGCTGCGTTCCTCTGTGCCGAACTCGGGATCACTCAGGACCTTCGTCCCGATCATGCGCAGTACCTGGCGCAATGGCTCAAGCTGCTGAAGGGCGACAGCAAGGCGGTATTCACTGCCGCGGCGCGAGCGTCGGAAGCAGCATCCTTTCTCAAGAATCTGGAGCGCACGCCCTAGTGGCGTGCTTTCTAGTACCGCGTCACTTTCGAAATCGCATCGAAGATGCCGGTCGCGCCGCGACGTAACGGATCGAGCGCTTCAGCGCGATCCCTTGCCCATGCGATCCAGTCGGCGACTGTTCCTTCGGCAATGGTCACGGGTTCCTCCGTCGCAGCGCGTGCCTCGGCTTCCGCGATGAATTCCAGCAGTCTTCGGCGCTCCTCCCAGTTGGTCGCGAACGTGCAAAACTGGCTCCAGCGCTTGTCGTCGATTTCCTTCAGTCGCTGCGTCTCGTATCGCCGCGCCTGATCCTCTTGGTGCTGCCGCTGCCACGCCTCGTGATCGAGGCGCTTCTTCTCCAGGATCGGTCCCGCCGCGATGATCGTCCCGATGATATCGGGCAGCATGTCCCCGATCTTCTTCTTGTCGGTCTCGATCCATTGCGGCTTGCCATCCAGATATGTGGTGATCGCCACGCGTAAGAACCCTGATGACTCTAGACCCAATTGATGGTGGTCAGGGTATGCCGTCCAGTCCCGCGTTTTCTCGCGCGGCTTAAGCGACTTCATCATCTTCTCGATGATGGAGCACTCGACCTTATGGCCTGCAATCAGGAACACGATCTTGCCGAGCATCGGTGCGGTCTCGATCTTTCCACCCGCCTTCTCCAGTGCGGTGAAGATCGCGCTGCTGACACGGAACCTATAGAGGTCGCGTTCGGTCAGGTCCGGTAGCGGCGAGCGCGACCAAAGGAGTTCGCGCTTGTTGCGCCGGTTCTCAATCTCGCGTTCCCCTTGCTCCTTCTTGTGCTCTGCAAGCCATGACTTCACCCGAGGGTGGAGGTTCTCAAGGCCATCCGGCACCAAAACGCCCGCGACGACTTCGGCCGCGGCCGTCGCGGACTTTTCCGCCTCTGGCAGCGACGGGGGTTTGGACGGCGTTGGATAGATATCGGCTGCGGCAGGGACGCCGTCTTTGCGCGGCGGCAGCTTGAAGGTGACGACCGGCTTCCCGGCCTCCTTCTTCGCCCAGTATCCGCGCGGCGGATACGGCACATCCAGTCGATCGCAGACCTTCGCGAGGCCATTGCCGCTGATCCCGAACTCTTCGGCAAGGCGGCTCATAGGCGTCGCCCATACGAGCGCATAAAGTTCTTCGCGCGGAACGCGCCGGGCGGTGGCGTGCATAATGGACCTCATCGTTCGTGCGACGATCTTATCGCGCAAACAAGAACTTGCGAATTTGTCCGGCAGCACGTGCAGCTAGTCATTGTCGGCTTTACGTAGCGCCTGAAGTCGAAGGCGGGCTGAAGCCCGCCGTCGGTGCGTCAGTCCACCAGAATGCGTGGATCGACATTGCGCATGCGCTGCATCGGCTCGTTGCCAACAGAGGCACGCATTTCGCGGAGGGCCAGGTTGAGACCAACTACCACTTCGCGGGCTTCCTCACGGTGCAGCACTTTGCTGATCGTGACCGTCTCGCCCGTATTGGTTACAGCCTGTACCGACGAAGTCCAGTCGTGCTGCATCCCGCTGATGCTTGGACCAATTTCGAAACCCACAACGTCCGGCTGACGGGCGATGAGGAACTTCGCGGTCTTCATGCGCGGGAGACCATGCGGAACAGCAATCTTGCCGTCACGCTGGAGCAGTGCTGAACGGCGCGGCAACTCACCCCATCCGTAGCGGTAAGTCACGATTGCCAGTAGCACCCCGATGATGAGGACGAGCGGGCCGAGCCCACCGAACAGGCAGAAGAGCCCGAACAGTACCCAAGCAACAATCGCCGGGATGACCATCACGTAGAACGTAGCGCGGTGTGAGTAGCGCCACGATGCCTCTTCGGTCCATTCCAGACCGATTGCTTCGATGGTGCCGTTGGCTGCGATCTTGCGGATAGGTTTGAAGTCGAAGGCTTGCGTCATTTTGGGTTGTACCTTTGCATGTAGATGGGTGGGCGTCCCGGTGAGAGGATCAACTGTCGCCACGTGGGACGCGCGAAGTGGCGGACAATCTCGAAAGGCTCAAGAAGAGCGACGGATCTGGGTGTCTCCCGGATACCCAGATCGCCGTGGTCCATGGAGCTGCCGGAGACGCGAACGTCCTGCCGCTCCAGTACTGTCGCGTGACCCATCATTTTCGAGAGATGTTGGGTCGTCGCGAGGTCCATGTTGCCGAAGGCTTGAAGCACCCCGGTGTTTCCGATGAAGGTCTCCCAGGCCTTGTCGTACTGGGCCTGCAACTGGCTCAAGTCCTGGAGGATTGTCCAAAGACGAACCCCGAACCCGGCCATGAAACCAGCTGCCCGCTCGATTGCCTCCAGCCGCTGCAAGGCTGCGAACTCTTCGAGGATCAGGAGAACCGGATGCTCCGGCTTCGTCGAGTCCTGCTCAAGGGCGACCAGGCCCAGCGTGACGATGAGGCGAAGCCATCTTGAATGCGTGGCGAGCCGCGCAGCAGGGAGGCAAAGGTAAATCGTCGTTGGATGCGATTTGAGGTCGCGCAGGCGAAGGGGCGAACTCTCAAGGACTTTGGCAAGTGGCACTGAGTCCAGGAAGGCAAGCTGCTCACGGGCAGTCGATACGATAGATGAGCCTTCGCGCTCTGACTTATCCCGAAACGATCCGCCTACGCGAGAAACAATTCCGCCGAACGCTTCGACGGATGCCATGCGGTCGAACAGGCTCTGACCATCAGCATCCTTGCCAAAGGCGAGCGGGCCATCTTCGCCCATGAGGACACGGCGCAGGCGTGGCAGCGAGCGTTCGCCGCTACCGGCGTACATATAGAGAGCAATCCCGGTGATAAGGCTCTTCGCGCCGTCCGTGAAATGCTTGTTGTCGCCCTTGGCGTCCACAATCAGGGACGAGGTGACGAAACCCACATCGTCGATGAACGTGTCCGACGCCGGATCAAGCTCATCGAGCGGATTGTACGCGTAGCTTTCGAACCCCGAAGCGCCGAAGGGATCGAGAACGCAAACGTTCTGGCCGAAAGTCTCGGCACGAGCCACAGCAGTTTCCCGCGCCAGCTCGCCCTTGGGATCAATCACGATGACCGAGCCCGGATAGCGCAATAGATTTGGGATCAGCACCGAACTGGACTTGCCGGCGCGGGCACCGGCAATCGTCATCAGGTGGCGATCATCACCGATCCGGCCCCATTCCTTCTGGTCGGGATCGCCAAGCAGGCGACCCTCCCATTCACCCAGTAGGATTTTGCCAGGCTTCCAGTCCCAGCTGGGACCAAGCTCCCATGGATGCGCCCAGGTTGCGGCAGGCTGCTGTTCGGCGCGATCAGTGTACCCCGATCCGCGCGGCGGAAACTCCATCAGCGCATGCGTCTGTGTCATGGCTTTTTCCTTTCAGTCTTTCGGGGGGCGAGCGCCCTAGAGTCCGAAGTCGAAGTCGCGACCGCGCGTGCGCGGTTTCAGTGTCTGGGTGGGCTTCTCCTGCACGCGGTCCCTTGATCGCTCCTGCGACAGGGGCGGCAGGCCACGAAGATTGCGGCCGACGGCACGCGCGAGGCCCATGAGTTTGAAGCGTTGACCGCGCCGCATGGTGTCGAAGCGCAATTGCAGCTCGCGGCGTTCGTCCAGCTGCGCGCGGTACACGCCCTCCCGCTGGCCGCGGTCGCGCATCACGCCTTCAATTGCTTCGCGCTCGTTGATCCGGCGTATGCTGGCCGCGCGGCCGATCACGAAATCCAGCAGGCCGCGAATGCCGGTGCGGATGCGCTTCTGGCGTTCCTGATTTTCGCGGACGCGGCGCTCCTCCTGAAGCCGCGCGAGCTTTTCGCGTTCGGCTTTTTGGGCCGCGATCATAGCGCGGTGCTCTTCCAGTAGCGGGCGCTGCTCCTCCCGCAGATTGTCCCGAGCCTCGACCAGAAACTGGTGCACGCGCTTGTCCACGCGCTGGCGCACATCGAGCTTGGTGTCGTCCACCGTCTTGAACTGCTCAGGCGGGCCAAGCCGTTCGGCGAGGTCGTTTGGCTTTACCCCTGTGAAGCGGGAGACCGAGAAGACTTCGCCGTGGAGATCGACGGCGACGAAGCTGCGCCGGTCGCCCTTGGCGAGGAAATACCCGCGCTCCCCGAGCGCAGCCTCAAAACTCTGCTTATTGTCGGACGAGCGCCACGCATCCTGGAACAGTTGCTTGATCTCGCGCGGGTCGAGATCGAGCCGCTTTGCCTGCTGCCATTCGGCCAAGGTGAAGTTCAGCGGATTGGCCCAGCCGTTCTCGCGGTGCCCGTTCGGCAGTTCCCATCCGTTTTCGAGGTAGAGTTCCTTTGAGAGTGCGTTCAGCCGGTTCTTGAAGTGCGGCAGATTGATCGCTTTCATCTCATCGGCATCAATGCGCGACCACACCGCGTGCGCGTGCCGACGCCCCTCTTTCTCGTGGACCACAAACCCGAACGGCTGGTCTTCCAGGCCAACGGCACGGCCAGCGCGGACGGCGGCATCGCGCAACTGTTCGACCGTCACCTCCGCATCCTTGGGCGGATTGATACTCAGGGAAAACAGGAACTGCTTGCAGCGCGTGCCTTTGGACACCGCGTGCGCCTCTTCCAGTGCCCCGAAGAGATCGCTCGCGGCAAAGCCGCTCACCTCTTCCAGGGCGATGTGATCGTTATCGTTGGCATTCATCAGGTGCGCGGCCAATTGGCCCGCACCGCCGCGCTGGGACGCCTTGAGAATCATGGCTGATGCTCCATCGTGCGGGGTTTCAGGCGACCCGACGCCGCCAGGTTGAAGGCCTCGGTCGTGTTGCTGGGCTTGGGAAGCGGCGCAGCGCGGCGCTTGCCCAAGGCTTCCAGTAGCAGGAGGCGGATTTCGGCAATGTCCGCGCAGGCCTGTACGAGCTGGCCTTCGACCAGATCGGTGACATACAGGCTGCCGGTCTTCGCCGCCGCCGCCAGCTCGTTCATGCTGGGTCCAAGCTCGCTTTCGCCGAGCTTGGCCAGAATCTGGGCCAGCATGCGCTCCTTGGTATCGACGCGGCGAGAGACTGCGCCCATGCCAAGGTTCAGACCCGGACCGGGGCCAGGGGTCCCGCCGAACAGCCGATTCTTGATGTAGGACGACAGCGACTGGCTACCGGCCATACTCTCAAGAGCAGCCTTCTCAGCGAAGGTAAGGCGCAGCGAAAGGGGCGGCTGGCGCTTGAAGTTATGGAAATCCTTCAGGGACATAGCGGCCCCCGAGGTTTTTTGGCATTATGCCGCGCTGTTAGTTGGCGTTCCCAATCCTCTAAAACCTCGAACAGTTCGTTCGAGTTTGGGATGGTTGAGTGCACCATTCTCCCTTTCAAAGGGAGAGCCGTTTCCCAGAGGATAGTCGGCATCTGACGCCCGCTGCGTCAGTTTGTCTGCATGACGCTGCTGCCTCGCTCACGGCACAATTGCCCCTTCAATGATCGCCGTCCGCGCAGAGGTTGGCACTGATGGCGCGGGCGTGCCCAGGGAAAGACTGTTCGACGGCATGAAGCTGAGACTATCGGGAGCACTGGTGCTCGGCGCAGTCGTTGTGGCCGCGGCTATTGCCACGTCAGCGGCGCTTGCCGGCTCATGGGGCCGTGATGCGCTCCGCAGTGTCGTTGCCGCCTGCGTCGTCGCAAAATCGACGATTGGTACCAGTTTCCCCTGCGCTGACGTACACCTCGATGCACCCGGCGCCGATGGTTACGCCCTGATCCGCTCACCGGGCTTCGACAGCGAGTTTTTGCTGACGCCACTCGCGCCGATCGATGGCATCGAGAGCCCGGCGCTGCAAAACAACTCAGCTACCGGCTTCTGGAGCGCTGCGTGGGCCACTCGGGCGAACGTTGCTGCCGCCCTCGGCCGTGAGCTGCCGCGCGACGCCGTTGCGCTGGCCGTCAATGCTCTGGGGACCCGCACCCAGGATCATTTCCATATCCACGTCGACTGTCTTCGCACGGGCGTTGAAAACGCGCTGGCAAGCAGCACGGCGCGCGTTACAGACCAGTGGACCAAACTGCCAAAGCCTTTGCGTGGCGATGTTTATTGGGCGCGAAGCGTTGCCGGTCCCGATCTCGCCGGAGTCAACATTCCCAAGCTGATAACGGAGGCCCCGCCAGCCGCCGACACGGCGCTCGATCATGCCACGGTGGCGATTACAGCGGCGACTCTGCGCGACGGCAGCGACGGCTTCTACCTCCTCGTCAACTGGACGGATTCTTCGGCCGAGCGCCTGCTCGACCATCAGTGCCGCGGACGCTAGAACCGCTGCGAGCAGCGACCGAACGGATTCGGTCCTTGATCGTCGCGTGTTCGAATCGCAAACGTGCTAGCCACCGTTGCTGAAACACTCCGGGAGACCCTCATGCGCATCGCCAATTCTGACCTTGCGGTGGACATCGCGCCGCTAGGCGCCGAGCTACAGTCGATCGTTTCGGCCGATGGCAGCGAGTGGCTCTGGCACGGCGATCCGCAATGGTGGAGCGGCCGCGCCCCGCTGTTGTTTCCAGTTGTCGGCAAGAGCCCCGACAATGCGGTGACCATCGAGGGCAAGCGCTACCCGATGCAACCGCACGGCTTTGCGCGCCGCTCCAGCTTCGATATCGCGGCCGAGCGTCCCGATCATGCGACGCTGATGCTGAAGGCTTCGGACACGACGCGCGAAAGTTTTCCGTTCGAGTTCTTTCTTTCGGTCACTTATGCGCTGGAGCGCACCACGCTCGTGACCTCGGTCGAGATCGGCAATCTCGACACGCGCGACATGCCCTTCGGCTTCGGCTTTCACCCGGCCTTCCTCTGGCCGCTGCCGGGCGGGCAGGGCAAACGCCACTACCTCAAGCTTGCCACCACCGATGAGCCGCGCTTCCTGCAACTCGGCGCCGATGGCTTGATCCTGCCCGAGGCACACGCATCCCCCTTCGCCAAGGGCGAGATGACGCTCGACCACGGGCAGTTTTCCAACGACGCGATGTTGTTCCCGTTTGGCATCGGCAACGGCATCACCTTCGGCGCCGAGGGCGGCAGTTCGGTCGTGCTGTCATGGACGAATCTGCCGAATTTTGCGGTCTGGCAGAAGCAGGGCGCGCCGTATCTCTGCCTCGAACCCTGGCACGGCATGGCGGCACGGGCAGGGGCCGGCGATGCAATGACGGCGCGGCCGTCGACCACAATCCTCGCGCCCAATGCCACAGCGAAATTCGAACTGCGCGCGACGTTCAAACGCGCGGCGTGAGGCAAAGCAAAAGGGCGTCCCGCGTCGCGGAACGCCCCTCAATAACGCCAACTGAAAAGCTTACTTGCTCTTCGTCGTGGTGGTGGTCGCCGCGGCTGCCGCTACAACCTTCTCCGGCTTCTTGGTCGGGTTGAACTTTTCGGCGGTGGCATCGGTCTCGCACATGTAGACGCCGTTCTTGCCCTTGCCGTAAGTCGCGGTTCCCTTGAGGTGGAAAATCTTCGACTTGGTATTGGCCCAGACGACGGTGTCGGTCGGGCACGCCGCCGCGGCCAGAGCTTCCGTCTTGAAGCGCTTCGGATCGGGGGTCGCCGCCGCCATCTTCGGCTTGGCTGTCACCGCGGTCGTCGCCGCCGGCGTTGCTGCCGCTGCGGCGGCGAAGCTCGGGGCTACGATCGCGCTCGACAGCGTCAGAGCGAGAAGGGCGGCGGAAAGATGCTGCAGTTTCATAGAGTCAGTCCTCCATAAGGTTGAGGCCTCGATCTCTAGTCGGCGCGCGTCAAGAAGACGACGCGACGAATGGCCCCTGTGACGATACGGCGCGGCGCTTCGGGGTTGCTGTACTGAGTCGCCGAAAATACCCGCGCGGTTGCCGCCGCCCCCGATTTCCCCTATGAGGCGCGTCGCGCCGCCTCGGTCCGCCGATAGGCAGTGCTTTCCGGAGAATTGCCGTGCTTCAGTCCAGCCCTGCGAGGAATTCCGCCGCTTTAGAGCCGTTCCGGCTGCGGCGCACCTTTGCGATCATTTCGCATCCGGACGCGGGCAAGACCACGCTCACCGAAAAGCTGCTGGCAGCCTCGGGCGCCATTCAGCAGGCAGGCGCGGTGCGCGCTCGTCGCGATCGCCGTTCGACCCGCTCGGACTGGATGGAGATCGAGCAGCAGCGCGGCATTTCGATTTCGTCGTCGGTGATGACCTTCGAGCACGACGGCCTGACTTTCAATCTGCTTGATACCCCCGGTCACTCCGACTTTTCCGAGGACACCTATCGCACCCTGACCGCCGTCGATTCCGCTGTGATGGTGATCGATGCCGCCAAGGGCATCGAAAGCCAAACGCTAAAACTGTTCGAAGTGTGCCGGCTGCGCGACATCCCGATCATCACCTTCATCAACAAGGTCGATCGCGAAGGCCGCGACCCGCTGTCGCTGCTCGACGAGATTGCGGCGACCCTCGCGCTCGATGTGACGCCGGTGGTGTGGCCGCTGGGGCAGGGCGTCGATTTTCGTGGCACGGTGGACCTCGCTACGTCGCGGCTGCTGCGGCCCGATGGGTCGCTGGTACGCGGCTTCACCTCGCTCGACGACCTACTGCTTGATGACGACCTGACGGCTGATCCGGTGATCAAGGCCAGCCTCGAGAACCTCGAATTGGTGCGTGCCGGTCTGCCTGAGTTCGACCTCGAAACCTTCCTCGCCGGACATCTCACGCCTGTCGTGTTTGGCTCGGCTCTGAAGGACGTCTCGGTTCCGGAACTGCTCCGCGCGCTCGGCCAATGGGCCCCGGAGCCGCGCTCTCAACCGGCCGAGCCGGCACCGATCTTTCCCGAGAACGGCAAAGTCGCGGGGTTCGTGTTCAAGGTGCAGGCGAACATGGATGCTAACCATCGCGACCGCGTGGCGTTCGTTCGATTGGCCTCCGGCACTTTCAAGCGCGGCATGAAGCTCCGCAACATGCGGACGGCCAAGGAACTGACCGTCGCCAACCCGATGTTCTTCTTCGGGCACAATCGCGAGACAGCCGACGAGGCGGTGGCCGGAGATATCGTCGGCATTCCCAATCACGGCACGCTCTCGGTTGGCGACACGCTGACCGAGGGCAACGGGCCGCTGAAAGTCACCGGCATCCCGAACTTTGCGCCCGAAATCATCCGCCGCGTCCGGCTCTCCGATCCGATGAAGTCCAAGCAACTCGGCAAGGCACTGTCGGACCTTGCCGAGGAAGGCGTCGCGCAGGTGTTCCGCCGCATGATCGGCGCGGACTGGATCGTTGGCGTCGTTGGTCAGTTGCAGCTCGAAGTGCTCTCTTCGCGCATCGCCAGCGAATACGGAGTGCCGATCGCCTTCGAAAGCGTTGGCTACGAGACGGCGCGCTGGGCCACCGCCGAGGACAAGCTCGAGCTGAAACGCTTCGTCGACGGCAACCGGTCGGTGCTGGCCGAGGACAAGGACGGCGATCCCGTCTATCTCGCCCAGAGTACCTGGTATCTGCAGCGCATGGAAAAGGACTGGCCGAAAATCAAGTTTCTGGCCACCAAGGAACGCGCCTAGCCGTCAGCCGCCGGGTATTGCCAGCGATTTGTAGGCAACCAGCACAACGATCATCACAATCGCGAACAGGCCCGCGCTGCGGGCGCGGCCGGCGAAGTAGCAGAGCAGCGAGATTGCAACGAAGCCGAGCGCGATGAGCGCCCCGGTGAGATAGGGCATCGCCGCGTCGAGCGTGAAGCCGAAGCCGCCACGCAGGCGGTAGATCTCGGCGAGCGTCCGGATCGCGGCGCAAAACTCTATGACGATGGCGACCTGCGCGAGGCGCTGCGGGGTGAACTGCGATCGAATAAGGGCGGACATCGTTTCTCTCCTAGCTTGCCGTGAGTTGGGGGAGGCGTTCGAAGACTTCGTCGAAGATCGAGCGCAAGGAAAACTTGCCGCCCGTTCGGAGCCATTCCTCTGCCGATGCCTCGAAAATGGCGATGAGAATGGCGGCGAGAATTTCAGCGTTGAAGGGGCTGCCGATGAATGGCGAGGCCATCAGCATAGGGACGAGTTCCTCGCGCATTTTGGCGACGCCGGCGGCGCTCGCGGCTTTGAGGCCGGGGTCCGTTGAGATCAGCCGCGAGCGACGAAGAATGCGGCCGGCATCTTCCGTGTAGATTTTGTCCAGCGTCCCCACGAGCCCGTGCCGGACGGCCGCCATCGGCGGCTCGATGGCCAGCCGCTCGCGGATGGCCGCGAAGAGTGCCGGGTCGTACTCGTCCCAGAGCACCAGTTGTTCCTTGGTGCCGAATTGCCGGTAAACCGTCGGGGCCGAAACCCCCGCTGCAGCGGCGATTTCTTCCACCGTCACGGCATCGAAACCGCGTGCCTCGAACAGGTCGAGCGCTGCCGATTGAATTTGCCGCATGCCCGCAAGCTTCTTGCGGTCGCGGAACGTCGGTGAAATGGCCATCGGCATATCGATAGTGTCTATCATTTGATAGTCACTATCATCAAGCCAAGCGATGCGTCAAGTCTCACCCTGTGAAGGTTGACACCAGCTTCTTCGGCGCGCGGAATTTCCAGGCTTCAATGAGGCGCTGTGTCAGTTCGTCGTCGGCAATAACGTCGAGGCGGATCAGCAGCCACGGCCATCCTTTGTAGTGGTCCGTCTCGAAATAGATTTCGGGCGCCACGTGGAGCAGAAACTCCTTCTGCTCCATCGGAATACGCAGCGAAAGCGCACCATCCCGCCAGCCGGCAAATTGCTTGCCGCCAACGCCCAGCGACGGCGTGCCGTAATGGGCGCCGATCGCAACGCCGGGCAGTCCAATGGCCTCTGTCAAAGCGAATAGGCGCCCGATGGTTTCTTCAGCTGTGCTGCTCATAGATCACGATAGATGGCGCGGAGCATCGGCAAGTTTTCATAGTACATGCCCGGATTGCCGAGGATTGCGGGGTCGCTTGCCTGCAACTCCGCGAGTTCGGTCTCCGAGTCGACGCGCAATATGCCCATGCCCCATCCTCCCTGAGGACCGCCTACCGGCCCGAAGATCAGCATCTTGCCCTTCTCCTGCTGGCCGCGCCAATAGGCGCCGTGAGCCATCATCACCTGCCGCTCGCTGTCCGTCATATCCTGCATGAAGGTCGGACGCGGTCCGAGCAGGCGAGCGAGGAAATAAAGCGAGTGGTCGGTCGCCGGTTCCGGCTTTTTGACGATCCCTGCCACGAGCCATCCCAGTACGTGGACCCAGCCTTCGGCATGACCCTCGCACGACTCCGCCTGGCCGTCGAAGCCGGAGTGGCGCAGCACCAGATGCGTCCCTCCCTCGATGGCGCTGAGCTGGTAGGCAATCGTCGTCTTGACGTCCGGCGACCAGCCCGGCTCCCACGTTTGAACGATACGCCAGGGTGGCGAGATTTCGAGAAACTGTCCCTCGACGAAGAACGGCTTTCCATCGGCGCCCGTCCCATCGGCCCGCCATTTGCCGCCGACACGAAAATCGGTGGTCCATTTGTCGGTGGTGTAAAAGCCCGGTGCGCCCCACCACCGCGCTATTTCCGCGCCGTCGCTCAGCGCGGCGAAAACCCGCTCGGGCGGCACCATGATATCGACACTGGCGAGAATGGTGCCGGTCGTGACATCGGCGATGGCGCGTGCGGCGCTCGCTGATCCGCTCATTTTTCCTCCAGATACGACTTGAGCCGATTGAGATTGTCTTGCCAGAGGCCGCGATAGCCGCCGATCCAGTCATCGACCTCGCGCAGCTTCTCCGCCTCGATCCGATAGATGCGCTCGCGTCCCGAGCGCTGCTCGGAGACCACCCGGGCCTCGTTCAGCACCCTCAGATGCTTGGAGATCGCCGGGCGGCTCTGCGAAAACTCCGCCGCAAGCGTGTTGACCGGCGCCGGGCCCTGCCGCAAGCGGGCCAGGATCGCCCGTCGGGTGGGGTCGGCGATGGCGGAAAACACGTCGGCACTGGCAGCGTGGCGATGCATATGCGTAACCTTTCGGATACTCATTATGTTGTGCGCGCGTGCGCGTCAATCCGACTTGGCATTGATCCCCACGAAATCCGTGCCAAGCCGTTGGGCGGACGTGCATTTTGCCAATTCGCCGATGCTGCCGGCAGTGCCGGCTTCTTTGCGGTTCTGCACAGCGTCGGCCGCCACGCTTGCCAAGCCGGGCCGGCGCGGGTTAATTTTTGGTTGACGGTGCCTTGCTCCCCAGCGGCGGTGGAGGTGCCGGCCACGGTCAAAAGGAGCATCAATGCGAAGCCAAAAGGCGGTAGCATGGTGGCGGGCGGCGACCTGGACTGCGCTTTGTCTCATGTCGATCGGACTCGTCGTTTCGGTCATAGCGTCTTAGCGCGCGCGACCGAATAGAAGGTCTGGCTTGACGCGGCTTCCGCTGCGGCGGCAGGTACCAAACAGATTGAGGGCGCCCGGCAACGCGGCGCCCTTCGCCATGAATAGGGCAGGTTTCGTGAAGCTCATTATCGCCAACAAGAACTATTCGAGCTGGTCGCTCCGGCCCTGGCTCGTCGTTACGCATTTCGCCATTCCGTTCGAGGAGCAGCAGGTGCTGCTCAACGGCGAGGGTTGGCAGGAAAAGATCAGGGCCGTATCGCCAACCGGCCGGGTGCCTCTACTGATCGATGGCGATCTCGCGATTCCAGAATCGATCGCCATCATCGAATACCTCGCCGAGAGCTTTCCCGAGAAGCCGATCTGGCCACGGGATCGCCGGCAACGTGCGCTCGCCCGCGCCGCGGCGGCCGAAATGCACGCCGGCTTTTACGGCCTCCGCAACTCCGCACCGATGAACCTCCGCAGTTCATATCCGGGTCGTGTGGCACTCGATGACGTGGCGGATGACCTCAAGCGCATCGAAGAGCTCTGGGGCGGCCTGCTCGAAACCTCCGGTGGCCCATACCTGTTCGGCGATTTCACCGCAGCCGATGCGATGTACGCGCCGCTCGCCACACGGCTTCGTACCTATGAGTTGCCGGTCTCCGACACGGTCGCCCGCTATGTCGAGGTGATCTATGCGCTGCCGGCTTTTCAGGCCTGGTTCGCGGCAGGCGTCGCCGAGCCGTGGACCGTGCCGCAGGACGAAATCGATGTGATCCAGGGCCGCACCGCATGATCCACATGATCAAGCTGTGCGTTGGCGTCGCGACTCTCGAAGAACTCGAATCCTACCGCGAGGAGCGCGCTCACTGGTGGGGCGCCGACTACGGCGAGGATGTGCACGTCCACCGCACACGCACCCGCCCGAAGCGTGCCGACGAGATGGAGGACGGGCAGGGATCCATTTACTGGGTCATTTCCGGTGTCATTCGCTGCCGGCAGCCAATCCTGAGGTTGGCGGCGGCCGTCGACGAGCAGGGGCTCGGCTGCTGCGATATCATCATGGCGCCCGACATGGTTCGCGTGGTGCCGCGGCCGCGGGATCCATTCCAGGGTTGGCGCTATCTCGAGCCCAAGGATGCGCCGCCCGATCTCGATGCCGGGATCACGGGGCAGGGCGCCGAGCAGATCGCCGAGGAGCTGGCGCGGCTCGGTTTGCTCTGAGCGGACGCGCCCTCTGCCACGCGCCGTCCAAATCCGCGTTGTTACTTGTCCCCCTTGAAGGATTTCTGCGAAATTGCTCAGGTTGCGGCCGAGTGAGGGGATGAACAGCGGTGAATCGCACCGGCACGCACGTCATCGTCGTCGGCAATGAGAAGGGTGGGTCGGGGAAATCGACCACCGCCTTCCATCTTGCGATCTACCTGCTCTACCAAGGCTTTAAGGTCGCTTCGATCGATGTCGACAGCCGCCAGCAGACGCTAACCAACTATGTCCGAAACCGGCGCAACTGGGTACAGGCCAAGGGCCTCAGGTTGCCCCACACGACCCACTATCACCTGCCTCTTTCACGCGGTGATTCGATCAAAGAGAACCAAAAACTCGAATTCGACCTGTTCAGGCAGGCCGTAACCGAGATCGAGGGTGAGGCCGATTTTCTTGTCGTCGATACGCCGGGTTTCGATACGCATTTGTCGCGGCTGTCCCACTCGCTGGCCGATACGCTGGTGACCCCGGTCAACGACAGCCTGATCGATCTCGACGTCATGGCCCATATCGATCCGGTGACGGGCGAGCCGCGGGAACTGAGCCATTATTCTCGGCTGGTACAGCGCGCCCGAACAGAGCGCCTCGCGATCGACGGCGAGACCATCGATTGGGTGCTGGTGCGCAACCGCATCGCCATGCTGTCGTCGCGCTCGATGCGGGCGGTGCAGTCGAGCCTCGAAAAGATCGCCATGCGCCTCGGCAGCCGGATGGTCGACGGCATCGCCGAGCGGGTGATTTTCCGCTCGCTGTTCCCCACCGGCATGACGGTGTTCGATCCGCTCGACGCCGATCTTCTCGGCGGCCTGCCGTCGATGTCTCACATCAGCGCCCGGCAGGAATACCGCAATCTGGTCGAGGCTTTACACCTGCCGTCGAGCGAAAAAGCCGATGCCCGGCGGGCCGCGCTGGCAGCCTGGGCGGAAGGCGAAAACGCCGCCGCCAGCTACGAGCACATGGCGTCCTTCCCTTCCTGAGAATTTGCCGCAGATTTTCTTCATCTCGGCGCCTAAATCATTGACCGGATTTAGCTTCGGGAAAGGGTTGTGGCGTTAGCTTCCGCCCAAAGTCGTCACGGTCCCGCGCGCATGCAGTTCGACCCCAACGCAACGCTGATCGCAATCTGCACCATCGTTGGCTTTTTGGGGCTGCAAAGCCTGTTTTTCTGGATTCGCGACCGCAAGGCGCCCTGGCTCGCCTGGTTTGGCGCAGCGTTCCTCTCTGGGGCCTCGGCGGCCCTGATCTACCTTGTGCCAAGCCAAGGCCATGACTTCCTTCTGATTGGGATCGGCAACGCGCTGCGCATCGGCGCCTTCGCGTTCCTTTGGCATTGCACACGCCAGTTTGCGGGGCGTCGCCCGGAGCAGCTCGTCGCCTTGCTTGCCATCAGCGTCTGGCTGGCGCTCTGTAGCCTGCCGGTGTTCCTGGGTAGCATGCCGCTTCGCGTTGTCGGCTCATCGCTGTTCATCGTGCTGTTCTGCTGCCTCGCCGCTTGGGAGTTGTGGCGCATTCGCCGCGAGCCGCTGCCCTCGCTTCGCCCGGCGATGTGGACTTTTGTGACCTTTGCCGGCTTTTCGCTGCTCCGCATTCCGTTCGTCAACGTCGCCCCTTTTCCGTTCGGCGCACTGCCTGTTGACGGCCGGTGGGTCGCCGCGTTCGGGCTCGTGGTTTTCGTACATGCGACGTTTGTGGCGACGCTGATGCTCTCGATGACGCGCGAGCGGCGCGAACTCGAACAGCGGCGCTATGCGCTCACCGATCCGCTGACCGGGCTGCTGAATCGCCGCGCCTTCCTCGACGAGGCGCAGCGCATCGCCGGCCTTCGCAAGCCCGGTGGCGAGCCGCTATCGGTATTGGTGCTCGACCTCGACGACTTCAAGTCCGTCAACGACCGCTACGGCCATGAGGCGGGCGACCGGGTGCTGCAGCAATTCGGTGTCGTCGCGCGGGCTTCCACCCGGACTGGCGACCTGCTCTATCGCATGGGCGGCGAAGAGTTCTGCTTCGTGCTGCCGGCAACCGCGCTCGACGAAGCCCGCGTCATCGCCGAGCGCGTCAGGCAATGTTTTGCCGAGGCCAC
>Ga0268266_10000322_pt1 | contig 75312 bp, 56 predicted proteins | sample KBSS13metaG_FD_190356 | JGI IMG/M metagenome (GOLD analysis project Ga0268266, IMG submission 190356) | Switchgrass rhizosphere microbial communities from Kellogg Biological Station, Michigan, USA - KBS S1-3 metaG (SPAdes) (version 2) | ecosystem: Host-associated > Plants > Roots > Rhizosphere...
AAGGTCCCTTTGGCGAAATTCGCGGCGTAGTAGCCGAAATGCTGCAGGCCAGCGTCGAAATGGCCCCGCTGGTCGAAGCTGCGCTCGGCGAGCGGGCGCAACACGTCGTTGTGACATCGATCGATGCGCTGTTGGCCGCGATGGCTACGACGCCCTACCACTTTGACGGTCAGGTCACCTTCACACCGCTCGACACGCGCGGCGCACGCCTCGCTAGAGACGCAGCGCCTGACCTGCATGGTCAACCCGGCGTCACCGCGCGGGCAGACGAGCTGGTGCAAACGTCGCCTCAACTGACTCCCCTGGCTCGGCGGATGCTGGGCCATGTGTGGATTGTCGAGACGCTCGCGCGGGCGAGTGAACTGGCGCGTCAGCACACGAGCGGAACGTTTGTGACACTGGCGGGTGAAGTTGTTGCGTCCGACGGAACGGTTGCCTTCGGACGATGCCAGCCATCGACAGGTTTGATTTCTCGTCGTAGCGAGCTGCGCGAAATGCTCGCGCGCGTCACGGACCTGGAGCGATTGATCACCGAGGCCACGGCCACGGCCGAATCCCTCGCCACCGACGCGGCCCAGGCACAACAGAATGGGGCGGAATGCGCAACGGCGGTGCAACGCAGCTCCGCCGAGCTGGCCGAGCTTCGTTCCAGCATGTCCGCCGCCGCGCAGCGCGCAGCGCGACTTGATCAACAGCGTGCTCGCGCCGAAGCTGAAGCGACCGCTGCTTCCACTGCCGCCGCCACCGCGGAAGCAGGTTTGGCGCAAGTTGCCCAGCGACTCGAAGGCGCCACTGCCCGCGTCGCCGAACTCGAACGAGACGCTGTCCGACAAGCGGAGCACGCCGCCGAGCTGGAACAACAACGCGCGAAGTCCGAAGTCGCCGCCGTCGCTGCCCAGGTCGAACGCGCCAAGAGCGAAGAACGGCTCGATAATCTCAAGCTTCGCGCCCGTGGGCTCGAACAAGACCAACGCGAACGCCGCCGCACGGTGGACGACGTGCGCACGGAACTGGCGCAATGCCAGGAGCGCCACGAGCAATCCGAACGAGCCATTCTGCAGGCAGAATCGGAAGTCGCCGAGCTGTACTTGCAAAAAGAACGCTGCGCAGAGGAAACCGAGGCGCTGGCCGTCCGGCAGGATCGTCAACGGTCCGTTCGCGGCGCGCTATTGGCCGACGCGCAGCGCGTGCGGGCCGCGGTCCGCGAGTTGGAAGATCGGATTCACGCCGAGGAACTGGCGGCGCACGAAGTCCGGCACGCCCGCGACACCTTGGCCGAGCGACTGCGCGAAGACTATGGCATCGACTTGGCAGCGCTGTCCGATTCGCCAGCCGCCGACGAAGCCCGCGAGCGAGCCGAGATCGACAACGAAATCACGGAGCTCCGCCGCAAGATTCAGCACATCGGCAACGTCAATCTCGAAGCGCTCGACGAGTTGGCCGAGGTTGAAGCCCGCTATGCGGATCTATCGGGTCAGCATCGAGACCTGACGGCGGCCAAGGAGTCGTTGATCCAGATCATCGACCGCATCAACGCGGATAGCCGCCGGCTGTTCAGTGAGACGCTGGAACACGTGCGGTCTAACTTTAAGGTTTTGTTTCGCAAAATGTTCGGCGGCGGCTCAGCAGACATTCTGCTCGAAGAAGGGGACGACGTGCTGGAGAGCGGCATCGAGATTATCGCCCGCCCCCCTGGCAAAGAGCCACGTAACATTTCGCTCCTCTCGGGTGGTGAGAAAACGCTGACCTGCGTGGCGCTGTTGCTCTCGATTTTTCAGTACCGACCCAGCCCATTTTGCGTGTTGGACGAGGTCGACGCCGCGCTCGACGAGGCGAATATTGAGCGATTCAGCCGAGTTTTGCAGGATTTCCTGTCGTGGACGCAGTTCATCGTGATCACGCACTCGAAAAAAACGATGACCTGCGCGACAACGCTATACGGCGTAACGATGCAAGAGTCAGGCGTCTCGAAGCGCGTTTCTGTCCGCTTCGAAGACGTCAGCAACGATGGCGAGCTGACCACGCCTGCCGACGATGACGCTGCGATGGCGGCCGACGTTGGCAATGGCGAATCGATCGACGCCGCCGGCGAAGACGAGACGCAGGCGGCTTAGTTCGGTAGGGCCATTCTGGTTCGTGTGCCACTGCTGGCTTGCCCAGCAGTGACTGCCGAAACCTCACACTGCTGGGCAAGGCAGCAGTGGCGCCCAGCGCTCGTTGGTTTCACAGCGAGCAGTTTTACGCGCAATCCTGCGACTGGTTTCGATCGTAGGAAAGAAAGTGGCCAGATTCTTCGCCGCCATCGCGCGCCGTCACAATCGTCCTATTCGGCGCCTTTGGTAGGACGCGCGGAACCTGGAACCCGTGGATCATGCCCCCAATCCGCCGGCATTACGCAAACCATCGTTCTTTCGCCCGCGGAACGAGCGGCATGACCGGGGAGAGCGTTACGACTGGAAAAAGTTTTTAAAGTCATAACCGGCTTTCTCTCGAAACTAACTTTCGGATAGTTCATCGAGCATCCAAGCGTCACGTCACCGTGATGGTTGGATTGTGAGGATGAACTTGCAGGGGGGACCTGCCAACAAGCCATGCCTTTTTCGCTGGCCGACCGGCCGCAGCAATGCGGACGCTCCACGCGCCGGCTCCCCCTGCGTCCGCAACTGTTCGCCGCCAGACTGCCTGGGCGACGATCAGCGATTGTCCGTGATGACGCGAGGGAACCGCAAGTTCCCTAGATTACGGATTTTCCCTGGTTGCCGCATGCGTAGCCTGTCGATAGGGACTGTAAGGCGCGGGTTTAGAGGGAGCTGAGCCAGAGCCAGAAACGAGAGCGAGAAAAGACGTAGGGCCCCGACCCAGATGCTTGTGCTGCCGGACGGCTTGGTTGGCCCCACAGCCGGCACGAAGGACCGCGAGACAACCGTCACGCGGCGCAAGCAAGGGGCTTTAGCAATCCCGGAACCTAGGTCAGTCCGGGAAAGCCAAGTTCCCACACAACGTGAACGAGATTGGAGAGTTTGATGAAGGTCTTTACAACTGGACAGGTCGCCAAGATCTGTAAAGTGGCCCCGCGCACGGTCAGTAAGTGGTTCGATTCCGGCCGGCTGAAGGGCTACCGTATCCCCGGATCGCAAGACCGGCGGATTCCGCGTGAGTACTTGATTCGCTTCCTCAAAGAGCACGGCATGCCGCTGGGCGATTTGGAAGACGAAGCAATGGCCAAGGTGCTGCTCGTTGGGCAGGACCAGGTGCTGATCGAAAACCTGAAGCGTGAACTTCCTGCGGAACGCAACTTCCGCGTCGGTGTCGCCGCCAGCGGTTTCGAAGCCGGCATCCAGGCCGAGAGTTTCCATCCGGACTGCATTATCGTTGACTTCTCGATCGGCCGCACTGAAGCCCTGCAGATTTGCCAAAATCTGCGTCGCAACAGTGAGTACTCGGAAACGATCCTGATTGCTCTGCTGCCAGATGATGGCAACACCAACAGCTTCGACCGTTCGACGATCAACGAGACGTTCAAGAAACCTTTCGACGTCGCTTTGCTCGCCGAGCGTCTCCGCACGCTGATTGGCGCTCGCAAAGAGCTCGTCTGAAGTCTGTGAGTTCAGTGCTGCTCGAACGCTAAGATTGGAAGCGCCCGCGCAGCTCGCCGAGAGAGCATCAAACCCGTCGCGGTAGACCCCCGCGACGGATCGGGATCAAACCCGAACGCAGTCAACCCGCAAGCAGTAAGTGGAAGTCGACGGTTCCAATTGAATCCTAGGTAGCCAACGGGCGGTGGGCGAGCAGCGGACGTCGCGGAAACGCGGACGCAAAGCGCTTACGACCCGGCCTAGTCGTTACCTCGGTATCAATCGAAGGCCACTGCCGCCGACACGCTCCGCTTGCGGACCTGCCCACGTAGTTCGAGACATTTTCGCAGTTCAGCGAACCAGAGGCAGCCGAACGACTCGGCTCGTGTCAGCGTTTGGGCTCCCGGGCTCAGCGCACTTCCTCTGAGATCCAGACGGCCCTCTCGCCCGTCTCGGAAGCCAGGTTGCCCCACTCTTGGGCAGCTTCGCGCGCTTTGGCCGGTGGCGTCCTAGCAGTGAAGTGTTCCATGCTGCCATGTGAGAATTGCTATTGTCTGTTAGACCTTGGCTGTTGATTAGACCTGCGATATCGCCAATAGAAGAATGCGGCTAACGTTGCCGCAACTCCAGCTGGTATCAAAAGGGAAAATTCAAGTGCCTCGGCGTTGCGCGGAGGCAAAGAATTATTGCCCCGCCAATTCAAATAGCGATATCTCATTCCTGGACCGACAAACTGTTGATCAACATCCGGCGCAGGAGACTGGTTGACATAGCTTCGATCAAAAAAAGTCCATGGCCAAGGTTGGATTCTTGAGTAGTCAAGGTGGCTTCCGTAATACAACGAACCGTTGCCGACTTGGAGAAAAGATCGCTCGGAGATTCGGAAGGCGACGTTGGCTCGAGAGGTCAATAAAGTTACGATCGACCACGTCAGGCAAGCAATGGCAACGCTGCCAAACAGTAGCCAGGCCCATTCATAAATCGCTCGTTTCATCCCGTTAGCCTACCGCGCAGTTAAAAACCCGACGAGAGGGTGGGCTGCGCCACTCGCTACCGTTTGGCCCCCGCAGTTGGCTACAATGCCCGTTTCTGTTCGTGCGCTTCGTCCCTTTCGCATTGTTCCAATCGCACTGCTGACCCAATGAACCCACCAGAATCCTCCCTGGCGCGCGATCGCGCGCATTTGATTCATCCGCTGCAACGCCCGGCCGCGCAAGAACACGCCCATGTTTGGACCAGTGGTCACGGCGCCGTGCTCGTCGACCAGGATGGCCGAGAATACCTCGACGGCCTGGCTGGCCTGTGGAACGTCGTCGTTGGGCACGGTCGCAATGAGCTGGGCGACGCGGCCAAGCGACAGATGGACACGCTTGGCTTCGCCACGGCATACGCTGGCAGCTCGAACCCGCAGGCGATTGCACTGGCCGATCGCATCGCGGGACTATGTTACCCGGGCGTGAGCCGGTTCTTTTTCACCTCCGGTGGCGCCGAGTCGAACGAAAGCGCGTTTAAGACGGCACGCTATTTTTGGCGCACGCAAGGCAAACCGACCAAGACGCGTGTGATCGGCCGCAAATGGGGTTATCACGGCACGACATTGGCCGCGATGAGCGCCACTGGCATCAGTTCGTACTGGCCGATGTTTGAGCCGCGCACGCCTGGCTTTTCGCACATTGAGAGTCCATACCCCTATCGCTTTCAATCTGCGGCCGATACTCCGGCTGGCGATTCGCGCACGCCCGGAGAGCAGGCGGCCGATTTGCTCGAAGCTGCGATCCTGGCCGAGGGCGCCGACAACGTCGCCGCTTTCCTGGGCGAGCCGGTCCAAGGCGCCGGCGGCGTGATTGTTCCGCAAGAGGACTACTGGCCGCGGATCCGCGAAATTTGCAATCGCCACAACGTGCTGTTGATTGCCGACGAAGTGATCACCGGCTTCGGCCGCACCGGACACTGGTTTGGGCTCTCGCGCTACGGCGTCGAGCCGGATATTCTCAGCTTCGCCAAGGCCATCACCAGCGGCTACTTCCCGCTCGGTGGCATCGGTGTCAACGACCGCATCGCCGCGGCGATCGACAACACTCCGGACGATCAAACCTGGATGCACGCGTTTACGTACTCCGGGCATCCGGTCGGCTGCGCAGTGGCCCTCGCGAATCTCGACATCATCGAACGCGAAGGGCTCGTCCAGCGCGCCGCCGAACTCGGCGCCCGCCTACTAAAGGGATTGCAAACATTGGCTGGGCACAAGCACGTCGGCGACGTGCGCGGCCTGGGGCTGATGGCGGCCGTGGAATTTGTGGCGGACAAGCAGACGAAGGCCGAGTTCCCGGCCGGCGAAAAGATCGGCCCACGCGTCCACGCCGCCACGCAAAAACGCGGTTTGTTCACGCGCTTGCGCGGCGACGTCTATAACCTGGCTCCGGCGTTTGTGACTACCGAGGCGCAGATTGACCGGATGGTTGAAATTCTCGGCGAATCAATTCAGGACGTGCTCGGTTGAGCGTTCACTAGATCGATTCACACGCCGGCAAATCGCAATCGGCCGCTTAAGCTGCTCTGGCCGAGGTGCGACATCAACAGATCGACCCAGCGCGCGTCGAGCCCGGCGAGCGCGGGTGTGCCTGCGGCAGTCGTCGACGATGATGGGAGCTGGCCGTAACTCTCGGTCGCAGCGCTCAGCGACGAAATTCCTGATGACAACCCGCTCGAATTCGTCACGGCCGCGGCCACCGCGCTACTTGTGGTGGCGCCTGCCCTGGCCAACGCCACGGTCAGCGCCGCGTTGACGCCTCCGTTGGAGTCTGAGCCGCTGATCGTGTGGTCCGTTCCGTTGACAATCAGCGTGCGCAACTGGCTGGCCGTGAGATTTGGATTGGCCGACAGCGCCAGCGCCGCCAGTCCGGCCACTTCCGGAGTCGCCATGCTCGTGCCGCTGAGTGTTGCGTAAGTCCCGCCCATGTACGTGCTGTAAATCGAGACGCCCGGCGCGTCGACTTGCACCGCGCCGCTTGATCCGACGTCGTTGCTGAAACTGGCAATCGTGTTGGACGACGAATAAGCGCCTACTGAAAGCACATTATTTAGCGTCGCGCTGAAGCGCGCGGGATACGACGGAGTCGACGCAGACTCATTGCCGGCCGCCACGACCACCAGCACGTTGAGTTGTTGCGCGAATTGAATCGCGGATTGAATCACCGAGCTGAAGCTGCCGCCGAGACTGAGATTGATAATGTCCGCGCCGTTCTGCGCGGCGTAGCGGATGCCATTGGCGACGCTGGTATCGGATCCGGATCCGCTGGCGTTCAAAACTCGCACCGGCATGATCGTGGCGTCGGGCGCAACGCCCGTGGCGCCTGTGCCGTTGGCTGTCGCGGCGATGATGCCTGCGACGTGCGTGCCGTGGCCATTGGCGTCGTCGGGCGTGTTGTCGGCGGTGACGAAATCCCAGCCGGACGTGTCGTCAATGTAGCCGTTGTTGTCGTCATCGACGCCATTACCGGCGATTTCGTCCGTATTCACCCAGAGTTGGCGAACCAGGTCTGGATGATCCAGGTCGACACCGGTGTCGATCACGGCCACGACGACCCCTTGTCCCCGGTATCCCTGCGCCCAGACTTCAGGAGCATTGATGGAGTTCACGCCCCAGTCCGTGCTGCCGCCGTAGTACGCCACGTCCGGAAACGCCGTGACGGGCGTGGTTGGAGTCGTGGGAGTTGTAGGCGTCGTGACTGCAACGGGCGGAGCGATCGAGAGCGAGTAGCTGGGATTCGTGACTCCGCGGTAGCCGTAGACGCGGGCGTAGTAGGTCCCGGCCGCCAGTCCGGAAAGCGAGATCGTTTCGCTATTCGCCACGCCCTGTGAGCGCGCGACCAGCGCTCCGGAGGCATTGTAAAGCTCCAAATCCAAATCGCCTTGGGAGTGTTGGAAGCTGATCGAGACGGCGTTGCCGCTGACACCGGCGGCCGTGGTGGTGAACGCAAAGTAGTCCGAGGCATCGGCCATGACCAGCGAGCCGACCGTTCGCGAAGAAGAAAGCGTGCCGAGTTTGTAGGCCGTGCCCAGTGTGTCGTTGTTCTCGTACGCGTCGTCGGTCGGCGTGGTGGCGCCGGCAGGCCCGTCGATCTTCCAATCGTAGGCGCCGCGCGTCGACGAAGAATAGTTCGTGATCCCGAGATAGTACTGCGTGCCGGCAGTGAGCGTGACCGCGAGCGCACTGTCGGTGTTCGTCCGACTAATGTCGTCGTTGTAGGCCAGCCGCTGCCCGCTGGCCGAGAAGACGCCGATTACAGTGTCCACGTTGCTCGCCGGCGTGGTCGTCGAAATCGAATACGCGCCGCTGGCGGTGGCGGTGAATTTGTAATAGTCGACTTCGGTCGTGGCGATCGACGCGGCGCCACTGGCGTCGTTCGATACCAGCGCTACGGCCGTTGCCGCAGCGGGGAGGCTGATCGAAGCAGGGGGCGCGCCAGACCAACTGAGGTTGAGGCGCTCTTCGAGCAACTCCCCGCCGAAGCGACGGCGTTGACTGCCGCAAGAGGCATTGCGGCCAGCCTGCTTCTTAGAGGAACAACGCGCGCGGCGCGCGAATTTGCTCGACCAGTCTTGAATCGACATGAGTTCTTCCCTGCATCATTGGTGCTTCCCCTGTCGGATAATGGACTTTTCCAGGCCGCTGGCGTCAACCGTGACATGCGTGAATATCAAATGTAGCCACGGCCGTCGAGGTCGAGCGCGTAGCGGACGTAATCTGCTTCCACGCTGACGACCTCGAACGGCCACAGCGGCTATCGAGGAATACTCGTTTGCTATCAAATCAATGCTGCAGCCAGGGCCGCGGCTGGTTGGGCGTTTGGAGTTTTGGAATGCGCCCCTGGTGGTGCTTCTGTATACGTTGCGTAAGGGGCCCCATTACCGCCGCTAAAAATCCGAGATTTTTTACTCAGGGGCGCCACTGACGGACTTGGCCACGGATTATTTCCGCCGAATTTGTGCGCACATTCGATCGTCAGCGCTGGTCCTTTCGGCGTCGCGCTGCTCGCCCCGCTGCCATTATTTGATGTCGCACATCAGCAACGACGCAGTGGTGGGTTTCGTCTGGTAGGCCGGACGCACTGGGCCGGTAGTATTCGTTCGGGGCGCAGCGTTTGCTGAGGTCCGCTCGCGGTTTGCGAGTGTGTACTGTAAGAATCCCCGTAGCGAATTCCGCAATGCAATCTGGCGCCACGGTTCGGGCTAATTACCTTTGGACTGCACTGCGGCGAGCCCGAGGCAAATCCGCGGGACAGTTCGTCCGCTGGACCCTCTTGAATGTCTGGCCGCTTTCGTTCTTGACCCGAAGCTACTACCGGCTCCGCTGGGCCCCGCCCATTCGTCAGCGACTTAATCGCAAGGCGATCTGCGCGCTACGCGAGAATCCGCCCAGTCTCGACGCCGAACAATCGCGTTGCGTTAGAGAACTAAGCTCTGATGGGATCTGCGCCACAACATTGGCGAGCCTGACAGGCGATGCGGATCTCTTTGCGCGCGTGCGCGGTGAGTCCGAGCGCTTGTTGGCTTCGCCTGAGAACACTCGGCAAATTGCCAATCGTCGCGCGGACCGCACGCCCAAGTGGTACGTTATCCGCGGCCTGGGCTACGGATTTGGCGCTACGCTGCCAGCGGCCGTGGCCGAAGTCTGTCTGCATCCAAGAATCCTGGCCGTGGCCAGCACGTACCTCGGCGCCTGTTGCCGGCTCTGTTACGCCAACGTTTGGTACAACATTCCGACTGCGCCTGACGAGCCGTCCATCGATTCTGAATTGTGGCATCGCGACCATGAGGATCGGAACATCGTCAAGGTCTATGTCTATCTTGAAGACGTCGACGAACAAATGGGGCCATTGTCGTACCTTCGCGGCACCCAGCCGGGCGGCGCCTATGGTGACGTCTATCCAGTCACTTCCCCCGCGGGTAGCTACCCGCGCGCAGAGCGTTTGAACGAACGAGTACCCGCGACTACGGCAATCTCTTGCCCTGGCTCGGCAGGCACGGTCATCTTGTGCGACACGGCAGGGTTTCATCGCGGCGGGCGATCGACGACGCGCCCGAGGATTCTCTTGACGGCAACCTACGTTAGCGATAGCGGCATCGACCGTCGGCGGTACGAGTTGGAGCCATCAGCCGCTTCGAATCCCTTGGACCTGGCTGCCCGGTTTGCGCTCTGGCAGGCATAGTTCGCGCTCGAATGGTCGCCTGCGAACGCTCAAGCCAGTGGGACCATTTTGCCGTCGGTTCGCTTCGGCCTAAGTTCGCCGCTGGCGGCGATTTCGGGCCGACCTTATACTCGATGATCTGGCGTCACGATTTGAATGAGTCACTACCTTTTTCAAGGCGATCCGGTGACGGACACGAATCGATTGTCGCGGCGTGAGGTCTTGTTTGCCGGTCGGGTGCAGGGGGTTGGTTTTCGATACACCACTCGGAACATTGCCGGCCGTTTCACCGTAACAGGTTTCGTGCAGAACCTGCCCGACGGACGGGTGCGGCTGCTGGCCGAAGGCGAGCCGGACGAGGTCGAGCGGTTCATCGCAGCGGTCTCGGCCGAGATGGCCCAGTTCATCCGCGGTGTGCAAGAGTCGACTGCCGCGGCGACAGGCGAGTTTGACGCGTTTGAAGTTAGTTTCTAAGAGCGAATCTTTCGCAACCAGGTAATACGTTCTATGTCTTCGATTGCAGATCTTCCGCTTCTGGCCGTTTGGTACAACTGGATCGCGCCACTCTGGTTGGTTGCTGTCGGCATGATCGTTGCTACGGCAGCCGCGGCGGCCATCTACGGCCTGCTGATGGTGATCGCGCCCAAGGTGGCGGCAATTGCCCGCGTGACGGCGCACGAAGGCTTCTCGCAACCATTGTTCTGGGTGGTGATCGCGCTGGGCGCAGTGATCTTGATCCTCTCACCGTTTTTGCCGTACAGCACATTGGGCGAAGACACGAAGGTCGTAAAAGACTCCGGCATGTCAGTGATCTTGGTGCTGGCGATTGTGACTTCGGTCTGGACGGCCAGTGTTTCGATCGCTGACGAGATCGAAGGCCGCACCGCGCTCACGCTGTTGAGCAAGCCGGTCGGCCGTCGGCAGTTCATCATTGGCAAGTTTATCGGTGTGGTCACGCCGGCCCTGGCGATCTTTATCGTGCTGGGGGGGCTCTTCCTGGCGACCGTCTCGTACAAAGTGAAGCACGAAGCCCGCGAGGCGTCGAAGAGCGAGCCAACGATCGCCGAATGCCAGCAGGAAATGGTGCACATCGTGCCGGGCCTGGTCCTCGGCTTCCTGGAAACCATGACCATGACGTCGATCGCCGTGGCGCTATCGACGCGCCTGCCGATGATCCCCAATTTGCTGATTTGCTTCACGATCTACGTGCTGGGGCATCTTTCGCAGATGTTCGCTGACGCCTTTCGAGAATCGAAACTGGTCTCATTCTTTGGGCAGTTTATTGCCACGGTGCTACCGAATCTCGATGATTTCAACATCCAGGCCGCGGTGACCAGCAACACTCCGATCGGGCTCGACTATGTCGCCGTGGCCGCGGCCTACAGTTTGCTGTACAGCGCCGTGGCCATGCTGGTTGCGCTGCTGCTGTTTGAAGATCGCGACCTGGCGTAGGCGTCTGTTTCGCTTCAAGACATGAGGCGGGCACTGGCGGAGCCAGTGGCACACGAGGATCCCAGTGTGCATGCGTCAGGAATCGCGCGGCTATTTCGCCGCGCGATAATACTCGACCGTGCGGCGCAGCCCTTCTTCGAAAGGCACGCGCGGCTCGTAGTTCAGCCAGCGGCGGGCTTCGTTGATGTCCGCCATGCTTTCGCGGACGTCGCCGGTTCGCGGCGGTTGAAAGATCGGCGAGATTTTCGTTCCCAGTTGCTCGTTGATCAGCTTCAGTAGCTCCAGGAGCGTCGTCGAGCGTCCTCCGGCCAGGTTGAACACCTTGCCAGAAACATTCGGCGCATCGGCCGCCAGGAGGTTGCCGTCCACGACATTCGCAATGAACGTGAAATCACGTGACTGGCTACCATCGCCGTAAACCTGCGGCTGCTTGCCAGCGAGTAACGCCGTGGTGAATAGCGGGATCACTGCCGAGTAAGGGCTATTCGGATCCTGCCGCGGACCAAAGACGTTGAAATAACGCAGCGCCACGGTCTCAATGCCGTACGAATGGGCGAATGATCGCATGTAGAGCTCGCCAGCCAGTTTGGCGGCGGCATAGGGCGAAAGTGGATTCGGCAGATCTGTCTCGCGCTTCGACGCGGCTGGTAGGTCGCCGTACGCGCTGCTGCTGGCGGCGTATACCACGCGTCGGACGCCGGCCCGCTGGGCCGCGTCTAGCAACATGATTGTGCCGGTAACGCAGGCCGCGTGCGTGTCGAGCGGATGTTGAATGCTGCGCGGCACGCTGGCCAGCGCCGCCTCGTGAAATACACAATCAACATCACGCACCGCCGCCTGCACAGCGCTCGGGTCTGTCAGATCTCCTTCGAGAAACTCCAGACGCTTATCGACTGGCAGATTGCCGCGAGCGCCGGTGCTGAGGTTATCAAGCACGCGGACGCGATCACCGCGGGCAAGCAGGGCCTCGGCAATATGCGAGCCGATGAATCCGGCTCCGCCCGTAACTAGAAATGTTCGCATCTCGAAACGCTGTTGCTCTGAGGACGCCACTCGCTGCGGCAAATGTTCTGACCGATCCGGGAAACGACCGTTGTAGTGCCAGCATTCCCTTGCGCCAACGCCGTGACGCCGGTGTCAGCAAAAGGGTACCACATCCAACCTGCCAAGTGCTGCTAGCAGGGCCGCCGGACTGGGCGAACTGGAATTTACATGGCGGCCGAAATTCGAGTATTCTTCCCGGCCGCCCCAGTATGGGCAGTTGTACACCAACGGGAAGGACCCCTGGTATGTCGCGCGCACGAATCAATTGGTTGTGGTCTCTCGCCTGCCTCGCCCTGTTCTGCCAAGCGGCGCAGGGCGTCGAATTCGTCGACTTCCACGTCGACAGCAAGCTCTACCTGGGCAACGAAGACAAGCCAATCAGCGAGATCACGACAATCTTTCGCAGTGGCTTCGTCTACGACTTCATCACGGATCCGAATAAGAAGAACGATCCCGAAACGACGATCTTCGATTCACTCCGCGGCCGGTTCGTGGTGATCGATCCGCAACGCCGGGTTTGGACGCAGGTTTCGACCGAGGCCCTCAAGACGTTCACGGCCAAGGTCAAACTCGACGCCGCAGCGGCGCCCCAGGCCATCTTGAACTTCATGTCAGAGCCGAAATTCAAGGAAGAGACCGACGGCGAAGGAATGGCCTTCAAAAGCCACTGGATGGAATATCGCCTCAAAACCGTTCCAGGTAAGAGCACGCGGGCGGTCGAACAGTACGCGGAGTTCTCGCAGTGGAGCTCGCAGATGAATGTCCGGCTGACGCCCAGGTCGCTGCCCCCCTTTCCGCGCATGAAAATCAGCCAGATCCTGAGCGAACGTGGCTTGCTGCCCACAGACGTCCATATGACGCTCGACTCGGGCCAGGCAGGCATTCCGAAGTACGCGATCCGGGCGACGCACCGGTTTCAATGGACGTTGCTCGAGCCCGATCGGCAGCGGATCGACCAGGCTGGGAGCCAGATGGCGTCGTTCCGAGAGCTAACCGTGGACGAGTATATCAACCGCGGCACTCCAGAGACTGCTTCGAAGCAGGACCCTGCGAAGCGTAAATAGCCCCCCGCTGGGAATCTTTCGTCGCAGATTCCAGGGACGTGTGGCACTGGCAACTGGCTCTGGCCGTGGTTAGGATTGCGCGAACGCCGCGCCTCTTGCCCGCCTCTCCCGCCAGGAACCGACCCATGTTGCGCACCATTGCCGGTATTGCCACACTTCTGCTGCTGTCGCTTGTCTTGCCACCGACCGCCGCGTTGGCTGCTGAAGTCGCCGTTGAGAAGCACGATGGCGGTGCAAAAGTAACGCTCGATGGCAAGCCGTTTGCCGACTACCTGATCAAGACCGGCCCCAAGCCAATCGTCTGGCCGATCATCGGGCCGACCGGCAAGGAAATGACGCGGGCCTTCCCGATGCGCTTGGACGCGAAGGACGAGCGGAAAGACCACCTGCATCATCGCTCGCTATGGTTTACGCATGGCAGCGTGAACGACGTTGATTTTTGGTCCGAGCCGAGCCGAGCCAAGCAGGTCCATCGCGAATACCTGAAGTGCGACGCCGACGGCAAGCGGGCCACGATCAGCACAGTCAATGACTGGATCGATGGAACCGGCAAGAAGCAGTGCGAAGACGTCCGCACGTTGACATTCCGCGGCGATGGCGACGTGCGATCGATTGATTTTGACATCACGATCAAAGCCAGCGAAGGGCCGGTAAAGTTTGGCGACACCAAAGAGGGGTCGATGGGCGTCCGCATCCCCTCGGTAATGGACCTGAAACAAACGCTGGGAAAAAAAGGTGGGAATATCGTGAACGCCAACGGCGATCGCGACGGCGCCACTTGGGGCAAGTCAGCCCCGTGGGTCGATTACTACGGCGCGCTTGACGGCGACCTGGTCGGCATCGCCATCCTCAACCACCCCAGCAGCTTTCGCTATCCGACCTATTGGCACGTCCGCGATTATGGCCTCTTTGCGGCCAATCCGTTCGGTCTGCATGACTTCAAAGGCAAGGACGGCAAAGCGCACGAAGGGGAGTACATTCTCCCCGCCGGCGAAACCGTGACCTTTCGCTATCGCTTGCTGTTCCACAAAGGAGACGAGCAAGGGGCGAAGGTTGCCGAGGCCTTCGAGGCTTACTCGAAGGAGCAGCCTGCAGACGTTGGCGCGAAAAAGTAGTCGCCAATCTGCACGGGCCTGATGAACATTGGGCTCCGCGGATCATCGCCGGGCATCAGCTTGGTTTCTTTCAGCATTCGTTGCGCTGCAAGTGCGCGTCCTGCAGCGCTGCGCATACGCGCCGACATCGCCGATTTGATTTGCGCATTCTGCGCAGAACCTTACGATCGGACGAAATGAAACCACTTCAATTAGCCGATAGCATATCTTGTTGGCAGTTTGCCTATCTTTACTAGTTAACGCCTGCGAGGCTAACTACCGGCCGATCCACCGCGGGCTTTGTCATAGGAGGACTCCTCCCGCTATGCCGTGTACTGAACACCGGATTCACACCTTAGACGACTTACGAGAGTTCATCAGTCACACGATTTGCGAACGCGAACAATTAGAACCGGAGGCGTTCGAAATGACGGAACGACGCCTGGAGCAAGCCGGAAAGCCTTGTGGCCGTTACTTTTGCCTGCACGGCCCACGGGCAACCAAGTTCTCAGCGATTTGGGCCAGCGACGAACGAACGTTGCTGTTTTATGACTCGTCCGGAGTGCGTTGTTTGCAGTTGAGCCTGGGGGACGTCGATCGCCTCGACGCAACGGCCGCCTGAAAACGGCCCGCGAAGCGCGCGATTACGTTTGGCTCAAAGAGTTTGGGCGCGAGTTTGAATCGAAGATCGTATCCATTGGCCAAGTAGCGGTACGGCCAGTGTTTAGCGTGTGTGGCCTAAGGCAAACGGGCGGACTTGGAATAACCTTTTTCAAGGCCGATTGTTGACAAGGGCGCCGCCGAGCTGTATACATCCATACACTATATGCATCATTTACCCGATACGGAGGTCGGACGACATGCTAGTACTATCACGCAAGGAAAACCAACGGATCAAGCTGGGCAACTCGATCGTGGTGACGGTGGTCCGACTAGGACGTGACAAGGTCCGCCTAGGAATCGAAGCGCCGGCCGACATGCTGGTGCTTCGCGAAGAGCTGGATGTCGCGCCAGGACAATCTGCATTAGCCCCAGCGGCTGATCTGCCCAAGGTTGCCTAAGACGCGGCCCGCTGGCGGCCCGCATCTTTTTAGCCGGCGCCGCCAAAAAACCTGATCTAACTCGAACGGCCCGTGTGCTCTCGCCAATGCAGCACGCGGGCCGTTCCGCGTTTCTGGCTCGGCGACTGCCTTGCGCCCTTCTTAACTGGCCATCCTTTGGGCCGGTCCGGCCTATCTCGGCCTTCTCCTCCGTCGATCTGCTGCCGCAAGAATCGCCATCTTTGATATATCAACAAATGCACATATCAAAATTCACTTGTGCATTTTGTTGACAATTGTGGGCGCGTGCTGGTACTCTTTGTTCTCAGTAATGCGCCCGCCTCAACTGCCCACCTGCTTTCGCTCGAACTAGCGCTTCACGCCTGCTAGCTAGAGCACAAGCCGCCTGCCTTCAGAGGATTTCCGCCAACCGTTTCGCTATCGCCCGATCGCCTTGTCGACGGTGGAGTCGCCGTCGCTGCGCAGCTTAATCGGGTACCCACGGGAGATGACACATGTTTCAGCTTCGTACAGGTCGCCGAGGATTTCTGACCGTCGGGGCCGCAGGCCTTGGATTGAGCCTGCCCAATCTATTGCGCATCGAACAAGCGCGAGCCGAACAAAAAAACTACGAGAAGATTCCCGCCAAAGCGCAGAGCGTGATCCACATCTTTCTGCCCGGTGGTATGGCGCACCAGGAGTCGTTCGATCCCAAGCCGTTCGCGCCGATCGAATATCGCGGCGAGCTGAAGCCGATTGACACCAAGATTCCCGGTCATCAGTTTGCCGAGCCGCTGGTGAAGACCGCTGAGATCGCTGACAAGATCACGGTCATTCGCTCGATGACGCACGGCGAAGCAGCGCACGAGCGCGGCACGCACAACATGTTCACCGGGTACAAGCCTTCGCCGGCGTTGATTTTCCCGAGTATGGGCAGCGTGGTGAGCCACGAGTACGGCCCGCGCAATAACCTGCCGCCGTATGTCTGCATCCCGAATCAACCCAACGAGTTCGCCGGCACCGGCTACTTGAGTTCGTCGTTCTCGCCGTTCAGCCTGGGTGCGGATCCGGCGGCCGCCGGTTTCAAGGTTCGCGACTTGAACATGGCCGGCGGCGTGGACGAAGCCCGTTTCAATCGTCGCAAGTCAGCGCTGGAAACGGTCAACGACTACTTCAAGGTCAAGGAAAAGTCGGACGCGCTGACGGCGATGGACACGTTCTACGATCGGGCCTACAGCCTGATCAGCTCGCAAGACGCCCGCGAAGCATTCAATATTGATGCAGAAACGCCGGCGATTCGCGACGAATATGGCCGCAACGAAGCAGGCCAGCGCATGTTGATGGCTCGCCGCTTGGTCGTGGCTGGCGTCCGCTTTGTGGCGCTCACCTACAGCGGTTGGGACATGCACAACAACATTGCGGGCGGCATGCGCGGCGCGCTGCCGGCCTTTGATCAGGCGTTTGCGGCTCTGGTCCGCGATCTCGATCGCATGGGCAAGCTCGACGAGACCTTGATCATGGTCTCCAGCGAGTTCGGCCGCACTCCCAAGATCAACGGCACTGCCGGGCGCGACCACTGGCCAAAGGTGTTCAGCGTGGCGCTGGCCGGCGGCGGCATCAAGCGCGGCCATATTTGCGGGTCTTCGAACGCCGTGGCGAGCGAGCCGGAAGACAACCCGATCGAGCCGCCAGATCTCGCCACCACGATCTACCATCAACTGGGGATCGTGGCCGACAAGGAATTGATGGCGCCAGGCAACCGCCCGATCGAAATCGTCGACGGTGGCCAGGTGCGAAAAGAACTGCTGGCGTAGTTCCGGCAGTTCCTGCACACGCCAATTATGATTGCCAAGAGGGCGCTCAAAGTGTTGCTCCGCGGCTTTGCAATGCGCGGATCGCGCCAACGACCAGAAACCAATCCAGGCCGCAGAGTGAACAACGCGGTTTGAACTTTGAGGAATGATCGAAATGAGTGATCGAAACGTTCGACGCCGCTCGTTGATTGTCGTGGCGCTATGCCTGATGGCTGCCATGACGTGTGCAGTTTCCGCGGAGGCGGCCAGCCCGACTCTTGGCTCGGTATCGCCAAACGGCGCGCAGCGTGGGACCGAGGTCGAAGTCTCGTTCAACGGCGCTCGCCTGGCCGACGCGCAGGAGATTTTGTTCTCCACGCCAGGCATCACGGTCAAAAGCCTCGAACCGGCCGACGCCGCTGTGAAGACCAAGCTCGCGATCGCCCCGGATTGCCGCTTGGGGCAACACGCAATGCGAGTGCGCACCGCCTCAGGCATCAGTGAATTGCGAACGTTCTACGTCGGCGCGCTCCCCGAAGTAAAAGAGGTCGAGCCGAACAGTCAATTCACCGAACCGCAAAAGATCGCGCTAGATACCACGGTCAACGGCGTGGTCGAAAACGAGGACGTCGACTACTTCCTCGTCGAGGCGAAAAAGGGCGAGCGAATTACGGCCGAAGTCGAAGGCATCCGTCTCGGCTATTCGTTCTTTGATCCGTTCGTCGCCATCATGGACATGCAGCGTTTTGAGTTGGCCAGCTCCGATGACGCAGCGCTGGTCTGGCAGGACGCTGTCGCGTCAGTCGTTGCGCCGGCTGACGGCACGTACGTGATTCAAATGCGTGAGACCGCGTACGGCGGATCGGGCGCCTGCATGTATCGACTGCACATTGGTCGCTTCCCTCGCCCGCGGGCGACCGTTCCGGCCGGTGGAAAATTTGGCGAAACAGTCGACGTGCGCTGGCTCGGCGATGTGCTAGGCGAAAAGACGGACAAAGTGACCCTCCCCGGGGGCCCGCTGCAGAAGTTCGGAATTTTTGCGCAAGACGACAAAGGGATCGCGCCATCGCCCAACGTGTTTCGCTTGGGTGACCTTGGCAACTTGCTGGAAGTGGAGCCGAACGGCGACGGCGCAACGGCCACCCCGTTCGAAGCGCCGATGGCCCTCGGCGGAGTGATCGGCCAGCCGGGCGACGTCGATTGCTTCAAGTTCGCCGCCAAAAAAGGTCAGGCGTACGACATCCGCGTGTTGGGACGCGGCATTCGCTCGCCGCTTGATCCAGTCCTAAACATCAATCGCATCGGCGGCGCCGGCGTGGCCGGTAACGACGACAGCGGCGGCCCTGACAGCTACGTGCGATTCACCGCCCCAGAAGACGACCAGTATGTGATCATCGTGCAGGACCATTTGCGTCGCGGTGGGCCCGAGTTTGCCTACCGCGTCGAAATCACGCCGATTCGCCCGAAGCTGGTGATGGGACTTCCTGAACGGCAACAATATGTTGACGTCACGGTCGCTGTCCCGCAAGGAAACCGGACGGCGATTCTGGTCAGCGGGTCGCGCGCTGACTTTGGTGGCGATCTTTCGGTTGAAATGAAAGAGCTGCCGCCAGGAGTTACTGTTGAAACCGACAAGATGCCGGCCAATCAATCGCAAATTCCTGTGTTGCTCTCAGCCGCTCCAGACGCGGCCCTATCTGGCCGGTTGGTCGACATCGTTGGCAAGCACGTCGATCCAGCCCAGAACATTGAAGGGCATCTGGAGCAGACGACTTCAATGGTTCGCGGGCAGAACAACGTTCAGGTCTGGACACACGCCGGCGACCGGCTGGCGATGGCCGTGACCGAGGCGTCGCCATTTACGATCGAAATCGTTCAACCCAAGGTTCCCGTCGTTCGCGACGGCGCCATGGACCTGAAGATTCACGCGACGCGGAAAGAAGGTTTCACTGCGCCGATCTCGGTCTACATGCTCTACAACCCACCGGGCGTGGGCTCGCCAAGCGCAGTGACAATTCCGGAGGGACAGAACGACGTCATCATGCCGCTCACGGCCAATGGTGGCGCCGAAGTCCGAGTCTGGAAGATCGCCGCCATGGCGTCAGCGACCGTCGGCAATGGGGCGGTGCTCGTCTCATCGCAACTGGCGAACCTGGAAATCGCCGAGCCGTTCGTGGGCCTGGCGTACATCGCTGCGGCCGTCGAGAAAGCCAAAGAGACCGACGTGGTGATTAACGTCACGAAGAACAAAGATTTCGAAGGGCCAGCGAAGGTCGAACTGCTGGGACTGCCAAACGAAATCACCACCGCGCCGGGCGAGATCAATAAAGACTCGAAGGAGTTGGTCTTCCATGTGAAGACAACGGCCAATTCGCCCGTCGGCAAGCATAAGACGCTACTCAGCCGCGTGACGATCGTGGCCAACGGCGAGCCGGTCACGCACATGATTGGCGGCGGTGAACTACGAGTTGACGAGCCACTGCCACCGAAGGCTGACGCTCCGCCGCCAATGCCCATGCCGGCTGCCGCCGCGCCCATGCCTGACAAGCCACCGGAGAAGCGCCTGACGCGACTAGAGCAGTTGCGATTGGATCGCGAGAAAGAAAAAGCAGCCGCCCGAGCGAAAAAGGCGGGGCCACCAGCCCCCGCCACGCCGGCAGAACCTGCCCCGGCAGCACCTGCGGCCGCGGCGCCGGCAACTACACCACCGGCGCCACCAGCAGCCCCTGCGCCGGCTGGCTCCTAGCGTCTTACTGCCAACAACGTCGTCGAAACAGTTTCGAGCTACTAGTCCCCCACAACGACGAGCAATCGAACAAGTCGCAGGATGGAACCGTCCAAACGCGTCCTCGATTCTCAGGAGATACCCAGCGTGATCGCCAGGCAAACCATCATGTCGAACGTTTCACAGCGGCTACGCAGTCTCGCGATGTGCGCAATCGGCGTCCTATCACTGGCAACCGTAGCCAGCGCAGACGATGCCGTGACCAAGGTCGAAGTCTTTCCACCGAACATCGACCTGTCGACCGCGCGAGACTTTCAGCGGATCATTGTCGTCGGCACCCGGGCCGACGGCGTTACGCTCGATCTGACGGGCCAGGCGCAGTTCAAGCCCACGAACGCGGCGCTCGCTCGCCTTGAGGGATCGGTCATCTATCCAGTGGCCGATGGCGAAACGACGCTCGAAGTCACCTGCGCTGGGCAGACGCAAACGATTCCGGTCGTGGTCAAGCAAGGCGCCGTGGAGCGTCCGATCAGCTTCCGGCTCGATGTGATGCCGGTCTTCATGCGATCGGGCTGCAACACCGGTAGTTGCCATGGCGCGGCACGCGGCAAAGACGGCTTTCGTCTGTCGCTGTTCGGTTTCGATCCCGAAGGGGATCATTTCCGCCTGACGCGCGAGCTGAGCTTCCGCCGCGTCAATCTGGCCGTGCCGCAGGAAAGCCTGCTACTGGAAAAAGCAATTGGCTCCGTGCCGCACACCGGCGGCAAACGATTCGACGACAAGAGCGAGTACTACAAGACACTCATGCGCTGGCTCGAGGCAGGCACGCCGAACGACGCGGCCGACGTCGCCACTTGCACCGCAGTCGAGGTGTTTCCAAACCAGGTCGTGCTCGAAGGGGAGGGGGCGACTCAGCAATTTATCGCCCGCGCCAAGTACTCCGACGGCACCGACCGGGACATTACCAGCCTGGCCGTGTTTCTGACGAACAACGACAACTCGGCCGCGATCAGCCCTGATGGCCTGGTCACCGCGGCCAACCGGGGCGAGGCCTTCGTGATGGCCCGCTTTGCCACGCACACCGTTGGTAGCCAGGTGCTGGTATTGCCGAAGGGCTTGCAGTACACGCCACCCACCACGCCGCCGGCCAACTACATCGACGAACTGGTCAACGCCAAGCTGCAAAAGCTGCGAATCCTACCGAGCGAGCTGTGCACGGACGAAGTCTTTCTGCGTCGGGTGACGATCGACATCGCGGGCATGCTGCCGACCGAGCAGGAGTACGCCGAGTTCACTGCGGACCAGGATCCCACCAAGCGCGCCAAGCTGGTCGATCGATTGCTCCAGCGCAAAGAATTCTCGGAAATCTGGGCCATGAAGTGGGCCGAGTTGCTGATGGTCAAAAGCACGGTCGACGTCAGCTACAAGTCGATGTTCTTGTACTCCAACTGGCTCACCGAGCGGATCAGTAGCAACATGCCGCTGAACCAGATGGTGCAGGAGCTGCTCGGGGCCAACGGCGGTACATTTACCAACGCTGCCACGAACTACTACCAGATCGAGCGAGACACGCTGAAGACGGCCGAAAACGTCGCCCAGGTTTTCATGGGCATTCGCACCCAATGCGCACAGTGCCACAACCATCCGTTCGACCGCTGGACGATGGATGACTACTACAGCTTCGCGGCGTTCTTCTCGCAAGTTGGCCGCAAGGCGGGCGAAGACTACCGCGAGACGATCATCTTCAATTCCGGCGGCGGTGAGGTGGCGCATCCCATCGGCGGACGCGTGATGCCACCGAAGTTTCTCGGCGGCCCTACGCCCAATGTCGCCGGCCAGGATCGCCGCGTGGTCCTCGCCAAATGGCTGGCGTCGCCAGAGAATCCGTACTTCGCCACCAGCGTCGCCAATCGCGTGTGGGCGCATTTCTTTGGCGTCGGCATTGTCGAACCAGTCGACGACGTGCGCGTCAGCAACCCCGCGACCAATCCAGAGCTCTACAAGGCGCTCGGCGATCACTTCACGCAATACAACTACGACTTCAAACAACTTGTGCGCGATATCTGCAACTCGCAGGCCTATCAGCGCAGCAGCCAGCGGAATGCCAGCAATGAGTCGGACGAGCTGAACTTCGCCCACGCGCGCATCCGCCGCATCTTTGCTGAGAACGTGCTGGATAGCGTCAGCCAAATTACAGAGACCAAGGACAAGTTTCCCGGTTTGCCACTGGGCGCCCGCGCGGTGCAAATCGCCGACGGCAACGCCTCGACCTACTTCCTCACCACGTTTGGTCGCTCGAACCGGGCCACGGTCGGCATTTGCGAAGTGAAGACCGACCCGACGTTGTCGCAGTCGCTCCATCTGCTCAATGGTGACACGGTGGAGACGAAGGTCCGCGATGGCGGTCTGATCAAGCGGATGCTCGACGCCGGCAGCACGCCGCAGCAACTGATTGAAATGATGTACGTCCGCTCGTTAGCGCGGAAGCCCACGCCTCAAGAGATGGAAAAGCTGCTGGCAATCGTCGCGGCCGAGCCTGTGCCGCAAAAGGGCCTGGAAGACATCTTCTGGGCAGTTCTCAACTCTCGCGAATTCTTGTTTAACCACTAATTGCTACGAGTAAGTTTCCGATGCATTCCAAATATTCGTTCGCCCGCTTGTTGCTCCTGGTCGCTATTGGCTGCGGGCTGTCCGCAGCAGCGCAGGCCGATGAAGCCAAGCCTGAAGACAAGGCCATGCCCAAGGTCACGTTCGAAGAGCACGTGCAGGCGATCTTTCGCCAGCACTGCGTCAGTTGCCATGGGCAAGACAACCCCAAGAGCGACCTGCGGACAGACAACTACGCCGCCCTGATGCGCGGCGGCGCCAGCGGCGAAGTGATCGAGCCGGGCGACATCGACGCGTCACGGTTGTGGAAGCTGGTCTCGCACGAAGAAGCGCCGGAGATGCCTCCGAAGCAAGACAAGCTGCCCGAGGCTCAGTTGACGTTGATCAAGCAGTGGATCGCCGGCGGCGCCCTGGAAAAATCGAGCTCCGTCGCCAAGGTGAAGGCCAAGCCCAAGGTCGAATTGAGCGCCGCAAGTGGCGCCGGCAAGCCGGAAGGCCCGGCGCCAATGCCCGAGAAACTCTCGCGCAAGCCGGTCGTTTACACTCCGCGGGCGAGCGCCGTCACGGCCATCGCCAGCAGCCCCTGGGCGCCTCTGGTCGCGATCGCCGGCCAAAAGCAGATTCTGCTCTACAACTCCGACACGCGGCAGCTGTTGAGCGTGCTGCCTTTTACGGAAGGGATGCCGCAGGTTCTCAAGTTCAGTCGCTCCGGCGGATTGTTGTTGGCCGGCGGTGGCCGCGGTGGACAGGCGGGCAAGGTCGTCGTGTTCGACGTCCGCACCGGAGAACGCGTGACCGAAATTGGTGACGAACTCGACGCCGTGCTGGCGGCCGATATCAACGATGACCACACCCGGATTGCGCTCGGCGGGCCCAATCGCGTGGTGCGGATCTACTCGGTCGAAGATGGCTCGGTCGTTCATGAGATCCGCAAGCATACAGACTGGATCTGCTCGCTCGAGTTCAGCCCCGATGGCGCCCTACTGGCCACGGCCGACCGTGGCGGTGGGATGTTCGTTTGGGAAGCCGAGACGGCTCGCGAGTTCCAGAACCTCAAGGGGCACACCCTGGGCATCACCGCGGTCAGCTGGCGGATTGATGGCAACCTGCTGGCCAGCAGCAGCGAAGACACCACGATCAAGCTGTGGGAGATGGAGAACGGAACCGTCGTCAAGAATTGGGCCGCCCATCCTGGTGGCGCCACCAGCGTGAGCTTCGGCCGAGACGGTCGATTGGTCACGACCGGACGCGACAAGCTGGCCAAGATCTGGGACCAAAACGGCGCAGCGCAAAAGCCGCTCGAACCATTTGGCGATATCGCGCTACGGGCTACGTTCACACACGACGCGGCTCGCGTCGTCGCCGGCGACTGGTCTGGAGAGATCCGTCTCTCGGACACAGCCGAAGGGAAGCTGCTGGGGCGCCTGGCGGCCAATCCGCCAACCTTGGCGATGCTGGTCGAGGCCGAGACCGCTCGGGCAGCAGCCGCGCAGGCCGCCGCCACTCAGGCCGCGGCCGAATTGGCGGCGCTCGAAAAGGGCGCCGGCGAGAAGGCTGCCGCAGTTGCTGCCGCGGCAGAGCGTCTCAAGGCGGCCCAGGCCGAGGCGGAGAAGCTCGCTGCGGAGAAGGCAGCCGCCGATAAGGCCCTGGCCGACAAAGCGGCCGCCGTGAAGGCAGCGGCCGACGCGGCCGCGCAAGCCGCGGCCAGTGCAGTCCAGGCCGCGCAGGAGAAGGTGGCCTCGGACATTGCCGAAGCCGCTCAGGCCGCGGCTGCAAAGGCCGAAGCCGCGAAAGCCGCCACCGCTAAAACTGAACCGGCCCCTCCAGCGGCGCCTAAGTAGGTTGAACCTACTGAGCGTCTGCCAGAGTTGTATTACTCGGCCGAGTTGACTGGATTCAGATCGAACGAGATTCGGTCATTCGAATTCGACGTGCCATCGGAATGGCCCCCAGCAGTCTCGCTTCCGAAGCCTTCTTTGCTCCCGAAAACTCAATAAAAAAACGCTGCCTGAATTCGCGCAGCGTCACCTAGCGCAGTGCTTTCGCAAATCGCGCAGAGATCAGTCGAGTTTTCAAAGACAGCCTCGTAGCGACCGCAGCGAAAGGCCGCGGCCCTCGCGATTACTCGCGAGGACGAACAGCGCCGGTCAGGCCGGAGTAGTCAGCACGATCTTCCGGGTGCCACAGCGGCAAGCCCATCGCAATTCGAGCGGCCAACACGTCGAGCTTCTCGTTCGACCCGGCCGGCGCCTCGGTCGCCGAGAATTCCTTGGTTTCGACGGGAGCAAAATCTTCGTCGTGGCCGAACTCCAGAATCGCTTCAAATACATTCCGCATCGCAACAACCTACCTTCCAAACAAACAGTACCAACAAAACAACAATAAATTCACGCTACAAAATAGTGCACGGCTCAGACTGCGTCAGAGAGTGTCGGAACGCTAAAGGTTGGACCGATCCGTTGATCGGCGTGCGTCCAACAAAGAGGGCTTGGCAAAAAATCAGCCTGCCAAGTCACTGAGGTCTCAGGTCGAAAGGCAAACTCCACAACAGACGCAGACGGTTTACTGGTTTCAGAACACGTAATTATTCGTAGAACGCCAGCGAACGTCAAGCTTTTTGACGGAGATTTCCGAGTTGCAAGCCTCGGTAACAGCACTTCGACGTCGCTGGTAGCGTGCTGCGCAAGTGAGCGTTGATGCAATTGCCTGCCGCTCGGGCGATTTAGGCGGAGTTTGCGCTCTCAGGCCCGCAAAATAGGGCATTTGAGCCGGTTTTCTGCTTGGCGCGGGCGCTGCGAGGCGACAGCAGGAAAAAATTTCGGTTCGTGTCGCTTTTTGCGCCAGAGGCTCGCGTTCTTGCGCCACGCAGCGAGATCGTTCGGCACAGGAACGATCTCGCAAGGCGCCGCGCGAATCGCGGATAGAATCAGCGTCGTTCGGCTGAAGTCGACTGATCACGTTGCCATTCTGAAGAGAGCGAGTAGTTTTTCATGGCGTGGTTCCAACGCACACTCCGCTTGCCGCCACAGCGGCGCGGCTTTCATCTGATCACCGACCAAGTCCGCGCCGCGCTGCCAGAGCTGCGCACGATCCACGTCGGCCTGCTGCACGTCTTCATCCAGCACACCTCGGCGTCGCTCTCGATCAACGAAAACGCCGATCCTGATGTGCCGCATGATCTGGAGCGCGTCTTCAATTCACTCGCGCCGGAAGACTTTCCGTATCGGCACACCTGCGAAGGCCCAGACGACATGCCGGCCCACGTCAAGGCGGCGCTGCTGGATAACAGTGTCACAATGCCTGTGACTGATGGACGCCTGGCGCTGGGAACCTGGCAAGGGATCTACCTCTGCGAACATCGCGACCACGCGACCGCCCGGCAGTTGGTCCTCACGCTACAAGGGACCACGGAGGCGAACGGTTGAGGATGACGCGCCACACTCAAAAGCACGTACAAAGATGGGATTGTGCCACAGAGGGCACAGAGGACACTGAGGAGGACGGGAGAGAACGCAGAATTAGTGGAAGGAACAAGTCACTGAGGGCACCGAGGGAGTCAACTCCGAAACCTCGTCGAACTGAACTCCTTGTTCTTTTTCCTCTCCGTATCCTCTGTGCCCTCTGTGGCAAAATCCTCTTCTGTCTGTGCATCGAGGTGCAAACGTTCAATACGGAAAACGCTCGGTCATTTCCTCGGCGGAAAGCTCGACCAGGAACTTCGAGAGCCGTTCAACGAGTCGGGCCATCATCTGCCGCCCTTTTTCGGCCGTGGCCGCGTGCGGGTTGCCGCTGCCGGTGTTGGTGGTCAACAGGTGCCAGGGGCGGGTGATCGACACCCAGCCGCGGTTGACGGCTTCGAAGCGGGTCTCGGCCGTTGCGCCGTCATCGGCTGCCAGTCCGCCATCGGGCCGTCGGGCGACCAGTTCCGGCCGGTACGCCAGGATGAACGCCGTTTCCATTTCTCCGGCGTGATCGCCTGGATCGTCGAAAATCTCGCGCTCACAGTCCGACAGCACCTTGTACCAGTTGCAAAGAAACAAATGCGCGGTGGTCTTACCAAACAGTTCGCGCAGCACCGGCTTCAGGTCGTTGCCGCCATGGCTATTCAGCAGCACAATCTTGCGGATTCCATGCCGGGCGAGCGATTCGACCAGGTCGCGAATGACTGCCGCCAGCGTCGATGGATTGACGTTCATCGACAGCGGATACGCCAACTGGTTGGTCTCTGTGCCGTAAGGAATCGTCGGCAGCAGAATCACCTTGGCGCCTTGCGCGTGGGCCGCGGCGCAGATTTCTTCGCCGACCACGTCTCCTTCGATCGTGTCGGTGCCATAGGGCAAGTGCAGATTGTGAGGTTCGGTGGCGCCCAGCGGCAGCACGGCGACTTCGAACTGGTGTTCTTTGACGTAGGCGTAGTTCGTCTCAGATAATTTCCAGGGGCGCAAGGGAAAAGCTCCTGCGCTCGCGAATGAGCGCTGCTAGGATGTTTCAAAACTTCCATGCAGGGGGACAGTCCCCAGTTTTTCTTCGCTACGCTGCGAAAAATGGGGACGGTCCCCGAAGTTTTGAAACACCTGCTTACTTGATGCTCTTGAGGAACTCGCGGTACAGCTCATCGAGCCGGGCGTCCGGTTCACCGGTCAATGTAGCGAGTGTATCGGCGCGATCGCGCCCGGTGTAGACCGCCACCAGATATTCGACCAGCGGCCCTCGATAACGGCCTTCCGCGCCGTGGATCAAAAAGTGGGTCAGCCCGGCTGATTGGCTATAGAGTTTGGCGATCCGCGGATCTCGCTGCAGTTGCTCCATGCCCAGGCTGATCAACTCCGATAGCGGCACATAAAAATTGTCGGCCAGCAAGCGGTGCTGGGCGTCGCGCAGGCGAACCGCGTCATTTCCGCCCAGCAGCGTCCAGCCCTCCTGCTCCACGAGCGATTCCATATAGCAGGCGATCCCCTCGATGATCCAGAAGTTCTCATCTCGCCCGATATCGCGGCTGACAGGCCGGATCTCGCTGAACAGTTGATGCGTCGCCTCGTGGTAGAGGTTCGTGTCGTCCTGCTCTCCCTCAGCAACGTAGAAATACGCTTCGCGCCGGCTGGCGAGATAGAAGCCGCTCGAAAGCTCGATGTTCGGCTGGTCCTTCTTGAGCGCTTCGATGTAGCGATCACGATCGCGGAACAAAACGACTTTGTGCTGCGGCGGTTCGCGGCGCGTGGCGGCCTGCCCTCGATAGCGCCGGGCCAGTTGCTCTTCGGTCGCGACAAAGCCGGCGAACATCTGCTGCCAGACGTCGTAGAGCCGCTCCAGTCGCGTCGCCAGGCGAACTCCCTCCTCCAAGCTATGGTCGGTGTGAACCGCGTAATGTTCGGTCGTCACGTTCCAACCATTTTTCGGTTGGGCGCCCAGCCGGTTGGCGTCGTCAGCCTTCATCCAACGCCCGCGATAGAATTGCTCGCCACCTTCGTAGCGCTTCACGTTCGCCGCCGGAATCCAACCAAATTTGGGATGCCAGACCTGCTTCTCGCGCAACTTACGGGCTTCGAACGGCGTGAGCCAGCGATCGTTCAGTCTCTCATAGCCCAGGATCTTGCGCGCCGCCTCATGGTCAGGGTTTTCGCGCAGCGTTTCCACCAGCAGCGGAAACGCCTGGCTTGCCTCGCCGTCGTCGACCGCCTCGGCCGAGAGCGCAAATAGCGTCTCGGCCTGATCGGCGCGCGCCTGGTCAAAGCGGGCTTGCCATCTGAATTCGGGGCTGTCTGCCGGAAGCCGCGATGGCGCAGGCGCAACGTCCGTCGCAATTGCCGGTCGTTGCGCGAATCGCAAAGTGTTCTGTAGGACTGGCGGCGCCCAGCGGCGGGCCTTAGCAGCCTGTGACGTGAGGCCGGAGTCCGAGGCCTCGCCGGCCAGTGCTTGCAAGTCCGCGGCGTAGCTTGCAATCAAGTCTGCGTGCCGCTTGCTGATCGCGTCTGGTTTGGCGCCACGCGCGGAGCGAGCATCGCTGCTTGCCAACGCAAGCCACGCAACGGCAATCAGCGCAGCAGCGCGCACGGGCGTCTGAAACGCATGCCAGGAATCGTAACAGCGGAATTGCCGGAAGACGTGAATGGCCGACCCCTTTGTCGACGGATGGGACGCCCGTCATTCCAGTGTAACACGGGGCTTCCCACCGTGAGACGTCCCGACGAGTCGCACTGCTGAGCAAGCCAGCAGTGGCGCCCGAAAGTGGGCCCAAACAAGGGAAATGGCAACCGCTATTTCTCAGCAAACGCCGCGTCGAAGGCTACCCGGCTGGGCTGGAAGTCGAGCCGTTTGACGAACTCAGCCGCCTCGCGGGCTCCGGCCTCGCGGTCCATGCCGACGTCTTCCCATTCGACCGATAATGGCCCGTCGTAGCCCAGCGTGTTCAGGGCCCGGATGATCTCTTCGAAGTTCACGCCGCCGCGACCGGGCGAGCGGAAATCCCAGCCGCGTCGCGGGTCGCCAAAATTGAAGTGGCTCGCCAGGATGCCTGAGCGACCGTTGAGCGTGACAATCGCGTCTTTGATATGGACGTGATAAATCCGATTCGGGAACGCCCGCAGGAACTCGACCGGGTCGACCCCTTGCCACAGCAAGTGACTGGGGTCGAAGTTGAAGCCAAATTCCTCGCGATGTTCGATCGCCGCGAGGGCCTGTTCGGCGCTGTAGAGATCGAAGGCGATCTCTGTCGGATGGACTTCGAGGGCGAAGCGAACGCCACAATCGGCAAAGACGTCGAGGATCGGGTGGAAACGTTCCGCGAACAGCGCGTACCCCTCCTCGATCATCGCTGGCGAGACCGGCGGAAACGAATAGAGCATGTGCCAGATGCTCGAACCGGTAAACCCGTTGACGACGCCCACGCCCAATAACTGCGCCGCACGGGCCGTTTGCTTCAACTCTTCCGCCGCGCGGGCGTTCACGCCGGCCGGCTTGCCATCTCCCCACACGCGCGGTGGCAGGATTGCCTGGTGACGCGCGTCGATCGGGTCGAGGACCGCCTGTCCAACCAGGTGCGTGCTGATCGCGTGGACCTGGAGATCGTAACGGTCGAGCAAGTCGCGGCGACCGGCGCAGTAACCTGGCTCGGCGAGCGCACGATCGACCTCGAAGTGGTCTCCCCAGCAGGCGAGTTCCAGGCCTTGGTAGCCGAACTCGGCCGCCTTGCGGGCGACGTCTTCCAGCGGCAGGTCAGCCCATTGTCCGGTGAACAAGGTCAGCGGTCTGGCCATGCATAGATCCTTCAGCGGCTAAACGACGAGCGGGGGTTTTTGTATCGCACGGGCGCCGGCAGGCCGTTATTCCTCGGCCGCGGCGCCTGCGGTCGATTGTCGCAGAATCGCGAACGGTCGCCAACACACGCCCTTGTTCGCAATCCGCTAAACTCGTACGCTGGCCGTTTCGATCCTGAGAAAGTTGGGAGAATGTAGCGATTATGAGCGGTTTATCGCAGCCAGTCCGCATCGGAATTGTCGGCGCTGGAGCCGTCAGCGACTATCACCACGTCCCTGGCATCCGTCTCGATCCGAGGGCCACTCTGGTTGCCGCCTGCGACGCCGATCCGGCGCTGGTCGAAAAGCGCCGCGCGGACTGGAACATCGACCGCGTGACGACCGACTACCGCGAGCTGTGCGCGGACCCGAATGTCGACGCGGTGATCATCGCAACGCCCAACTTCACGCACAAAGATATCTCGCTAGCTGCCTCGGCCGCCGGCAAGCACATCATGTGCGAGAAGCCGCTGGGGCTGTCGGCTGTCGAAGTCGAAGAGATGTTCATTGCCGCCGAGCAGGCCGGCGTTGTCCACATGACGGCGTTCACGTATCGCTTTGCGCCGTCAATGCGGTACCTCAGGGATCTGGTCACCAGTGGCCAGCTCGGCCAGCCTAGGCACTTTCGCTCGCAGCGATTTTTGGACTGGCCCGAGACGAGCTGGGGCTGGCGACAATACAAAGACAAGGCCGGCGCCGGCGACTTGTTCGACATGACGATCCACCGAATTGATTTTGCCCAAGACCTGCTGGGCCCGATCAAAAGCGTCAGCGGCGCCGTGGCGCGATTCGCCGAGCGGACGACAACGCCCGATGGCCGTAAGTGCCCGCCTTCGGAAGTCGACGATTGGTCGGCGTTTCTCGGAGAGTTCGCCAGTGGCGCCGTGGGCGTGTGGGAAGGGACGACGCTGGCCAAGGGCTACCACCGCGACGGCTTCGGCCATGAATGGGCCGAGATCAACGGCAGTGAAGGCTCGGCCGTTTACCGATTGCACGAGCCGAACGTGATCCTGGTCGGTGCGACCGGCAAGGATTTGGCGCCAGTCGAAGTGCCGGCCAAGTATCTCAAACCGGACGGCAGCCCACGCAATCCGTCCGAAGGCAAACCGGCCACGGTCTTCCGCTACGACCTGGTGTGGGAATTCGTCTCGGCGATCGTCGAGGGCCGCCCGGCCGTGCCAAGCTTCCGTGACGGCCTGCAAGCGCAGCGCGTGGCCGACGCCGTGCTCCAATCGTACGACGAACGCCGCTGGGTCGACCTGCTGATCAGCTAGCACAGAGAAGGAATTCGTCACACTAACCCGAAGCGCCAGCGAGGGTTCTTCTGACTTGAAGGCGAACGACAAAGAACCCTCGCTGGCGCTTCGGGCTAATACGTAAAAACACCTGAGCTTCCAATCTTCTAACAGAGACGACCAACATGAAAGTCAAACAACTCCCCAAGCGCAGCCAGGTGAAGGCCGCCGATCAATGGGATCTGTCGAGCTTGTTTCCGGACGACGCCGCTTGGGAGGCCGCGTTTACGAAGTGGGACAAGCGGATTGCCGGTTATGAAAAGTTCCGCGGCACGCTCGGCGACGATCCCAAATCGCTGGCTGCTTGCTTGAAGTTTGACATTGCGATGGATCGCGATGGCGAGCGGCTGGGCACGTACGCGTTTTTGAAGACGGCCGAAGACACCGCCAACAGCACCTATCAGCGGATGCAAGGGCGGTATCAAAACGCCGGCAGTCGCGCGGGGCAAATCGCCAGCTATATCCGGCCAGAGATCATCGCCATTCCGGCGGCCAAGATGAAGAAGTTCCTGGCGTCGAAGGAACTCGCCCCTTACAAGTTGCTGCTCGAACGAGTGCTCAGGTTCAAGCCACACACGTTGACCGACGGCGAAGAAAAGCTGCTGGCGATGCAGAGCGAAATGGCCTCGGCCGCCAGCCAGATTTTCCGCCAGCTCAACAACGCCGATCTCAAATTCGGAGCGATCGAAAACGACAAGGGTGCCAAAGTCGAGTTGAGCCACGCCTCGTTCTCAGCGCTGTTGCATTCGCCCAAGCGGAGCGTGCGCGAGGCGGCGTTCCGGCAGTATTACCAGCAATTCGCCGCGCATGAGAACACGCTGGCGGCCACGCTGGCTGGTTCGATCCAACGCGATGTTTATTACGCGAAGGCCCGCGGTTACTCCGGGTCGCTGGCCGCGGCGCAATTCCCGGACAATGTGCCGACCTCGGTTTACGACAACCTGATTGCCAGCGTTCGCCACAATCTGCCGGCGCTGCATCATTATTACGCGCTGCGCAAGCGGAAGATGAAGCTCCGCGACATTCACATGTACGACACGTACGTGCCGATCCTCAGCGAGATCGAAAAGCGTCATACCTGGGATCAGGCGTGCAAGGTCGTCGTCAAGTCATTGGAACCGCTGGGGAGCGACTATTGCGAAGTGGTCAGTAAGGGGCTATTGGGTCGCTGGTGCGATCGTTACGAGAACCAGGGCAAACAGAGCGGCGCGTTCAGCTCGGGCTCGTACGAGGGCGAGCCGTACATCCTAATGAACTTCCAGCCCGACGTGCTCGATCATGTCTTCACCCTCGCGCACGAGGCGGGGCATTCGATGCACTCGCACCTCTCGGCCAAGACGCAACCGTTTCAGTATTACAACTACACGATCTTTGTCGCCGAGGTTGCCAGTACATTCAACGAGCAGTTGCTAAGCAAGTACTTGATGGCCAACGCCCGCGACGATCGGGAACGGGCGTACCTGATCAACCGCGAGATCGACGCGATTCGCGCGACCGTGTTGCGGCAGACGATGTTCGCCGAGTTCGAAAAGATCACGCACGAACTGGCCGAGCAGGGCGAACCGCTCACGGTGGATCGCTTCAAGAGCGTCTATCACGAACTGCTGGCGGCTTACTTTGGACCGGAGTTTACGCTCGATCCAGAGTTGGACCTGGAGTGCTTCCGGATCCCGCACTTCTATCATTCGTTCTACGTCTACAAGTACGCGACTGGCCTGTCGGCCGCGATTGCCCTATCGGAACGAGTGACCAGCGGCGTGAAGAACGCAGTCCAGGACTATCTGCGCTTCCTGCAAGGGGGCTGCTCGAAGGACCCGCTCGACCTGCTACGAGACGCCGGCGTCGACATGTCGAAGCCGGAGCCAGTTGACACCGCGCTCGCCTACTTCGGCCGCCTGGTCGATGAGTTGGACGAGCTGTTGTAGGAAAGGCTTGAGGCGTGGGGCTTGGGGCTCGAGGCTTGACGAAGCATGCCCAGTGACGGGAACAATGCGCCGCAGCTCAATTGACGGGAGGGCGAGGCTCCCGCCGAGCCGCGAAGTGGTATCGATTGCCAATCACTGTTGATGTTACGCGGAATCGCGGAGCGAGAAACCCGGCAGAAAACCCCCAACCGGCGAGACTGGAAATCGCCCTCACGCTGTTTCATACTGTAACCCACGCGTCCGCTACTTCGATTCCCGCCCACCAGCCAGAGAGATCACCACCATGCAACTAGGACTTGTCACATACATGTGGGGCGCCGAGTGGGATCTGCCCACGGTGATCAAGAATTGCCAGCTCACCGGTTTCAAAGGCGTAGAACTGCGAACGAGTCACAAGCATGGCGTCGAGATCGCGCTATCGCCCGACCAGCGCCGCGAAGTCGCCAAGCGCTTTGGCGATAGTGGCGTCGAGCTGGTCGGGCTGGGCACTGCTTGCGAGTTCCATTCGACCGACAAAGCCGTGGTGAAGAAGAACATCGAAGAGACCAAGGAATTCATCAAGCTCTGCCACGACTGCGGTGGCACAGGCGTCAAGGTCCGCCCGAACGGCCTGCCGAAGGAAGTCCCGGTCGCGCAAACGCTCGAACAGATCGGCCGCTCGCTCGACGAAGTGGCCGCGTTTGGCGAGGGCTACGGGGTTGCAATCCGGCTCGAAGTCCACGGTCGCGGCACAGACGAACTGCCGAACGTCAAAACGATCATGGACAACGCCAAGCACCGCGGCGCCACGGTCTGCTGGAACTGCAACAATACGGATCTCAAGGGCGAGGGCCTAGCAGCCAACTTCAAGCTGGTCCAAGACCGCCTCGGCACGATCCACATTCATGACCTGATCAGCAGCTACCCCTGGCAGCAATTGTTCGATCTTCTTAAAGGCGCCAAGTTCCAAGGCTGGACCTTGCTCGAAGAGGGCGACAAAACAGCCGATCCGATCCGGGCGATGAAATACTATCGCCTGTTGTGGGAACGAATGACAGCGTAGCGACAGGACGCTGAGTGCGTTTCTGATGGTTGGCGCGTTATCGAGCAACGCCAAGTTTCAGTAATGCAGCTCGTCCGACTCGGCTAACTCGTCCTCGCGCGGATTGAAGTCCATCGCGCGGCGAACCAGGTCAACAAGCCCACCGCTCCTCCCACGACATGAGCCAGTGGCAGCGGAGTGAAATTGGCGGCGGCCGAATCGACGAACAGAGTCGTCCCGGTCGACAGTTCCCAGACGAGCTTGCCGACGAAACCGGCCACCACGGCTAGGATCCCCGCTGTGGCGAGCGACTGTTTGGAACGCCGTGCGTCCGTCAGAAGCATCGCCACTACATATGTGAACAGCGCTGAATCGACGCCGCTGAGTCCTCGGTATTGCGTGATTTGCGGCTGTGCGAGCCAAACCGCCGCCGAGATCGAACCGGCCGCGGCCAGGACTATGGCGATCAGCGACCAGCGGCTGCGACGCTCGATCATCGCGCCAAGCACCGCGAACATCAGTAAGTCCCACGTGAGATGGTCGCCATTCCAATGCGTCAGATGACCTGTTAGCAACCGCCAGAATTCGCCAGCCACGATGGTTGTGCGATCGAACGCCAGCTGATCGCCGAGGCCTGCGATGGAAAAGGCCGTCAGCGCCAACGTCGAAACGATTCCGGTGATCAGCGGCCCGCGTTCGAGGATTGAAGACCGTTTCTCGGCCAGTCGCATTGGCTCGTTCTCATCGCACGCGGTCATTGCAGGCCGCAACACATAGGTATCCATGATGTTGACCCTTGTCTTTTCCTTCGTCCGTGCTGCGCGGTCTTGCTGATCCACACGCAACGCAAAAACAGAACGCCGCGCGAGCTGCCGAATAGCTGGCAGCCCGCGCGGTCAGATCGCCCAGTAAGATGGCAATCTACTTCACGCGTTGGTCACGCCGTCGCTATCCGCCTTCTTCCGCCGACTCGCCCAGCCGAGGCCGGCCAGTGCTGCTGCGGCCAAGGCGCTGAGAGGGTCGAAGGCGCCACCGCCACCACTGCCACCGCCAGACGTCGGACCAACCTGCGTGTCGCGGTGGACGATCAAATCGCCAGGCCGTGGTTGCCCGATTGGTTGATCTTGCCGAGCCAACTCGGTGGGCGTCGGACGGTCCTGGCTGGCAGTCTTGTTCGCTTGGTCAGCCACTTTGTCGACCGGCCGGGGACCAGTCTGCTGGGCTGTTTCGCGTCGCAGCTGATCGAGCCGCTCGCGCACCGCGAGTTGGGCCCGCCGGTCACGTTGGATTCGGGTGGCGTTGCGCCGCTCGATCTTCCAGCGCTGATACTCGGCGTCGTTTTCCAGTACGATGAACGACGCGTACTGACTGACAATTGAGTAGCCTTCGCAGAGCCGCACGACTTCGTCGAGTCGCCCTTGCGAACCCTCGACGCGGCCCTCGGCCAGCAGTCGCTCGACACGGTGCATGGCCCACATTCGTTCGATTTCTGGGTTCTTGTCGTCGGAGTCCGGCAACGTGACCTCGAGCTTTTGCTCGAGCGGGCTGCCGAGGATCTCGGCCTTCACCTGCACGGTCGCAGGACCGCTCTTCTTGTAACGACCATACATCCGGATTGGCTGACCGTGATACAGGTTGGCCAGCTTTTCAGGCTCGACGTCATACACTTCCGCTCCAGCAAGCGTGATCTTGACGTTGGTCGCCGCGGGCCGGGTCAGCTTGCGACGGAACGCCTGCGCCTGCTGTTCAAAGTTGTCTTCTCGCGACAAAAACGCCGCTAATCCGCCGGTCTCATTTGCCAACTGAGACAGCAGCGGGCGATTCACCTCGTTGCCAACGCCAATGCAGAACACGCTAACACCGCTGGGCCGCTTGGAGATCAAGTGCAGCAATTCACGCTGCTCCCCTTGCTCGGTCATGCCGTCAGATAACACCACGACGTTGAGCTGGCGGTCGTTGTTCTTGTAGCGATACGCGGCTTCAATCGCCGGGTTGAGCACGGTGCCGCCCATCGCGCGCTGCGACCGCAGAAACTCGGCCGCTTGCTGTTTCGTTTCGCCATTCACGGCCGACGCCGCATTGAACAGGGGCTTCGCTGCGATGTTAAAGGCGATCACCTCGAAGCGATCTTCCTCGCTCAGTGATTGGACGAACGCATTGACGGATTCTCGCGACAGGGCCAGCTTGCCGTCGTTCATCATGCTGCCCGAGACATCGACGACGAACACATAGTCACTCCCTTTCAGCTGGCTTTCGAGTTCCTGGCCGGCCGTCATGGTGAGTTGAAAGTAACCGTCTTCGCTACCGTTCTTCGATGTGATCAGGTCAATGCCGGTGCGTGGGCGTTCGACGGTGTAGTTGATCACCAGGTCACGGCTCAGATCGCCGGCGTTTGTTTCAAAGCTGGTTTGCCAATAGTGCGGATTGGCGTGCTTGACGATCACGAACTGATCCGCATGCGAAGGGCTTTTCATCTCGACGATAGGGACTTCGCTTTTTACATCCAGCGAAAAGGCGAACTTGCCAGTGGTCTTCTGATTGGCGTTCTTTTGCGTGACTGTCGCCAGCGGATAGACGTAGTTGACGCGATCGTGATCGAAATCCAACTCCTGGTAGTAAGTGATCCGCACGCGCTGCTCGGCCCCGGCCGCAATAGGGAAGATGCGCATTTCGAATCGTTTGTAGTCGACTTGTTCGAGCAGGCCTGGATCGCGGCGCGTCTGCTTGTAACTTTCGTAAATCTGGCGGGCTCGTTGTTTTTCGACGACCTCGCCGATCATCTCCTTGCCGCCGATCCACATGCTGAAGTTCGAAACCGAGGCCTGCTTCGGGACCGGAAACGTGTACAGTGCCTCGACGATACGCTGCTCGGTGTTCACAAACACCTGTTCCACTTCCGTGACGGCCACGCCATTGTTGATCGTGACGTGCACGTCCTGCTCCTTGATGGTGAGCACTCCACCAAGTCCACCATCGGCTACTAGTAGCCCGGCGGCCTCAGCCGTGGACGGGGCAACTGCCGTCCCCACTCCCACAAGCGCCGTGGCGCACAACAGGCCACGGATCCAATTCCTCATCGGGCGAAACATCCCTTGGTCCTCCTAAAGAAAGAGAAGCGTTCCTCAAAACCTGCACGTACCTAATTCACTTCTCGTGCCAAGGGATGGCGTCCGGATGTAACAGTTTGGACGGCAAGTGGTTGCGCAGATTTCCGTTTTGTGCGCCTGATGTTACGGACGCCGCGATGTACATAGAATGTCTTGCCGTAGTACATTGGTTGTACAGTCGGTAGTGGCGAGACTTAGCTCGTTCGGAGCCGCATTCCGTTCCTCCCAGGCGATCACCCCATGGCCCTATTCAACGCGGCGGAAGTTCGGTTCCTGGAGGCGCTGGACCGACTGGCCCACTGCAACCCGTTCACGCAAGAGCGAATCGAGTGCGAACGGGCAGTGCTGGGAGACGAGTTCGACGCCCACCGAGCCGATTGGAACGTTCGCTTCGAAGACGAACACGACCATCCGAACCTCGCGCGGTTGATGGTTCGCTGTGAAACGCTGTTGGAACGCGCGCGGGCGAGCATCGCGCGACGCGCCGACGATCTCAGCAAGCGCGACGTCGAGCTTTACAATGGACTATTGCTGACCACGCTCTACCACCGGCATCGTCACGCGCTCGACGACTTGATTCGCGCCGGCGCGAGCCGAACGACAGGGACACGGTCAGCCAAGCTTTACAAAACGCTGGAGGCCGACACGGATCACTATCTTTGTTTCGCCGATCGCACGCTGCCGCTGACCGAAGAGTTGCCGCATCTGTTCGCCGGCTATTTTCAGATCCGCCGCGCGTTCGACAATATCTTCCGACTGATCCTCGGTGTGTCGCGGCCAGCCATTCAATTGCGGGCGGCCGTGTGGGAGTCGATCTTCACGCACGATATGCGCCGCTATCGGCGGGCGCTGTACACCCGCATGGCCGAATTCACCACGCTGGTCACGGGTCCTTCGGGCACCGGCAAGGAGTTGGTTGCGCAGGCCATCGGCATGTCGCGTTACATTCCGTTCGATCCCACCAAGGGTCGCTTCCGCGAAGAATTCGCCGGCTCGTTCTTTCCGGTCAATCTCTCTGCCCTGAGTCCCACGCTGATCGAGTCTGAGCTGTTTGGTCACAAGCGTGGCTCGTTTACTGGCGCCGTGACTGACCGGCAAGGCTGGCTCGAGGTCTGCCCATCGCTGGGCACGGTATTTCTCGACGAGATCGGCGAAGTCGAGACCAGCATTCAGGTGAAGCTGCTGCGTGTATTGCAGTCGCGCACGTTTATCCGGCTGGGAGAAACCACGGAGCAACAGTTTCGCGGCAAGATCATCGCCGCAACAAACCGCGACCTGGCCGAGGAAATGCAACAAGGCCGGTTTCGGCACGATTTCTATTATCGGCTCTGTTCTGACATTGTTGTGGTTCCCGCCCTGCAGGAGCGTATTGCCGACAATCCGGAAGAACTCAGGCAATTGGTCAACTATTTGGCGCAGCGCGCCGTGGGGGACGAGGCCGAGTCTCTGGCCGAAGAAGTCGTCGGCTGGATCGAAGGAAACTTGGGCCCCGCTTATGCCTGGCCCGGCAATATTCGCGAGTTGGAGCAGTGCCTGCGCAACGTGTTGATCCGCCGCGCGTACACGCCCGCGCGATCGGCGGCTCCGCCAACGCCGGCGGACGCCCACGAGCAACTCACCCAGGCAATGGTCGAGGGGCGGCTCACGGCCGACGAACTGTTGCGTTCTTATTGTCAGCTCGTGTTCGCCGCCACCGGCAGTTATGAAGCCACGGCCCGAAAACTAAAGCTCGACCGCCGCACGGTCCGCGCCAAGGTGGGCCCACCCACGAACGCGACGTGACGAGAGCCCCTACGCGGCTCGGTCGACGAGAAGTGTCGCAGTGGGCCGTCCGCTTGCTACAATGGCCACCGCTTGCGAGCCTGGGGCGGTTTCAGGCTCAACTTGTATGGGACCCGTCAGCTGCGCGCTGATTGCCATCCAGGAGCCCGCCATGCTGCGAATCCTCGGCGCCCGAACTCGGCTTTGCGACGGTATGAGTCGTCGCGAGATGATGCGCGTTGGTGGCTTATCGTTGTTCAGTGGCATGACATTGCCGCGATTGCTGCAGGCCGCGTCTGCGACCGGACCCTCTAGATCAGGCCCGGCGAAGTCGGTGATCTTGTTCAATCTGCTGGGCGGTCCCAGCCATATGGACATGTTCGACATGAAGCCCAAGGCGCCGGTCGAGGTGCGTGGGTTGTTTCAGCCGATCGATACCTCGCTGCCGGGATTGCGAATCTGTGAGCATCTGCCGCAGACGGCGCGATGGATGCATCGGGCGAGTTTGATTCGGACGGTGACCCACAACTACAACGCCCACAACCCGCTGGCGATGGTGACCGGCTATACCGGCGGCGACAACGCCCAGATCATGGCGAAGCAGACCGATCCGCCGGACATCGGCGCGGTTTGTCAGTACTTGGGCAAGACCAACCCCGGCGTGCCTGGCGCGGTCTGCATGCCTTGTTACCCAGGCTGGGGCGAAGGCATTCGCCGCCCTGGGCCGTATGGCGGATACTTGGGCCGGCAGTACGATCCGTTCTTTTCGCTTTGCAAGCCGACGTTTGCGCGGGCGCCGCGAGAGGCGAACTACGATCCGGTGCGCCCGATCGGCGAGCCGCTGATGCCATCGCTGGACGCCCTGCCCGACATGACGGTCGATCGGCTGGGTAGTCGGCGTTCGCTGCTGGAGCAGCTCAATCAGAGTTTCAAAGATTGGAACGCGTCGTCCCAGGCCGACACGATGAGCAAGTACAGCCAGCAGGCGTTTTCGATGCTCTCGTCGAGCAAAACTCGCGACGCGTTCGACCTGTCGAAAGAGCCTGATCATGTGCGCGACCGGTACGGGCGCAACATGAGTGGCTCGAGTCTGCTTGTCGCCCGTCGGCTGGTCGAGGCCGGCGTCACCTACATCAGCGTGCACGCCGAGATCTTCGGCGCCAACGGACATTCCTACGACATGCACGAGAATAACTTCGGCATGCTCAAGGATGAGAACCTGCCGATTCTCGACATGGCGTATCCAGCGCTGATTCAAGATCTTGACGAGCGCGGGCTGCTGGATTCAACACTCGTGGTGGTGATGGGCGAAATGGGCCGCAGCCCCAAGGTGAACGCCAAGGCCGGGCGCGATCATTGGCCCCAGTGCGGCTTCAGTCTGCTGACCGGGGGCGGAGTGAAATCCGGTGTGATCTACGGCGCGACGGACAAGCACGCCGGTTATCCGACGCGTGATCCGGTGTCTCCCGGCGACGTCGTGGCGACGATTTACCATCTGCTCGGGATTGATCCGCACCTGACGGTGCCCGACTTGGCTGGGCGTCCGATGGCGATCGCTCATGGTGGCGAACCGATCACCGGGGTGATTGCCTGATTGCGCTTCTTGAAGTCTGAAGTAGCGCGTGCCGCGCGATTGCGCACTCGTTGGCCGCACGAACGAACGCCGCGGTGAGATCCCGAAGCGCCAGCCCACGACCATTCTCTGTGTCCTCCGCGCCTCGGTGTTTCCATCCTTGTTATCGAAATGGAAACACAGAGGCACAGGGAACACAGAGGAAATGGTTGTACTCGTATCCGCCATCGGCCCCAGGCTTATTCAATTCGTGATCCACTAGTTGTTCGCTAGATCTCGACGTGCGTCACGCCGCCGACTTCGTCGAAGTGGCCGATCTTCAACACTTCGCCCTTCGAGCCGGGCATTTCAGCGACAAAGGCTGGGTCGCAGACCACGACCGGCGGCGTCGTGATCGTCAACGCGATCATCGATAGGTACGACACCGTCAGCGATAGGGCGACGAACCAGGGGATTGTGCCGGCGGCGATCCGCAGCAACTCGTCTGTCTTGGCGCGTGAAAGCTCCTGCTCCGTGCAATATTGCAAAATGGCGTCTGTGCGCTGGATGGGCCTGGTCAGGTCGAGCACGTCGTCGAACGAGCAGCCATCGGTGCGGCACTTGTTGTAATTTCGCGCCGTCCGCAGCGCCAATTTTCGCCGCTCGAATTCATAATGGGCTTGCACCGCGTCAATCGCCTTTTGTCGGCGGTCGATGGCCGCTTTCACTACCCGCCTTGGCAGCGCCAGGCCCAAATTGGCGGCGGCAATCATGGCTCGCAAGGGGCGATGCACCAGGGCCAGGCGGCGGTAGCGCGCAAACACTTCATCCTGCACTGACGCGATGGCTGCGTTCAAATCTTCGCGCGTCGTCAGGATCAACTGCTCGCCGACCTCGACGCAGAGCGGCTTGAGATAGTAAACCTTCGCGCCTTGCCTCTTGGCGGGGCTGTTCATGAACTCGTCGAGCCGCGTCTGCACGCACGCGGGGATCGTATCGGTGATCTTGTCGAAGTTCGCCTCTTCAGTGACGGTGACGAAGAACCGGCCCTTGGGGAGTCGGATCGAGGCTTCGTGTAGTTTGATCTCGCGCACCTGAGTGAAATCAGCGCGACGCTTTTTCACCACGGCCTGCCAACGCTCCTCTTTCGCCGTGAAGGGCCGCGTCTCTTCGAGCATCGTGCGGGCCAGCGCGTCGCTGGCGTCTTGCGGTGGCGCCCAGATTGGGCTGCCCACCCAGGCGCCAAAGGGTTTCAGCTCCTGCTCGAGTGTAAAGGCGGCGGCCGTCGCCGGGTCGACAATTGATGGCGCCACGGGCCTAGAGTTACGCAACTGCGACACAGGATGACGAATGGTCGTAGGCATGGCAGATCTCCACGATAAGACGGGACGCTAAACGCTCGACGGCGGCGTGCGCAAAACACGAGAGGCAAACTGTGGGCAGCGCGAGGTTGTACCTCGCCGGCGCCACACAAAAGAAATCAATCGCGAAGTGACTTCGGCGAATCAGAGATGCAACTTCAGTAGACGACTGCGTTGTATCGCGCGGCGCGAAAAACCGCAAGTAAAATCGCTGCCCATAAATACTTAGGGCAATAACGATGCGGCCGCGAAAGGTCCTTCAACCGCGACAGGATCATTCCGCTCGTGACTCGTGCTCGAAGTCTTCGATCTTTCGGACCGACTCCGCCAGATCGCTGTCGCGGAAGGGGACGACCTCGGCCAGCGCTCGCAACACAGGAATCGCCGCGCGTGCAGGATGGCCGACGCGTTCTAAGCGATGGGCGATGTCACGCACGCGGCCATAATTCGATTGGTCTGGCAACGCGGCGCTAATGTCGAGCGCCTCCAGATAGGCGGTCAATTTCGCGACAACTCCTGGCAGCACGCTTTCTACTTTGCCATGGATGACTTCCTTGACCTCTGGCAGGATATCAATGCCGACCTCGCAGAGATTTCGGAATTCGTAATGGATCCACACGTCATCTTCAACGAGGCCTCCCCCCATGCCACCACAAACGGAGCGGTCCTCGCTGACACGCTCGAAATACAGGGACTCGCCATCCGTCCAGGCGAACAATCCCATCTCGTTGAGCAGTCTTTCGAGCGAGGCCAGTGAGCAGGCGACCTTGGTCAGCGGACAGGTCAAATAGATCTGACCTCCATAGTCCCCTTCGAACACGACGATCGCTTGCGCGTCTCTGCGCGCCTCATCGATCGTTTTGTAGGCGACGTACTCGATCTGGTGGGCGTCTGCCATCATGTTCATGACCGGGCGTTCATGCGGCGGAATTGTTGGCAGTTCTTCGTCACTCATGGACTTACCCCACGCCAAGCGCTGCCTTAAATTTAGCGATCCGCTCCGCCATTGGCCCTGGCGCGTTCAGTTCGTGGTCGGCCACGCGGGCGACCTTCAGGACAATAAATCGAGGTCCTGGGTTCGCCAACATTTCTGCCGCGTGGGCTCGCCACTCAGCCAGGTCATCAAAACTTGCGACGCTCAAAAAACCGGCTGCGCGAGCCATGCCAGCGAAATCAACACCGGCCGTGGCGCCAGCCGTGGCTTGCCCGCCGGTCACTTCGTAGACTCCATTTTCCAGGACGATCAGCGTAAGATTTTTTGCGCCGCTGGCGATGATTGTTACCAGGCAGCCCAGACTCATCAACATGCAGCCATCGCCATTGAAGGCGATTACATCCCGCTCAGGCTGCGCAAGGGCCAGCCCGAGGCCGAGCATCGGCGCGTGCCCCATCGCCGAGGGAATGTAGTGAAAGTCGAGCGGATGGGGCGAAAACTTCGGCCACTCGCGGGCAGAGCCCATCGTGGTCAGCACAATGCTCTCGCCGCGCAGGTCGCGGATCACTTCGAGCGCCGGGACGAGCGGCATCCGCGCGGTTGGCTGTGCTCGATCGGCTGACGGTGAATGGGGTGAGCTTGTCATCGTGGCGCTGCCTCACCCTTTCCCTTCGGCGATGAGCGCCACGCCTGGCGCGCCGGCCGTTTGGCAGTCGGCGTAGAATTTTTGCAAGCGGGGCAGCGCTTCGACCGAATCGATCAGCAGGTGCTCGATTCCCCAAGCGTTCAGGATCGGCTCGGTCTGTCGCTTGGCCGTGTCGGGTGAATTGGGAACCAGGTAACCGCGGTAGCCGATCAAGGCAAAGATCGGCAGTCGCAGGTCGAACAACACATTCCGCAGCGCGTCTCCTGATTCGAACAGCCCGGTGTTTTGAATCACGACCAGCGGCCGCTTACCACCCAGCCACAATCCGGCCGCGATCGTCCAGGCTTCGCCTTCGCGACAAACACGAACGAGCGTGATTTGTTTTGACGCTTCAAGCGCTTGTTGCCAAGGGCCAATCGCGGAGTCCGGCAGCCAGACGACGTGCGTCACGCCGAGCGCTTCGATCACGGCGACGACTTCTTCGCCCGGCAGGATCACGGTTGCTTTCCTTTACTCTGGCCAGCGCGCGGTTCGATCGCCACGCCGGCGCGAACCGCGCGAATGAACAAGAACGGCTTGCCTGCGTCGTCGACGCGAATGTCGTATTCAAGAAACTTTGGCCCCAGCGTGCGATCGAGGACGCTGGCGTAGACCAGATTTTTCTTCGGCAGCGACACTGTGGTCGTGGCCAGGTCGACGTTGACCTTCGCCAGGCTGCGGCGGTCGACGAGGATCGGCAGCTTGGTCCGTTCGCTGATGTGTTCGAGCAGGGTGCTGATTTCGACTTCGTCGAGCTCGACCGGAACCGTCTCGAACATCTTGGGGGCGAGCTCGGTCTTCGGCCGCACCGGTGGAAGGCCAATCGGCCAGCGCTGGTCTTTCGTTTCGGCGTTGATGATCGCATAGCCCAGTGGTTGGCCCCGAGCGGATCGCGGCGCGAGGGCCAGTCCGGCGTTACTGAGAACGTAAGCGGCCGCCGTGCCGGCCGACAGGCCTTGCAACTCGACGTCGACCGCCGGCGCCGCTTTGAGTAACGCGGCTTGCGCGCGATCGGCTGTTAGAGGCAATGCGAGCGACGACGCGAGTTTGTCGATCACCTCTGTCGGTGTCTTACCTTTGGTCGAAAAGGTGACACGCTGCGTCAGGTCCTTCCCGACTTGCGTGAACTGATCCTGAGTCAGGCCGAAGGGAAGCCGCGGCCCGCCGCTGGCGCGGGCCGGGCCTTCTTCACGAAGTTTGGTCAACCATGCGCCGAGCGCAGCGCGATCGCTGGTTTGAAAGCGGCCACCGGGCACGGTTAGCACGCTCGAACCGCTCAAGCGAGCCATCACTTTGTACGATGGCGACGAGGCCGTTCCGCTGGTGGTGATCTCAGGCTTGTCGGTGGGTTTTGCGCCCCGCAGGCGGACGCCGTCGACGTTGAGGTCCGTCAGGATTTTGTGCCAGTCGTGCGAGGCCGTGGGCGATAGCCCGGGCTCCATCGAGACTTCCATTTCGATCCGCGCCGATCTGGCGGGCGCGACCCGAGGCGGCGCCGCGCCGGACGAGATCTGCGCCTGAACCCGGCGCCCGGACCCCACAACGATCGTCAGCGCTATTGCCAGCCAGGCGATTGCCACCAAGGGGTTGCTGGCTCGAAAGCGCATCGCGGGCGAACCTCGTTGCGACCGTGGGAAAGAACTAGCACTGCTGGGATTATACCCGCGCGTTCGAGGTCCGGGTCGTATCACGACGTCCCTTCATCGCATTTCCCCACCTCCCAAGCCCCAAGCCTTCCCACCATGTACAATTGAGAACGATGTGCCTGCTCGCGATCCTTTACCGCATGGTCCCCGACGCTCCACTGCTGGTGGCGGCGAATCGTGAGGAATTCTTTGATCGGCCCTACGATCCGCCCTCAATCCTACCGGGCAAGGTTCGCTTGCTGGCGGGCCTGGACCGGCGGGCCGGGGGGACCTGGCTGGGGCTGAACGAATTTGGCGTGGTCGCGGCCGTCACGAATCGCCCGCTAGAGAATCCGCCGGCCGAGCCCCGTTCGCGTGGGCAGCTCTGTCGCGAGATGCTCCTCTGCCGCACCGCTGCAGAAGCAGCGGAACTCGCGACCCGCGAACTGTCCAGCGGCCGGTACGCCGGAGCGAACTACGTCGCCGCCGATCGCCTGGCCGCGTTCCTGATCGAGCATGGCGGCGACGTAGTGCGGACGGCGCTCTCGACTGGTTTGCATGTTGTGACCAACGGTGCGCCGAACAACCCGGGTGATCCGCGGCAGTCGCTGGCGCGCGAGATGTTTGCTGCGGCCAGGATCGAATCAGCGAACGATTTCCTTGAGACCGGTCGCGCGGTCTGCCGGCAAGGGCCAGAGCCGAAGTCGGGACGCACGATCCTGATCCGCCTGCCCCAGCGAGGGACGGTCTCTTCGACGCTGATTACTTTGCCGAACGATCCGTCGCAAACCGTCTACGAGTTTGCCGCAGGACCGCCCGATGTGACGCCGTATCGCGACTATTCGACCGAAGCACGCGAGATGTTGGCGCGATCGACTGGTTGAAGAGCGCGCGTGCCACTTGCTGGCTTGTCCAGCAGTGCGAACGAAAGAAAAACACTGCCAGCGAGCAGGGACGCTCAAATCACGACGAGATCAGAGCGTTACGCCGGACGGTCTTCTTTTTCGCCGTCAGGGTTCTTGCGGCCACTGGGGCGCGCCACGCACATTAGGCCGAGCCCGATCCCTAACGCCGTTAGCGAATAGGCCGGGATCCAAGGTGGTTCCTTGCGTTCTTCCTTCTTTTCGATGCCAGCGCCTTGGGCCAGCACAACCTGCGGCGTCGTGGCCAACATCAGGCAGGCGCCGACCGTCATCGCATGCGCGGCAGTCGTCAGGAAAGATCGCATCGTCATACCACTCCCAGGCAACGCCTGAATTTCAAGCTCGTCGCCACCAACTAGAGCAGTGCTTCGAGCGGCTGCGCTAGTTGGCGGAACTGTTCCACCGGCATGGCCACTGTGTCCCAGCGCGGCGAAATCTGCCGCGCGTGAGCCGCATAGTGACCGAGGCGAATCGCGACAAAACCGTACAGGCCGCCTCGAAATTCGAACAATTGCTCGGGCGGCAGCGGCGAACGATCGCCATGAATATTGTACGCAAAGACAAACAGGCCTTCAAATCGGTCGCCAAACACCTTTTCCCAGCGTGAAAGGCTGACCAAATCGTCGCGCGTGGACCAGTTCTTCCAATACTGTTTCTGCTCGCCGGAAGGGAATCGACGGCCCTTCACGTCGACCAGCCAGGTCTCGCCCCGGGGTGACGACACAATGAAATCGAGGCTCTTCAGCGAAGAGTCCGGCAATAAACTACGCCGGGCTTCGTCCACCGCCACATACGCCACCCGGCGCTGCCGCAGGAACTCCTCAAACGCCGTCTCATAATGATTATCCCTCAACATTTTTGTGCCACGCCTTTTTGTGCCACGCTAACACGTCGGTTTTGAGATGGCGTTAATTATGAGGGTGATACGTTGGCTTGAAACGGATTGGAGGGTGTTTGCTATTGCGCCTTGAAGTTGAGCAAGTGGTCGTTCACAGCAAGCGGCTTTAGGTCTTCGGCAACAGCCGGTGCAACTCGGCGATCAGCTCCTGCCCGTCGCCCGCCAGTTTAACATTTGTTGTTCCGCCAGTGGCAAGATGTTTCACCTGGCAGGTCCCCTCGGCCAGCTCGTTTTCACCCATCACCAGGGCCACGCGGAAGCCGCGGCGATCGGCGTATTTCAGTTGCTGTCCCAGTTTCTTCGCGTCGGGGTAGACTTCGACGCCAAAACCCGCCTGGCGGAGTTGCGCCGCCAATCGTAGATAGGCCGTCAGTTGGTTCGCGGCAAAGAACGGAATAAAGATCTCGGCCGGCGTCGAGACTTTCTCGATCATGCCCAGCTCTTCCATCCCGGCCAGCAACCGGTCGAGCCCCAGCGAGGCGCCGATGCCTGGTAGTTCCTGATCGGTGTAGAGCCCGGCCAGATTGTCGTACCGGCCGCCGGAGCAAACGCTGCCAATGTCGGGCAGGTCCTCCAAAAACGTCTCGAAGACAACGCCAGTGTAGTAGTCGAGTCCCCGGGCGATCGAGAGATCGATCCTTAGCCGTTCGCCGGTCAAACCAGCGGCGGCCGTTGCCGCAAGCAATTCGCGCAGTCGCGCCACTCCGGCAGTTCCCGTTTCGCTCCCTGCCACCAGCGGGTCAAGCTGGCTCAGGATCTCGTCGTTGTTTCCTTCGAGCATGACGAGCTTGAGGATCTCGGTCGCCTGCTCCGCGGTGGCCGAGGCCGTTTGGGCCATCTCGGCGGCGACCTTTGCGGGGCCGATCTTCGGCAACTTATCGATCGCGCGGAGCACGGGCGCCGCCTTTTCTCCCAGGCCGACTCGCTCGAGCAGGCCGGTCAGAACCGCGCGATCATTGACTCGCATTCGAAAGCGCTCAAAGCCGATCGCGCGCAACAGGTCGTTGATCACGAGCGCCGTTTCGGCGTCGGCGGCGACGCTGCGCGTGCCGATCGTGTCGAAGTCGCACTGCATGAATTCGCGATAACGCCCACGGCTGGTATTCTCACCGCGCCAAACAGTGGCGATGTGATACCGCTTGAATGGCGTGCCCAACTCATTGATATGCTGGGCGACGAATCGCGCCAGTGGCACCGTCAGGTCGAAACGCAGTCCGACCCAGCGCTCGCCGGCGTCCTGGAACTTGTAGACCTGGCGATCGGTCTCTTCGCCCCCTTTGCCGGACAGAATGTCGAGGTATTCGAGCGCCGGCGTATCGATCGGGCTGAAGCCATAGGAACGATAGACGCGGCGCGCCGTCTCGATGATCCGCTCGCGCGGAATCGCGGTCTGCGGCAGATAATCGCGAAAGCCCTTCAGCGTGCGGGGCTCGATGCGTGGCGTGTTTTTCACCGCGGAAGTCCTGGAGTCGAGCGTGGGGGTCGGCAAAGCCTGGGGCCAACCAGCGTGTTCTCTCGCTCGGGTCGCCCCCGCGGGTTAGCCAATGATGGGGAGCAGTTCAGGTCGACGACTGCGGAAGCTGTGGCCTTTTTGGGGAGGCAAAACGGCTTCGGTGTATTCTTCCACCTGTTCCGGCGTTTCGAAATACCGCTCGTAGACCCAGTCGTCCTCGTATTCGCAATTGTCGGTCGTATAGTCGCGACAGATTTGCGGTCGAGTGAGGTAAATCCCGCAGCGGCTATCTGGCTGCAAGTGTTTGCACGTCGTATGGACCAGCAGATACCAGTCACCATCTTCGACAAACACCGACGCCTGCGCGTGGAGCAGGTACCAGCGGATGTAATCAAAATCCTGCTGTTCCGTCGGGCAGTCGATCGGCAGCGCAAAATACTTGCAACACTTGGCCGTGCAGTGGTCGCACAGGCTTTCGTTCGGAGCGAGATGCTCGCGATGAAACTTCTTAGCGGCTGGCAAAGCCATCATTCTGCTCCGTCGGAATCACTACGGCGTGGAGGGCGTCGACCAGGGGCCGAACGGCGTCAATCCGGCCGAAAAAGCCCGCCCAACGAGAGGGCCGGCTGTGCCGAGAGCGTAACAAAACGGGCGCGTCCCGGCTAGCGGCCGGGGGCTGATTGATTGGGGCGTCCAAGTGAACAGGCAGTACTATTGCTGCCCGTCAATCAACGCTCGATCAAGCGTCCGCGAGTTCGGCAGAATGACTTCTTTGGCCAAACCGACCGCCTTAAATAGGCGGATCGTGAGGTAGGTGACATCGAGTTCCCACCAGCGGTGTCCGTGGGCGGCGCTGCGCTGATCTGCGTGATGGTTGTTGTGCCAGCCTTCGCCATTGCTGATCAGCCCGACGAACCAGTTGTTGCGGCTATCTTCGCCGGTGTCGTACGTCTGGTAGCCGAAGACGTGGGACAGCGAATTTACGCTCCAAGTGATGTGCCACACGGCCACGGTGCGGACGAACACGCCCCACAGCAGCACACTGGCGCCGAATTGCAGGGCGCCGGCCGTTGTTCCGGTCATCAGATAGCCGGCGAGTGATCCGCCTGCGAAGAAGACGCCCCACGACGCGATCACGATCCACAACCAGTTCAGATTCCGTTCGAGCCGGAAGTAGAACGGATCTCGCAGGATGTCACGGGCGTAGCGGTCATAGGTGGCGATCGAGTTGACATCTTCGTTCTCAACAAACAGCCAGCCCATGTGCGACCAAAGGAAATTGACCAGCGGCGTGTGCGGGTCGGGCTGTTCGTCGGAGTATTGGTGGTGCATGCGGTGGACCGCCACCCAGCGGCCCGGTGTGTCTTGCAGGCAGCAAACGCCCAGGGTCGCCAGGCAATGCTCGAACCATTTTGGGCAGACCAGGCTGCCGTGTGTCAGCAGACGGTGGTAGCAAAGGTTAATGCCCAGCGTTCCAAAGACGTACAGCCCGGCAAACGCCAGCGCAACTCCGGTCCAACTAAACAACCAGGGAACGAAGGCCAGCAACGCCACGGCGTGATAGACACCAACGCCGATCACGTATGGCCACAAAATGTGGCGCTTGGCAGCCCCAGCTGGGACATCGACTCGAGGTAGCGGGCCGCGAACCCCGACGTTTTTCGCCTCGCTGGGGATGGCACGTACACCGGTCGGTGGGGTCGAGACTTCAGTTTGCATCGCGTGTCCCTGATCGAAATTTGGGCCGCCGTGCGACGCCCCGTACGCTCATCATAGCGATTCGGGCGAAGAGGGGGGGGCCGGCGGACGTCGAAATTGCTTGAAATGATTTGGTCGGAGTCGATCTGCCCGCAGCGTTGGTCGTGATTTGGTGGCGGCGCCAGCCGGGGTTTTGTGTGCCCAGCGGTGGCCGATTTTAGGCAGAAAGCGCCGCTCTCACCGCCAAATCCGGCTTGTGCCCAAGCGCCTGCTCCCTCTAGGCTCAGGCTGGGCGCGACGTTCCGGCTAGTGTCTTGGGCGGCCTGTCGTCGCGGGTTTGGCCGGCGGTTGCGTTGTCGGTCTCCTGAAGCGGAATATCTGTCATTTGCATCGTCCTTTGGGCGCCGCGGTCGTTTGCTTTGAATCTGTGACGGTTATTCCTTGCCGGGCTTGCTCATTTCGACAGTCCCGCCGGTCAGCCGAAGATTGCGGTGCTCGGGCTTTTGGCGCTCTGCGATGTTTGGGGTGTCGCCGGTGGCTCAGTACACGACTGCGTTACATCGGCGTATTTGCCTAAGCGAAAAGACGAGGGCGTTTGCAACATGCTTTCTCGAGACCAGGAGAAAACTGGGCAGAAGCGCGCATCCGGCGCTCCATGTCGCAGCACGTCGGTTGCCCGCCACTGGCGTTTCGATACGCCGAAAGCTGTGCGCGGGCCGGTGTTTTTGTCGCTGAATCCGCCCGCGGACGAACGCGAACGCCCCGCGGCGTAGCGCGCCGTGCTTGGAAACCAACGGGCTGACCCGCTTCGGCGAGCGCGATTTACAGCCCGCGGAACTGTTGCAGGCACCAGCGCAGCTCGCGCCATGCCAGGGCCGAATAGGCCACCATGCCGATCGTCATCAGGATCAGCAATCGAGCGGATGCTCCGAGATTGGGCGCCGCCGCCAGCAACTCGTGCCGGGCGACAAACACGATTACCCCCATCCCCAGCGCCGAACTTGCCGGGCGAAACAGTTGCAATGCCCAGGCCCACGGGGAAACGCCGATCGACCGCATGCAGAAAACCATGTACGGCCCAAAGGTCGCCAGGCACGTCGTCAGCGAATAGGCCCAGGCGACGCTCAGCGTGATGTCTCCGTTCTGCCGGCCGACGAACAGGCCGACAAACAGTCCCTGCACCAGCACGATGGCGATCACCACCGACCCGATGAACATGGCTCGCCATTGACCGGCCGACGCAAACACACTCGAGGAGGTCATGATGAACGTCATTGCGAAAACGGTCGGCGACAGGGCGGCCAGGAGTGGCCCGGCGTCGGCCCATTTCGAGCCGCCGAAGGTGAGCATCGTCTCGTGCGAAACGGCCATCAGACCGACGGCCGCCGGAAAACTCACGACCGCCACCAATCGCTGAAAGGCCAGGACAATCTGCGTAAAACTCGCCCGGTCGTGGAAGCTGCGCGCCAGCGCCGGCAGCATGATCGAACTCAGTGGCGTGGCGAGAATGACGATCGGCTTGTTCATTAAGCTAAACGCCTGGCTGTAGAGCCCCAGCGCTTCGGGGCCATCAACAGGCCCCAGATCTGCGCTCAGCACGCGGCCAAGCAGCAACTTATCGACGCTGGTCAGGAATAGCAGCACCACGGCGCTGGCCGTGAAATAGCCACCGAATCGCCATAGGTTGCCAATCGGCGTCCCCCGGCCGGGCTTGGCAGGTCGCCACGGTTCGAGATACCACGCGATACCTGCCATGACGAACAACTCGGCGTATTGCTGGACGACCAGGGCCCAAACGCCGCCCCCTTGCCAGGCGACATAAATTGCCGCCACTCCGCCCAAGAACTGCGCGCCGAGTCGCGCAACGGCCGCGCTCCCCAGCCGCAGGTTGCGTTCGAGCAACGAGAAATGTTGCAGCCCAACGGAACTGGCCAACGGTGTCCCCATCAGCGCAATGGTGATCCACACCAGGTCGGGCTCGTGATTGAACCAGGCAACCGCCGGCGCCGCCGCCAAAGTCGCGATGCCCATCGCCAACCCCAGCACGACATGCATCCAGAAGGCGGCCGAAACTTGTTCAGATTTCAGCTCGGGGAGTTGCACCGTGGCGATGTTCATTCCCATCGAGCTGCCCAGGCGCAGCAGGAGCATCAACGGGACGACCATGGCAAACAGGCCGAAATTCTCAGGCCCAATCTGCCGCATTAACGTGGCCAGCACGACGAGCGAGATGACGTGCGAAGCGGCCTGCGCCCAGAGCGTGCGTCGACCGCCGCTGCGGACCGCGGCGCGGAGCCCGTCGGCTGAAAAGGTCGTCGCGAACGCGCCGCCAGCCTTGGCGTCCGGGTTCGCTGACTCTGATGATTCGGTGTCCATGCGCGAGATTCAGAGGCGCCCCGCTCGTTTCGGCCGCGGGTTTGGGTCCCAAGATCATCGGGCGCCAACCGGGACGCTCCGCACTCGGGGAAGGCGTTTTTCGAAGTGGCTTGGGGGTCCGCCGCCGATGGCCCAGGTCACGCCGGCTCGGAAACCGCCCTCAAGACTAGGTTCCCTGCCTTGATCGAACAAGGCGAAGCGGGTAAATTGCTGGTTTCTCAGCATACAGAACGCAGCCGCTAGGGGCGTCCAGCCAGGACGCGCGATGATGAAGACGTACATGGCCAAGACAGGTGAAGTCGAACAAAAGTGGTGGGTAATCGACGCCACCGATCAGGTTGTTGGCCGCATGGCCTCGCAGATCGCCGTGATCCTGATGGGCAAGCACCGCCCGACCTACACGCCGCACGTCGACACCGGTGACTTTGTCGTCGTTGTCAACGCCGAGAAGATCTCATTCACCGGTCAGAAGTGGGAAAACAAGAAGTACACGCATTACACCGGCTACACCGGTCTGCGTGTCGAGACGGCTGGCCATCGTTTGGAGCGCCGCCCGGAGTTGATCCTCAGCGAAGCGGTCCGTCGCATGTTGCCCAAGAACAAGCTGGCCGCGAAGATGTTCTCGAAGCTGAAGGTCTACGCCGGCAGCGAGCATCCGCACCAGGCCCAACTCCCTGAGCCGAAAGTGCTCAACAGCAAATAACCAGCAATTATGCAGCAGGACCAACAAGTTGTCCTGCTGTTGCGATAGCTAAAACAAACTCGCGTCTGTTCGGCGCCACCAAGAATCAAAGTACGAAACCATTACGAGGATTGTTATGTCGACTGTTGAGGCGCCTGTCGCCAAGAAGCCCGGCGGCGATTGTTTGGGGACCGGCCGGCGCAAGACGTCGGTAGCGCGCGTTCGCGTGCGCAAGGGCAAGGGCAAGATTGAAGTCAACCGTCGCCCCTTCGCCGAGTTCTTCGTCCGCGAGCAGGATCGCCGCGCGGTGCTGGCTCCGCTCGACGCGACCGGCAGTCGCGAGGCAGTCGATATCTCGATCACCGTGCACGGCGGCGGCGTCACCGGTCAGGCCGGCGCTTGCAAGTTGGGTATCGCCCGCGCACTGAAGACCTACGACACGGCGCTCGAAGAGGCGTTGCGTCAACAGAGCCTGCTGACTCGCGATAGCCGCATGAAGGAACGCAAGAAGTACGGTCTGCGCGGCGCCCGTCGCGGAACGCAGTTCTCCAAGCGTTAATCGTTAGCGAGTTGGTTCGCCAGTCAATTCGACTTCACATCCGGCGCCGAACGATCCCAAAATCGTTCCGGCGCCGTTTTTATGCGCCACAACTAGCCCGAAGCGCGAGCGAGGGTTCTTTTGAATTCGTCGCATCGAGAAGACGAAGAACCCTCGCTTGCGCTTCGGGCTGGTGAGTGCCTTCGCATCGTGGAATCATCGCGTTAGGCGCCGGCCCAGGCGTGGCCGATGCGGGTTCCGGCCCAGATGGCCAACAGGCCCAGGCCGCAACTCAATGCTACGTTCGCGCCGGCCAGCAGCCATGACCACTCATCGCCGCGGCTGGCGATATCGAACGTCTCAAGGCCGAAGGTCGAAAACGTTGTGAATCCGCCGAGCACGCCCACGGTCAGACCGAGGCGGATTTCTTCGCGCACCACGACCGGCCCGGCGAACACCGCGGCCAGCGCGCCCAACACCAGGCAGCCGAGCACGTTGACCAGTAAGGTCCCAAGCGGAAACGTGGCGCCAACGATGCCTTGCACGGAATGCTGGACCAAATATCGCAGCACACTGCCAGCGCCACCACCGCAGGCGATAAGAAGAATTTTCAACATACGATGCTTCCCAACATGTAGCGAAAACACGCTGAATGAGCGTGATGATCTTCGAAGATCAATCGGCGCGCGGCTGGCGATAAGGCAGTCGCGTAGCTTGCGGTTTCGCAAGTAATTGTAGCGTTCGATTCCCTGCCCAGATTTTATTGAAAAATTTCGCGTTGTTTTTGCGTTGACTCCATTGCCGCGGCGTCATGCGAGCTTCGGAGCTGCGCCTTTCAAAAACGCAAGGTTTCGCCGGGTATTCTCGCGGCATCGGCGGGGTACTTTATCTAGCTGCTATTCAGAAGGCGGGGTAGACTTGAATTTCAGTCGCGTAAGGTTTCGCGACGATCCGCGACTTGCCCGTCTGCTGCTCGTCGAGTCATTTCGTCTGCCCTTCAGGGGCGCCGCAAACGACAGAGTTGATTGCTCAAGCGTCATCGTTTCTTCGCATGAAGTTGATCGACATGATTCGGCGTCCAATTCCGCTCGCACAGTCGCAACGTAGACGTGGTAACGCTCCGCGTGCGCCAGGCGGAGAAAGCGGAGACTCACTGTGAACCCAAGCGTCGGTGTTGAGTCTCGGCTTTCCGCGGCCGATGATGTTGCCGAGCGGAGGCACTGGCTGCAGCACGCCATTGAGCACGCCGCGCATCTGCTCCCGACGCAGGCGCCGATCCGCGTCTTCGTCCATCACAATACGCTGCACGCGTTTGAAGACCTGACTTTTGACGACGCTGTGCAGCAAGGCACAGTCACGTTCGGCTGCCATGCCTATTCGCCTGAAAGTCTCTATCGCCAGAAGGTCGCCGAGGGGCGAATCCTGCTGCAAGACCTGTCGGCCGAGCTGGTCGAGGATCTCGGTGATGACGTCGATCACCTGATCGGCTATCTGGGAACACGCTTTCATCTCCGGCTGGCGATGCTGCAGCATCCACTCCGTTTGGGACCCGACGCCGAGTTGCGCTGGCTGCTGTCTGAGACGGACGCACTGCGCAAATTCCGCAGCGAGGCGCCCCTCGACGTCCGCGAGCAGATGATCGCCGACACCAAACGTTGGGTGATGCGCGACCTGTTGCACAACGAAGCTGCGAACGATCCCGGTATGCGCGGCGCGGTCAAGGCGCTCTTTCGCCGCTTCGACGCCGCCAAGATCGAGCAATGGAGCGCGGCCAACTGGGAGGCGTTTACGCTCAGCTTGTTGTGGCACACCTGCCGCGCCGGCGTGCATGGCGTTAGGCGGTTCGCTCCGGCGCCGGCGCACCCGATTCGCCCCAGGTCGTTGCTGCTGAATGTGACCGGCAAAGACACGGACCGGCTGTTGAATGAGGTGCTGATTCGGTTTTGCGCCGCGTTTCTCGACCAGGGGATGGCCAGTTGGCGGCTACCCGACGGCGAAAAAGGGTTGTGGCGTTCGTTCTATCGTATGTATCGAGGTAGCCATCCAGTCGATAGTTGGCTGCGTGGGCTGCCGGCCGAACTGCGACGCATTGAGCGGGCGGGCTTGGAGCCTCTGGATGTGATCGACGAGTGCCTGACCGCGCTCGGAGTATCCCAATCCCAGCGCGAGGAATACATCTCGCAAACGTTGCTGGCCCTGCCGGGCTGGGCCGGCATGATCTGGCAGTTAGAAACCAATACCGAGTGGGCAGTCTACCCAGCGCCGAGCGGATCGCTGATGGAATACGTCGCGGTCCGTTTGATCCTTGAACGATTGGCGCTCGCCTACACGGTTCGCGACGTGCTGGGAGACACTGGCCCCCTGAATGAATTGCACGGCCGGCTGCAAGATAAGCTGGCAAGCAATCCACGGGTAAGTGTCGAACAGCGCGCGTTCATGGTATTTCAATTGGCGCAGCTCCTCGGCTGGAAGCCCGCGGCGCTACACGGTCAATCGAAGAGCGAATGGTCGACGCTGGTCGAAGAAATCGAAACGTTCGCCAGTCCGCAGCGGCGGCGCATCTATCACTTGGCGTTCGAGCGCCGCTATCGCACCCGAGCGCTCGACGCGTTGATTGCGCACACGGCCAACAATAAACCGATCGTTGACCGGCCGTATTTTCAGGTCGTGACGTGCCTTGACGAGCGCGAAGAATCGTTCCGTCGCCACTTGGAAGAAGTCGCTCCGCGCTGCGAGACCTTTGGCGTGGCAGGGTTCTTCGGCGTGGCGATGTACTATCGCGGCGCGGCCGACGCCCAATATGTGCCCCTTTGTCCCATCGTGGTGAAGCCCAAGCACTACGTGCAGGAAGAGGTGGTCTACTCGTTCGAAGGATCGAATCGTCGCCGGGCCGAAACGCGCCGAGCGCTCGGCCGGACAGGGCATTGGATTCACACCGGCAGTCGCTCCACAGTGCGCGGCGCCGTGACGGCGATCTTTGGCGCGCTGGCCAGTATTCCGCTGGTAGCGCGGGTGTTGTTTCCTCGATTGACAGCCCGCATTCGCGACCTCTTCGTCAGCATCGTCCAGCCGCCGCCAATGACAAGGCAGTTGCTCGAGCGACACGAGCCGACGCCTGGCGCGGCGCTGGGCCAACTGGGTTATTCCGTCGAAGAAATGGTCGACATCGTCCAGGGCGTGCTAGGTGACATCGGACTGTCGGCGAAGTTCGCCCGGGTGCTGTTCATTCTCGGGCATGGCTCGTCAAGCCTCAACAATCCGCATGCTTCGGCCTACGACTGCGGCGCTTGCGGTGGCGGACGCGGCGGGCCGAACGCCCGCGCGCTGGCCGCCATGATGAACGATCCTCGCGTCCGCGAACGATTGTTTCAGCGCGGATTGTTGATTCCGCGCGAGACGGTCGTGATCGGAGGCTCTCACAATACCTGCGATGACAGTGTCGTCTACTATGATTTGGATCGACTACCATCGTCGCACCGCGATGATTTCGAGACGGCGGTACTCTCGATCAACGAAGCCCGCAAGCGTAACGCCCACGAACGCTGCCGACGGTTTGTTTCGGCGGAATTGTCGCTAACGCCTGATGGCGCCCTACGGCACGTGCAGGGGCGTGCTGCCGATTTGTCGCAAGCTCGCCCAGAGTGCGGCCACGCCACGAATGCAATTTGCTTCGTCGGCCGTCGCCTGCGCACGCGAGGCCTGTTTCTGGATCGCCGCACATTTCTCACGTCCTACGATCCGACGAAGGACGATGAAGAGTCGAAAGTTCTCGAACGGATACTGCAGGCAGTGATCCCGGTCTGTGCTGGTATCAACCTTGAGTATTACTTCTGCTACGTCGATCCGGTGGGTTATGGTTGTGGATCGAAGCTGCCCCACAACATCACGTCTCTACTAGGTGTGATGGATGGCGCCGCCAGTGACCTGCGTCCCGGCCTGCCGGTTCAAATGACCGAGATCCACGAACCGGTGCGGATTCTGTTCGTGATCGAGACAACGCCCGAGGCGATTATCAAGATCCTGGATCGCAATCCGGCATTGTTGCAGTTGGTCAAGAACCAGTGGGTGCAACTGGCCACGCTCGACGCGGATGGCGCCGGCGTCCATCTCTATCGTCACGGCGGCTTCGAGCAATACGCGCCCGAGTCGAGCAATCTGCCGGTCGTGAAATCATCCATGGACTGGTACCGTGGCTGGCGAGATCATCTGGGCTTTGCGGCGGTGATTGCCGACGCCGAAGCAACGCCCGGCGGGAAGAGTTCATGAACGTCGACGCGTTGTTCAATGTCCTGGGCGTCTGCACGATCCTGGCGCCGGTCTTCTTGTTCAGCCTGATGGGCGTGACCATGCTGGTCAATTGGCCGCTGAGCGAGCGGACGACTGCGCGTTGGACGCAGGCCACGGTTTTTGTCGGCCTGCTGTCGGCGCTGATCGTGCTGGCGCTGATGCTCTTCACCGGACGAAGAAACGTCTCGCTCGAAGGGGGCAACTTCGTCGTCATTGCGCCAGAGCATTTCCATTTTCATCTCGACTTCATGTTCGACCGGCTCTCGGTCCCCTTCGCCATCTTGTCGTTTGTATTGGTTGGCACCATCGGCGCCTTTGCCAATCACTATCTCCATCGCGAGCCGGGCTTTCGGCGGTTCTTCCTGCTCTATGCGATGTTTCTGGTAGGCATGATCGTCGCCTCACTGGCCGGGACGATTGAAACCCTGTTCATCGGCTGGGAATTAGTTGGTCTTTCGTCGGCGCTGTTGGTCGCTTTTTTTCAGGAACGCCCGTCACCTGTCCTGAACGGTCAGCGAGTCTGGTCGGTTTACCGGATCGCCGACGCCGCATTTCTGATCGCGGCCGTGGTGCTGCATCATCTGCACGGCGAAGGAGACTTTGACGGGATGGTAGGCGCCGGCGCCTGGCCTGACGCCGAATGCGCGCTTTCGTCGACCGACGCATTGATTGTCGGCCTGCTGCTATTGGTGGCGGCCGCCGGCAAGTCGGCATTGATTCCGTTTAGCGGTTGGCTGCCGCGGGCGATGGAAGGGCCGACTCCTTCGAGCGCCGTCTTCTACGGCGCGCTCTCGGTTCACTTGGGCTGCTTTCTACTGTTGCGCGTTAGTCCGCTGCTCAGCGCCAGCATCTGGCTAAGCGCGGCGGTGGTGGCGCTCGGTTTGTCGTCGGCGGTGTTCGCGGCGCTGGCGGCTCGGGTGCAGACAGACGTCAAGAGCGCGCTGGCGTTTGCCTCGCTTGTCCAGGTTGGGCTGATCACGGCCGAGATTGGGTTTGGGCTCCGCTATATCGCGTTGATCCACATCATCGGCCACGCCTGCATGCGAACGTTGCAGTTGGTTCGCGCTCCCACGCTATTGCAGGATTACCGCACGCTGGAAAACGCGATCGGCGCTCGCCTGCCGACGGATCGCCCGTTTCTCGATGGCTGGCTTTCCGATGCGTGGCGATTGAAGCTCTACCGATTATCGCTGGAGCGCGGCTTTCTGGATTCGCTGATGGATCGGTTTTTCGTCCGTCCGTTCGTGCGCGCCTTTCGTTGGTTCGACACGATCGAAGGGAAATGGACTGACCTGCTCGCAGGCGCCCAATCTCGCGAATCGGACCGAATGCCGACGGCCACGCAGCCCTTCGAGGAACTGCTATGACGCCGGCGTCCATTCCCTGGGCGGCGCTAGCGGTGCTGATTCCGCTCGCCGGAGCGATTTGGGTTCGCTTTGTGCGCGATCCGGAGCTGGGTCGCAAGCAGAGTTTGATCGTCTGCGGCGCTACTTTCGTTTGCTCACTTTGCGCGTGGTTCTTTCTGGAGAATCCGGCCGACCCGGAGCACGCTGTTTGGACCATTACAACCAGCACGCCATTCTCGGCCGATGCGCTGAGTGCTCCGCTGTTGGCCCTCGGGTCGCTGCTGTACCTATTGGTCGTGATGGCGACGCTGGGTGTCAAGCTACGACTGATATCGTTTTCGTCGGTGCTGATCTCCGAGGCGCTTTTGCTGGCCACCTTTAGCAGCACGCAACCATGGATCCTGGTCGCTCTGCTGGCGGCGAGCGTGGTTCCTCCCTGGCACGAACTGTGGATGCAGCGCCGGCCCTTGCGCGTCTATACGGTCCACATGGTCTTGTTTATCGGGCTGTTAGTCGCTGGACAGGCAATGCTATCGATGGCGGACCGTTCCGATGGTCATAACCCAGCGATCGGCGTCGGCCTGCTGCTGGCCGCGCTGCTGCTGCGCAGCGGGATCTTTCCGTTGCATTGCTGGATGACCGATTTGTTCGAGCACGCGACGTTCGGGACGGCGCTGTTGTTTATTACGCCGATGGTGGGCGCCTACGGAGCCCTGCGATTGGTGCTGCCGATCGCGTCGGACGTCATGTTGCACAGCGCGCTGGTCCTCTCGCTTGGCACTGCGCTGTACGCCTCGGGCATGGCGCTCGTGCAGCGCGACGCGCGGCGGTTCTTCTGCTACTTGTTCTTGAGTCATTCGTCGCTGGTGTTTGTCGGCCTGGAGATGGCCACCAGGATCGGCGTCACCGGGGCCCTCTGTGCCTGGTTGTCGGTGGGACTGTCGATGGCCGGCTTCGGCCTGACGCTGCGCGCGATCGAAACCCGCACCGGTCGATTGTCGCTCGATAAGTTCCATGGACTGTTTGCCCACACGCCGAGGCTGGGCGCATTGTTCTTGATCACGGGGCTGGCCAGCATCGGCTTTCCGGGCACGATCGGCTTCATCGGCGCTGAGCTGCTCGTCGAAGGCGCCATGCAGGCCGGTCCGTTGATTGGAATCGCGCTCGTGATCACCGCAGCGCTAAACGGCCTGGCCGTGTTGCATGCCTATTTTCGCGTGTTCACCGGGACTCATCACGTTTCCTCGATCGACCTGGGAAGCCGGCCACCGGAAGTGATCGCGGTGCTGGTGCTCAGCGCTTTGATCATCGGCGGCGGTCTCTATCCGCAGCCTGGTGTGGCCTCGCGGTATATAATTGCCACAGAGCTTGTCGCCGAGCGTCGGCACGGACTCCCGGCAGTGCCGCAGGAGCGAGTCGCGGACACCGCGGTGCCCAACGCCGACGACGCCGACCAACCGTAACGCACTTGCGCAGCGCTATCGACGTCGTTTACTTCTCCGGCGCGCAGGTTTCACTGGACCGACTGCCTTCGGTGGGGCATGATTACCTCAACGGCTGGGCGTGCGGCTCTCGGGCAAATTTTTGGCGCTAGCTGCCTCTGGGCGAAGCGATAGGATTGGAACCAATGAAGACGATCGACTACATCTACCGCTTCGATCCCAGGAATCCGTCGGCGAAGCCGGTGCCGACTGACGCGGACAACGCGCGCCGCATTCTGGAAGACGGCAACCGTCTCTTCTCGCGCTGGATGGAGAGTTGCCGAACTGGAACATTCAGCGAAGGGGAGCCTCGCTATGTTGTCGCTTGCAACGGGTTGGAAGTCGGCATGCCCCGCACGCATGGCGAAATGCCGAAGCAGGCGCCATTTGCCGTCGTGGTTGGTTGCTCCGACGCGCGCGTGCCCACCGAGATGCTCTTTGGCCAGGGATTTAACGACTTGTTCGTCATTCGTGTGGCCGGCAACGTGCTGGGCGACGTCTGCATGGGGAGCGTCGATTTTGCGCTCAACGCGCTGAGCGACAGCGTTCGAGTGGTGGTCATGCTAGGCCACAGCGGTTGCGGCGCCGTGACCGCCGCCGTCGACGCCTACTTGAAGCCAACCAAATTCTGGTCTCGTTCGCTCTCGCCCATGTTGCGGTCGTTGATTCAACGAATCTTCGTAGCGGTCCGCGAGTCGGCCAACGGCCTAAAGGCATCGTGGGGTCCCGGGGCGCACGACCTGCCGGGCTATCGAGAGGCGCTCATCGAGATCGCCGTCTGTATCAATGCCGCCCAATCGGCGTTCGATCTGCGGCAGGAAGTCGAGCGCAACGCCAAGTGGGAGATCGAGGTCCTCTACGGCGTCCACAACATTCGGACCCACCAGGTTTGCATGCCGGTCGACCCCAATTCGCCGCGCAGCGACGAGAACGTCCGCCTGGCGCATGCCCCCACGAACCCGACGGAATTCCACGCACTGGCCGTGCAGATGGCGGATTTGCTCAAGGCCTCGAACGCGAAACTCGCGTCAAAATAAGTCGGGCCTGCAGGCGCTCGCGACAGTCCATGCACGGTTTCCGGCGCCAGGTCGTCGAGGCGTTGGTCACTGCCATATTGGCACTGCCCGCAAGCAACACCAACCCGGGTCTACACGGGCTTTGGTCGTCATAGTCCGCAAGCTGCTTGACCGCAATGCTTTAGGTCGCAATCTCTGACGTCCGGCACACGGCTTGCTTTCAGTGGACGCACGGCGTTTTAACTGCCAAAAGCTGCTCGCGGTCTACACCGACCCCTGGAGCGGTCGCAGTGACGCCCGGCCCACTGGGCCCGACGGAATCATACCCAAAACACTTTGAATCCACCGCGCGCCCCACGGGCGTGCTTTGATTTTCTCGCCTAACAGGAGGAATCCGGCTGTGGCAAAACAGATGGTCTTTGATGATGAGGCACGGCAACCGTTGCTGGCCGGCGTTTCGAAGTTGGCCCGCGCGGTCATCAGCACCCTGGGCCCCCGCGGTCGCAACGCGGTGCTCGACAAAGGTTGGGGTTCTCCCAAGATCACCAAGGACGGCGTCACTGTCGCTGAGGACATTGAGCTCGACGACCCGTACGAAAACCTCGGCGCCCAGCTCGTCAAAGAAGCTGCCAGCAAGACCAACGACATCGCTGGCGACGGCACCACCACGGCCACCGTTCTAGCCGAAGCGATCTTCCGCGAAGGCCTGAAGATGATCGCCGCCGGCGCTGATCCGATGGCCCTCTCGCGCGGCATCGGCAAAGCAACGGACGCCGTGATTGAAGCGGTCCGCAAGCTGGCCACGCCGATCAACGAAAAGAACAAGACCGAAATCAAGCAGGTCGCCACGATCGCCGGCAATAATGACCCGAGCATCGGCGACGTATTGGCCGACGCCTTCCTCAAGGTCGGCAAAGACGGCGTCATCACCGTCGAAGAAGGCCGTCAGTCGGAAACGACCGTCGAAGTGGTCGAAGGCATGCAGTTTGATCGCGGCTATCTGTCGCCGCACTTCGTCACCAACCAGGATAAGCAGATCGTCGAGCTCGACAATCCGTACATCCTGATCTACGAAGAAAAGATCTCGAACGCCAAGAATCTGGTGCCGCTGCTCGAAGCGATCAGCAAGTCTGGTAAGCCGCTGGTGATTCTGGCCGAGGACGTTGAAGGCGAAGCCTTGGCGACTCTGGTCGTCAACAAGATGCGCGGCATCTTGAGCGTCGTTGCCATCAAGGCGCCCGGTTACGGCGATCGTCGCAAGGCGATGCTCGGCGACATCGCCGTGCTGACCGCTGGCACCGCCATCTTCAAAGACCTGGGCATCCAGCTTGATTCGGTCAAGCTCAGCGACCTGGGTCGCGCCAAGAAGGTGATCATTGACGCCGAGAACACCACGATCGTCAGTGGCGCCGGCAAGAAGGACGAAATCGAAGGTCGCGCCGAGCAGATTCGCCGCGAGATCGAGGTCACCGACAGCGACTACGACCGTGAGAAGCTGCAAGAGCGCTTGGCCAAGCTGGCCGGTGGCGTAGCGCAAATTCACGTTGGAGCGGCGACCGAGACCGAGATGAAGGAGCGCAAAGCGCTGATCGAAGACGCCAAGGCCGCTACGCAAGCCGCGCTGGAAGAAGGCATCGTTCCCGGCGGTGGCATCGCGTTGATCCGCAGCGAAAAGGCCCTCGACAAGTTGGACGTGAAGGGGGACGAGGCCCTCGGTGCCCGCATCATTCGCAACGTGCTTGACTATCCGCTCCGCGCGATTGCCAACAACGCTGGCATCGACGGCGCCGTCGTGGTCAACCGCGTGCGTCAGCAGAAGGGCAAGAACGACGGCTACGACGCCGACAAGGGCCAGTACTGCGACCTGGTCGCCGCCGGCATCATTGATCCGGCCAAGGTCGTGCGGACCGCGCTGCAAAACGCAGCCAGCGTCGCGTCGCTATTGCTCACCACCGAGTCCTTGATCACCGAGATCCCGAAGGAAGACGACGGGGGCGATGATCATCACGCCCACGATCACGGGATGGGTGGCATGGGCGGCGGCATGGGCGGAATGGGTGGCATGGACATGGGAGGAATGGGCATGGGCGGCATGGGAATGTAATCCCAGCCGGCGTGCCTGTCTGACCCGGTTCGTTCCAAATGTTTTCGATCCCAGTTCGATCAATCAATTCATCAAACCAACGACAATTTTTGTAGAGAAGGAATTACACGTCATGAAGAACGCCAAGCTTCGTCCGCTAGATGATCGTGTCGTCGTCGAGCCGCGCCAGGCGGAAGAGACCACCGCCGGCGGCATCGTGCTGCCAGACACCGCCAAGGAGAAGCCCCAACGTGGCAAGGTCGTCTCCGTCGGCCCCGGCAAGCTGCTCGATAGCGGACAACGCGGCGCGCTCTCGGTCGGCGTCGGCGACGAGGTCATCTACGGCAAGTACTCGGGCACCGAGATCGAACTCGATGGCCGCGACGTGAAGATTCTCCGCGAGACCGACATCCTGGCCAAGGTCGTCAGCTAAGGAGAGTCGCTGCCTGCGGACGTGCGAAACCGAACGTTCGCGGCGGCGTGATCTCCAACTCATACATCACTCATTCGTGAAGGAACCTGTAACGTGCCTAAGCAATTGCTCTTCGAAGACCAGGCTCGCGCCAAGATGCTCAAGGGCGTCGAGAAGCTGGCCAACGCGGTCGCGGTCACCATGGGTCCGACCGGCCGGAATGTGATCATCAACAAGTCCTTCGGCGGCCCCACGGTCACCAAGGACGGCGTCACGGTTAGCAAAGAGGTCGAGCTGGAAGACCACTTCGAGAACATGGGCGCCAAGCTCGTGAACGAAGTCGCTTCGAAGACCTCGGACATCGCCGGCGACGGCACGACCACGGCCACTGTGCTGGCCCGCGCAATCTTCAAGGAAGGCACGCGCAACGTTGCTGCCGGCAGCAACCCCATGGCGGTCCGCCGCGGGATTGATAAGGCCGTTGAAGCGGCGATCGAACACCTCAAGACCCTGGCCAAGCCAGTCTCGAGCAAGGAAGAGATCGCCCAGGTTGGTTCGATCAGCGCCAACAACGATCGCGAAATCGGTGACTTACTCGCCAACGCGATGGAAAAGGTCGGCAAAGACGGCGTCATCACCGTCGAAGAAGGTAAGGGAACCGAGACTACGCTCGAGCTCGTCGAGGGGATGCAGTTCGACAAGGGTTTCATCTCGCCTTACTTCATCAACAAGCCGGCTGAGATGGAGTGCGTGCTGGATAACGCACTGATCCTGATTCACGAAAAGAAAATCGGCAACCTGCGCGAGCTGATCCCGCTGCTGGAAAAGACCAGCCAGACCGGCAAGCCGCTGCTGATCATCGCCGAAGACGTGGAAGGCGAAGCGTTGACCACGCTCGTCGTCAACAAGCTCCGCGGCGTGCTCAACATCTGCGCCGTCAAGGCGCCAGGCTTCGGCGACCGTCGCAAGGCGATGCTGGGCGACCTGGCCGTGCTGACCGGTGGCGTGCTGATCAGCGAAGAACTGGGTCTGAAGCTCGAGAGCCTCGGCCTCGAGCACCTCGGTCGCGCCAAGCAGATCACCGTCGATAAGAACAACACCACCATCGTGCAAGGTGGCGGCAAGCCCGAAGAGATCAAGGCTCGGATCCAACAGATCCGCAACCAGATCGAAGGGACCGAGAGCGAGTACGATCGCGAGAAGTTCCAGGAGCGATTGGCCAAGATGACCGGCGGCGTGGCGATTGTTTCGGTCGGCGCCAGTAGCGAAGCCGACATGAAGCAGAAGAAGGCCCGCGTCGAAGACGCGCTGCACGCAACCCGCGCAGCCGTCGAAGAAGGCATTCTCCCCGGCGGTGGCGTGGCGCTGTTGCGTTGCCGTGACGCAGTCGAGAAGGTCCGCGGCTCGGCTCGTGGTGACGAGAAGATCGGCATCGACATTGTGCTGAACTCGCTCGCCTGGCCGATGCGTCAGATCGTTGACAACTGCGGCATCGACGGTTCGGTCGTCGTGGACGAAGTCAGCCAAAAAGGCACGAACATCGGCTATGACGCCAACAAGGGCGAGTATGTCGACATGTTCAAGGCCGGCGTGATCGACCCGTTGAAGGTCGTCCGCAGTGCGCTCTCGAACGCCGCCAGCATTGCAGCTCTGATGTTGACGACCGAGGCGCTGGTTACTAATCTCGACAAGGATGACAAGGGCAAGAACCGCGTTGAGGGAAGCGTTCGCTAAACGTCCCTCGCCGGCTCTTGGCGTATTGAGAAACCACACCACGGGCCACCTGCGATTGACGCCGGTGGCCCGTTTTGCTGTCGTTCTATCATTCGGCGACATGCCATGAGTACTATGGCCACGAAGCGTGACTATTACGAAGTGCTGCAGGTTACGAAGACCGCGTCGGGCAATGAGATTGCCTCCGCGTATCGTAAGCTGGCGATCAAGTATCACCCCGACAAAAACCCGGGCGACCAGGACGCTATCAAGCTCTTCAAAGAGGCAGCCGAGGCGTTCGAGGTCCTGAGCGATCAGGACAAGCGGTCGCGCTACGACCGCTTCGGCCATGCCGGCGTCGATGGCCCCGGTGGTGGCGCGCCCCACTTCAGTGACCTCAACGACATCTTCGAGGCATTCGGCGGAATCTTCGGAGACGGCGCCTTCGGCGATATCTTCGGACGGGGTGGGCAGCGCGGCGGCCGACGAACCCGCAAAGGGGGAGACGTTCGCTGCGACCTCACGCTCGACCTGATCGAAGCAGCACGTGGAGTGACAAAAACGGTCCACTTCGAACGGCATGAAGAATGCTCCGACTGTGGTGGATCGGGAGCGAAGAAGGGGACGAAGCGCGAAAGCTGCCAGTACTGCGGCGGTCGTGGGCAGGTAATGCAGTCGAGCGGTATCTTTCGGATGCAGACCACTTGCCCGCAATGCCAGGGGGTCGGCAGCGTCGTTAAGAACCCGTGCCAGGGTTGTCGCGGCGCAGGCTATGTGCGGGCCGAAGTCGAACGCGAAGTTAGCGTGCCGGCCGGTGTCGACAACGACGTCCGTTTGCGGCTGACTGGCGAAGGAGACCCCAGCCCGGAAGGCGGCCCACGCGGTGACTGTTATTGTTTCTTACACGTCAAGGAACATTCGTTATTCAAGCGCGAGGGACAGCATTTAATTTGCACCGTGCCAATCACGTTCTCGCAGGCGGCGCTCGGGGCGACGATTGAAGTCCCCACGATCGATGGCCGCGAAGAGTTGGATGTGCCGGCCGGCACGGCGCCGGGCAGCATGTTCCGGTTGCGTGGACGCGGCATGCCGGATCCGCATCGCCGCGGCAAAGGAGATTTGCTCGTCGAGGTCAAAGTCGAGGTCCCACAGAGCCTTTCGCCACGACAAGAACAACTGCTGCGAGAGTTGGCGGAAGAAGACCACAAAAATGTCACGCCGCAACACAAAAGTTTTCTCGAGAAACTGAAAGAGTACTTCCTGCCGGACGAAACCAGCCCGACGGAAGGGTAGCAAGTAAAGCAAAGCAATTGAATTCAAGGCTATAGTTTTAGAGTTTCCTGTGCTCGAACTCAGTTCGAGCCAGTTGTCCTGAAGGCGAAGCGAATCAGCTTTGTCGGCGGAGAATCTCAAACATGACCAAACACGATGAAAAGGGGCCGGTCGACCCACTGGCCGATCCGGCGAGCCCAATGGACGAAGCTAGCGACGAAATGATTTCCAACGAGGCCGCCGAATTGCGGTCGCAGTTGGACGAAGCCAAAGAACGCGCCCTGCGGCTGCACGCCGACTGGGAGAACTACCGCAAGCGCGCTCGCAAGGAACTAGAAGACGAGCGCCGCTTTGCCGACCTGAGTCTGCTGACAGACCTGTTGCCGGTGCTCGACAACATGCAGCGCGCCATCGACGCTGCGTCCAAAACGCCAGACGGTAGCGGACTCCTCGAAGGCTTTAAGCTCGTCAAGCAACAGCTCGACAATGTCCTCGCGCAGCATCATTGCACGAAGATCGAATCGCTCGGCAAACCGTTCGATCCGCATCTGCACGAGGCCATCTCGCAAATGGCCGACCCGAAGTACCCGCCAGGCTCGGTCATGATGGTGGTCCGCGACGGCTTCCAGCTACACGAACGCGTCGTGCGTCCGTCGCAGGTCATCGTCTCGGCCGCTCCCGAAGGTTGAGATCGCGCTTCCCTACAAAGATCTTCTGAACAATTGCCTGTTGAGAACTGATATGCCCACGTACGACTACGTCTGCGACGGTTGCGGCCACACGTTCGAGCTATTTCAGTCGATCAAGGAAGATGCGCAGAAGAAGTGTCCGCAGTGCAAAAAGATGAAGCTGCGCCGCTTGTTCGGCGCCGGCGCGGCCATCGTCTTCAAGGGCTCGGGCTTTTATAAGACTGACTACCGTAGCGACGCGTACAAAAAGACCGCCAGCGCTGACGCTCCGAAGAGCGAATCGAAGTCCGAGAAATCATCCGGCGACAGCAAAGGATCGTCGGGCGGCGGTGACAAGGGCGGCTCGAAGTCCAAGTCGGGCGATTGAGCCATCGCGACATCGCAGAGCATCTGCTGGCCGGCGCCTGGGCGCCACTGCTGACTCGCCCAGCTGTGCTCTTCGCTCTTCAGCGTTTGTCGCGCCTCAAGCGTCTCTCGCTTCCGGCGGAGCATCCACCGAGTCTTTCTTCCCACCCAATCCAGTCATGCGGGCTACAAGCTTCCAGCCCAGCAATACCGCAGTATCGATCGCGCAAACGATGCCCAGCGTCCACGCAACCAGCAGCCACTTCGGCATATCCTGATAGACGCGATCATTGAATTGCATTTTGTACGCGGGGCCAGACCGCAGCAGGGCCAGAATCGCGCGGGCGTCGAGCCAGATCGCCACGAGCGCCGCGACCGTTGCCGTCAGCGCAAGCATTCCGGCTAGTGACGCCTGGCCACGACTGCGCATCAACCGCTCGACGACGACTCCGGTCGATACGATCATCACCACGAAGAGCGGCGTATCGATGGCCAAGGACCAGGGATACCAATCCCAAAGCTCAACGCGCGGAATGCCATCATCGGCCATCAATTCGGTCATCCAATTCTGCATGATGCCGATGAAAGGGAACCCGAAATTCTCAATCTCGTACGTCGAGTGGTTAGGCGTTTTCCACCAATGAAGTCCTGCGCCACTTTGCGTGTAGACCATCGCCACGGTCATCGCCGCCACGGCCACCCACGTGGTCAGGCTAACGCTGCGCAGGAAGTTTTTGGGTTTGTTTATGCTGTTCATGCTACTCGGCCTTGGCGGCCATGCGGCCGGGGCGAACGAGCGTCAATAGCGCCACACCCAAATACCACGCCAACACGGCCGCGGCGTTCAGCAGCGCAATCGACATCGCAAAGTAAACGATATGCACCCAACCGGGCCGCGAGTCAACGGCCGTTTCGAAGACCACAGATAATCCCGCTGGCAAGCGTGGCGAAACGAAATCCCAAATCAATTCTCGATATCGCGCCATTACCACCGTCGCCGCCAGGATCGCGCCCACGGCCACGACCTGTGGGCCGGAAGAGTGCCCCAGGTTGCGATCCATTCGCTCGATCACCAACGTGACCCAGACGAGCAACAACGCGGCAATCACTAGGTTGGCAACGACGCCGATCGGGTTGGGCTCAAGCGCCGTGCTGAAAACGCCTGGGCTGACCAACGATCTGTGCAATCTTAGTTCGAGAAACGGCCAGCCGATGTAGTCAGTTCCAACCGTGTTCGCGGGGGGCGCATTCCACAGGTATTCGTCATTGGGCTCGATTGGACCTAGCCAATGGCAGAAAGCGATTGTTGCGCCAACGAGCAACATCGCGATCCAGGTAACAAGGCCGAAGCGGTACCAGGCCCGGTCAGATCGCTTGAGGCGACTTACTGCAAGAGGCCGTTTGCCTGGTGGCGTTTCGTGCGGTGCTTTCGAAGTATTCATCGCGAGGGCGTCCTTGAACAAGGCGCGATGTGCGGGGAAAGGACGAGGCGCCGCAGGAACCCCCCAGCGCCTCGAAACCTATCATACGCCCCCGCCAACCTTTGGGCCACTTTGGCAGGGGCCGCCCAAGGACGTTCGTGTATTATTGAGTCCTAGGTGGTAAATGGGCGAGGGGCGACCAGCGGAAGCCCCGGAAACGCGGACGCGAAGGGCCTGCGGTCCGGCCCATTCACCGCCTCGGTATCAATAAGCATTCAGGTGATGCTTAGCGCTCTAGCAACAATTGATCGCGCATGGCGGACCGTGCGTAGCGGAGCCGCAGGGCCTCGGTGATAGCGTCAGCCGCGACGGCGTTACCGCGGTCGTTGAAATGTCCAACGCCGTCGTAGTGCAGCCATTCGGCTTCATGCTCGCTGCTGTGATGTGGCGAAGCTTCGCGAAAGCGATCGGTCAGCAGCAAGATCGGCGCGCCAATGCGTCCGCAGATCTCGCTCAATCGCTGGTCCGGATAGTAGCGATCGACTGTCCCTGCCTCGGCGTCCGGAAAGAAGAGATCGTCGCACACCTGCAGACCGGTTGGCAGCGCAACCAGCAGGAACTCCGAGCCATCGGCGCGCACTTCATTGTGCATCGTTTCGATCAGCTTCTCGGATACCTGCCAGGCGTAGGCCAGATCGCCATCAGGCGAAGTGTTATAGATACCCTGGCCACCGGGATCGGCCGGGCCGAGATCCAACCAGCCACCGACCTTCGACGAATGCGCGCCGTGCCTGAGCGAGTTGATCGCCTTCTGTGTGGCGTGCCGCTGCCAGACATAAAACCGGCTGTTGCGATTGAGCCAGGCGTTGAGCGTGGCCCGCTTGGCCGAGAGCTGTTGCTGCACAAGCTCGCCGGATTCGTTGACGTCGAAGTAAATTCTCGCGCGAGAGCTGGTCAACCGCCGGCAGTTGTCACCGAGGTCGTTCATCACGCAATACGCGCAGACGACAACGTCCGGCTTGTATTTGCGGACCAACTCACGGTACAGCACCAGTTCCTGGCCGGTGCTCGACGCCGAGATGCCGAAGTTGATGACTTCCCAGCGCGTGCTTGGATCGGATTTGTTGAGCTGTTCTTCAACCAGTCGCACGATCGTTTTGTCTTCGTCGGTGGCGACAGCCGCAATGAACGAATCGCCAATCACGGCCACCCGGCGCACGCCCTCAGGCTTTTCAAGCGTCACGGGTCCGCCGCGCATGCCCAGCGAATTGAACCTGAGAAAGACTTTTTGATCGCACTCCGGGATGTAAACGTCGGCTGCAAAGTCCGGCAAGTACGTTGTGCCCAGCACTGGGTGATTGCAAAGCAGCGGCGGTGTAATGTCCGAGAAAAGTCGCGTCGCGCCTTCGGCTACGAACAGCAGAATCACCAGCGTGCAGGCCAGCGTGGCCAGCTTGAGAAAGAACGTGCGAACGCGATGCTTACCAGCCGCGGCAGACTGCTTCGCGCGGGCGCCTTCGCCCATCGGCGCCGTTGGATCGCTGGCGGCGCTCTGTCCGGCGGCAGCGCCAACAAAAGAACCGCGCGGGCCGGCGCTCTGCCGCTTGCCGGTCACGGTTGTTTGCATGTCGCCGCCATTGCTGGCAGACTCCGGCGTGCCCATCGCGTCACTCCTCGTGGAAGATTCTTTGCGCAGATCCCTGGTCTTGGCCACTGCGTCACCGCGCAGCAATCTGCCGCGCGTTTTGACCGCGGCGCGCCAAGGGGCGACTTGTAGCAAGCAGCCCAAAACGCGGCAACCCCAACCCAAACGCGCAGAATGGCGATAAGGGGGGATTTGAGGTGATCGTCTCGAAAATCGCGGTACAGTTCCGCCCTCGGCGCGAGCGATTAGGGCTATTTCGCCCGCACAGCGATGAAGTTGAACAGGAGCCGTAAATGTGGGATACTGGCCCGTTCCACGTTAGCCCGCGGGCCCTGGCAGGAAGGGTCCACAAGGCAATCCGGGGCGTGGCGCAGCCTGGCTAGCGCGCTTGACTGGGGGTCAAGAGGTCGCAGGTTCAAATCCTGTCGCCCCGACTTTTTTCAGAAACGAGCCCTTGGGCGAGAACGTCGAAGGGCTTTCTTATTTCAGGGACAAGAGTTACGCCATCCAGGCGGCAGTTCAAAAAGACGATTTCAAGGATTCGACGTTTGGCGGAGTAATCGGCCGCAAGCCATTGCTCTTGAAGCGTTTGCGAAAGTTCAAAAACTTTGACTGCCAACTCGCCCGTTTCGTCGCGAGAGCGATCGAGTACGTCGAGTTGCAGCTTGATCTTGGCTAACTGATCGCGCATTTCGGTGTGCTTACGGGCGAACGTGGCTTCGTCAATCTCTTCGCTGATCCGCATGTTCACGAGTCGGTCCTGTCGAGCGACGATCAGTGATTCTTGCCGCGTAAGCTCCAGCCGTTGAGCCCGTGCCTCGACCTGCGTGTCGCGCGTTTGCGAAGCCAGCACTGCCCGGAACCACTCGCGGACCTCATCGTTTTCAATCCGCATGCGGCCAAAGATTGACAACACTTGGCGGTCGATCTCTCCTTCGGTGACTCGCGTTCGTGGATGATCTCCGCGGTTGTAGAGCCCGCAGCGGTAATAGACGTATTGCCTCTCGCCAGATTTGGTCTTTTTGATTTTTCGTTCGCCCGTAATCGGATGCCCGCAGTGGCCGCAGGTCATGAGCTCGCCGGCGTAGGTCATTTCATGAGCGTGGTAGACGGCGCCACCCAAGATAGCCTGCACGCGATCCCAGGTCGTCCGATCGACGAGAGATTCATGCTTGCCGGGATACCATTGGCCACGGAACCGGACTTCGCCGATATAGGACCGGTCTCTCAAGATGACATGCACCGAGCTACGCGGGAATCGTGGCGACGCGTCGCGGAAGGTTAGTCCTTCGTCGTGCAGCCGTTTGACCAACGCGTCCAGTGTGAGCGGTTCGTACGCAAATAGCTGGAAAACACGCCGCACGACCTTTGCGCGGGCCTCGTCGACTACGACCAGGCTACGGCCCTCCTTGCGGACGTTTCGATAGCCGTAGGGCGTGTGCCCCACAAACCAGCCCTCTTGGACTCGACGGGCCAGCCCTTCGCGGACATCCACAGATTGCTGCTCGGTGTAAAAACTGGCCATGTTCGCCAGCGTTCGCCGCATCATGCGGCCGGCCGGATTGTTCTCAGTCGGCTGCGAAACCGAAATGAAGGGGACCTGGTACTCGGATTCGAGTCGTTCAAGCTCCACGTAGTCGTAGAGGTTTCTGGCGGCCCGATCGACTTTGTAGAACAGGAGGCCGTCGAGTTCAGCGCAATGCTTCTTGGCATAAGCAATCAACTGCCGGAACGCTTTGCGCTCATCCGTCTTGCTTGCCGTTTCGGCAATGCGGAAGAGTTGAACGATCGTGCCGCCGGCCTGTTCGGCGTACCGTTTCAGGCCGTCCTCTTGAACAGCCAGCGAAAAGCCTTCGCGCTCCTGCTCCCGACTACTTACCCGCGCCAGCGCCGCGAACTGTTTCATGGTTCAACCCCTTGAAAGGAATCCGAAAACTAACTACGAGCAATTCTACCAGCTCCTGACAAACACTAGTGAGTCTGATGAGCGATTACCGGCGCAAGTCGTAAGCTTGACGAGTTCGAGTGTGGAATGGGGTAAGCTGGGCATCCTTGAGCACGTTATGGTGGACGTGACATTTTGAGCGAGTCGGAGACCTAAATCTCCACTTCCGGCGGTCGGAGGCAGAACTGAACGTCGGCGATGTGACTGAACCAGGCTAACGACCACCTGTCGCAGACACTCGGGACATCTCGCGTTCGCCACTCAGGACGGTTCGACCTTGGCCAGCTGGTAAGAGCCGCCAACGGCCAAAGAATCGAGCGACTCGCGCCCTCAATTAGACGACGTCCACTGGGAGGTCCTTCCGCGCCGGTCGATTTCAACGCCGCGTGCAAAAGGTGAACGCTAGAGCTGTCCTGCGAGTATTTAGCTGACCCGCTGAAAGACAACGACGCTGTTTCGGGGAAGTACGCATTCAAACTCAGAGTTATGGGACTGCCGGACGCCGCCGCTGTTACCGAGGTTATCACCGCCGAATTCAGTGGCGTTGGAATTGAAGATCTCATGCCAACTGGCATCAGGAAGGAGACCACTTCGGAATAGATAGCCGTGATCAAACGAATCGTCGTTTACGCTTGCTGCCACGAGAAAATCGCCTTGGGCGTCGGTTCGGCGGAATAGCAGCACGCGGTTGGCGTCATTTACTTCTAGGATGTCGATGCTTCTACTGCGAAGAGTCGCGTACTTGCGTCGCAGCCGGTTTATTTCGGCGTAGAAATGAAATAGACGAGCTCCATCGCCGGCGCGCATGCCATGCAAGTCCTCTCGGCTTTCAACCACGTATTTGTATTTGAATCGATTTCTGGCACCGACCTCTTCGCCAAAGAGAAACATCGGCGTGCCGGCGGAAAGAACCGTCACGCCGTAGGCGAATCGGCACCGCGCTTCGGCATACTGGCGCGTCGGGCCCACCAAAGGCGCGGCGTTCGACGCCACGACAATTGTGCGATGAGAGGTGTACTGCTTACCCTGATCCGAGGGATCCCAATGCGAATCAAAGAATGGCCCTCCGCCACTGTTGCCGGCCTCGTCGTGGGACTCGTTGTAGACGACCTTCTGATATTTGCTGTTATACAGTTGAGTTGCAAACTTGCCGACGGCCAACGGCGCATGCGATCCTAGTAGGGCGGCCATGTAGATGAGCTTTGAGGTGTCCGCGCCGCGTTTGGTGTCGCCGATCAGGTGGTGATAGTACTCAGCGTACCATCGGGCATCGAAGCCCATTCCGCCTTGTTCTACAGGCTTCGTCAATTGGTCCCAATCGGAATGATCCTCGGCCATCAAAATGACGCTCGGGCGAATCAAGCGGAGGGTTCTGCCAAATTCGCGTAGCAGCTTCGCACCGAAGATATTTGCGGCTGACACCTCGACTCGCTGATCGGCGCGCAAGCGGTTATAAGCGTGGATTGAGGTGGTTTGGTCGACGCGGAATCCGTCGATGTGAAACTCTTCCATCAGAGCCACTGCGCTGCTGATGAACATCTTACGGACCATTTCTTCGTGGTAGCGAGGCGCCGGCGCGGTCGATTGATTCTCGACATAACCCCCGTCTGGTCTGGGATAATCGAACGGAACGCCTTCGTACCAGAAGTAGATGTCGTAGTCGGGCCAATCCGAGTCGTAACGCGACTCGGCTCGCTCGGCGTCGTGGGCAAAGTGATTGTAGACGACGTCGATGATGACGGCCAAGCCGCGACGGTGGCATGCTTTCACGAAGTGTTTGAACTGGTCGCGACCGCCGCCGCTGTATTCGATGGCAAAGTGGTGAGACGTCGCATAGCCCCATCCTTGGCCACCTCCTTGAAATTCGGAAAGAGGAAGTAGTTCAATAGCGGTCACGCCGAGGTCTACCAAGTAGTCCAGATGGTCGATTGCATCTTGCAATGTTC
>Ga0268266_10000323_pt1 | contig 75261 bp, 71 predicted proteins | sample KBSS13metaG_FD_190356 | JGI IMG/M metagenome (GOLD analysis project Ga0268266, IMG submission 190356) | Switchgrass rhizosphere microbial communities from Kellogg Biological Station, Michigan, USA - KBS S1-3 metaG (SPAdes) (version 2) | ecosystem: Host-associated > Plants > Roots > Rhizosphere...
GGCCCTGTCCGAAGTTCTGCCGATCGTCGAGCATTCCGGCCTGTTGTCGACCGATATCGAGCTTTTGCGGATGCATTACGCCATGACGATCGACCACTGGACCGCGCGCTTCCAAGCAAACCGCGCCGAGATCGCCCAGCTTTACGACGAGCGCTTCTGCCGGATGTGGGAATTCTACTTGGCCGGCGCGGAAATGGACTTTCTTTACCTCAACGCCATCGTCTTCCAACTGCAAATGGCGAAACGCATCGATGCCGTGCCGCTGACCCGCGACTACATCACAGATTGGGAGGCGCAAGGTAGAAAAACGGCGGAAATCCGCGCCGCCTGAGACCTCAACTAAAACTCCAAAAACAACTCAAGCTTTCGAACAGAAGTTCAAAACGCGGCCTGAGATTCAGCGATATATAACGCTACTATAAATGAACTATATATTACGAAAACGCCTTACGACGCCCAGTCATAAAAATGATGTGGCGCTGCGGCAAGTTCTGTGCTTTAACCCGCGCGTCTTCAAAAATAAGGGTGACGAACCATGTCTTCCACTGTCGTGAAAACCTTGCGACTGGCCACGTTGGGCGCGCTTGCCGCCCTGGCGGTCGCCGGCGGCGCACAGGCCGTCGACATCACCGGCGCAGGGGCGACCTTCCCCAACCCGGTCTATCAGAAGTGGGCCGAGGCCTATAAGGCCAAGACCGGCACGGCTCTGAACTACCAGTCGGTCGGCTCGGGCGCCGGCATCAAGCAGATCGAGGCCGGCACGGTCGATTTCGGCGCCACCGACAAGGCGCTCGAGACCGACGAGCTGAAGAAGAACGACCTGGTGCAGTTTCCGGCGGTGATCGGCGGCATCGTGCCGATCGTCAACCTGCCGGGCATCGCCAGCGGCGAGATCAAGCTGGACGGCGCTTCGCTGGGCTCCATCTTCCTCGGCGCGATCACCACCTGGAACGATCCGGCCATCGCCAAGATCAATCCGGGCGTGAAGCTGCCCGCGACCCCGATCACCGTCGTCCACCGCGCGGACGGCTCGGGCACGACCTACAACTTCACCTACTACCTCTCGGCCGTGAACGCCGACTGGCAGGCCAAGGTGGGCTCCAACACCGCGGTCGACTGGCCGGCGGGCGTTGGCGGCAAGGGCAATGAGGGCGTGTCGGCCCTGGTCCAGCAGACCGCGGGCTCGATCGGCTATGTCGAAATCGCCTACGCGCTGCAGAACAAGCTGACCTATACCAAGATGATGAACGCGGACGGCTTCTACGTCGAGCCGACCCTGGCAAACTTCCAGGCGGCCGCGGCGAACGCCGACTGGGCCACCGCCCCGAACTATCGCCTGGTCCTGGCCAACCAGAAGGGCAAGGACAGCTGGCCGATCACCGCCGCGACCTTCATCCTGGTCCACGGCAAGCAGACCGACGCCGCCAAGGCCAAGGCCGTGCTTGGCTTCTTCGACTGGTCACTGAACAACGGCCAGAAGATGGCGGAAGAACTGCTCTATGTTCCGCTGCCGGCCTCGCTGGTGAAGCAGATCGCGACGACCTGGACCAACGACGTGAAGGCTGACGGCAAGCCGGTTTGGCCGTAAGCTGCTATAGAGTACCGGAGGGGGGCTTCGGCCCCCTTCATCTCTCCCTCGCCCGCTATCAGCGAAGGCTGCTTAAGTGACCAATCTAGCAGTGACCGCGACAGGCAAGCACAGTCCCCGCGTCTATCCTGGACGCCTCGGCAACACGCTGTTCGGCGGCGCGGCCTGGACTTTCGGAATTCTCGTCCTGATCCTGCTGGCCGCCGTCATGATCGCGCTGGTCATCGGCGCGCTTCCGGCCTTCAAGGAATTCGGCATCTCCTTCATCTGGACCGAGGCCTGGAACCCCGGCAAGGACGTCTACGGAGCCCTGGCGCCGCTTTATGGAACCCTGATCACCGCCTTCATCGCCATGATCGTCGGCGTGCCGATCAGCCTGGGCATCGCAATGTTCCTGACCGAGCTGTGCCCGACCTATCTTAAGCGGCCGATCTCGACCGCGGTCGAGCTACTGGCGGCGGTGCCTTCAATCATCTACGGCATGTGGGGCCTGTTCGTGCTGGTCCCGCTGATGCAGAAATATATCGAGCCGGCCGTGATCGGGTCGCTGGGCGCGATCCCCGGTGTGAAGGTCCTGTTCCAGGGCCCGCCTTACGGCATCGGCCTGTTCACCGCCGGCATCATCCTGTCGGCGATGGTCTTGCCCTATATGGTCTCGATCATGCGCGACGTGTTCGAGACGGTGCCGCCGCAGCTACGCGAATCTGCCTATGGCCTGGGCGCGACGACGTGGGAGGTGGTGCGCAGCGTGGTGCTGCCCTATAGCCGCGTCGGCGTCATCGGCGCCTTCATGCTGGCGCTGGGCCGCGCGCTGGGCGAGACCATGGCCGTCACCTTCGTCGTCGGCAACGCCTATCACATCAAGTCCTCGATCCTGGCGCCGGGCACGACCATTTCCGCCTCGCTGGCCAACGAGTTCGCCGAGGCCGACGGGCTGCAGCTCGCGTCGCTGCTGGCGTTGGGCTTCCTGCTGTTCGTGCTGACCTTCTCGGTCATCGGCTTCGCCAGGCTAATGCTGCTGCGCCTGCAAAGGAGATACGGGTGACCGCGATGCAGACCGGAGGCCTGGGCCAATCCACCGCGGCCAGCCAGCAGATCGTCCGAAAGCGCCTGCGCACCAACCGGATCGTCACCACGCTCGCCTTCCTGGCAACCGGCGCCGGCCTATTCCTGCTGGCATGGATCCTGGGATATCTGCTGTTCAAGGGTTTCACCACCCTGTCGCTCAGCCTGTTCATTATGGATACGCCACCGCCGGGCAGCGCCGGCGGCTTGGCCAACGCCATACTGGGCAGCCTGCTGATCACCGGCGTCGGCATCCTGCTGGCAACGCCGATCGGCATCCTGGCCGGCACCTTCCTGATCGAGTACGGCCGCGGTAGCACGCTGGCGGAAATCATCCGCTTCGTGAACGACATGCTGGTCAGCGCGCCGTCGATCATCGTCGGGCTGTTCGTCTATCAGGTGGTGGTCGCGCCGATGCACCACTTCTCCGGCTGGGCCGGCGCCATCGCACTCGGCATCATCGCGCTGCCGATCATTGTGCGTACCACCCAGGACATGCTGCAGCTGGTTCCCGATGCGCTGCGCGAGGCGGCCTATGCGCTGGGCGCGCCGAAATGGCGGGTAATCGTAGTAGTCAGTTATCGCGCCGCCTTCCAGGGTATGCTGACTGGGGTACTCCTGGCGGTCGCGCGCATCAGCGGCGAGACCGCACCACTCTTGTTCACAGCCCTCTCCAACCCTAGCTCTACGACAAACATGTCTTCGCCGATGGCAACTTTGCCGGTGGTGATATATAAGTTTGCCGGTGCCCCCTATGCGGACTGGCAAAACCTCGCCTGGGCCGGGGCCCTGTTGATCACGTTTTCGGTACTGATTTTGAACGTCGTCGCCCGCAGCTTTGCTCCACGCAGCAGGAACTAATACGGATGACCGAAGCTCATTTAGAACTGCATAGCGTGACGGCCAGTCCCGTTATGCCGATCATCGATCCCGCGCTCGACCCGAAAATTGCCGTCACAGGCCTGGATTTCTACTACCAGACCGGGCATCACGCCCTTAAGAACATCAACCTGAACATCGCCGATAAGTGCGTCACCGCCTTCATCGGCCCGTCGGGTTGCGGCAAGTCCACCCTGCTGCGCGTCCTCAACCGCATCTATGACCTTTACCCCGGCCAGCGCGCCACCGGCGAGGTGCTTGTCGACGGCGAGAACATCCTGGCCCCCGGATATGACGTCACGAGGCTGCGCGCCAAGGTCGGCATGGTGTTCCAGAAGCCGACGCCGTTCCCGCTGACGATCTGGGATAATATCGCCTTCGGCATCAACCTGTACGAGAAGCTGTCCAAGCCCGACATGGACAACCGCATCGAATGGGCGCTGCGCAAGGCGGCGATCTGGGAAGAGGTCAAGGACAAGCTGAAGCGCAGCGGCACCGGCCTGTCGGGCGGCCAGCAGCAGCGCCTGTGCATCGCCCGCGCCATCGCGGTGAAGCCGGAAGTGATCCTGATGGACGAGCCCTGCTCGGCCCTGGACCCGATCTCAACCGCCCGGGTGGAGGAGCTGATCCTGGAGCTGGCCGACGATTACGGCATCGTTCTGGTGACCCACAACATGCAGCAGGCCGTCCGCACCGCGGACTTCACCACCTTCATGTATCTGGGCGAGATCATCGAGTTCGGCGAGACCGAACAGATCTTCTCCAACCCCCGCGAGCAGCGCACCCAGGACTACGTGACCGGCCGCTTCGGCTGATCACCGGTCGTCGGTTGACGTAGGATGGGTAGAGCGTAGCGAAACCCATCATCCAGCGCGTTGAACGATGGGTTTCGCTATGCTCTACCCATCCTACAATTCAAGCCGCAGCACGATCTCCGAAACGATGGCCTCAACCGGCTGGCCGGCATCCACCACCAGCACCGGCTCGTCCGCGCCTGGTTCCTCCAGCGTGTCGAACTGGCTGGCCAGCAGCGAGGCCGGCATGAAGTGGCCGTGGCGGCCGGCGAGGTGGTCGGCCATGACCGCCTGCGAACCCTTCAGATAGACGAACAGCACTTCCGGACGGCCACCCGAGAGCACATCGCGATAGCTGTGCTTCAAGGCCGAGCAGGTGACGATGCCCGCCCCACCGGCGTCGAGCTTGGCGGCAATCCAAACGGCGATGGATTTGAGCCATGGCAGCCGGTCAGCATCGGTGAGCGCGGTGCCGGCGTGCATCTTGGCGACGTTTCCCGGCGGGTGGAAATCGTCGCCCTCAGCGAAGGCCCAGCCCAGCCGTTCAGCGAGCGCGCCGGCGACGGTGCTCTTGCCGCTGCCGGACACGCCCATGACGATCAGAATACGGGCTGAGGTCACTCTGCGATCAGATGCTGAATCCCGTCCGGGCCGGCGACGAAGGCTTCCTTGGCAAGGCCGATGAACAGGCCGACATCGACTACGCCGACGATCATCCTGATCTCACGCTCCAGCGCCGCCGGATTGCTGACCGGATCGAGGTCCAGGTCGGCGATGTAGTGACCGCCGTCGGTGACGAAGGTCTTGCCGTCCTTCTGGCGGAGCGTCGCCTTGCGCGCGCGGTCCCTGAGCTTTTTGAACGTGACCTCCCAGCCGAACGGCACGATCTCGACCGGCAGCGGGAAACCACCGCCCAGATGCGGCACCAGCTTGGTGGAGTCACAGATCACAACCATCCGGTCGCTGGCCGAGGCGACGATCTTCTCGCGCAGCAGCGCGCCGCCGCCGCCCTTGATCAGGTCCAGCCCCTTGCCGGCCATCTCGTCGGCGCCGTCGATGGTGATGTCGAGGCGCTGCTGCTCGGCGAAGGTGACGATCTTGATGCCTTCGCCCTCGGCCTGGATACGCGTGGCCTCCGACGTGGGAATGGCGATGATGTTGAGGCCGCCCCGCACCCGCTCGCCCAAAATCGAGACCAGATGCTTGGCGGTCGAGCCGGTGCCCAGCCCGACGATCATGCCGTCCTGGACAAGCTGGGAGGCAGCGAAGGCGGCCTCCCGCTTCCGTTCGTCCTGGCTGACGCCGCTCATTTGCCGGACTTCAGCTTGCGATAGCGGCGGATGAGCGCGTTGGTCGAGCTGTCATGCTCGAGCTTCGGCTCCTCCGCGCTCTCAAGCTGCGGCACGATCCGCTGGGCAAGCACCTTGCCCAGCTCGACGCCCCACTGATCGAAGCTGTCGATCTGCCAGATCACGCCCTGGGTGAAGACGTTATGTTCATAGAGCGCCACCAGCTTGCCCAGCGCGGCCGGGGTCAAACGGTCCAGCAGGATGGTGTTGGACGGGCGGTTGCCCTCGAACAGCCGGTGCGGCACCAGCCAGTCGGCCGTCCCTTCCGCCTTGACCTCGGCCTCGGTCTTGCCGAAGGCGAGCGCCTCGGCCTGAGCGAAGACATTGGCCATCAAGATGTCGTGATGCCGGCCGAGCGGATTCAGCGTCTCGGCGAAGCCGATGAAATCGCACGGGATGAGGCGGGTTCCCTGATGGATCAGCTGATAGAAGGAATGCTGGCCGTTGGTCCCCGGCTCGCCCCAATAGATCGGCCCGGTATCGGTATCGACCGGCGTGCCGTCGACCTTCACATGCTTGCCGTTGCTCTCCATCGTCAGCTGCTGGAGATAGGCGGGGAAGCGCTTCAGATACTGCTCATAGGGCAGGATCGCGACGGTCTGGGCATCGAAGAAGTCGTTGTACCAGACGGCCAGCAGGCCCATCAGCACCGGCAGGTTGCGCTCGAACGGCGTCGTGCGGAAATGCTCGTCCATCTCGTGGAAGCCGGCCAGCATGGCGCGGAAATTGTCCGGCCCCACCGCCAGCATCGACGACATGCCGATGGCGGAATCCATCGAATAGCGGCCGCCGACCCAATCCCAGAAGCCGAACATGTTGGCCGTGTCGATGCCGAACTTGGTCACTTCCTTGGCATTGGTCGAGACGGCGACGAAATGCTTGGCGATCGCGCTCTCGTCCTTCAGCCGCGCCAGCAGCCACTCCCGCGCCGTATGGGCGTTGGTCATGGTCTCCAAGGTGGTAAAGGTCTTCGACGAGATGATGAACATCGTCTCCTCGGCGTCGAGATCGATCACCGCCTCGGCGAAGTCGGTGCCGTCGACATTGGAGACGAAGCGGAAGACCATGTCGCGCGCGCTGTATTGGCGGAGCGCCTCATAGGCCATGACCGGGCCGAGGTCCGAGCCGCCGATACCGACATTGACGACATTACGGATCCGCTTGCCGGTATGGCCCTTCCATTCGCCGCTGCGCACCCGGTCGGCGAAGGCCGACATCTTGTCGAGCACGGCGTGAACCTCGGGCACCACATTCTGCCCGTCGACGACAATGGTGGCGCCCTTGGGCGCGCGCAACGCGACGTGGAGAACGGCGCGGTTCTCGGAAATATTGATCTTCTGGCCGGCGAACATCGCGTCGATCTTCGTCCGCAGACCCGACTCCTCCGCGAGCTGGACCAGCAGTTTCAGCGTCTCGTCGGTGATCCGGTTCTTCGAGTAATCGAGATAGATGCCGACATCCTCGACCGCGAAGCGCTCGCCGCGCCTGGCGTCGTCGGCGAAAAGCTGGCTGAGATGGGTCTTCTCGATCGCCTGATGGTGCGCGCCCAGCGCTTTCCAGGCCGGAAGGTTACGCAGCGGTGTGTCGCTCATCCGAAAGCCTCATCGGTAATGGAATGGCGCGCCCCGCGCTTAACCGCGGGGCGCTTAGATTGGACAATCTGTCCGACGGAAGATTGGCCGTCTGACGGACGATCAGGCAGCCTTGCGGGCGGCCTCGGTCTTCGCGTCGATGCCGGCCATCAGCTCCTGCCAGGACGCGACGAAGGATGCCGCCCCGTCGTCCTGCAGCTTGGCCGCCAGCGCGTCGATATCGATCCCGGCCTTGGTGAAGGCCGCGAGCATCTTCTCGCCCGCAACACCGTCCGTCGCCAACACATCGCCGACCTCACCATGATCGCCGAAGGCGTTCAGCGTGTTCTCCGGCATCGTATTGACGGTGAAGGGCGAGGCGAGCGCCTTGATATAGAGGATGTCGGACGCCTTCGGGTCCTTGGTGCCGGTGCTGGCCCACAGCAGGCGCTGGCCGTGCGCGCCCTCGTTGTTGATGCGCTGCCACCGCTTGGACGCCATCAGCTCGTGATAGGCCTTGTAGATCCGCTCGCCCATGGCGATGCCCAGCTTGTTGGCCAGCTCGGCCGGCACCTTGCTGGCAACCGCGCCGTCCCAGCGGCTGACGAAGACCGACGCAACCGACGCAACCTCGGGATTGAGGCCCGCCTCGATCCGCCGCTCGATGCCCCGCAGATAGGCCTCGGCCGCGGCCACATACTGGTCGGCCGAGAACAGCAGCGTGACATTGACCGGAACGCCGGCGAAGATCGCGTCCTCGATCGCCGGCAGGCCTTCCGGAGTGCCCGGGATCTTGATGAACAGGTTGGGCCGGCCGGCTTTCTTGTGCAGCGCCTTGGCGGCCGCCACCGTGCCGTTCGTGTCGTGCGCCAGCAAAGGCGAGACTTCCAGCGACACAAAGCCGTCGACACCGTTGGTACGGTCGAAGACCGGCCTGAACAGGTCCGCCGCGCGGGCTAGGTCTTCGATGGCCAGGTCGAAGAACAGGTCTTCGCCGGTCATGCCGGCCTTCACCTTGTCGGCGATCGGCAGGTCGTAGGTTTTGCTGTTCTTGAAGGCGAGGTTGAAGATCGTCGGGTTCGAGGTCAGCCCGGTCACCGAAAGCTGGGCGATATAGCGCTTCAGCGTGCCGTCATCCAACAGGTCGCGGGTGATGTTGTCGAGCCAGAGACTCTGGCCCACGTCATGGAGTTTCTTGGTCGCATTCATATTGCAGTCTCCTAAGTGGCTGTTGAAACTGTTAAATCTCAGATCGGTCGCGGGCACCCTGAAGAACATCTTGGCAGTCAGGCTTGGGTCCGCCATCGTTCAGAAGGTCGCGCCGGAAGCAATCGCGCCAGGCCGATTGCCTATCCCCGTGCAGAGCCTTCGACGGCTTCATTGCAATTCCTTCCGGCATTGAGCGACGAGCACCCCGGTCGGGGATGCGACCCGGGATAAGCCGAGCGGCATGATAGACCTTCCCGGCCCGGTGTTCCAAAGACAATCACCATGCCTGGACCGATTTTCCATAGCATGGCGGGATAATCCCTGGATTGAACGGATACGCCAGGAAATGGCGCCCAGATGTGCTCGCAACGGCGAAATCGGAACATCGGGCCGCCCGGGATGTTGAAGAATCACGAACCCTGCTTTGAACCCATAGCGCCCAAGGGCTCGTTCCACAGCAGGATCAAGAGGTTAGCGTAACCAAGCAAGGCGGACGCCTGCCCGCGGCGCTAACGAATCAACCCTCGAGGAATGCAAGATGCGTAATCTGCTTTTGGCCATGGTCCCGGTTGTTGCGCTCGCCGCCCTGCCGGCCTTCGCCCAATCGAACACAACCCAATCGACCACCACGACGACGACCGCCCCCGCAGCACCGCCGGCGTCGAGCACCGAGACCACGAAGACCTACAGCAACGATGGCGATACGGCGAAGCAAAGCGAATCCCAGCGCAGCACCACGACCAATGCTTTCGGCCAAACCCGGGAGACCCAGTCCCGCCATGAAAGCGAAAGCAACGCCGACGGCTCGCATTCGGAAAAGGCGGAAACGTCCACCACCGGCCCGAACTGATGCCGGATTAAGAAAACCCCCGCGGCCCGAGGGTCGCGGGGGTTAGTTCCACCCCCGGTGACGAACCGAATAGGGGTGTGTACCAAGATGTTCAGATGTGAGCATAGAAGCGGGATAGCCCGCAAGAGAAAATCGTCAGCGACGGCCGCCGCTATTAGCCATTATCCGTCCGATGTTTACGCAGGCGGCCACCGAACAAAAAGCTATATTTTCACTGTTTTAGATAATATAGATTATATATTTTCTCACTATTTACTCTCTACATCGATATAAAGCTATATAAAATACAATCTATGTAGATCCACTTACTTTACTGCCGCGATCATGGCGATGAAGGGGAAGGACCGGTTTTTCAGCAGCAGTGATCCCATCGCCGTCAGCACCTGGCCGTGCTTGATCGCGCCATTGAGCTCATAGCGGAACGGCGTATCGGTTATGCCCTGGCTGTTCATATAGTTGATGAAGGCATCGACGATCTCGTCGGCCGGTTGCTCCATCAAATGCGGCGGGCCCAGGAATTCGAACGTATTTTCGCCACCCTCGCCATAGGCCATCAGGGTCGCCTTGTAGCACACCGAATCGACGGCCGGCTTATCCTCGCCGAGCAGATGCAGGAATTTCGGGCGGATGTTCATCGGGCCAGTCCCTTATATTATTGCCGCGACGTCAGATTTGTACCTTAATTCCGACTTCGAATACATGCTCTTCGGGAATGTTCAGGAAATCGGTGAGCCGCACCCCGACCTTCGCCATCAGGCTGAAGACATGCCACAGCACGAGCGGGAAATGCGATCGCTTGGCTTTGCGTACGACATGCTCGTAGGCGACCATGTAGTGGATGTCTTCCTTGGCGCAGTCGAGGCCCAGCCGGATCAGGCCCTTCACATAGGCCGGAAGATCCGGCGTCTGCAGAAAGCCGATCTTGACCACGACGCGGTAGAAGCCGTGGCCCAGATTGATGATCTCGAACCGTTCCTTGGCATGAACCACCGGACGGCCGGTCGGCTCGATCGTCATCAGGATCACGTTTTCCTGCAGAGCCTGCATATGGCGGACCTGCTGGATCAGCAGCGGGCTGGTGTGATGCTCGGCGCGGGTGAACACCACGGCGCAGCCGGGAATGCGGGTGATCCCCTGATTGTCGATGTCGGCGAGGAACTCGGTCAGGGGAACCGTCATCTCGTCGAGCCGGCGCTGCACCTCGATGGCGCCGCTGCGCCAGGTCAGCATCAGGAAGGCCAGCGTGCTGCCGACCAGCAGCGGCAGCCAGCCGCCCTCCAGCACCTTCATCGTGTTGGCATGCAGGAAGGTTGCGTCGGTGATGGTGAAGACGCCGCACAGCGCGATGGCGGCGGGCAGCGGCCAGTGCCAGCGTTTGCGCACGACATTGAACAGCAGGATGCTGGTCACCAGCATCGTTCCCGACACGGCGATGCCATAGGCGGCGGCCAGGTTGGTCGAGGTGCGGAAGCCGAGGACGACCAGGATCGCGCCCGTCATCATCAGCCAGTTGACGGCGGCGATATAGATCTGCCCTTGGTTGCGGCCGGAGGTCGAGCGGATCTGCAGGCGCGGCATCAGGTGCATCTGCATCGCCTGCCGGGTCAATGAGAAGGCGCCGGTGATCATCGCCTGGCTGGCGATGATCGACGCCATCGCCGCGAGGACGACCAGCGGCATGGCGGCCCAGCCGGACGCCATCTCGAAGAACGGATTGGCGGCTTTCGTCGGCTCCATCAACACCAATGCGCCCTGTCCGAAATAGGACAGGATCAATGCCGGCATCACTAGGCCGAACCAGGCGCGGCGGATCGCCGGGGCGCCGACATGGCCCATGTCGGCATAGAGCGCCTCACCCCCGGTCAGCGCTAGGAACGCCGCGCCGACCACCGCCAGGGTCGTGCCCCCGGCATGCGTCAGAAAACCGATGGCATAGCGCGGATCAAGCGCCCCGAGGATCGCGGGGTACTCCAGGATATGGATCAATCCCAATATCCCGATGGCCGAGAACCAGACGATCATGATCGGCCCGAACAGCTTGCCGATGTCCCCCGTCCCCCTGACCTGCAGCGCGAACAGCCCGACCAGCACGGTCAGAGTCAGCGGCACGACCCAGGACGACAGCGCCGGCGCGGCGACTTTGAGCCCCTCCATCGCCGACAGGACCGAGATCGCCGGCGTGATCACCCCGTCGCCATAGACGAAGGACGCACCGATAATGCCCAGGATCAGGAGGACCGGGATTCCCGGGCTGCGAATCCGCTTCGATGACAGCACGAGGGATAGGAGGGTCAGCGTGCCGCCCTCGCCCTCATTGTCGGCCCGCATCACCACGGTGACGTACTTGATGGCGATCACCATGACGATCGCCCAGAAGATCATGCTGACGATGCCGAAGACATCGCTCTCCGTCGGCACGGCGTGGCCGGTCGATCCCAGCGCCACCTGCAGCGCATACATCGGCGACGTGCCGATATCGCCATAGACGATTCCGAGCGCTGTAATCGTGGGGATAAACCATTTTTTGCTGGCGGCATGGGAAGAATGGCCATGGCCGCGCGCCGCCTCCGACGGAGGCTGCTCGACGGCCGCCGCACCCGATTGCGCCATCCGCTCACCTTTTTCCGATTCATAGAACGTCGTCATCATTCTACCATAGCTTGGCGCGACGCGTGCGCGCCGACCGACGCCCGACCTTCATATTCAAGCCACGTTCATCTTCAAGCCACATCCAGACCCGCGCGGCGCAGCGCACCCGGGGGCACACGCGTCAGCGCGGCAACCGATGCCATGATCTTCGGCAGACGGGAAGCCCCCCAGCCGATCAGCACCCTGCCCGGCCCATGCACGGACAGCTGCGACAATAATGTCGCCGCACGCACAGCCGTTCCAACATCGCGCGCCATCCGGCGCTGATAGGCGGCCGCCGTCTCGCCCCGCATATAATGCGTCGCGGCGAGACACGCGCTGTGCAGTGCGATCGACATGCCGTCGCCGGCGAAGGACGGAATCACCGCCGCCTGGTCGCCCAGCCGCCAGGGTTGGTCAGCCCCGGCGCCATCGCCGTTCCGGCGGACATAGCCGTAGGGGATGGAGAAGATCGCCAGCGGCCGGTCCCAGCAGGCCTGCGCCCCGTCGAGCCTTTCGGCCAGCATGGCGTTGTCGGCACGCATCGCCGCCAGCAGCGCCTCCCAGCTTTGGCCGAGCGCGGCATAGCGGCTTTGCCGGACCAGGAGGCACAGATTGGCGCGCCCATCCTCGACCGGCTCCAGCCCGGCATAGCCGCCGCGGAACAGTGCCAGCTCGACATGGCCGGCCAGCCGCGCCGCCTGCTCGGGCGATAGAGTGAGGTGCATCTTGAAGCCGATCAGGTCGCGCTGGAGCCCATCCGGGCGCGGCCAGCCCCTGAGATCGTGCTTGCCGCTGGCGAGGAAAGCGGCGTCGCCCAGGATTTCGGTGCCGGTCGACAGGCGCGCCCACCATGCGCCGGCGCCGCCCTCCAGCGCTTGGACCCTGCTGCCCAGGCGGATATCGGCGCCGGCCGCGGCGGCTCGCTTCAGCAGCGCATGGTCGAGCGCCCGACGCGACAGGCTCAGCGCCGGGAAAGGCAACCTGACTGTGGCGATACCCGAACCGCTCGACAGGCGCACACTGTGGATACGGCAGGCGCCGAGCGCCAGCGGGTCGACGCCCAGCTTGTTCAGATAAAGGATCGCCTCGCGGCTCAGGAACTCGCCGCAGACCTTGTCGTGCGGACCGGCTTCGCGTTCCAGCAGCACCACCGACCGGCCGGCCTCGGCGAGCGCCGTCGCCAATGCACCGCCGGCAAGACCGCCGCCGACGATCAGCGCGTCGGCTGTCACGGCCCCCGCATCCTTGAGACGCACAGGCGGAACGGCACCCACCATTCCACCTCCACCCAATCGGGCGAGATGCCGGCGCGTTCGATCAGGCGCTGCCAGTCCGCCGTAACGAAGGAGCGGGTGATGGAAATCGGCCCGTCATGCTGGACAAAACGGTGCCAGCCGGCGAGCCGCGACCAGAGCTTGAAGAAATGATAGGGCAGCCAGTGGCGGTGGAGGTCGTTGACGAACCAGCCGAGCCGGGCGGTCCCCTCCATGAAGGCAAGGAACTTGACCAGCCCATCGTCGTCCAGGTGATGGGTGAATTGCGAGCTGACGATGAGGTCGATCCCGCCAGCTGGCTTGTAATCGAACAGGTTCTGCGTCACCCAGCGGATCGGCCGGCCCGGCCGCGTCGCCTCTGTCGCGGCGGCGGCCGACCAGGGGTTGAGATCGACGCCGGTCAGGTCGACGGCAATGTTGCGCCTGGCGGCCCAGGCATCGATCCGGCGCAGCATCCCGCCATAGCCGCTGCCAACGTCGACCACCACCAGCGGCCGGTTCCTGGGGATCAGCCCGGCGGAGAGCAGCCGGTCCATGTAGGCCATCATCGGCCGGTAGGTCATGGTCCAGAAATTGACCCGTTCGAGATCGACCAGGCAGGCGCGAAACTCCTCGAAGCCGGTAACCTCTGTGTCCATCAGCTCCGGCGTCGAGGCACGGTGCGAGAAGTCGAGCGCGGTCACAACCTTTGTCCTGTCAAACCGCCCTGAACAGCATGGTCTCGGCGGTGAGGCCAGGACCGAAGGCCATCGCGCAGCCCAGCCCCTTGCGCCCGGACTCCATCAATTGCTTCAGCACGAACATCACCGTCGCCGACGACATGTTGCCATAGCGGTCGAGCACCTGACGGGAGGCCGACAGCGCCTGGGGGTGAAGCGCCAGCGCACCCTCGACCGCGTCGAGCACCGAGCGGCCGCCGGGATGGACGGCCCAGAGATCGATCTCCTCCGGCTTGCGGCCGGCCAATATCTCGTCCGACATCAGCCTGAGCCCCTGCCCGACCGCGCCCGGCACCTGGCCGGACAAGAACATATCGAAGCCCAGCTCGCGGATATGCCAGGTTATGAGGCCGGTTGTTTCCGGCACCAGCACGGCATGGAACCGCTCCAGCGCCGCGCCGATAGGCTCGGCCGTCACCAGCGAGGCAGCGGCGCCGTCACCGAAGACCAGGAACGACAGAACCTGCTCCAGATCGTCGGTCTCCTGCAGATGGAGCGTGCAAAGCTCCAGCGACAGCAGCAGGACGCGCGCCTCGGGCTCGGAGCGGACGATATGGCGGGCCAGCTTCAGCGCGTTGATGCCGGCATAGCAGCCCATGAAGCCGACCACCGTGCGCTCGACCGACGGATTGAGGCCGAAGCGCTCGACCAGCTCCAGGTCCAGTCCAGGCGCCGACAGGCCGGTGCAGGTAGTGACGATGACATGGGTGATGGATTTGAGCGCCGCGTCGTCCAGCCCCAGCCCCCTGACCGCCTTTTCCGCCAAGGCGGGCGCGGCGCCCTCGTAGCGGCGCATCCGCTCGGCGGTGGAGGGGAAGTTGCCGCGCGAGAACAGCCCGGCCGCGTCGATCGACGGCCCCTCCGGCACCTCGGCCGGCTTCAGCCAGGACCAGCGGGTCGTGATCTGCGCCCGATCCGCCATACGGTCGAACACCTTGCGCCGGCGGTCGTCGAGCAGGGTGCGTGCGAAGCGGACGAAGGTCGTATGGACTTCATATTCAGGCACCGCCGTGGCGATACGATTGACATAGGCGGTGGTCAAACAGCTACTCCTCCTGCGCGCGTTCGTTTTTGGGGGGACGCGCTGCCGCGATCCTATTCCCAGCCCGCAACAAAGTCACAGCATGATCTTAGGCGTGGGGAGATTTGAAGTGTGACGTCGTTAAGCAGGCTTTATGCCCTGAAACGGGCCCGCGGGCTTGACGTTCCCGGGGCCCGGCGATATAGAGCCGCCTCATTTCTGAGAGGACAGGTGTAACTGTGAAGCGCACTTACCAGCCGAGCAAGCTGGTGCGGGCTCGCCGGCATGGCTTCCGCGCTCGCATGGCGACCAAGAACGGTCGTGAAGTATTGGCTCGCCGTCGCGCGAGGGGCCGCAAGCGCCTCTCCGCCTAAGGGCAGCAACTTGCCCGCTGCCATCGACCGCCTGAAAAAGCGCAGCGAATTCCTCGCCGTCGCGGCGGTCAATCGACGGTGGACAACGCCCGGGCTGGTTCTCCAGGCCCGGCCCTACCCTAACCCGCAAGACAGCACCGATATGCCGGAGGCCGGACCCGCGTCCGGCGCCGTTGGTTTGCGCGTCGGCTTTACCGCCACCAAGAAGATCGGCAACGCGGTCAAGCGCAACCGCGCCCGCCGCCGGCTGCGCGCTGCCGTCGACGACGTGCTGCGCGGCACCGGTGCTTCAGGCGCCGATCTGGTGGTGGTGGCCCGGCAGGGCACGATCGACCGGCCTTACGATGAGCTCAAAAACGACCTGAAAGCGGCACTGAAGCGGCTGAGGATCGTTCCATGAGCATGTCCAGGCTGCTGACCGTCCTGCTTAGGGGCTACAAGCTCGCGATCTCCCCCTGGTTCGGCGCGGCCTGCCGGTTCGAGCCGACCTGCTCGGCCTATGCGGTCGAGGCGATCCAGCGCCATGGGCCGGTCCGCGGCGCCTGGCTGGGGGCGCGGCGGATTGCACGCTGTCATCCCTGGGGCGGCAGCGGCTATGACCCGGTGCCGGCGCATCAATCTGCTACACATATCTGCGACGCGCATCATATTCACGACGTGCCCGGGACCTGACCGGCCCCGATCTAACCGGCACAGGGTCGCCTGGAAATTCGAGAAAACCGTATGCAAGACCAACGCAACTTCTTCCTGGCGATCGTTCTCTCGCTGCTTGTCGTCGTCGGCTATTCGTATCTGACGCCGAAGCGCACGGTGGCCCCGCCGCCGCCCGCGCCGACCAGCCCGGCCCAGCCGGTCATCGCCCAGAGCCCTGCCGCCCAGCTCCAGCGCAGCGAAGTCCTGGCCGAAGCGCCGCGCATCAAGATCGAGACACCGAAGCTGCACGGCACGCTGTCGCTGGCCGGCGCCCGGATCGACGACCTGGTCCTGGCCGACTATTACGAGACCATCAAGCGCGAGAAGCTGGTGACCTTGCTGTCGCCGGCCGGCTCGGTCGAGCCGTACTATGTCGAGTTCGGCTGGACCGCCGACGGCAACTTGGCCGTTCCGACCAGCCAGACCGTCTGGACCCAGCAGGGCAGCGGCACGCTGACGCCTGAGAGCCCGGTGACGCTGACCTGGGACAACGGCGCCGGCCTCACCTTCACCCGCACCATCTCGGTCGACAAGGACTATCTGTTCACCGTCAAGCAGACGGTAGCGAACCACGGCAGCGCGGCGGTGACGCTGAAGTCGTACGGCAGGATCGTCCGCGCCAACGCGCCGGCCGACACGGCGGCGGGCGGCGGTTCCTCACCCTCGATCGCCGGCTTCTACGGCTCGGGCCTCGACGAGATCAGCTACAAAGACCTCGCCAAGCAAGGGCTGGTCGAGCATCAGCTGGCCGGCGGCTGGGTCGGGATGAACGACAAATACTGGCTGGTGACGCTGGCCCCGCCCAAGGACCAGCCACAGGCGCTGACGCTGCGCGCCGACAAGGACGGCGACAAGAGCCACTATTCCGCCGCGTATCACGGCGGCGACGCCACGGTAGCGCCGGGCGCAACCTTGGAGATGACCTCGCTGGTCGTCGCCGGGGCGAAGGAGCAGGGGGTGCTGCAGGCCTATGAGGAAAAAGACGGCCTCGCCAAGCTGGAGCATATGATCGATTTCGGCTGGCTTTACATCATGGCCAAGCCGTTCTTCATCGCGATCCACACGATCGCCCTCTATGTCGGCAATTTCGGCATCGCCATCCTGCTGTTCAACGTGCTGCTGAAGATCATCCTGTTCCCGCTGCAGGACCGGTCGTTCCACCAGATGGCGCGGATGAAGGACATCCAGCCCAAGATCGCCGCGCTGAAGGAGAAATACGGCGACGACCGCGAGAAGATGGCGACGGCCCAGATGGAGCTGTTCAAGCAGGAGAAGATCAACCCGGCCTCGGGCTGCCTGCCGATCCTGATCCAGCTGCCGATCTTCTATGCCCTCTACCGCGTGCTCTCCACCACCATCGAGATGCGGCAGGCGCCGTTCTATGGCTGGATCCACGACCTGTCGGCGCCCGACCCGACCACGATCTTCAACCTGTTCGGGCTGATCCCGTGGACGCCGCCGGAATTCCTGATGCTGGGCGTCTGGCCGCTGATCTATGGCGGGACGATGTATCTGCAGCAGAAGATGACGCCGATGGCGACCACCGACCCGACCCAGGCGCGGGTCATGGCGATGATGCCGTTGATCTTCATGTTCTTCTTCGCGCGCTTCCCGGCGGGCCTGACGATCTATTATTCCTGGAACGCCGTGCTGACGATCGGGCAGATGGCGCTGATCCGCCGCCGCGCATCCGCGCGCCAGGCGCTCGCCAAGCAGACCTGATGGTTGCGGAGATCCTCGGGGTCAGGCTGGGTGACGAATGGACCTTCGTCACCGGCGCGGCCGACCCCAAAGGGCTGCCGCCGCCGGGCGTGCCGGAGATTGCCTTCGCCGGCCGGTCGAATGTCGGCAAGTCCAGCCTGATCAACGCGCTGGCCGGCCGCAAGGCGCTGGCCCGCGTCTCCAACACGCCGGGCCGCACCCAGCAGGTCAATTTCTTCACCGTCGACGAAAAGATGATGGTGGTCGACCTGCCGGGCTATGGCTATGCCGCCGCGCCCAAGGACACGGTTGCCGGCTGGACCGACCTGATTAAGCTGTATCTCAAGGGCCGGGTGACGTTGCGTCACGTCCTGCTGCTGATCGACGGACGGCATGGCGTAAAGCCTAACGATCATGAGATCATGACCCTGCTCGATCGCGCGGCCGTGCCGTACCAGATCGTCTTGACCAAGGCCGACAAGATCGGCGCCGCCCAGGCCCAAAAGGTGATCGCGGCGACCGAGGCCGCCCTGCTCAAGCATCCGGCGGCGCGCACCCAAGCGATGCTGACCAGCGCCGAAAAGGGCACCGGCGTTGCCGAGCTGCGCGAGCTGATCCTGACCCTCGTCGCCCAATAAGGGACACGTAGATGGGACCTGTCGGCTTTTTCTCCGGCGAACCCGATCTGGTCGCGCTGATCACCGGCGCAGGCTCGGGCATCGGCGCGGCGACCGCGCGCCACCTGGCCGGCGAAGGTGTGCGCCGGCTGGTGCTGACCGATCGCGACGCCGGCTCGCTGACCGAGACCGCCGCGTCGCTGGGCCTGGACCAGCGGGACGTGATGACGGCCGCCTTCAATGTCGCCGACGAGACCGCCTGGAACGCCAATGCCAAGGTGATCCGTGAACGCTTCGGCCGGTTGGACCTGGCCGTCGCCAATGCCGGCGTCACCAGCGGCGGCAGCATCGCCGAGGCCAGCTTCGCCGAATGGCGGCGGGTGATGTCGACCAACCTGGACGGCGTGTTCCTGACGCTGAAGACCTGCATGAAGCTGATCGCCGAGGGCCGCCAGGGCGGTTCCATCGTCGTCGTGTCCTCGGTCACCGGGCTTAAGGCTCAGCCCGGCACCGCGAGCTATGGTGCGTCCAAGGCCGGCGTCAGGCAACTGGCGAAGGTCGCGGCGCGAGAAGGCGCGCCGGACGGCATCCGGGTCAACGCCATCCTGCCGGGCGGGGTCGAGACGCCGATCTGGCGCGAGGTGCCCTTTTTCCGCGACCAGCTGGCCAAGACCGGCAGCGAGCAGGAAGCCTTCAACGCCATGGCGGCGATGACCCAGCCCTCCGGCCGCTATTCCAAGCCCGAGGAGATCGCCGGCCAGATCGCCTTCCTGCTGTCGCAGAGCGCCGCCAACATCACCGGCGCCGAGCTGGTCGCCGATGGTGGGTACTCAATCTAGCCATTCGGCTTGAGGCAGCGCCGCCCAGGCGCTACACAACTCTCCACTTCCGCCAGCCCAAATAGGCCCATTCAAACATAGGACTCGGCCATGGACGAACTTACCCGCAACGAATACCTGCAGAAGGCGGAGACCCTGGCGGAGGCGCTGCCCTTCATGCGGGCCCATGCGGGCTCGACCTTCGTCATCAAATATGGCGGGCATGCGATGGGCGACAGCACCGCGGCCCAGCAGTTCGCCGCCGATGTGGTGCTGCTGAAGCAGGTCGGCATCAACCCGGTGGTCGTTCATGGCGGCGGCCCGCAGATCGGCCAGATGCTTGACCGGCTGAAGATCCAGAGCGAATTCATCGACGGGCTGCGCGTCACCGACGCCGCCACCGTCGAGGTGGTCGAGATGGTGCTGTGCGGCTCGATCAACAAGGCGATCGTCAGCGCCATCGGCGATGCGGGCGGCATGGCCATCGGCCTGTCGGGCAAGGACGGGCGGCTGATCATGGCCCGCAAGCTGCGCCGCACGACCCGCGACCCCGATTCCAACATCGAGAAGATCCTGGACCTGGGCTTCGTCGGCGAGCCGCAGCAGATCAATGCCGAAATCCTGGAGAGCTTCGAGGATTCCGACGTCATCCCGGTGGTCGCCCCGATCGGCATCGGCAAGAACGGCGAGACCTATAACATCAATGCCGACACGGCGGCCGGCGCGGTGGCGGGGGCGATCGGCGCGACCCGCCTGCTGCTGCTGACCGACGTCGCCGGCGTGCTGGACAAGGAGAAGAAGCTGATCCAGAGCCTGACCGCCAGCCAGGCGCGACGGCTGATCGCCGACGGCACGATCTCGGGCGGCATGATCCCCAAGATCGAGACCTGCCTGGAAGCGGTGGACCAGGGCGTCGACGCCGCGGTCATCCTGGACGGACGCGTGCCGCATGCGCTGTTGCTGGAAATCTTCACCACCGGCGGCGCCGGCACGATGATCCTGCGCGAATAGCGGATGGCATTTCCGATCGATCCGCTGTCGCTGATCCCGGGGCTGGCCCTAGGGCTGACCCTGGGGCTTGTTCTCGGCGCCGGTACCGTTTTGCTCGCCCTGCGGGGTAGCGGCGCGAAGGCGGCCGCCCAGGCCAAGGCAGCGCTGGAGCAGGAGCACGCAATGCTGGCCGACCGGCTGGCGGCGGAATTCCGCAAACTGTCGACTGACGCGCTGGGCCAGAACAACCGCCAGTTCCTCGACCTCGCCCGCACTCAGTTCGACGGCTTCCAGGCCACGGCCAAGGGCGATATCGGCCAGATGCTGCAGCCGGTGCGCGAGTCGCTGGAGAAGGTCGACAAGCAGATCGCCGAGATCGAGAAGGAGCGGGTCGGCGCCTATCGCGGCCTGTCGGTCCAGGTCGAGGAGATGGCTAAGCACAATCTGCGCCTCTCCAGCGAGACGCAGAAGCTGGTCAACGCCATGCGCAATCCGGGCGTGCGCGGCCGCTGGGGCGAGCTGCAGCTGCGCCGGGTCATCGAGATGGCCGGCATGCAGGCCCATGTCGATTTCGCCGAACAGGCCAGCTTCCCCATCGAGGACGGGCGGCAGCGGCCAGATGTGATCGTGAAGCTGCCGGGTGGCCGCACCATCGTGATCGATTCCAAGGTGCCGTTCGACCACTATTATGATGCCGGGCCCGAGGCCCATGGTGATATCGCCGCCTACGACCAGGCGCGGCACGAAGCCCTGCAGCGCCACGCAAGGGCAGTCCGCACGCACATGGCGGATCTGGGCCGAAAGTCCTATTGGGCGCAGTTCCAGCCGAGCCCGGATTTCGTCGTCATGTTCCTGCCCGACGAAGGCTTCTTCAGCGCCGCCCTCAGGGTCGATCCGGCCCTTGTCGAGGCGGGCATTCAGAACCATGTCGTACCGGCGACGCCGACGACCCTGATCGCCCTGCTGCGCGCGGTTGAGTTCGGCTGGCGCCAGGAGGCGCTGGCCGCCAACGCACGGGACATCTCCGACAGCGCTGCCGAGCTTTACAAGCGGCTGGCGAAGTTCGGTGAGCATTTCCAGAAGGTCGGCAGGGGTTTGACCACGGCCATCGGCAGCTATAACGATGCCGTCGGTTCGATGGAGCGGCAGGTTCTGCCCAGCGCGCGGCGGATCAAGGAATTGAAGGCCGCGCACGACAGTGTGGAGATACCCGAGCCGGCGATGATCGAGACCGTCGCCCGGCCGGTGAGCGCGCCGGAATTGCTGGCGGCTCTTGACGAGATGGACGTAGACAAATGAGCAAATTGGATATTCTGGTGGCGCCCGACCCCAGGCTGAAACTGACCTCGCTGCCCGTGCCGGAGGTCAACGACAACATCCGCCGTCTGATGGACGACATGCTGGAGACGATGTATGCCGCGCCCGGCATCGGGTTGGCGGCGCCGCAGGTCGGCCATCCGGTGCGCGTGATCGTCGTCGACGTCGCCGAGAAGGAAGAGGAACCGCACCCCTATCGCATGGTCAATCCCAAGATCGTCGATGCGTCGGAGGAGCTGCGCGTCACCAACGAGGGCTGCCTGTCGGTCCCGGATTTCTATGCCGATGTCGAGCGCGCCGACACGATCACCGTCGAATACCAGGACGAGACCGGCGAAAAGCACACGCTGAAGGCCGACGGCATACTGGCCACCTGCATCGCGCACGAGATCGAGCATCTGGACGGCGTTCTGTTCGTCGACCACCTGTCGCTGGTCAAGCGCAACATCATCCTGCGCAAGCTGCAGAAGGCCAAGCGCGCCGGAACCATCTGACATGCGCCTCGCCTTCATGGGCACGCCGCCTTTCGCGGCGAAGGCGCTGGAGGCGCTGATCGCGGCAGGCCACGAGATCGCCGCCGTCTACAGCCAGCCGCCGCGTCCAGCTGGGCGCGGGCACAAGCTGGTTCCGTCCGCTGTGCATATGCTGGCTGACCAGCACGGCATTCCGGTCCGCACGCCGCCCAGGCTGCGCACGGTGGTGGAGGAACATGAGGCCTTCGCCGCGCTGAAACTGGACCTGGCAGTCGTCGCGGCCTATGGCCTGATCCTGCCGCAGCCGATCCTGGATGCGCCGCGACTGGGCTGCCTCAATATCCATGGCTCGCTGCTGCCGCGCTGGCGTGGGGCCGCGCCGGTGCAGCGCGCCATCCTGGCGGGCGACAAGGAGACCGGCATCACCATCATGCGGATGGATGCCGGGCTCGATACCGGCCCGATGCTGCTGAAAGGCTCCGTGCCCATTGGCCGCTGGACCACGGCGGTCGAGCTGTTCGACCAGCTGGCCGATCTCGGCGCTGAGCTGATCGTCGAGGCCGTCGCCCGGTTGGAAAAAGCCAATCTGCCCGACATGCCCCAGCCCGAGGCGGGCGTGACCTACGCCGCCAAGCTGGACCGGGCCGACGGCGTCATCGACTGGAGCCTGCCGGCCATCGATCTCGACCGCCGGATCCGCGCCCTGAATCCCTGGCCAGGCACCGGCTTCGAATTCCGCGGCGAGCGGGTGAAGCTGCTGGAAGCGAGCATCGCCGTGGGCGAAGGCCAGCCCGGCACGATCCTGTGGCTCTCCGAGGATGGCAGCCCTGTCGTCGCCTGCAACCCCGGCGCGCTGAAGCTCGCCACCGTGCAGCGGCCCAATCGCAGCCCGCAGGACGCCGCCTCGTTCGTGCGCGCGCTCGAGCTCGGGCTAGGCGCAACCCTGACGCCGTGACCCGCCGCCAATGACTCGTTGGAAGCTGACCATCGAGCATGACGGCCGGCCCTATGTCGGCTGGCAGCGCCAGGCCCACGGCGCCTCGGTGCAGCAGGAGATCGAGGAGGCGATCACCAAGTTCTCCGGCGAGACCGTCCGCCTCCATGCCGCCGGCCGTACCGATGCCGGGGTCCATGCGCTGGGCCAGGTTGCACATTTCGACCTCGAACGCCCGTCCGACGGCCATACCGTGCGCGAGGCGCTCAACGCCCATCTGCGCCCCCAGCCCATCGCCATCGTCTCGGCCGAACCGGTCGACGACCATTTCCACGCCCGTATGTCGGCTCGCCGCCGCCGCTACCGCTACATCATCCTGAACCGCCCGGCCCGGCCGGCGCTGGACATCGGCCGCGCCTGGCATCTTGCCTACAAGCTCGACATCGCGGCGATGCGCGAAGCCGCCGCCCACCTGATCGGCCAGCACGATTTCTCGACCTTCCGCGCCAGCGAGTGCCAGGCCAAGTCCCCGATCAAGACACTGGACCAGCTCGATATCGTCGAGGATGGCGCCTACCTGAAATTTGAGGTCTCCGCCCGCTCGTTCCTGCACCACCAGGTCCGCAACATGGTCGGCACCCTGGCCCTGGTCGGTCGCGGCAAGTGGTCCCCCGCACAAGTCGCCCAGGCGCTCGCCGCCCGCGACCGCACCGCCGGCGGGCCCACTGCCCCGCCCGACGGGCTCTATCTGGTGGGCGTTGACTATGGGTGAACGGCCCGTGATGTTCTGGGCAATCGTTAGCAACCGTCAAGAAGGCCTCAAGCCATGCCCCCCAAGCGCAACCCGCTGAACCTGAACCCGCTCCAACTCAAGACGCTGACCCTGCTGCAGGCGCTGGCCGGCATCGAAGGGCATGTGATCCGCAAGGAAGAGGACGGGTCGGTGCTGGTCGCCGGGATTCCGGCGCCGCATGGCGACCATTTCCATCTGGGCGACGCGGTGGTGTCGAGCCGGGACGCGACCGGCCTCGGCAACCAAGCCGCCTGGGTGGCGCTGGAGCGCAAGGGGCTGATCGTCTCCCACTTCCCACAAGGCGCGACGCTGACCGCAGCGGGACTGGCCTATGACACCGGGCTGGCCGATGCGATCCTGCATCGGCACGCCGGGCACTAAAGGAAACTGCGATCGGCCGGAACTTGCCCTCTTAAGCGGGGTTGTTGTTGCGTTCTAAAAGTGGAGTGCAAAATGAGCCGCTTACTGAAGACAGGTGTGGTTGGTGCGCTGATGCTTGGCGCCCTCACCGGCTGCGCCGACACTTATGACCCCGGCCAGCGTGCCGCCGGTGGCGCTTTGATAGGCGCCGGTTCAGGCGCGGCGATAGGCGCCATCGCAGGCGGGCCGGCTGGCGCAGCGATAGGCGCGGGAGTCGGTGCCGTGGCCGGTGCGGCTACTGGCTATGCCACCACGCCGCCGCCCCCGCCGCCCCGGCAGCAGCCTTATTATCCGCCGCCGCCTCAATATTGATCTGAACGGAAAGGCCGTGAACTCGGCCGGGTCGGCATCTTCACCGTCCACGACGGGAAGATGCCGACCTGGAGCGATCTAAGGTACCGCTACGGCGTAATTATCTTGCGATGAACGAACGGGCGCGGGCGTGGTGGCAACGGCACGCCACGTTGGCGGCGGCGGTCCTGCTTCATATAGGACTGCTGTGGCTGATCCTGCCGTATATGGTCAACCGGTCGGAGCCGCCCCCAAGCGATCCGGTGGACGTCTTGATCGCGCCCCCCGTGCCTGCGCCAAAGCCCAAACCCATTCGCACCCCGCCGGCAGAACGTCCGGCCGAAACGAATTCGTCCGCGGCGCAGTCTCATCTTCTGCCAGTGCCGCGCTTGGCCCGCGTGCCCAAGCCACCGCGACTTGCGCTGCCGCCCCCGCTGCCGACGAAACCGCCGATGTCGTTGCCTGTAGCGGCCGGACCGCCCGCCGCCGGCGCACCGGGCAACGGTTCGGGCAGCAACGGCACGGGCACTGGGAATGGAAGCCAGGAAGGCAACGATTATCTCATCCGCCTGAAGAACTATATCGACGCGCACAAGAGCGGGGCGAGGCACCGGACACCCAACGACGCCCACGTGGTGCTTGTGCTGGACAAGGATGGCATATTGACCGACATCCGCGTGGTTTCGAGTTCAGGCGATCCCTTGGTAGACGACGATGTCGTGATCCAGCTCAGACGGATGAGCCCGTTCCCGAAGCCGCCGGCGGTCTTGTTCAGCCCGTCGAAGCCGCTCCTGCCGGTCGCAGACAAATGGATTTTCCCCCGATGATAGCTACGGAAGTAGCCGTTTACTCTTATGAGCTCGCGATCGGGTCCTCGGCAAAATTCTTTGCCCAGGCCTCCATCAGCTTCGGCTGGCCCTCCGCAGCCAGCGCAATCGCCGAGAGACGCGGCGCATTCTCCGCAAACCAGGGGCGGCGCGGGCGCCAGCGGGTCATGACGGCGATATAGATGTCCAGCGCCGAGAACGGCTCGCCCAGGAACCACGGCCCCGCCGCCGCATCCTCCATTATCCGCCACAGCCGTGTCGCATAGGCGTCGACGCTGTCGCGAAACGCCTTCTGCGCCGCCTCGCCGGTGACGAAGCGTGCCGGATCGTCGGCATAGGTGAAGGTCGGATAGATGTTGGCGACGGCGAAGATCAGCCAGCGCAGGAAAGGCGGCCGCGCCGGGTCACCGGCCGGCGGGACCAGCTCGGTGCCGCCGGTGACATCGGCCAAATGCAGCGTGATCGCCGCGCTTTCCGTCATCACCATACCATCGGGCAGGACCAGGGTCGGAAGCTGGGCCACCGGATTGATCTTGGCCAGTTCCTGCCGTGCCTCCTCGGAGGCGAACAGGTCGCCGACCTCCTCGAACCGATACGGAAGCCCGTACCAGGCGAGCTGCAGCTCCGTCAGCGCCGATCCCCAGCCCTTGCGGCCGAACAATTGGTACATGGTTTCCTCCGATAAGCGCCGCCTACGATAACACCGCGATTGAGCGGGCTCACAGCCCGGCGTAGAACGGGGCGGCGCCACGAGAGCGCAGCCGAACAACGGACGGGAGGAACAGATGGCCGAGAAGATCGTCCGCATCGGCGGGGCCTGCGCCGGCTGGGGTGACGGGATGCTGGCGGTGCCGCAGCTCGTCCAAGGCGGCAATCTCGACTACATGATCTTCGACTTCCTGGCCGAATTTTTCATGCCGGTGCTGGGGCGGATGCGGGCGCAGAATCCGGCGCTGGGCTATGGCATCGATTTTGCCGGCGGGCTGATCGCGCCCTCGATCGCCGAGATCGCGCGGCAGGGGATCAAGCTGGTGACCAATGCCGGCGGGGTGAACCCCTTTGCCTGCGCCGCCGCGTTCGAGCGGATGGCGGCCGAGGCCGGAGTGAAGCTCAAGGTTGCGGTGGTCTCCGGCGATGATCTGCTGGACCGGCAGGGTGAATTCGGCGAGGTCCACGAGATGTATAGCGGCGAGCGCTGGCCGGACGCCAAGCTGACCGCGGTCAACGCCTATCTGGGCGCGGTGCCGATCGCCGCAGCGCTGGCCAAGGGCGCCGATGTCGTCATCACCGGGCGCGTGGTCGACAGCGCGCTGGTGCTGGGGCCGCTGATGCACGAGTTCGACTGGAGGCAGGACGATTACGACCGGCTGGCGGCGGGCAGCATATTGGGCCACCTGCTGGAATGCGGCGCGCAGGCGACCGGCGGCCTGTTCACCGATTGGCGCGACGTGCCGGACTGGGCGAATATCGGCTATCCCATTGCCGAATGTCGCGCCGACGGCAGCGCGGTGATCACCAAGGCGCCGGACACGGGCGGGCTGGTCTCGGTCGGCTCGGTCGCAGAGCAGCTGCTCTATGAGGTCGGCGACCCGCAGCGCTATCTGCTGCCCGACGTTGTCGCCGATATGAGCCGGATCGAGCTGGAGCAGGTGGGGCCGGACCGGGTCGAGGTGCGCGGGGCGATCGGCCACAAGCCCACCGACAAATATAAGGTCTGCGTCACCTATGATGACGGCTGGCGCGGCGTCATCGCCTTCCCGATTCGCGGCCCGGACGCCAAGGCGAAATGCGAGCGCGTCGCTGAGGAGGTGCTGAAGCGGGTCGGCACCATGCTGCGCGGCCGCAACATCGCCAATTTCAGCCGCACCAATGTCGAGATCATGGGCGCCGAGGCCTCCTATGGCGCCCGCGCCCGCCACCACGATTCGCGCGAGGCGATCTGCCGGATCGCGGTCGAGCATCCCGACAAGAGCGCGATCGAGATGCTGGTGCGCGAGCAGGGCACCGGATCGATCTCGATGGCGCCGGGCCATGTCGGCATGACGCTGGGCGTGACCTTGACCGAGGTGGCGCGTGTCTTCTCCTTCCTGATCCCCAAGGACACGGTGGGCGCGACGCTGACTGTCGACGGGGTTACCGAGACGATCCCGGTGCCGACCGGGGGCGGCTTCGCGAACGACCTCGTCCCGGCTGTGCCCCCGATCCCGGAGGCGCATGACATCGCGCCCGGCGGCACCCTGCCGCTGCTGTCGCTGGCCTGGGTACGCAACGGCGACAAGGGCGATATCTCCAATGTCGCGGTGATCGCGCGGCGGCCCGAATATCTGCCCTATATCGCCGCCGCGCTGACGCCAGAGGCGATGCGCGACTGGTATATCCACCATCTGAGCGATGGACAGAACGCCAAGGTCGAGCGCTTCTATCTGCCGGGGATATCGGCGCTGAATTTCCTGCTGCACGGCGCGCTGGACGGCGGCTGCACCTCGAGCCTGCGGTTCGACCCGCTGGGCAAGAGCGTGGCGCAGGAGGTGCTGGATTTCCCGGTCCCGGTCAGCGCCACGTTGGCGCGCCGGCTGGAAGCGGCGGAATAATGCGACGCAAAAGGCGTCCGCACACGGTCAACCACAGAGAGAAAGCCAGTAGCCATGATCGAGCTCAGCCAGAACATGCCGAAGACCGCCGCCGAGGCCGGCGCCTATATCTTCACCGTCACCAAGCCGACGCTGGACGACCTCAAGGTCATGGTGCTGCTGGAGGCGTCGGGCCAAGGCTTCTACGCCGCTCTGGCAGAGGTCGCGCCGAACGAGGAGGTCCGCGCCCTGCTGGCTAAGAACGGGCAGGAGGAGATGGGCCATGCCCACCGGGTCGCGCGCGTCATCAAGCAGATCTTCGGCGAGGACTTTCCCGTCCCCGGCCCGGAGGAGAATCCCTATTACATGAAGCCGGCGGGCTTGGCCGTGACCGGGGAAATGCTGGACGGCATCACCCAGGGCGAGACCGCCGGCGAAGCGCTCTATGACGGCTGGGCCACTTATCTGGGCGACGCGGAAGCGGCCCGCCAGCTGCGCCAGAACGGCAAGGAAGAACGCGGCCACGGCGAGCGGGCGCAGCAGGCGAAGGCCCTGCTGCCCGCGTAGCCGCGGGTACGCCCGGCTTCCTTGCGTTAGCTGGGCATCAGTTGGCCATCGCGTTGCCGACGACAATGTTGGCGCCGATCGAAAGCTGATTGATGCCCTTGTCGAACTCGACCGAGATCGCGTGCACCGTGATGCTGGTCGGCTTGCCGGCGGCCATCGTCTGGACCTGCCGGTTCAGATAAACGGTCACCGACTTGTCCGGGCTCTGATACAGAACCTGGTTGACCTTGGGCGAGCCGGAGAAGCTCTTGTTGTTGATGCCGAGCAAGGGGGCGTTGATCGTCACCTTGCCGATATCGGCATAGCCGACTGCCTTGCGCGCGTTGTTTCGGGACAGGGTGTAAGCGGCGCGGGAAATGACATTCCCGGCGGTGATCGAGATCAAAGTGCCGAGCGGCGTGTTGACCGTCGCGTTGAAGCTGCCGATCGACGACTGGCCAACCGACGTGATCTGGCCCGAGACGGGCCCCGCCGAACGGGCGAAGCTGGTGATCGAGCCGCCACTGAGCGACGCCGACACGCCGCTCGGCGAGCTGTAGCCGCGCGAAAAGCTCGGCATCGCGTTTTGGCTGTTATAGTTCGGCGGAGCATGGCCGGACGCGGCGACCTGGTTGCCCAGCGCCGTCTTCTCGCCGTCGAGATTGACATCCATGTTGAAGGCGGATGCGCTGCTGGCCGCGGTCAAGGGAACGGTCACCGCCCCGGCGGTGCCGGCAACAACCGAGAAAGCTATTGCTGCGCAAGGGATTAGCGATGAAAAGCGTGTCATCCTCGGACTCCTGTCAAGTAGTTTGAAAAGACACTGAAGAGTCTCGAGGCGCATGCCTTCATCCAGCGACGCGCAACGTCATGAATACACTCATGCATCGCGCGGCTGAGCCAACCTCCCCTAGACTTTCCCGCGCTCAACATTTGAGCAGGGTGAGAAGTTCCGTACTTATGATATGGATTGGATCAATCTTAAAACGTCACGGTTGCGTTTCGCCACGCAGGTCATTTCTTAGGCGGGGTAGCACGCACGAAAGCCAGCGCTTCGCGCGCGAGCTCGAGCCAGTCGACCGCCGAGTCGGCATGCACGATGACCCACTCTTTCATCGCCCGGCCATGGCCCATATCGAGCCGCTCGCCGTCCCCCGACTCGGCCAGCCAGTCGACCCGCACCCTGGGCATCTTCAGAATCATGGCGTTGCCACGCCGCATCAGGCTGGCGAATAGCTTGTCGTCGACCTTGAGCCCATATTGGGCGAAGCCTTTTTTCAGCGACTGGGTGACGCCGGGTTCGTTGATCAACGCCGCGACAATGGCGGCATAGCGCTGTTCCTGGCTGCTCATCCCTTCACCTCTGATAGTCCCATTTTCCCGTCCGCCCCTTGCCGCGGCGGCCCGGCGACCTCTATAAGACTCCTTTAGCCATCGCGGATAAAGCGGGGCCGGTCGTTCCTCTTGCGGGGCCGGTCGATTTTTCATGCCTGCACGGAACCCGTCCCAAGCACCGAATGCCTAAACGCACAGACATCAAGACAATCGCGATCATCGGCGCCGGCCCCATCGTGATCGGCCAGGCCTGCGAGTTCGATTATTCGGGCGCCCAGGCCTGCAAGGCCTTGAAGGCCGAGGGATACCGCATCGTTCTGGTCAATTCGAATCCGGCCACGATCATGACCGATCCGGGTCTGGCCGACGCGACCTATATCGAGCCGATCACCCCCGCCACCGTCGCCCGCATCCTGGAGAAGGAGCGGCCGGAGGCGCTGCTGCCGACCATGGGCGGGCAGACCGCGCTCAATACCGCCATGGCGCTGGCCAAGGACGGCACGCTGGAGCGGCTGGGCATCGAGCTGATCGGCGCCAACCGCGCCGCGATCGAGAAGGCCGAGGACCGGCTGCTGTTCCGCGACGCCATGCTGAAGATCGGCATGAACTGCCCCAAGAGCCAGGTCGTCCACACCTTCGACGAGGCGCGCAAGGCGCTGGCCGAGGTCGGGCTGCCGGCGATCATCCGCCCATCCTTCACCCTGGGCGGCACCGGCGGCGGCATTGCCTACAATAAAACCGAGTTCGACGACATCGTCCGCTCCGGCCTTTATGCCTCCCCGGTCAGCGAGGTGTTGATCGAAGAATCGGTGCTGGGCTGGAAAGAATATGAGATGGAGGTCGTGCGCGACCGCGCCGACAACTGCATCATCATCTGCTCGATCGAGAATATCGATCCGATGGGCGTGCATACCGGCGATTCGATCACCGTCGCCCCGGCGCTGACCCTGACCGACAAGGAATATCAGCGGATGCGCGACTGGTCGATCGCGTGCCTGCGCGAGATCGGCGTGGATACCGGCGGGTCGAACGTGCAGTTCGCGATCAACCCGGCCAACGGCCATATGGTCGTGATCGAGATGAACCCGCGTGTCAGCCGCTCCTCCGCGCTGGCGTCGAAGGCGACCGGCTTCCCGATCGCCAAGGTCGCGGCCAAGCTGGCGGTCGGCTATACGCTGGACGAGCTGACCAACGACATCACCGGCAACACGCCGGCGGCGTTCGAGCCGACGATCGATTATGTCGTCACCAAGATCCCGCGCTTCGCTTTCGAGAAGTTCGCAGGCGCCGATCCGACCTTGACCACCGCGATGAAATCGGTCGGCGAGGCGATGGCGATCGGCCGGACCTTCGCCGAATCGATGCAGAAGGCGTTGCGCTCGCTGGAGACCGGCCTGACCGGCTTTGACGAGGTGCTGGTGCCGGCCGAGGGCGAGACATTCGCCCATGACGCGCTGCGCCCACTGCTCGCCAAGCCGACGCCGGAACGCATCCTCTATGTCGCAGACGCGCTGCGCGCCGGCATGACGACGGCGGAGGTCCACGCCGCCTGCAAGATCGACCCGTGGTTCCTGGAGCGCATCCGCGAGATCGTCGTCGCCGAGGACACGGTCAAGGAACATGGGCTGCCCGCCGACACCGCCGAATTCTGGCGCCTGAAGCGGATGGGCTTCTCCGACGCACGGCTGGCGAAGCTGAGCAAGCTCGGCGAAAACGAGGTCGCCGCCCGGCGTCACGCGGCCGGCATCGCGCCGGTGTTCAAGCGGATCGACACGGTCGCCGCCGAGTTCCCGTCGCAGACGCCGTACATGTACAGCACCTATGTCGGCGATGTCGGCCAGCCCGGCGAGTGCGAGGCGGAGCCCTCGGCGCGCAGGAAGGCGATGATCCTGGGCGGCGGCCCCAACCGCATCGGCCAGGGCATCGAGTTCGACTATTGCTGCGTCCATGCCTGCTACGCGCTGGACGAGATCGGCGTCGAGACGATCATGGTCAATTGCAACCCGGAAACGGTGTCGACCGACTATGACACGTCGGACCGGCTCTATTTCGAGCCGCTGACCGGCGAAGACGTGATCGAGATCGCCCGGGTGGAGCAGAGGAAGGGCACGCTGCTGGGCGCCATCGTGCAGCTGGGCGGGCAGACCCCGCTCAAGCTGGCGCAGCGGCTGCTCGACGCCGGCATCCCGATCCTGGGCACCCCGCCCGACGCCATCGACCTGGCAGAGGACCGCGAACGCTTCCAGCAGCTGCTGATCGAACTGGACCTCAGGCAGCCGCCCAACGGGCTGGCGCGGTCGCGCGAGGAGGCCGCGGCCGTGGCGACACGGATCGGCTTCCCTGTCGTCATCCGCCCGTCCTATGTGCTGGGCGGCCGGGCGATGGAAATCGTCCACGACCAAGCCGGGCTCGCCCGCTATATCGAGCAGGCGGTCAAGGTCTCGGGCTCCAACCCGGTGCTGATCGACCGCTATCTGCAGGATGCGATTGAGGTCGATGTCGACGTGCTGGCCGACGGCGAAACCGTCTATGTCGCCGGCATCATGGAGCATATCGAGGAAGCGGGTATCCATTCGGGCGACAGCGCCTGTGCCCTGCCGCCTTACTCGCTCGCCCCCGATGTGATCGCCGAGCTTCGCCGCCAGTCCGAGGCGCTGGCCAAGGCGCTGGGGGTCATCGGGCTGATGAATGTCCAGTTCGCGGTCAAAGCCGAGGGCGAGCGCCATGATATCTATATCCTCGAGGTCAACCCCCGCGCCTCGCGCACCGTGCCGTTCGTCGCCAAGGCGACCGGCGTGGCGATCGCCAAGATCGCCGCGCGGCTGATGGCGGGCGAGAAGCTCGTAACCTTCGGCCTGACCGGGCGGCAGATGACCCACACCGCGGTCAAGGAGGCTGTGTTCCCCTTCAACCGCTTCCCCGGCGTCGACGTCATCCTGGGGCCGGAGATGCGTTCGACCGGCGAGGTGATGGGGCTGGACGCCGATTTCGCCCTCGCCTTCGCCAAGGCCCAGTCGGGCGCCGGGGTCGAGCTGCCCAATGCCGGCCGCGTCTTCATCTCGGTCAAGGACAGCGACAAGCCGCTGCTGGTGCCGATCGCCAGGAAGCTGATCGGGCTGGGTTTCCGCGTGGTTGCGACGGAAAGTACCCAGAAGCACTTCCAGGCGCAGGGAATTGCCGCCGAGCGCATTAACAAGGTGCTGGAGGGGCAACCGCACATTGTGGACGCGATGATCGACGGCGAAATACAACTGGTGATCAACACCACCGAGGGCGCGCAGGCGATCGCCGACAGCTTCAGCTTGCGTCGCACCGCGCTGACCAATAGCATCCCCTATTACACGACTGTTGCTGGGGCGCGGGCGGCTGTTGCGGCGATCGAAGCGCTGCGGCGCGGTCCACTTGAAGTGGCTCCGCTGCAATCCTATCTCAGCGGGTCGTATTAAAAAGCCGGTTTACCGGCACCATTTGCGCCCCTCTTCTCTTTAGAAGATGGACATAACTTGGACGGTTTTTGACGATGGATAAGGTTCCGATGACCTCCGCTGGTTTTCAGCGCCTCCAGGACGACCTGAAGCACCTGAAGGGCTTCGAACGGCCAGCGATCATCCGTGCCATAGCCGAGGCCCGCGAACATGGCGACCTGTCGGAGAACGCCGAATATCACGCGGCGCGCGAGCGGCAGAGCTTCATCGAGGGCCAGATCGGCGAGATCGAGGACAAGATCAGCCGCGCCGAGGTGATCGACGCCTCCAAGCTGTCGGGCAGCACCGTGAAGTTCGGCGCCACCGTCACGCTGGTCGACGAGGATACGGACGACGAAGTCACCTACCAGCTGGTGGGCGAGTTCGAGGCCGACATCAATGCCGGCCGCCTGTCGATCACCTCACCGCTCGCCCGCGCGCTGATCGCCAAGAGCGTCGGCGACAATATCGAAGTCACCACGCCGGGCGGATCGAAGGCTTACGAGATCCTGAAGATCGAGTTCCGGTAACAAAAAGAGGGCAAATGCCCCACGACCTTCCCTTTGCCGACTACCAGCATCCAGTAGACGGGAAGCGGCCCCTGCTCGCCTTGATCGGCGAGGCACCGGGGGCCGATGAAATCCGGTTGGGCCGGCCGTTCGTCGGCAAGGCCGGGCAATTGCTCGACCGGGCGCTGGCGGCCACCGGCATCGAGCGCGACCGGTGTCTGATCGCCAATGTCTTCCGCTATCGCCCGCCTGAGAACAAGGTCGGGCATTTCTTCGCCTCGCGCCGGCGGGCGCTGGCCGAGAACGATCCGGTCGAGGAATCCTGGGGCAAGATGGGGGCGGAATTCTGCCGGGGCCGCTTCGCACCTGAGATCGCGGCCTTGGGCGAGGCGCTGAATGCGTCGGCGCCGCCGGTGATCGTGGCGCTGGGGCGCACGCCGCTGTGGGCGCTGACCGGCATGAACGGGATCACCGCCGTGCGCGGGCAGGTGCTGGCCAACCGGCTGGGCGCCGCGCCGGTGATCGCGACCTTTCATCCGAGCTTCGTCGCGCGGCAGAATTCGATCGGGCCGGAGACCGAGGCCACTTTCCGCGCCGACCTGAAGCTGGCGTTCGAAATGGCGAACACCCAGCCCTCGGGCGCTTAATCCTCGGGGATCGGCGCGCCGGGCTGATATTTGGAGCGGCGGATGACGTCGGAGGATTTGACCCGCGCCACGTTGGGCGCCCGCGTCAGATGGCTGGTCAGAAAGCGGTTATAGGCCTCGCCGTCCTCGGCGACGATCTTGAGCAGGAAGTCGGTCTCGCCGCGCAGCATGTAGCATTCGCGTACTTCCGGCCAGGTCGCGACCAGCTCCTCGAAGGCTTCGAGATCGTGCTCGGCCTGGCTGGAGAGGCCGACCTGGGCGAAGACCATGACGCCGAAGCCGAGCGACACGGGGTCGATATCGGCATGATAGCCGGCGATGACCCCGGTTTCCTCGAGCGTGCGGACCCGGCGCAGGCAGGGGGGCGCCGAGATCGACGCCCGGCGTGCAAGTTCGACATTGGTCATCCGCCCGTCTTCCTGCAAGTTTCGCAGAATCAGACGGTCGATTCGGTCCAGTTTCGCGCGTTCCATGGGGTCCAAATGGTAATTTTATTACCTGAACATAGCGGCGCGCGCGGCGGGAGCCAAGCTTTTGGTTGAACGTGTTTCACTGGTCACAGATGAAATCTGGGTGCTGACCGACGGGCGTCCCGGCCATATCAGCCAGACGCTGGGCCTGGCCGAAGCGCTGGCCCCGAACCCCATCGTCAAGGTCATCGGGCTGAAGCCGCCCTACCGGCAGCTGAGCCCGTTCCTGGGTTGGGCCGGCGGGCGGGCGCTGACGGACGAATCGGCCCGGATCGAACCGCCTTGGCCCAAGCTGGTGATCACATCGGGCCGCTCCGCGATCCCGATCGCGCTCGCCATCCGCCGCCTGAGCGGCAAGGCGACGCGGCTGGTGAATGTCCAGGATCCGGGCTTCCGCCGCCGCTATTTCGACCTGATCGTGGTGCCCGAGCATGATGAGCTCACGGGCCGCAACATCATGTCGACGGCAGGGGCGCTGGGCCGGGTGACGCCCAAGCGGCTGGCCGACGCGGCGGCTGCCTTCGGACCCAGCCTCGCCCATCTGCCGTCACCGCGGGTGGCGGTGCTGATCGGCGGCGCCAATGCGGTGTTCCAGATGCCCGAAGCGGCCGTCCAGCGGATCGCGCAAGATCTGGCATCGGCGGCCGCGACCGGCGCCGGGCTGATGATCACCTTCTCCCGCCGCACCGGCCCGGAGGCGGAAAAGATCATCCGTGCGGCGCTGGCCGGGGCGAACGCGACGATCTGGGATGGGACCGGCGACAACCCCTATTTCGCCTATCTGGCACTGGCCGATCACATCGTCGTGACCGAGGATTCCGCCTCGATGGTGTCGGAGGCGGCGACCACCGGCAAGCCGATCTCGATCCTGCGGCTGGCCGGAGGATCGCCCAAGTTCAGCCGCTTCCATGCGGCGATGGCGGCGCGCGGAGTCACTCGCGATTTCGCGGGGCGACTCAACCATTGGAGCTATGCGCCGATCGACGAAACCGAACGCGCCGCGGAGGCTGTGCGGAGGATCATGCGGTCCGATCGCCGTTATTAACAGGCCAATATCCTGCTTGCGCGCTGGAATTAGGCGCGAGGCGTTGTAATTAGACCGAAAAAGGGGCATTTCTTAGGGCCATACGAAAGCGTTACACCATGTCAGAGTCTCTGCACTCCAAGGTCTTGATCATCGGTGCCGGCCCGGCCGGCTATACCGCAGCCATCTACGCCGCCCGCGCCAACCTGGCGCCGATCCAGGTCATGGGCCTGCAGCCCGGCGGGCAGCTGATGATCACCACCGACGTCGAGAACTATCCCGGCTTTGCCGATCCGATCCAAGGCCCCTGGCTGATGGAGCAGATGGAAGGCCAGGCCAAGCATGTCGGCGTCGACCTGAGGCACGACATCATCGTCAGCGTCGACCTGGACGTCCGCCCGTTCCGTGCGGTCGGCGATTCGGGCACCGTCTATACCGGCGACACGCTGATCATCGCCACAGGCGCCCAGGCGCGCTGGCTGGGCCTGCCCAGCGAGATGCACTTCCAGGGCTATGGCGTGTCGGCCTGCGCCACCTGCGACGGCTTCTTCTATCGCGGCAAGGAAGTCGCCATCGTCGGCGGCGGCAACACCGCGGTCGAGGAGGCGCTGTTCCTGACCAATTTCGCCAGCAAGGTGACGCTGATCCATCGCCGCGATTCGCTGCGGGCCGAGCGGATCATGCAGGATCGACTGTTCCGCAACCCGAAGATCGAAGTGATCTGGAACCACGAGATCGCCGAAGTGCTGGGCACGTCCGAAGAGGGCGGCCACAAGTCGGTAACGGGTATCAAGATTCGAGACGTCAACAGCGGCGCCGAGCGGACCCTTGACGTACACGGCTTCTTCGTCGCCATCGGCCACGATCCGGCGACCAGCCTGTTCAAGGGCCAGATCGACATCGACGCGGAGGGCTATATCCTGACCGCACCAGATTCGACCGAGACGAGCCGCCCCGGCGTATTCGCGGCGGGCGACGTGAAGGACAAGACATTCCGCCAGGCGGTCACCGCGGCGGGCATGGGGTGCATGGCGGCGCTGGAGGCCGATCGCTTCCTGGCGCAGCAAGAGGCGAGCGGAGCGGCGACATCGTTTGAGAAAACGGCTGAAGCCGCCGAGTAGAGCACATGCGTCGGGCGCGATGCATCACTACCGCAGCCCTGGGCCGCGGCCGGACAGGATATAGGGATGGATTGGGACAAGCTCAGAATCTTCTACGCGGTGGCGGAGGCAGGTAGTTTCACCCACGCCGGTGACGCGCTCAATCTCAGCCAGTCGGCGATCAGCCGCCAGATCAGTGCGCTTGAGGACAGCCTCAAGGTCACGCTGTTTCACCGCCATGCGCGCGGCCTCATCCTGACCGAACAGGGCGAAGTGCTGCATTCCACGGCCCGCGATGTCTTCGCCAAGCTGGCGATGACCGAGGCGATGCTGACCGAAAGCAAATTGCGCCCGCGCGGGCCGCTGAAGGTCACCACCACCTTTGCCTTCGGCGTCAAATGGCTGACACCCAGGATGGGTGAGTTCCTGGAGCTGTATCCCGACATCCAGCTGACCCTGCTGATCGACGACCGCGAGCTCGACCTCGCCATGCGTGAGGCCGATGTCGCCATCCGCATGATGCCGCCGCGCCAGCCGGACCTGATCCAGCGCCATCTGGCGACGATCCGGGTCAAGATCTACGCGTCGAAGGAATATCTCGACCGGCACGGCCGGCCGGACACGATGGCGTCGCTGCACAACCACGCGATCATCGGCTTCCCGCCCAATATGGGCCTGCCCTTCTCGACCGCGAACTGGCTGCTGGAGGTTGCCGGTATCGGCTTCGAATCGCCCAAGGTGTTGCTGATCAACAACATGTTCGGCATTTTCCAGGCGGTGCAGAGCGGGCTCGGCATCGCCGCCCTGCCTGATTTCGTGGTTCAGGACGATCCCAACATCGAGCGCGTCCTGCCCGAACTGGAGGGGCCCGAGGTCGAATCCTTCTTCGTTTATGCCGAAGAACTGCGCCATTCCAAGCGCATCGCGGTGCTGCGCGACTATCTGATCAAAAAGGTCGGCCAGTCGCAGTTCTAAGGATTCGTGCACTGCCGCCCGGATCGGCGCCCCAGGTCGGGGCGTAGCGTCGAACCGTAGTTTTAGCCATTCCATTTTTGCAACGCAGCATTAAGCCGCGTGCCGTGGAATTGCTGAGCGAAAACAACCACATTCATTCTCGATGTTGCGCTGCAATATCACTTCTTCCGAACCCTTCCCCGGTCCGGAATGGGTCCTTTGACCCGACGTCCCTCAGACGTGAAGCCTCCCTGTTCAACTTGGCCGGAGCCTTGGCTCCGGCCAATTTTTTTGTTCGGACCCAAAGCGCATGAATAGCGCCGGAGCGAGCGTAAGGCTGATGGCGCAGGCACACCAATAAAAGCTGCGCCTGGACCTGGGAACGATGAGGGGCATGTGAGCGGCGCGGCATTCCAGACTGTCGTCAGGCTGATCGTCCTTGGAGCATTGGCTGTATTGGCAGCGGTACCGGTCCGGGCGGCGTCCGAAGTCGACGACGCCCAGAAGATGCCGACCGCGCCGATGCGCGAGCAGGTGCTGCGATTAGCCGGCGATTCCACGCGCCCGGTAACGCTGGAGGCGACCTTGTTCGAGCCTCCCGGCGCGGGACCTTTTCCGCTCATGGTCATGAACCATGGCGCCAAGGGTGACCCGAGAACCGTGCCGCGCTATCGCATTTCGTTTTCGATCGATTACGCCCTGTCGCGCGGATATGCGGTTATCATCCCCATGATGCGCGGCTTCGCCGGCTCGGGCGGACAGGCCGTCATCGAGGGCTGCGACGACGCCGGCATGGGCAAACTCAATGCCAAGGACATCCTGGCGGTGATCGCCGCCATGAAGCCGCGGCGCGAAATCGACGCGAGCCGCATCCTGGTCATGGGGCAAAGCTTCGGCGGCTGGAACAGCCTTGCCCTGGCCACCATAGCGCCGCCCGAGATCAAGGGGATCATCAATTTCGTCGGCGGAATCCGCTCCAGTCAATGCCACGCGCAGGACGCGGCGATGTGGGACGCGATGGCCGAGTTCGGCCGCGGGGCCCGCCTGCCGTCGCTATGGTTCTACGGCGAGCGCGACGAGCTGTTCCCTGAAAAGGTCTGGCGCACCGATTACGAGCGCTTCACCCAGGCCGGCGGCCATGCACAGCTCGTCGATTTCGGCACCATCGACGATGCCCATAATTTCCTCGGCCACGGCGAGAATATCGGCCTGTGGGTGCCGACGGTCGATGCCTATCTGGCGCAACGCGGCTTGCCGAACCGGGTGATCTATCCCGAATACATGCCGGCCCCGCAGCCGGGCAAAACGAACTATGCGGCCATCGACGACACCGCATCGGTGCCTTTCATCGGCCGGTCGCACCCTGAGTTTTATGAGAAGTTCCTGAGGGAGACGGACCTGCCCCGAGCGCTCGTCGTCGGTCCGCAGACGGCATCGCTGCAAAGCGGCGGCTTTGATCCGGTCGCGCGGGCGATGGATGATTGCCACAAACGGTCGACCGTCTGCATGCTTTACGCCTACGACAGCGACGTGGTCTGGACGGGTCCTGACCCCGGCCAGACGGCGCGCATCGACGGCGTGCCGATCTTCGGCAAGGCGGCGCAGTCCCGCACGCAAGGCGTGCTTCAGCAATTCACGTCGCTTTCACCGGATTGCACACCACGGGATCTGCCCACACTGAATCTGGTTCAGCAGCCGGCACATGGGAACACCGCAACCGACGTGGCGGACGAAGTTCCGAATTTCCCCTCTACAAATCCGCTCGCCGTATGCAATGGCCGAAAGACGCGGATGCTGCGCCTAAGCTACAAGCCGGCACCCGGTTTCAGCGGTGTCGACTTCCTGGCCGTGACCGTGGCCGAGCCAGGTAAGCCAGCGCAGACATTGAAATACGCTGTCCATGTGAACTGAACGGCGCAAAGTCACCCGGACAGGGCACGCCCCCTGTCCGGATCGACGGCCAGCATGCGGCGCACCATGCCGGCGAACATCAGGTCGGCGACGCCGGCGTCTTTCAGCAGATGGGCGGAATCGTCGGCGCAGCGCTGGCGGATGGTGTCGGGCAGCACAACGTCGCCGCCGGGGATCGTGCCGGCCTGGCACTGGATTTCGGCGGCGCGCTGAACCGTCCAGAGCAGCATGAAGGCGGTCGGCACGTCACGCTCGCACACCGCGACGCCGTGATTGCGGAGCACCAGCACATGCTTGTCGCCCAGGCTCTCCAGCATGCGCGCCCTCTCGTCACTGTAGAGGGTGATACCCTCGAAATCGTGATAGGCGACCCGACCGAACAGTTGCGCGCCATAGAAATTGTCGTGGCTGAAGCCATCCACCTTCATCGCCACGGCCGATACCGGATTGGTGTGGGTATGGGCGACGCAGGTCACATCCGGCCGGCCGGCGTGGATTGCGCCATGCAGGGCGAAGCCGGCCGGATTGGCCGGATAGTCCGACGGCTCGACCAACTTCCCGCCCGTATCGACCTTCAGCAGGTTGGCCGGCGTGACCTCGCTGTAGTGAAGCCCGAAAGGATTGACGAGATAATGATGCCCGGCCCCGGGCACGCGAACCGAGATATGGTTGAAGAGGAGTTCGGTCCAGCCGAAGAAATCAACAAGATGGTAGAAGGCGGCAAGCTGCCGCCGAAGCTCGGCTTCGTCAGGCCGCGTCCCGCCGCTGGCGCCGTCTGCAGACATTGCGATCGCTCCTCGTGACCATCATACAGCGCCGGTGTCAGGCAGGGTAGCGAATCGGGAAGGCGTCAGCCTGGATAGCAGCCAGGGAGCGGCTAATTTTTATTCTAATGCACTGTTCAGATACGGCTCGGGTGCGATTTTCTGCCCGGCGAGATCGGACGCCATGACGACGAGATCGCGCAATTTGGTGGCAAGATCCGTACTCACGATCTGCAGAAGTTTGGCGCGGAGTTCCGGTCTGCTCTCAGTGAACTCCCGCAAATGCTGCAGGTCCCAAACCGCGAGCGTTGCGTGGCCGCGGGCCACCACGTCCGCCGGGCTGGCAAGACCGCTATAGGCACTCACATCGCCAATAAGCTCTCCGGGACGCAACGCGATTCTGGTCTTGCCGTTGAAGACGGCCTCGATCTCGCCGGAAATCAGAACAATTGCAGCAGGTACCAGTTGGCCCCTTCTGACAATCACTTCTCCAGGCGCGCAGTCGGCCCATTGCACGAGCGCGGTGAGCTGCAGAAAGTCGCGCTTTTCGACTGTGCTGAACGCTAGGCAGTGAAGTTGTTCTTCCCGATCGCTGAGAATCACCGGGCGCCTCTCCATAGCCAAGGCTATGATGCGGACCGCGTTGACCGCCATGAAGGCAACGCCCCAAAAAATGGGCGGCCACAGCGTTTCCTTCTGGAAATAGTAATACGGCACGATGATGCCCTCGCCGACCAGCGACAAAATACGCAGCCTGAGGACATCTTTCGTCGAGAAGGCCACGAGAAACACGATGTTCGAGAGATTGATCAGACCGTCGAGCCCAAGAATCTGACTCGCCAAGAACTCTCCCATATACGCTCCATAATGCCGTCAAATGGCCGCCTGGGGCCGCCCGCTTCAAATAATTCAATGTGCGGCTGGAACGTATAGTGTAAAAATACCCTAGCAACAAATACCTGAATATACCTCGGACATTATGTAAAATGGAATATTATATGCAGTTTTTATAATAACGATGAAATTACGATATCAATTTTTTACGTGGAATTTGTTTGCACAAGTTCAATAGCCGGGCGGCGCCTGGAATCCGCCGAATTCCCGTTCGATCAGCGCCGCGAGGGTGAGCGGCGTGCGGTCCTCCAGCCAGGGGCCGATGATCTGCACCCCGATCGGCAACCCTTCCGGCGACAGGCCGACGGGGATCGCCGTCGCCGGCAGGCCGGGCGCCGTGGCGACTCCCGCCCAGATCAGCTGGTCGAGATAGGGAACCTCGAGCCCGTCGACATGGATGCGGCGATCATCCAGACGCTCGGATCGGTCGTGCGGGAAGGCCGGCGTCGGGGTGACCGGGCAGATCACCGCGTCGAACGTGCCGAACAGGGCGGCCCATTGCGCCTTGAGCCGGGCGCGCTTGGCATCGTCGATCAGCCAATCGCGATGGCTCACCGTCCAGCCGCGCAGGCTTTCGGCGGCGAGGCAGAGATCGCCGGGGTCCAGACGGGCGACCGCAAGGCGGATCTGCTCATAGACCTCCGGCGGGATGGTGAAGCCGAGAAAGGCGCGGAGCAGCCGCACATAGATCCGCGCGGCATCCAACAGATCGGGCAGCAGCTCGCTGTCCTGCGCCACGGTGGCCCCTGCATCGGCGAGGCCCCTGGCCAGCCCGGCGATGGCGGCGCGCACGCTTCCCGCAGTCGGCAGCAGCGGATGGCTGTCGAGCACCAGCACGCGAAAGTCCTTGAGCGCTTCGTGCCGCGGCAGCGGCAGTTCCAGCCTGTAGGCGATGCCCGCGTCCCGCGGGTCCGGCCCGGCGATGACATCCAGCAGCAGCGAGAGATCGGCCGCGCTGCGCGCCATCGGACCGATGACCGCCAGGTCCGACTCGCGCGGCAATGCCGGCGCGCCGGGCGGCGTGTGGCCGCGCCCCGGAGCTATGCCCAGGCTGGGCTTATGGGCATAGACGCCGCAAAAATGCGCCGGGGCCCTGAGCGAGCCGCCGATATCCGAGCCGAGCGAGAGCGGCCCATAGCCGGCCGCGAGCGCGGCGGACGATCCGCCCGAAGAGCCGCCGGGCGTGCGCCCCAGGTCCCACGGATTGGCGGTCGCGCCGTAGATGTCATTGTAGCTCTGGAGGTCGCGCAGCGCGAACGGCACGTTGGTCTTTCCCAGCACCACCGCACCCGCCGCCTTGACCCGTGCGACCGGCAGCGCGTCCTCCGCGGCCAAGAAATCCTTCGCCGCAGGAAAGCCCCAGGTCGTCGGCAGACAGGCGATATTGTAGGATTCCTTGACCGTTATCGGGATGCCGAGCAGAGGTCTGCGCTCGCCCGCCGCCAGAGCAGCGTCAGCGGCCCGCGCCGCCGCCAGCGCCCGGTCGAAATCGCGGACGCAGACGGCGTTGATCGCCCCGTCATACGCCTCGATCCGCGCAATCGCGTCCTCAGTCAGTTCGACGGCAGAAACCTGCCGGGCGGCCAGCGCCGCGCTCAGTTCGCCGGCGGTGCTATAACTCCAATCCGAACTGGGATGGGACATGGCTCTCCGATGATTTCCGTCTGAGTTTCGCGCTGAAACCTTACGGCGGGCAGCCCGACGAAAGCGGAACCGCGACGCGTTGCCTACGGGCAATCGTAAGAGACTGAATCGCGGCCAGCAGAGCCACACCAGCGGCGCCCGTCCGCGCGGCAATCACCTGCCCAAGGGCGGACCGGGCGATGCAGATGGTAAAGGCAGCGGCGGGAGCGAACCAGAATGCGAAAGCCATAGGCCGCAGGGTATCGGCAACTCGGTCAGCGGACAACCGAACTCTTCGCCGCCGACCGCCACTCCGCAACATCCCTGCAGCGGAGTGGCGCGAGGACAGTCTTTTAGTGGCCGAGGACCTGCGTCCTTTCCTTCTTGACCGCGTCGAGCTTGTTCGGGTTCAGGCCCAGCGCGTGCAGGATCGTCGGCGCAATCTGGGTCGTGTAGGTCAACGCCTCGACATATTCGGGCTTCAGCTGCGGCGCCGACAGCATCAGCGCCACGTTGCGGTCGTCATCGGAGAAGCCACCGTGCTCGGCCAGCTTGCTGCCGCCGGTGCAGATCACGCCATGGTTGGTGAGCGCGATGAAGTCCGGCACCCGGCTGTTCTTGAAAGGATCGCCATAGAGCGGGGTCAGCGAGGTGCGGTCGAGCAGCTGGGCTATATGCAGCTCCGACGCATGGGCCAGGATATAGGCTTCGGCTTCTGAGTAGTAGCTCTTGCCGGTCTTGCTGTCGGTCGCCTGCTGCAGTTCCGGCGACAGCCATACCAGCGCCTCGTCGTCGCAGATCTCGAAACCGTGCGTGCCGAAGCCCGGCGTGCTGCCGTAAGGCGAGTCGGAAATCGCCACGCGGTCGTTCTTGTCGATCGGCGACTGGCCGTGCTTGGCACTGACGATGATCAAGGTCGAGCCGTCGAGATGCCGCTTCACCAGCTCGTTCTCGAACTGGCCGAGCGCATTATCGACGAACCGAAGTTCTTGGGTCAGCGCATTGCCCGGCGTTGCGTTGCTGTCGAGATATCCGCCGACCAGGGTCTTGTCGCTGTCGGCGTCGCCGGCCTTGGCGAGCTTTTGGCCGACGCTGACGGCCTGGAAATTCATGCCGAAGATCGCCGGCACCGGCTCCTTGGTTTTGCCGGTACTGTCGAGGCCGTCGATCCAGTTCAGCACCGCCTTGACCTTCAGCGAATCATAGGTCCGCACACCGGTGTAGCTGGTGGTGTAATCGTCGCCGGTCTGAGCGCCGCTGTCCAACGTATCCTGGGAGTTGATCTCCGGCGCGAACAGCTCATCCAACCCCTTGCCCGACGGGCCCGCCAAGTCTTCGTACGCCGGATGCTTGTCGGACCACACCGTGCGCAGATGCGCCGCCTTGATCACCTCGAACACCGTGTTGGTGCGGACATATTCGTGCGGATAGACCGGCAGGCATTTGCCGCCGACGAGGCGGCGCTGCATGTGGTCGGGGTCGAGCTGGGTATAGACCTTGCCCAACGTACCGCCGCCGGTGTAGTCGGCGACCAGCGCGGTCGAATAGTCATAGCTCTTGTCCAGCGCCTCGAAATTGGTCAACTCGGTGCCGGGATTGCCGGTGCAGCCGGCATCGGGCTTGCCCTGGGAGGTATAGAAGGCCTTGGACGGATATTCCTTGCGGTCGTAGCTGTCGTCATAGAACAGCCCGCCGGTCAGCGGCGAGCCGCCGGTGACCTGGGCCAGCATGCCCGGGAAGCTGTCCGACGGGGCGGTGGTGAAGGCATTCGGATAGATGATGCCATGACCGGCCAGCTTGGCGATGTTGCCGGCCGGATGGTTCTCGATCCAGTTGGTGAGGTCGACCGCGTGCAGCCCATCAACGCTGATCAGCAGGACATGCTTGTATTTCGTGCCCACGGCCGGCGTCGGATATTCGGCGGCGCGGGCAGGATGGGCGGAAACCGCGAGCAGCGCCGAGGCGGCAACGGCGGTGGACATCAGCAGGGAGCGAACGGCACGCATGGGAAAAATCCTTTTGTTTGTGGGTCAAGCCTTTGGCGGGAGCCCACAAACCTACGTGGCGTTCGATGACACGAAGGTTACAGATAAATAACAATAATATTTCAGATGAAATGAAAACTAATAATTATCGTCTAATATACAATCATTTATTTTGTAATGTTATAAAATAACTCTACCGTAAGATATATCGTACTTGTAGGTATTTATTTTTTACCCAGACGAGCCTGCGATACAATATCACGATCAGCTTACGAATTCGGTTTCTCAAACACGAACCCGTCCTTGATGGGATCGAAGCGCGCGGTGATGAGCGGCGGTCCGGCCTCATCCTCGCGCGCCGAGACGCTGATCGCCATACGCTCGTCGGCCGGGTGGTGGCCGGCGACGTTGAGGCGGCGTAGCAGGGCCAAGGCGACGGCACTGGTGTCGGCCTTGACCTGGGCCAAGTCGCCTGTTCCTGGGACGTAGTAGAGGGTCAGCCGGTAGGAGTTGGTCGTGACCTCGTCCACCGAAACGCGGTTCCAGCGTGCATCGGTGGGCAGCGAGGCCAGGAATTTCTCGGCAATGTCCTTGGCGACGGCATTCTGGGCCGCGATCAGCTCGGGCGGGTCGCCCGGGCGCGTATAGGCCGCGTAGCCTGCGAAGGCGACAAGCAAACCAAAACCCACTATCCCGATCTTGACCCCAAGCGACACACGATCCTCCGGCACGAGCCATTCCACGGCTTCGTGTTACATTGGCGCCGGAACTTCAAGACTTGAGAACCGTGCTTCAGATCACTGATACCATCGCCATCGCCGACGAGGAAATCACCGAGCGCTTCGTGCGCGCCAGCGGCCCCGGCGGGCAGCATGTCAACAAGACCTCGACCGCGGTCGAATTGCGCTTCGACGTGCAGGGCTCGCCGTCCCTGCCGGACGAGGTGAAGGCCCGGCTGACCAGGATCGCCGGCAGCCGGATGACCCTGGATGGCGTGCTGGTGCTGTTCGCACAAGGGGCACGGTCGCAGGAGATGAACCGGCAGGATGCCCGCAACCGGCTGGCCGAGCTGGTCCGCCGCGCCACCGAAAAGCCCAAGCCACGCCGGCCGACCAAGCCGACCTATTCCTCGAAGCTCAAAAGGCTCGAGGCTAAGAGCCAGCGCTCCAGCATCAAGTCGGCGCGGGGACGCGTGCGGGACGACGGGTAAGAAAATAGAGGCACTGCGGCAGCGGGGTGAAATCTTGGGCATTGCCCTTTGATTCCATGCTCTCGCCCCTCTACCTTCGCAGGCGCGAGTCGCAAGAGGGCCGTTTCCCCACATGACCGATCTTTTCGGATCCGAATCGCCGACAGCCGGCCAGCGAATGCCGCTCGATATCCTGCGCACGGTCTTCGGGCATAAGGATTTCCGTGGGTACCAGGCCGACATCGTCGACCATGTCGTGTCCGGTGGCGACGCGATCGTGCTGATGCCGACCGGTGGCGGCAAGTCGATGTGCTATCAAATTCCGGCTTTGTGCCGCGACGGCGTGGGCGTCATCGTCTCCCCGCTGATTGCGCTGATGCACGACCAGGTGGCGGCGCTGCGCCAGCTCGGCATTCGCGCGGCGGCGTTGAATTCCAGCCTGTCCGACGAGGAGCGGATGGAGGTGCGGCGGGAGCTTAGGGCCGGCCGGATCGACATGATCTATGTCGCGCCGGAACGGCTGATGCTGCCATCGTTCCTGGAATTCCTGGATGGGGCGAAGATCGCCCTGTTCGCGATTGACGAGGCCCACTGCGTCAGCCAGTGGGGCCACGATTTCCGGCCGGAATATATGAAGCTGGAGCAGTTGGGCGAGCGTTTCCCCGGCGTGCCGCGCATCGCGCTGACCGCCACCGCCGACCCGCAGACCCGCGAGGATATCCGCCGCCGCCTCAAGCTCGATGAGGCCCGTCTGTTCCTGGCGAGCTTCGACCGGCCCAATATCCGCTATGCGATCCGGCTGAAGGACCAGCCGCGGCAGCAGCTGCAGGCCTTCCTCGGCGTGCGCAAGGGCGACAGCGGCATCGTCTATTGCCTGAGCCGGGCCAAGGTCGAGGACACCGCGGCCTGGCTGTCGGCCCAGGGGATCAATGCCCTCCCCTATCATGCGGGGCTGGATGCCGCTACACGCCGGCGCAACCAGGATGCGTTCCTGAAGACCGACGGGCTGGTGCTGGTGGCGACCATTGCCTTCGGCATGGGCATCGACAAGCCGGACGTGCGCTTCGTCGCCCATCTCGACCTGCCGTCGAGCCTGGAGGCCTATTACCAGGAGACCGGCCGCGCCGGACGTGACGGGCTGCCGGCCGAGACGATGCTGCTCTACGGCATGCAGGACCTGGTGCTGCGCCGGCAGATGATCGATGACGGCGAGGCGCCGGACGAGGTGAAGCGGGTCGAACGCCAGAAGCTGGAGGCGCTGCTCGGCGTCTGCGAGACGGCCGGCTGCCGGCGCCAGGCAATCCTGGCCCATTTCGGCGAAACCTTGGACGAACCTTGCGGCAATTGCGACGGCTGCCTGGACCCGGTCGAGACCTTCGACGGCACAGTGGCGGCGCAAAAGGCGATCTCGGCCGCCGTGCGCACCGGCCAGCGTTACGGTGTGGCCCACCTGATCGACGTGCTGCTGGGGGCGAGCAACGAGAAGATCGAGCGCTGGGGCCACGACCAGCTGCCGACCTACGGCATCGGCAAGGATTTCGACCGCAAGGAATGGAGTTCGATTTTCCGCCAGCTGGTGGCGATGGGGGTAATGGAGGTCGACCACAATGCCTATGGGGGGCTCCGCGCCACCGAGGCGGCGCGGCCGATCCTGCGTGGCGAAAAGCCGATCCGGCTGCGGCGGGACAAGTCCGCCTCGATGAAGCGGGCACTGAAAGCCGGGGTAAAGGCCAGGGCGGGCGAGGTGGCGGCCAGCCTGGACCCTGCGTCAGGCAAGCTGTTCGAAGCGCTGCGCAGCGAACGCGGCCGGCTGGCGCGCGAGCAGGGCGTGCCGCCCTATGTCATCTTCCACGATTCGACCCTGATCGCACTGGCCAGCCGCCGGCCGCGCACGATAAGCGAGCTGGGCGACATACCGGGCATGGGCCAGAAGAAGTTGGAACGCTACGGCCCCGCCGTGCTGGCGGTGCTGGCGGCGGAGTGATCAGCCGGGCTTCGGCCCCGTCTGCTCGCGGCTGGCAATTTCGAGGATCAGCTTGCGCAGCACCGCTTCGTCGAAATCCTTGAGGTCGCGGACCACGAGAAAGAACGAACCCGGGCCGCCGACGACGTTTTCCGCGTAATATTTATCGAGGTCGGGCGGGGCGGATTCGCGCCAGGCGGGACGCGGGTTCATCACCGGCAGGCCGTTGATCGTCACCCCCGCTGCGACCGCCGCGTCGCGCGACTGCTTGATCGGCCGGCCGTAATCGCTATAGCCGTCACCCGAGACGTCGAGGACCTTGCGGGTCGCGCTGTAGGGCGCGGTCTCGATCCGGTGGACGCAGAAATCGATGCCGGCGCTGATCGAGGTCGTGGTGCCGGTCTTATAAGGCGCCTTGTCCAGCGCATCGGCGAAGGCGTTAGCCGAGTCCTCATCGGAAATGACGCGCCAATCGACCAGCACGCGCTGGTCGGTCACCGCCGACCATTCGATATAGGTGACGGCGATGCGGCCGTACTTGCCGCTACGGATCGATTCGATGATCCGCTTGTCGCGAAGCGCGGCGACATAGCCGTGGCGCTGGAACTTGGCCTCGTCCTCGGCCATGGAGAGCGAGACGTCGACCGACAGCACCAGGGAAACATCGACGGGAAGGTTTTCCGCCTGAACCGGCCGGGCCAGCATCAAAAACGCGGCGATCCCCCAGATCGCCAGTCGGAACCCCATTATGCCCCCATCAACCCACGGCCCAGGGCCTGTTGACCTAGTCGCTGTATCGATTTGACTGTCTGGGTGAAGGACCGGAAGCGATTTGGCAAGCCGGATTCCGTCATTTTTGCCAGCAAAACCAAAGAAAAGCGGCGGACGCTATAGCATCCGCCGCTTGAGGAAAGCCGAAATGAAGGGCGCCGTTACGGCGCCGGCTTCAGCGATGAGAAACGGGCGATGAATTGCGGATGCAGAACCATCTCGTCGTCGCCCGCCAGGACCGATTTCAGGATCGTGCCGCTGAAGATGATCGGCGAGGCGATCTTGGCGGCCTGGGCCGGCGCGAACAGCTTGGCGTGCGGCCGGAACATGGTGCCGGAATCCGAATCGTCACGCTCGGTCTGCCAAGTGGAGACGGTGATGCCGTCGGCGATCTCGATGGTGATCCAGGCATTGCCGTCCGGCGTGATGCCGCGCTGCTTCACGGTGCCGATCCAGTCGGTCGCCACCTGGCTCTGCCGCATATAGCCGATCACGCGGATCTGCATGTCCATCCGCGCATCCTTGGCCGGGGACGGCGAATGGCTGGTCTGATAGGATTTGCGCGCTGACATCAGAATGTCGATCAGCTCGCGCTCGCGCTGCGGCATGTTCGCCGCGCCGGCGTCCGGCGCATCGTCGGCAAGAGCAATAGCAGGAGCCGCGAATACCGCGGCGAGAAGAGCCCAGACCAGAACCCAGCCGCTTTTTCGCATGTCCCGCATATCTTTTACTGTGAAACGCTTGGCGGAAACCTACACGCGGATCGAAGCGAACTCAAAACGGAAAAGCTCGCCGTCTTACCTCAACGCCCCGCAGGCCCGCTGAATCCGGCTGCACGCATCCTCCAGCGCCGCGTTCGAGGCGGCGTAGGAAATGCGGAAGAAGGGCGACAGGCCGAAGGCCGCGCCGAACACCACCGATACGCCGGCCTCCATCAGCAGGTAGGAGGCGAAATCCTCGTCGCTTTCGATCACCTTGCCGTCGGGCGTCTTGAGCCCGATCGTCCCGGCGCAGGACGGGAAGACATAGAACGCGCCCTCCGGCCGGGCGCAGGTGAGGCCCTTTGCCTGGTTCAGCATGGAGACGACCAGATCCCGCCGGTCCTTGAAGGCCAGCGCCCGCTCGGCGATGAAATCCTGCGGCCCGTTCAGCGCCGCGACCGCCGCCGCCTGGCTGATCGAGGACGGGTTGGTGGTCGACTGGCTCTGGATCTTGGCCATCGCCTTGATCAGCGCCGCCGGCCCGCCGGCATAGCCGATGCGCCAGCCGGTCATCGCATAGGATTTGGACACGCCGTTGACGCTCAGCGTCCGGTCGTACAGCCCGGGCTCGACCTGGGCGATGGTCGAGAATTCGAAATCGTCATAGACCAGATGCTCATAGATATCGTCGTTGAGCACATGGACCTGGGGGTGGCGCATCAGCACGTCGGCCAAGGCCTTGAGCTCTGCCCGCGTATAGGCAGCCCCGGTCGGGTTCGACGGCGAGTTGAGGATCAGCCATTTTGTCTTCGGCGTGATCGCCCGCTCCAGCGCCTCGGGCTGCAGCTTGAAGCCCTGCGATTCCGGGCATTCGACGATCACCGGCGTGCCTTCGGCCAGGATGGTCATGTCCGGGTACGACACCCAGTAGGGCGCCGGCACGATCACCTCGTCGCCAGGGTTGAGCGTCGCCATCAGCGCATTGAACAGCACATGCTTGCCGCCGGCGCCGACCGTGATCTGGTCGAGCCCATAGGTGAGCCCGTTCTCACGCTTGAACTTGTCCGCGATCGCCTGCTTCAGCTCGAGCGTGCCGTCGACCGCCGTGTATTTGGTCTGGCCGCCCCGGATCGCGGCGATCGCCGCCTCCTTGATCGAATCCGGCGTGTCGAAATCGGGCTCGCCGGCATCGAGGCTGATGATGTCCCGCCCTTGGGCACGCAATTCGCGCGCCTTCTGGCCGGCGGCGACGGTGGGGGACGGCTTGATGCGGCCGATGCGCGAAGCGATGAAGGACATGACGGGGATCCGAGTTGACTGTGCGGGCGGAGGCTAGGGCGGCCGGAGAATGGGCGCAAGCTTCTGGCCTGCATGGAAGGGCTGAATCCTACATTTTCAACACGCTCGCCCTGAGCCCCACTGGATCGTCCGGCGGCACGCGCGTCCACTCCGGCAGGATCGCGTTCAGGCAGTCGCGGATCGGCGCCAGCAGCGGTTCCTGGTCCAGCGCCTCGGCCAGTAGGGCGGCGACGCGGGGCGTGTAGCGGAGATAGCCATCGCGGTGGTCGCGCAAGGTCAGCCGGGCGAAACGGCCGAGGACCTTGGTGTAGCGCTGGGCCGCCAGCACCCGGTACCACAGGCCGAAGCCGTCGGCGTCTTTCGGGCGAGCGGTCGCGATGTAGTGGTCGTAGAGCGCGTCGGACAGGGCCGGATCGATGCCACGCCGTTCATTGCGCAGCAGGCACAGCAGGTCGTAGGGCTTGGGCCCGATCTTGGCGTCCTGGAAGTCGAGCAGGCCGGCCGCCGCCGCGCCCTGGCGGCCCGCGAGCCGCATCAGATTGTCGACATGGTAGTCGAGCAGCACCAGCCCCGGCTCGGCTGGGGGCATCCGATCCAACAGGTCGTCCCACAGGCCGGTGAAGGCGGCAACGGTCTCGGCCGGCACCGGCCTGCCGGTGATGGCAAGCCCGTACCATTCCGGCAGCTCGCTCGCCTCGTCGAGCAGCTTGGCGCGGTCATAAGGCGGAACCTCGATCGCCGCCCCTTGGGCATGGGTGTGCAGCACCACCAGGGCCTCGGTGGCGGCCAGGAACAGCGGCCCCTCCGCCGCGCCGGAATCGAGCAGCCTTGTATAGGTCGCCTCGCCGAAATCCTCGATCAGGGCGAAGCCTTGCGCCTCGTCGAATTCATAGATCTCCGGCGCGCTCAGGCCCAGGCCGGTGAGATGCCGGGCGATCTTGATGAAAGGCCGCACATCCTCCTTGGGCGGCGGTGCGTCCATCAGCAGCATCGGGCGGGACGCGCCGGTCAGCCGGAAATAGCGGCGGAACGAGGCATCGACAGGCAGCGCCTCGAGCGCGGCCCTACCATGCCCGGTACCGGTCAAGAAGGCCGAACGTGCCGTGGCGCGGGCGTCCAAAAGTTCGTCGACAGGCATATGGAAGTGCAATCCAAAAGAGGTGGTTGCCGGTTTATCCGTTCGACCGCATAGGCCGGAGGACCAGCAACTTGCGCCGGAAGGTGACAACGCCACGGCTGAGAAATACCAGGAGCACACCCAGGACGATGCGCGTCACCGACGCCATGATGCCGCCGAGCTCTCTGGAATCCATGCGTAGCCTGTCGACCGACTGAGCGCCGACGATGTCATTGTAGAGAAACCACCGGCCCAGATAATAGGCGCCCTCGCCCAGACCATCGACCAGCACGTAGAGGCCGAGGAGGGTCAATGCGATTTCTTCCAAGATGCGAAGCTCCCCAGATCGGCGCACCTGTGGGGCGGCAACCAGTGTCCGGTCGACGATCGGCCCCGCCCAAAGATACATCGTGAAGCCGGCGAGTAGAGAAATCGAAGCCGGCGCGAAGGTCATCCCAATCAGCTCGAGCAGGCCGTGGCTTGAACTCTGCGCGAGCAAGCGGGCTAGAGAGCCGGGCAGACTGGTCAGCGCGGATACGATGATGATGAGGGCCGCGATCTTAACGAGCAGACGGCCTAAATCCCGGTGAGACATTCTTGTCCCCTCTGGTGAGTCGCTTCTGTGACTATAGCAAGCGGCGGCCGCCGGCACAGGAAGGAGAAGACGAGCCAATATGAAACAACTCCGGCCTGGGGCTGTTGATACGTCAGGGGTATCTTTGCCCCGTCTGGAGTTCACCTGATGCGCCTCATCCATGCCGCCCTGCCCATCGCCCTGGCCCTGACCGGCGGCGGTCTTGTCTTGGCTGGCGGCGCCGGGGCGGCCGAAGCCCCGACCATGACCGTCGCCTCGGTCGCCGATCTGGCCAGCCTGTTCGAGGGCGAGTTCACCACCCTGCCCCCGACCGCCAGCGCAACCAACCCACCGGCGAACGTGCTCTATAACCTGGCCAAGCGCGTCCATATCCAATCGCTGGGCGACGAGGTCGTCTATGCCGAGCAGCATCAGCAGCGCCGGGACGGGCCGATGCTGTGGCAGCGGCTCTATGTCTTCAAGCTGGACAGCGACCAGGGGGCGATCGTGATGACCCCCTACGATTTCGGCAACGGCCAGCAGCTGAAGGGCGCCTATGCCGACCCCACCCCGCTGGCGAAGCTGGAGCCGGCCGCGCTGAAGCAGCAGCCCGGCGGCTGCGTCGTGCTGTGGCGCCGCGTCGAGAACGGTTTCCAGGGGACGCTGAAGCCCGGCTCGTGCAAGGACGCGCCGTCGGCGGACGCCAAGGACAAGAGCCTCATCGGCAAGCCGGCAATCACGGTCGCCAAGACCCAATATACCGAGCAGCCGCCGGGCGGCGGGACGCCGGCGGTGTTCAGGCGGCTGCGTTGAACCCTACGCCGCCGCGAAGCTGGCGAAGGCCGTCACCACCGACTGATACAGCTCGCGCTTGAACGGCACGATCAGGCCGGGCAGGTCGTGCAGGCTGACCCAGCGCCAAGCGCTGAATTCGGGGTGATGGTCGGCCGTGAGGTCGATGTCGCTGTCCCGGCCGGTGAAGCGGGCGGCGAACCATTTCTGCTCCTGCCCGCGATATTTGCCGTGCCAGGCGACGCCGACCAAGTGGGGCGGCAGCTCATAGCGCAGCCAGTCGGTCTCGTGCAGCTTCTCGGCCCTGTCGGTGCCGATCTCTTCCTTCAGCTCGCGCAACGCCGCCGGCCACGGGTCCTCGTGCTTGTCGATGCCACCCTGCGGCATCTGCCAGGCGCCAGGTGTGTCGATCCGCTCGGCGGCGAAGACCTTGCCCTGGTCGTTGAACAAAGCGATGCCGACCCCCCTGCGGTAAGGCAGGGAGGCCGGATCGATAGGCTTGCTCATAGATTACCCGTAGGTCGGGGGCCGCCGCTCAGTTGACCGCGCGGTTGTTGAACATGGCGACGCCATGCAGCAGGTCGACGGCGCGGGCAAGCTGATAGTCGATCGGCTTGCCGTTCGGCTGGGTCGCCTCGGCGGTCGTCTCGCCCTTGGCGTCTTTCGCGTCCTTGGCGTCCTTTGCGTCTTTGTCCTTATCCTTGCCGGCCTGTGGGCCCGGCGTGGCGCTGGAGGACGGCTGGCCCGGAGCACCGGCGGCGGGCACGTTCGGCTTGGACGGGTCGTTCGGGTTGGGCAGCGCGCCCTTGAGATCGGCCTCGTGCAGGCGGCCGGCCTGCTCGAGCTCCTCGATCTTGGACTGGTGCACCTCGATATCCGGGGTGATGCCCTTGGCCTGGATCGAGCGGCCCGACGGGGTGAAATATTCCGCCGTGGTCAGGCGCAGCCCACCCTCGTTCTTCAGCGGCAGGATGGTCTGGACCGAGCCCTTGCCGAAGGACTGGGTGCCCATGACGATCGCGCGATGATGGTCCTGCAGCGCGCCGGAGACGATCTCAGCCGCCGAGGCAGTGCCGCCGTTGATCAGGATGACCACCGGCACGCCCTTGGTCTTATCCAGGCCCGGCTTGGCGTCCATATGGTCGACATCGTCCGGGTTGCGGCCGCGGGTCGAAACGATCTCGCCCGAATCCAGGAAGGTGTTGGAGACCGAGATGGCCGAATTCAGTAGGCCGCCCGGATTGTTGCGCAGGTCCAGCACCATGCCGACCATCTTGTTGCCAAGCTGGCCCTTCAGGTCGGTGATCGCCTTGTCGAGGCCCGGCTGGGTCTGCTCGGAGAAGCTGGAGATGCGGATATAGCCGACATTGTTGCCCTCGACCCGCGACTTGACCGACGGCACCTTGATGACCTCGCGCGTCAGCGTCACGTCGAAGGGATCGCCCTTCTCGGAATGGCGGAGCGTCAGCTTGATCTGGGTGCCGGGCGCGCCGCGCATCTTCTCGACCGCGTCGTTCAACGGCACGCCGACGATCGGTTCGCCGTCGATATGGGTGATCAGGTCGCCCGATTTGATGTTGGCCTTGTAAGCAGGCGTGTCGTCGATCGGGGATTCGACCTTGACGATGCCGTTCTCCTGCGTGACCTCGAGACCCAGCCCGCCGAACTCACCCTTGGTCTGCGACGATAAGTCCGCATAGTCCTTCGGGTTCATATAGCTGGAATGCGGGTCCAGCGACGACACCATGCCGTTGATCGAGGCCTCGACCAGCTTGTCATCGGGAACCGGTTTGAAATACTGATTGCGGACGATCTCAAACACGTCGGCGTAGAGATCGAGCTGCTTGTACGTATCGGATGGCTTGCTGACCGCCGCCTCATAGGAGAGCGGGCCGACCACCAGAGCAGTTGCGATCGCGGCGCCAAGTACCTTGTTCATCGAACTTTTCCTTTCACCCCACCCGGTGGCGCTGACGCCTCGGGATCGATAAATTGACCATTGCGCCGTAATTCGTAATAGAGCTCGGGCGACGCACCAGCCCGGTCATCCATTGCCCCTATCGGTTCTCCCGCCGTCACTTGTGACCCAACCGCAGCATTCACACGGGACATCCCTGCGATCAAGCTAAGGTATCCGCCGGGATGTTCAAGGATCAAGATTTCCCGGTAACCCCGGAACGGGCCGGCGAAGCGCACGGTTCCGGTGGCCGGCGCGGTCACCGTGGCGCCCGGCCGGGCGATGACGGTGACGCCGTGCGACGTGGTGCCGAGCCCATCATTCTGGCCGAAACGGATCTTGACCTGGCCGCTGACCGGCAGTCCGGCCGCGGCGGTGTAATGGCCGGTCATCGCTGCCGGTACCGGCTTCTTCTGCTGTTTCGCCCGGCGCTTCGCCGCCTCGGCCTCGGCTTTCTGCTGGGCCTCGATCTTCGCCACCAGGTCGCGCAGGTCCTTGGCCTGCTCGGCGATCTGGCGGGCCCGCTCCTCCTCCGCCTGGCGGTCGCTCTCGGTCTGCTGATAGACCGCCTCGCGCTTTCCGATCAGCGTGGAGAGATCGGCCTGACGGGATTTTAGCATGCCCGCCTGGCGTTCGGTTTCCTGCCGCTTAGCGTCCAGCTTCCGGTCGGCTTCGTTGAGGCGAGCGATATCCTGCTCGGTGCGGCGCGCGGCATCGTCGGTCGCCGTCAGGGCAGACCGCAGCAATATCTCGGCACGTGCGGCGTCGACCGGCGCATCGAAGGCGGTCAGCAGTCCGCCAGGGGGAATGCGAGCCAGCCGGACCAGCCCGGCGGTCAGCTCAGCCAGCTTCGCCTTGTCGGCATTAAGCACCGCCGTCTCGTGCTCGACGGAATCGGCCAACGCATTCTGCTCCGTCTCCAGCTTGGAAAGCGTCGTCTCGCCGGCGCGGACCTGGGCGGCTGTGTCGGTCAGCGACTTGCGCCGGGCCGCCAGCTCCTTCTCCATCCTGGCGGTCTTCTCGGCCAGGGCCGCGGCGCGGGCGCGGCTTTCGGCGGCCTGCTTCTCCAGCTCCTTCACCTGCGCAGCCGACGGCGCCGCCGCCGCTGACGGAGCAGCGGTCTTTTTCGGCTTGGCGGCAGCCGGAAGAGCGACCGCCAGCACCAATAGCAACAGGCCTAAGTAGCGCGTGATCAGCCCTCGGCGTAGGCGGGTTCGCGCTTGCGCTCGGTCGTGGCGCGGACGACCAGGCTGTTGCCGGTCATCTCCGCCGGCGCCTTTATGCCCATCAGCTCCAGCAGGGTCGGGGCGACGTCGGCAAGGCGGCCGTCCTTGATCGCCACGCCTTCGGGCCCGTAGACCAGGATCGCCGGCACCTGGTTCAGCGTATGAGCCGTGTGCGGCTCCCCCGTCGTCGGGTCGCGCATCATCTCGCAATTGCCGTGATCGGCGGTGATGAACATCAGGCCGCCCTGGCGCTTGATCGCCTCGGCGACCTGGCCGATGCCGTCATCCACCGCCTCGACCGCGCGGATCGCCGGGTCGAGCATGCCGGTATGGCCGACCATGTCCAGGTTGGCATAGTTCATCACGACCACGTCATAGGTGCCGCTGTCGATCGCGGCGACCACCTTCCGGGTCAGCTCCGCCGCCGACATCGCCGGCTCCAGGTCATAGGTCGCGACCTTGGGCGACTGGACCAGGATACGATCCTCGCGGTCATAAGGCTGCTCGCGACCGCCGTTGAAGAAGAAGGTGACGTGCGGATATTTCTCGGTCTCGGCGGCGCGGAGCTGGTGCAGCCCCAGGCCCGCGATCACCTCGCCGAAGCCCTTGTCCAGCCGCTCGGGTTCGAACATGACCTCCATGATCTTATTGAGCGCGCTGGAATATTCCGCCATCGAGGCGGCGCAGGCGAACTGGACGACCTTGCCCCGCTTGAAGCCGTCGAAGGCCGGGTCGAGCAGCGCGGTCGAAATCTGGCGGGCGCGGTCGGCGCGAAAATTGGCGAGGATCAGCCCGTCGCCATCCTTCATGCCGTTGTACCCGTCGATCACCACCGGCGGGATGAACTCGTCGGTCTTGCCGGTCTTGTAGGCCGCGCGGATGCCGGTCAGCACGTCCGGGACGCGGGGCGCGTCAGCCGCGACGAACGCATTGTAAGCCTTCTCGACACGGTCCCAGCGCTTGTCACGGTCCATCGCGAAATAGCGGCCGCCCAGCGTACCGATGGTGACGTTGGCGAGCGGCTTCAGACCGGCAAGGAAGCGGGCGATCTCGCCCTCGGCCGCCTGCGGGGGCACGTCGCGGCCGTCGGTCAGGACATGGATGACCACCGGCACGCCGGCCTCGCTCAGCGTCTTGGCCAGGCCGACGACATGGTTCTGGTGCGAGTGGACGCCACCCTCAGAGACGAGGCCCAGTATATGGGCAGTGCCGCCCTTCGCCTTCACCTTGGCGATCAGGTTGACCAGCGCAGTGTTCTTGACGAAATCGCCGTCAGCCAACGCCTTGTCGATGCGCGGCAGGTCCTGCATCACCACCCGGCCGGCGCCCAGATTCATGTGGCCGACCTCGGAATTGCCGATCTGGCCGGAGGGCAGGCCGACCCATTCCTCCGACGCCTCCAGCAATGCGTGGGGCGAATATTTCCAGAAGCGATGCAGGTTGGGCGTGCGGGCCAGGGTCACGGCGTTGTCGTCGGTCTTGTCGCGATGGCCCCAGCCATCGAGGATGCAGAGCACGACGGGACGCGGACGTTTCTTGTCGGTCATTTGAGCTTGCTCACTCTGGTCTTGTCGGCGGCGATGATGAGATCGGCGGTGTGGCGGTAATCGCCGTCGAAATGGTGGCCGCCTGCCATTTCAACACGATTGATCGCGCCATCCAATGCCTTGTCATCGCATACCGAATCCTTTTCGGCCTCGCCATACACGCATTGTATGGGGATGCCTTTCAGCTTGATCAATTCCGGCAGGGTCGGCGGCCCGTCGGTGTTGGTGCCGCCGATGATGTCCTGCAGCCTGATCTCGAAGCTGGCATGTTCGGAGACGCCCAGCAGCGAGACCATCTTCACCTCCGATTTCGTGTCGGCGGACAGGCGATTGACCATGAAGGGGATGATGTCGGCGCCGAAGGAATAGCCGACCAGCATTATCCCGTTGCCCAGCGCCTGCTTGCCGTAGTGGCGGATCAGCCGATCGAGATCGGCCGCCATACGATCCGGGTCCTTCTTGCGCCAGAAATAGCGCAGAGAATCGATGCCGACGACGAAATAGCCCTGATCGGACAGGTAGCCGCCGATCTTCTTGTCGATATCGCGCCAGCCGCCGTCGCCGGAATAGAAGATCACCAGCGGATGCTGACCCTCCTTGCCCGCTGACGGCGGCACCTCGACGATCGGCAGCCCGTCGACCGAGGCCTCGGTCTTGCCCATCTTGGCGAGTTGCCCCATCGCCTCATCGACGGTGGCAATGTCGTCCCCCTTGGCTGCCAGCAGGTGGGCGGTCGGCATGCCGGCGACGAAATCCTTGAGCCCGCCATCACGCCCGGCGAAAGCGTCGGACGGGGTGAAGAAGAAGGCGGCGGTCGGCGCCAGGAACCATTTGGTATCGTGATTGCCGACCGGGCCATAACGCAGCTGCGCTCCTTCCGGCGATACGGTCGGCAGGCACATCTTGTGGCCGACATCGAAGCCGGGATCGAAGCGCAGGCCGATGGCGCCGGCGAAGGTGTTGGGCATGACTTGGGCGGCGGCGGCATAGGCGATACCGGCCCCGGCGCCGATCCCGACGATCAGCGGCGGCTTGTACTGGGTATACGGCAGGGTCCGCTCGATATCGCGCGCCGTCGTCTCCAGGTCGCGCGTGACCAGGGTGCATTCATGGTCCTCGCGCGCCAGCGCGGCACGATAGACCGGCAGCTCCAGCCCGACCACGCTATTGCCTTCCGCCGCCAGATGCTGGGCCAGCGCGGTCGCGGCATCGTCCCAGCCCTGATTGTCGGAGATCAGGATGACGAAGCCGCCCTGTGCCATGATTTCAGGCGGCTTGCCCTCGGGCGGGGCGTAATAGTGGATCGGGTAGAGCGGACTGCCATCGACCCGGGTCGGCTTGAAGGCCTCGCCCGCCCGGCCCGTACCGGCAACGCATAGGACAAGCGCCAGCACGGCGCAGAAAACGCGAATCACTTCAGCAAGACCCCGCGCAAGCCCCCGGCAATCAGCGCGGCCGTATCGGAAAAGACGCCAACCGGGGTCAGCCCGCCCTGGCATACGAGGTAACGCGGCTCCCACATCGGCTTGAACTTATCCTTGAACAGGCGCAGGCCGCGGAAGTTATAGAAACGCTCTCCGGCCTGGAAGACCAGCGCGCCCAGCCGCTGCCAGACCGGCGCCAGTTCGCGCCCTGCCAGGCCCGAGAGCGGCGCCATGCCAAGGCCGAGCCATTCGAACCCTTGCTCCTTGGCCCACAGCATCAGCTTGGTGAAAAGGAACTCCATCGTGTAGGGCGAGGCGCCGGGGTCGAAACGCATGACGTCGACCGCCGCCTGCCGCCCGTTCAGCGCCGTCCAGATGTTGGTGAAGGCGGTGATCCGCCCGTTGACGCGCACCACCGCGATGTCGAACTCGCTGAGATAGGCGGGGTCGAAGGCGCCGACCGAGAAGCGTTTCTCGGCGGCGTTGCGCGTTTCTAGCCAGGCGTCGGAGATCGGCTTCAGCTCGTCCATCAGGGCGGGAGCTTCGGTGCGCGGCACGACATCGAAGGTCAAGCCGTCGCGCTCGGCCCGGCGGACGGAATAGCGCAGATCCTTGCGCCCGGGCTGCTCCAGCGAGAATTCGGTGAGATTGACCCGCGCCTCCTCGCCGACCTTGATCGGGGTGAGGCCGACATCGAGGTAATAGGGCAAAGTCTCGCCCGAGACCTGATAGAAGGCGGGGCGCCCGCCGGCCCGGTCGCAGAGCTCGCGGAAGCGCCAGATCAGCTCAGGCACCTCAGCCGCAGGCCCGACCGGATCGCCGAGCGCCACCCAACTTCGGCCGCGGACGGCATACATGATGAAGGCGGTGCGCGCGTCGTTGAACAGCAGCGCCTTGTCGCGCAGATAGACGACATTCGCCTCGGCCCGGTCGGCATCCTTCAATATGTCGCGGACCGAATCCATCTCGGCGTCGGTCGGCAGATGCGGCCTGACCGGGCTTGGCCGCAGCAGGTGGCTGAGCCCGAAGACTAGCAGGATGATGACGACCAGGAAGGTGGCCCGCAGCGCGCGCGGCGCATGCTCGGACACGGCGAACTGCCACCATAGCTGGTTCGAATATTCGACATGCTTGGTGGTGAAGAAAGCGAGCCAGACGATGCCGCCGATGACGCCGGCAATCGCCACCAGCCAAGGCAGGCTGACCCGCAGGTCGGTAACCCGCGCCCGGCGATAGAATTCGCCGCGGCAGGCGATCAGCACGCCGGCGATGACGGCGAGGATCGTCGCCTCCTCATAGTCCAGCCCCTTGACCAGCGAGACAACAACCGAGGCGGCCAACGCGACGACCGAGATGTACCAGGCGATATCGAGCCGGCGGTAGAGGCCGCGCGCCAGGATCAGCAGCGCCAGGCCGATCAGGCTACCCAATATGTGGGAGAATTCGAGGATCGAGAGCGGGACGATGTCCTTCAGCAGCTCCATCCGCCAATCGGTCTCGGGCGCGGCGCCGGAGATCAGCAGGATGATGCCGGCAATGAACACCAGCCCGGCCATGAAGGGCGGCGCGAGGCGCGAGCCGGCGAGCCCGACCACCCTGAGCTGGTGGGTCAGCCGCCCGGGCTTGCGCCACAGCAGCTCGTTGGCGGCCAGCAGGATGCCGGCGACGATCAGCGGCAACAGGAAATAGATGGCGCGATAGGCGATGATGCCGCCCAGCACCGCGGCGGCGGGGGTGCGGTGCAGGCCCAGCAGCATGACCGATTCGAACACGCCGATGCCGCCCGGCACGTTGCTGACCACGCCCAGCAGCAGCGCGATCGAGAACAGGCCGAGGAAGCCCCAATAGCCGATGCCGTGCAGCGGCGGCAGCACGACATAGAGCACGGCGGCGGCGAGCGAGATATCGACGCCGGAGATCAGGACCTGCGCCAGCACCATGCGCGCGGACGGCAAGGCGATGCGGACGCGCCAGATGCGGATCGGATGCGGATTGACCGCCGCGGTGACCACGGTCGCCAGGACCAGCGCCAGGATCACCGCGCCGAAGGTCGAGGCGGCCGAGGGCGGGATATGGGCGACCGGTCCAAGCTCACCCGGCGCGATCAGGAAGGCGAAGCTGCCGATGCCGAACAGGCCGGCCATGAAGGTGATACCGGCGAACAGCACCACCTTGGCGATGTCCCCGGCCGAGACACCGGCGGCGGAATAGAGCCGGAAGCGGACGCTGCCGCCAGAGATCAGCGCAAAGCCGATATTGTTCGAGATCGCATAGCCGGTGAAGGAGGCAAAGGAAATCAGCTTGTAGGGCAGCTTGATGCCGACATAGCGCAGGGCCGAGACGTCATAGAACGTGAGAACCCAATAGCTGCCGACGGTGCAGACCAGCGCGGTGAGGATCTGCCGGGCCGACAGCGATTTCAGCTGGGCAATGATCTGGTGATAATGGAAGTCGCGCAGAACATGCTGCATCGCCGCCAGGGCGAGCAGGAAGATCGCAATGGTCGCGATCAGGCTGGCGCGCTGCTTCACGCCCTCCCACAGAGTGGCGGCGGGCGGAGCCTCGATCTCAGCCGGTTTCTGTGCAGGCGAGGAGGTCATACGCTTCCGTTAACTCAAATCCCCTCAAGGACGTTCAATAAATCAAAGGCCGCCGTTTATTCACGCGTGATATATTAACATTATTCTCGGTGATACGGATGCCCGGCGATGATCTGCTGCGCGCGGTAGATCTGCTCGACCAGCATCACCCGCGCCAGGCGATGCGGCCATGTCATCCGGCCGAACGCTACAGTCGCGGCGGCCCGCTTCAATACCGCCTCGGCATGGCCGTCCGCCCCGCCGATCGCGAAGGCCAGCTCGGCGACGCCCTGATCGCGCCACGCGCCGACCCGCCCGGCGAAGTCGGCGCTGCTCCATTCCGCGCCGTGCTGGTCCATCGCCACTAGGGTCGCCCGCTCGCCGATTGCCTCCAGCAGCAGTCGCCCCTCCTCCGCCTTGGCCTGGGGCCCGGGCAGCGCGCGCTTCAGCTCGACCTCGCGCAGCATCACCGGCCAGGTCAGCCTCTTCGCATAATCCTCAAATAGGGCACGGCTGGGAGCGTCGCGCAGGCGGCCGACAGCGGCGATGACGATTTTCACGGTCGCCTAATCGCCGAGAACTATGGCGATTTCAGGGCTGGGCGGCGGCTGCGGCGTTCTGCAGCGCCGGCGGCTCCTGCCCCCACATCTTTTCGATGGCGTAGAAATCGCGCACTTCGGGGCGGAAGAGATGGACCACGGCGTCGCCGCAATCGATCAGCACCCAGTCGCCCTGCGGCAGGCCTTCGACCTGCATACGGAAGGATAGCTGAGGCTGGAGCTTGCGGATGATATGGTCGGCCATCGCGCCCACCTGCCGCGCCGAGCGGCCGCTGGCGATGACGATGAAATCGGTGATGTTGGACTTCCCGCGCAGGTCGATGACCACGATGTCCTCGCCCTTGTCATCATCGATCGACTTGACGATCGCCTCCTTCAGCGCGTCCTGCGCCGTATCGGTGGACTCGAGGGGGGCTTCGCCCGGAACAGGGGGGGCGCTTGTCGTCGGGGCCTTGGTGGTCGAGCGTGCTATCGGGGTCTTCTCCAAAATTGAAACGGTCATGCCAGCGTCGATATCCTTAGAAATAGAGGCGGTGAAGCGGCTGCGCAATGAGTCAGGGCCAAAGTCGCGCGCAGCCTTGCGCAGTTGGGTCGAGGACAGGGGTTCCAGCCGCGACGGGAAAAAGATCCAGGCCGGCGGCGTCGCCGTCACTAGGTCGCGGGAATTCGCCTGGTCGCGCCGGGCCCGGGCGAAGGAAGCGGCGGCATGGCCGGCCAGCGCCTGCATGCCATAGAGCGGCCGGTCGAACACGGCGATCGGATATGTCGCGAAGATGCCGCGCCAGCGCTGCCAGCGATGTATCTGGCTCAGATTATCCGCGCCCATCAGCCAGACGAAGCGGGTGTTGGGATAATAGCGGCTGAGCGCGGTCAGCGTGTCGTAAGTGTAGCGGGTGCCCAGCCGCTTCTCCAGGTCGGTCACCAGGATGCGGGGATGGCGCGCCTGCAGCCGCGCCATGGCGAAACGGCGGCCAAAGCCGGCCATGTCGCGGCGGGATTTGAGCGGGTTCTGCGGGCTGACCAGCCACCACACCTCATCCAGCCCGAGGCGCGACAGCGCCACCAGGCTGATATGGCGGTGCCCTTCATGGGCGGGGTTGAAAGACCCGCCCAACAGGCCGACGCGACGTCCGGCCCAGCTGGGCCCGGTGAAACGTCCAGGCAGTGATTTCATGCTGCCGGTGACTTCATGCGAGTTTGGAGGTCAGGGCCGGACCTGCCCGCGACCGCGCACCTTGTATTTGTAGCTGGTCAGCTGTTCGACGCCGACCGGCCCGCGCGCGTGCATCTTGCCGGTGGAAATGCCGATTTCCGCCCCCATGCCGAACTCTCCGCCGTCGGCGAACTGGGTCGACGCGTTGACCAGCACGATGCCGCTATCGATCTCGTTGAGGAAACGCTCGGCGGTCGCCTCATTCCCGGTGACGATGCTGTCGGTGTGGTGCGAACCGTAATGGTTGATATGCCGGATCGCGCCCTCGACGCCGTCGACGACGCGGGCCGAGATGATCGGCTCCAGATATTCGGTGGTCCAGTCGGCCTCTGTCGCCGGCACGGCGCGCATGTCGGCCTTGAGCACGGCGGCGTCGCCGCGGACTTCGCAGCCGGCCTCAATCAGCGCGGCCAGGATCGGTTTCAGCGCCCGGTCGGCGATGGCGCTGTCGACCAGCAAGGTTTCGGCCGCGCCGCAGACTGAGACCCGCCGCATCTTGGCGTTGAGCACGATCGTACGCGCCATCTCCAGGTCGGCGTCTCGGTCGACATAGACATGGCACAGCCCCTCGAGATGGGCGAAGACCGGCATCCTGGCCTCGTTCATCACCCGCTCGACCAGCGAGCGCCCGCCGCGCGGCACGATCACGTCGATGACCCCGGCCATGCCGAGCATCACACCGACCGCCGCGCGGTCGCTGGTGGGGACGATCTGGATCGCATCGGCCGGAAGGCCGGCGGCCACCGCCCCCTCGACCAGGCAGGCGTGGATGGCGCGGGAGGAATGGGTGCTTTCCGACCCTCCGCGCAGGATCGCGGCATTTCCGGCTTTGAGGCACAGCGCCCCGGCGTCGGCGGTGACGTTGGGGCGGGATTCGTAGATGACGCCGATAACGCCGAGCGGAACGCGCACCCGCTCGATATCGAGCCCATTGGGGCGGGTCCAGTGCGCCAGCGACGTGCCGACCGGATCGGGCAGCGCCGCCACCTCCTCCAGCCCCTTGGCGATCCCCTCAACCCGCTTGGCATCGAGCGCCAGCCGATCGATCATCGAATCCGACAGCCTGCCCTTCACCGCCTCGATATCGCGCCGGTTGGCCGCGAGGATGGCGTCGCAGTCGCGCCGGATCGCGGCAGCCGCGGCCACGAGCGCGCCGTTCTTGGCCTCGGTCGAGGCCAGCGCCATTTGACCGGCGGCGGCGCGCGCGCGTTCGCCGATCGCAGCCATAACGGACTCGATGGCTTCGCCGCCCGTGAGGTCGGTATGGGATAAAGCAACCATGGGCTGGGATTTAGGCGCTGCTGGGGTTGGCTGGCAAGGGGTTGGCGAGGGCGCTGCTTTGCTTCAACCGCAAAGCAAAAGGGCGGCCCGGTTGCCCGAGGCCGCCCTTGAAGGCTTTTCAGCGAACCGAACGCTGGTGCGTCAGGCCACCTTGGCGCGTTGCGGCAGGTCGTCGATGGCGCTGTCGACCAGGGCGGCGGCGCCGGTCTGGTCGATCGATTCCGTCACCAGGCCGGTCGCGGCGCGAATGGCGATCTCGACGGCGCGGGCTTTGACCGCCTGGACGGCGGCCTGCTCGGCCAGGGCGATGCGGTCCTTGGCCTGGGCCTCGCGGGCAGCGAGCGACCGCTTCAGATCGGCCTCGGCGTTCTGGCGCATCAGCTCCGCCTCGGCCTTGGCCTGCGCGAGGATATCCTCGGCATCTTTGATCGCCTGTTCCTGCTTGGCGCGGTAGAGGTCCAGCATCTGCTGGGCCTCGGCGCGCAGTGCGGCGGCTTCGTTCAGCTGCTCCTGGACCTTGGCGGCGCGCCCGTCCAGCCCATCCCGCATGACCTTCCACAGGGTGCGGCCAAGCAGGATGAAGAAGATCAGGAAGCCGACGAGGACCCAGAACTCAGGACTATGGAGAAGTTCCATCAGGCGATCTCCCCGACAGCCTTGTCGACCGCAAGCGCCACGCGATCGGCCGCCGGCGCACGGCCGGACAGCTTCTGCGTGATCTCAGCCGCCAGGCCGACAGCCACATCGCGGATGCTCTTGAGCGCCTGCTCCTGAGCCGCCTCGATGCCATTAACCGCCTGCTCGACCTGGCGCTCGAAGGTCGCCGTGGCCAGACGAGTTTCCTCGGTCAAGGCCGCGGCGTTCTTCTCATGCGTTTCCGCCAGCAGCTGGCGCGCCTTGCCGCGGGCAGCCGCCATCGTCGCGTCGTACGTCTTCTCGGCCTCGGCGGCTTGGTTCCGCAGGGCCTCGGCGGAGGCGATATCCCCGCCGATCTTCCTGGCGCGCTCGTTGATGATCGCCGTTATGCGCGGCAGTCCGACGAAGCGCAGGAAGATGAGAGTCAGTACGAAGAAGATGGTCAGCCAGAAGACCTGGCTGACATAGCTGTCCGGGTTGAGCTGCGGCATGCCCTTCTGGCTCTCCTCCTCGGCCCAGCTCACCCCCGGGAAGGAGGCGAGCGTCAGGGCCGCGAAGGTCAGCGCCCCAAGAGACGGGCGGGTCAACCCCAAGCGAGCGAGCATGATGTGCGCTCCGCTCTTCCGGCTCAAAGGACGTTGAGCAGGATCAGGATCGCGAGCACGAACGCGAACAGAGCCAGCGCTTCCGTCAGCGCGAAGCCCAGGAAGCCCATCTGACGCAGAACCGGAGCGGCCGACGGGTTACGGCCCAGGGCATGGAGCCACGCATTGAAGATGAGGCCGAGGCCGATACCGACGACGCCCATGCCGATGACGGCCAGACCGGCGCCGATAAGCTTTGCGGAAGCTGCATCCATGATGATGATCCTTGAGTTTTCTTAGAAGTCAGGTTGGAGGGAACGGAACGATCGGGACCTAGTGGGTCTCAAGCGTGTCTTTCAGATAGATCGAAGTCAGAAGCGCGAACACATAGGCCTGGAGCAGGGCGACCAGGATTTCGAAGCCGGTCAGCAACACCACGAAGGTGAGCGGCAGCACACCGAACAGGCCCAGTGCAATGGTGAAGCCCGCGAACAGCTTCAGCATCACGTGTCCGGCCATCATGTTGGCGAAAAGTCGGACTGACAGGCTGATCGGGCGGAAGACGTAGGACAGAACTTCGATCGGGATCAGGAGCGGCGCCAGGAAGATCGGCGCGCCCGGCGGGAAGAACGTCTTGAAGAAGCCGATCCCGTGATTCTTGAGGCTGAGCAGCACCACCACGACGAAGATCATCAGCGCCATCGCCGCGGTGACGATGATGTGGCTGGTGAAGGTGAAGCCGTACGGGATCAGGCCCAGCACATTGCCGAACAGCACCATCAGGAAGATCGCCATCACGAACGGGACGTATTTCGCACTGCCATGGCCGGCATTGTCTTCAACCATGTTGGCGGTGAACTCATAGAGCAGCTCGGCCGAGCTCTGCAGGCGGCCGGGAACCACCGCCTTGCGGCTGGTGCCGACGAAGAACAGGAAAACGATCAACAGGAACGTAATAGTCAGGAACAACGACGAATTGGTGAAGGAAACGTCGTACTTGCCGATGTGAATCGGGATGAGCGTGTGAATGGCAAACTGTTCAAGAGGATTTTCCATCGATCTCTTCCGTAGCCTTATCCCCGGCAGCCGCCGCCTTTTCAGACGCCAGCGCTGCTTCCGTCGCAACATCCACCGCTTTGTTCATCGTCCGCCAGACATTCGCCATGGCGGCAATAAACATCAGCACCATTAGGGTCAGCATCACGAACGGCCGGGTCCCCAGCCAGCGATCGATCGCCCAGCCGAGGCCGCCGCCCACAAGGACAGCCGACACGAACTGACTCCCGGCCCGAAGGCCGAAACTCATCGCACTTTCGATCCCCGGATCCGCACCACCATCCGGCGCAGCCGAACCATGGCGTTCGCTGGCGGCTCGCGCCTTGGCGATGCGATCCTCGAGATCATCGGGTTTCATGTGCCTTGCTTTCCGTGAAGCGCAGCCCAAAAACCCTCAGCACCGTTGGGCGCTGAAAGCGGCGCGAACCTATGGGGGGTATTAAGTCCTGTCAAGCCTGCCGCCCCGCGCTTTAGATGACTGAAAAACCGCGTCAGGCCGCGGTCAGCTCGTCGGCGCGGCGAAGATCGACCGAGACCAGCTGCGAAATGCCGCGCTCGATCATTGTAACACCATACAGCCGGTCCATGCGCGCCATCGTGAGGCGGTGGTGGGTGATGATCATGAAGCGCGTGCCGGTGTCGCTTGCGATCTCCTGAACCAGCAAGCAGAAACGGTCGACATTGGCATCATCGAGCGGCGCATCGACCTCGTCCAGCACGCAGATCGGCGACGGGTTGGTGAGGAACATGGCGAAGATCAGCGCGATCGCCGTCAGCGCCTGCTCGCCGCCCGACAGCAGCGACAGCTGCTGCAGTCTCTTGCCCGGCGGGCTGGCGAGGATTTCGAGGCCGGCATCGAGCGGATCGTCCGCCTCGGTCAGGCGCAATTCGGCCGAACCGCCGCCGAACAGGCGCTCGAATAGGCGGCGGAAATGGGCGTCGATGGTGCCGAACGATGCCAGCAGCCGCTCCCGCGCCTCGCGGTTCAGGCCGTGAACGGATTGGCGCAGCTTGGCGATGGCGGCAACCAGATCGTCACGCTCCCCGGTCATCCGCGTCATTTCGCCGTCGAGCTCGGTGACCTCCATCTCGGCGCGCAGATTGACCGGGCCGATGGATTCGCGGTCGCGGTGGATTTTGGCGAAGCGCGCCTCGGCGGCCTCGATCTCAGGCAGCTTGTCCGGGGTCAGCCCGGCAAGGCCGGACAACATGATGAGGTCGATGGCGGCAGGGTTGACGTCGCCCAGCCGTTCGACGGCACGCAGCTTCAGCTGCTCCATCTCCTCGATCACCGCGGCGACCGCGGCCTCTGCGCGCACCCGCGCCTCGCGCATGTCGGCCAGTGCGGATTCGCCCTGGCGCAGCGCCCGTTCAGTCGCGGCCTGCGCCGCCTCGCCGGCGACAACACGGTCAGCGGCGCGACCCCGCGCCTTCTCGGCGACCTCCAGCTCGGAAAGGATCGTCTCACGTGCGGCGGCCAGCCTGGCCGGCTCGCCCGACAGGCGGTCGCGGGTGGCAGCCAGCGTGCCTTCGCGTTCAGCCAGTTCCTTGAGGCGTGAATCCGCCCGCCCTGCCCGGTCGCGCCATTCCTGCCGCTCCCCGGCGATTGCCGCCAGGCGGGCATTGCGGGTCGAATCCTCGCGGCCGAGCTGCTCGATCGCGGCGACGCACATGCCGAGCCGGTTGCGCTCACCGGTAAGCCGCCCGCGCAGCGCCTCCAGTTGGCGACGCGCGTCGCCCGACTCCGGCAGAGCGGCGAGATTCTTTTCCAGGGCCGACAGCGAACCGGCAACGCCGGCGCGATCCGTCTCGGCCAGCTTCAACGAATCCGTCAGCGCCTGCCGGGTAACCGAGCGCGATTCGGCCTCGCGCCGGCGCTGGGCCAATTCGCCGCGCGCCCGTTCCGAGGCGGCCGTGGCCGACATGACCGTGCCGCGCAGCTGCTTTTCGGAGGCCGACGCCGCCGACAGCCTAGCCTCGACAGCGGCCAGCGCTTCGCCGGCCGCCTTGGCGGCCTTCTCGGCCTCGGCGAATTCGCGCTCGACCTGCTCGAGCCGGTTACGCTGCTCCAGCCGGGCCGCGGCGGCCGAGGCGGCGCCCGGGCGGCGGACCAGCCCATCCCAGCGCCACATACCGCCGGCCTTGGTGATCAGGATGACGCCAGGCGGCAAGCCAGCGGCCAGCCGGTCGCCCGTCGCCTCATCCTTGACCACGCCGACATGGGCCAGAGCCCGCGCCAGCGCCTTGGGCGCGGTGATCTTGGGCGACAGCGGCTCGGCATCGGCCGGCAGGGCGGCAGCCTCCCCGTTGGTTTCGTCGCGCCAATAGGCCGGCGCACCGGCATCCAGCGCGGCCTCCAGCCCGTCGGACAGCGCCACCGCCAGGGCCGTCTCATAGCCGCGGGCGGCACGGACCTGGTCCAGCACCGGCGGAAAATTGCCGGGCGCAGTGCTCTTCAGCAGGTTGGCCAAGGTCCGCTGCTCGGCCGCGAGACGGGTCGTCTCGCTCGAGGCCTGGCGCTCGGCAGCGCGGACGCCCCCGATCTCGGCCTCGGCGTCGAAGCGTGCCTTCTCAGCAGCGGTCAGGCTTTCGCGAGCCCCGGATGCGGCCTTTTCCGACTCCGCCAGCTTCGCCTCGGCGGCGGCAATGGCTTCGGCATCGGCCCGGTCGGGCGGCAGGGCGTCAAGCCGCCGCTTCTCGTCACCGATGCGGCGGTCGAGCGTCGCGATGCGCTGCTCCAGGTCACGCTTCTGCCGGGTGAGCGACGCCGCCTCGGCTTCCGCCGTGGCGACGCGTTCGGTCAGCTTGGCCAGCTCGGCATCGAGATCGGCGACGGACGTGCGGGCCTCGGCCAGGTCGCGCTCGGCGGCCTCGCGGCGGGCGGGGTGGCCCTTGGCCTGTTCGGCCAAGGTCTCGGCCTCGGCGGCAAGCCGGGCCTCGATCGTCGCGGCCTCACCCTGCTGGCGTTCCTCATGGGTGCGGTCGTTGGCGAGCTGGCGGGCCTGCTGGTCGGCTTCGGCCACCGCAGCGGCGAGCTGGCGCTCCTCGGCGATCAGCGTGTCGCGGCGGGCCAGCACCTTGGAATAGGCCTCGGCCAGCGCCGATTCTTCCTTGCGCAGCGGCGGCAGGGCGGCGGCGGCCTCGGTATTGCGGGTGGTCGCCTGGGTGACATCCAGCATCGCCTGGCGGACGGCATTGTCGGCGTTTGTGAAGGCGTTCCGCGTATCCTCCGACCGGCGCAGCAGCGCGCGCCAGCGTATGGCCAGCAGCACCGCGTCGGCGCGGCGGATCTCGTCGGTCAGCTCACGATAGCGGACTGCCTGGCGCGCCTGCTTCTTCAGGCTGGCGAGCTGGGTCTGCATCGTACCCAGCACATCGTCCAGCCGTTCAAGGTTGGTCTCGGCGGCGCGCAGCTTCAACTCGGCCTCGTGCCGGCGGGCGTGCAGGCCGGAAATGCCGGCAGCATCTTCAAGCACCTGGCGGCGCTCAGTCGGCTTGGCATTGATCAGGCCTGAGACACGGCCCTGGCTGACCAGCGCCGGCGACTGCGCGCCCGAGGCGGCGTCGGCGAACAGGGTCTGGACATCGCGGGCGCGGGCCGGGCGACCGCCGACACGGTAGTCGGAGCCCTGGCCGCGCTCGATCCGGCGCATGATCTCGAACTCGCCCGGGCCGTTGAGGCGGGTGACGCCGGCCGGCAGCGAGCCGTCCTCATCCAGCGCCACCAGGGTCACCTCGGCGATATTGCGCGCCGGCCGGGTGGCCGTGCCGCCGAAGATCACATCCTCCATGTCGCCGCCGCGCATGCGCCGGGCGGAGGTCTCACCCATCACCCAGCGCAGCGCCTCGACCAGGTTCGACTTGCCGCAGCCGTTCGGCCCGACGATGCCGGTCATGCCGGGCGCGATCTCAAGGTCGAGCGGGTCGACGAAGGATTTGAAACCGGCGAGGCGGAGACGGGTAAACTGCAACGGGAAAAACCGATCCGAGATATCTATCGATTCGGGGCGCTACTTCAGCAGCCCGTCGATCTTCTTCTTGAAGTCGTCATAGGGCGCGGCCGAGACGATCTTGTCATCGCTCTTCTGATTGAAGATGAAGGTCGGCGTCGCCTCGATCTTTTGCGTCTGCTCGGCCTGGAGCCGTTCAGCGAGGATCGCGTTCTCCAGCCCCTGGTCGCTGAGGCAGGCGTTGATCTGGGCGTCGGTCAGGCCGGCGAACTTGGCCTGCTGCTTCAGCGCGTCGATCGAACCGACCCAGCCCTGCTGGACGTGGAAGAGCGTGTCGACGATCGGGAAGAAACGGTCGGGCGGGGCGCAGCGGGCCAGCATGGTCGCGCGCAGGCCAGGCTCGTGCAACGGGAAATCGTGCAGCACGAAATAGACCTTGCCCTTGTCGATATAGTCGGCCTGCAGCTTGGGCAACGTCTCGACGACGAAGGCGGCACAATGCGGGCAGTCGAGTGAATAATACTCGTCGATGCGGACCGGGGCCTTGGGATTGCCCAGCGCATGTTCCTGCATCCTGGGGTCGGACGGCACGTCGGCGCGTGCCGCCGGGACCGTGCCTGCCAAGGCGGCTGCGAAGAACAAGGCTGAAATGATACGAAGCATATCCGTCCCCCTAACGGTCCCGGACCGACTCCAAGGGCGGCAGCCGGACCAGGGCCGGACGATACCGATCAGGGGCAGGAATGCAAGGCGATCTAGTGGAAAGCCACCCTTCGAGGCGCGGAAGGTCAGACGAAAGCGCCGACCCTCTGATCCTGCGTCAGCAGCAGCACGTGGGCGGTGGCGGACACGGCGACAATGCCGTCGGAGCGCACCGCCTCACCCTCCAGGGTGACGATATCGCCCTTGAGCGACAGCTTGGGCATGCGCCCGGTCATGGTCCAGCGCATATTGACCATATCGTCGAGGCGCACCGGCGCCTGGAAGCGAAACGAGAAATCGAGCCCGACATTGACGCCCTTGTCGGCGAAATGCCCGGCGACCATGCCGCTCAGCAGCGCCGTCACATGGGCGCCCGAGGCGATGATGCCGCGGAACCGGGTCTTCGCCGCATAGGCCGCGTCATGGTGCAACGGGTTCGTGTCACCCGTCAGAAGCGCAAAGGAAGAAATGCTGTTGCCGTCGAAGCGGATCTGCTTCGAGAATGTGTCTCCCACAGTCATCACGGCATTTCTGTCCCTGGGTTTTGCACCCTTCCATGGAATAACCACTGAAGAGAGCGCTGTCGTACCACCCGCCATCTCACTAACCCTTGGTGACCTCGTTAACCCGCGGCAGCCTTGCAAAGTTTTGCTTTAGACCACCGTCGCTTTGCCTGTGCAAAGCGGATGCCACCTTGTTAACCGGCTGTTACGTTTGGCTTTTGCATTTAGTTACGTTGAACAAAGCATAGTGGATGTCAAAAATAATGACAAATTTTAATTTTTTTTTTAATCGTATCCCGCTGATTTCTCCGCCGGAACCTTGCGTGGGCGGCGGGGTTCGCGCCCAAAGTTCGCCTAGTCCATCCCAGAGTTCGCCCTTGAATTGCCACCGTCGCGACCGATAGATAGCGCATGCGCCTGACCTATCTTCTTCCCGTCCTCGCCCTGCTCGCCATGGCCGCGCCGCCGCGCGCGGAGGCCCAGGCAAACAAGCTCCCCGTCGCCGCGGCGACGCAGGCCGCGGACCTTCAGGGAATCGAGAACTATCTGAATGGGTTGACGACGGCGCAGGCCGATTTCACGTTTGCCGGGCCGGACGGCAGCGTTTCGCACGGCGTGTTTTATCTGAGCCGCCCGACCAAGCTCCGCTTCGAATATACCGAGCCCAAGGGCAACCTTCTGATCGCCGACGGCGACTATGTCATTTACTACGACGCCCAGCAGAAGGAGGCGTCGAACCTGCCGATCAGTTCGACACCGCTCGACTTCCTGCTGCGCCCGAGAGTGTCGCTGACCGACGGAGTCAAGGTGACGGCGTTCGACCACAGCGCCGGCACGATCCGCGCCACGCTGGTGCGCTCGAAGAGCGAGGGCGACGGGTCCGTCACGATCGCGTTCGCCGACAACCCGATGGAGCTCAGGGGCTGGCGCCTGGTCGACGGCGAGCACCAGACGACCAATGTCAGCTTCTCGAACTGGAAGTTCGGCATGTCACTGGACCCGGCCCTGTTCCACTTCGTCGACCCCAACCGCAGGGGCAAGCGCGGCCGCTGACGTTAAGAATTTATGCCGCGACCGTTCGCTCCAGCCTACCGAGCCTATCGATGAAGCCATCGAACGCGCCGGCATCCCGCACGTAAAACATCAACGGAAAATCGAATTCGGTGACGCCCGCCGCCACGGCGCGGGGCAGGTTTTCGAGGGTGCGGTCGAGGCAGGGATTGCCGGCGGGGTCGGTGGTGAGCGGCGGGGCGGCGCGGACCGGGATCGTGCGGTCGATGCCGAACTGGTCCTTGAGCGCAGCCTCCAGCACGGCGCGGCCGTCGGCGATGAATTGGATGTCGGGATGGATGCAGGACCAGCCGGCATCGGGGAATTCGGCGAAGAAACGGGCATTGGCCGGCACCGGCGCCAGCCCGAACCAGAGTTTCAGCGGCGAGGTCGCCTTGGTGCCGGCCAAGCCGGGTGAGCACCAGATATTCTCAAAGCTGAAATGCGGCGACTGGAACGATGCCGGCTGCTCGTGCCAAAGCTCGCGGCAGGCGCGCATCTGGTCGAACAGAAAGCTGGAGCGGCCGGCGAAGGATTGGCCGCTCGCCTCATATTCCTGCTTCTGCCAGCCGGTGCCGACGCCGAGCTGGAAGCGGCCTTTGGACAGGCCGTAGAGGGTCGCCGCCTGCTTCGCCAGCAGGGCTGGGGGGCGCAGCGGCGCGATCAGCACATTGGTGATCAGCTCGACCGACCGCGTGGCGCCGGCCGCCAACGCCAGCACGCTCATCGGCTCCGGCCAGCTTTCCGACGGATCGACCTCCCAGCCGCCCCAGGGATAGACGGCGCCTTTGCCGAAGACGACATGGTCCGGCATGACGATGCCGTCGATGCCGGCATCCTCCATAGCCCGCGCCTTATCGGCATAGACGCCGAGATCGCCACCGAACAGGCGGTCCAGGGTCAGGATATTGACGTTGATCGTGATCCGGCGATCCATCGCGGGCTCCCAGGGTCTAGGCCAGGCGGGCGGCCGCCTCCCGGGCGCGGGCGGCATAGTCGGTGCGCGTCCGGTCGGCGGCGATGTTGGAGAGGCAGAACCACATTTCGAAGGTCGCGCGGTCGCGATAGGCTTCGATGCCGGCGCGGTCGAACAGATAGTCGCGCAGGTTGGTGAGATAGATCTTCATCAGCATGTCGGCGATCACCGAAGCCGGGAAATCGGGCGCGAGCAGCCCCTGATCGATCGCCGCGGCGACCGCGCTCTCCATCCAGTCTTTTTCCTGGTCCATCATCCACCAGGGCTCGCACCCAAGCGTGCCTTCGTCGAACAGGGTCATCAGCACGCGCATCAGCGGTTTCTGGACGGCGCTGTCCTCGGCGATGATCCGGTAGGTGGACTCGATGAAGGCGAAAATCTGCTCAATCGGGTGCTGGGCGTTGATGGCGAGAATGTCGGAAAGGACGCGGTTGTGGTTGTCCGCCATCACCGCTTCGAGGATTTTGTCCTTCGAGCCGACCAGCGCATAGAGCGTGTGGACGGAGAGCTCGGCCGCCTCCGCCAGCTTGCGGGTCGACAGCGCCTCGATCCCGCCCGCCGCCAATAGGCGCTTGGCGGCCTGGATGATCTGCTGCTTGCGCCGCGCCTTGCCTTTC
>Ga0268266_10000324_pt1 | contig 75115 bp, 77 predicted proteins | sample KBSS13metaG_FD_190356 | JGI IMG/M metagenome (GOLD analysis project Ga0268266, IMG submission 190356) | Switchgrass rhizosphere microbial communities from Kellogg Biological Station, Michigan, USA - KBS S1-3 metaG (SPAdes) (version 2) | ecosystem: Host-associated > Plants > Roots > Rhizosphere...
TAGGCTTCCGCGGGTGTCCGGATACCTGCGCCGCCTGGCGACGACCGGCGCCGCCTACACGGCGGCGAGCATCATCTCGAAGCTCATCGCGGTCGCGCTGCTGCCGCTCTACACGCGCCACCTCTCGACCGACGACTACGGCGCCGCCGAGATCCTCTTCGCCGGCGTCGTCACCGCCAGCATCGTCGTCCGCCTGGGCCTGATCGAGGCGGTGCTGCGCTTCTACTACCGCGAGGACGAGGACCCGGACCGGATCGTCGCCGCCACCTTCTCCGGCCTCTTCTGGTTCTCGACGCTCGGGGCGCTCGTCCTCCTGCCCTTCGCCGAACCGCTGGCGCAACTGCTGCTCGATCCAAACCACGCGGCCGAACTGCACACCGGCACCGAACTGACCCGGATCGCGATCGGCGGCCTCTGGGTGGCGACGCTCTTCGAATACCTGCTGACGCTCTACCGGCTCGACGAGCGGGCGCGGGCCTACTTCATCACCACGATCGCCAACGTCCTCGCGACGATCGCGCTGACCGTGATCCTCGTCGTCGGGGTGGGGGACGGGGCGCGGGGGCTTCTGCTCGGCTCCTATCTGACCGGCGTCGCCTTCGTCCTCGTGCTGATCTTCGAGCAGCGCCGCCGCCTGACGCTGCGGATCGATCCGCCGCTGGTGAAACGGCTGCTGCGCTTCGGCCTGCCGACGATGCCCGCCGAGGTCAGCCTCTACCTGCTCAACTTCGTCGACCGGTTGATCATCATCCGCACGATCGGCGGCTCCGCGGGCCTCGCCGCGGCGGGCCTCTACTCGGTCGGGGTGAAGTTCGCCCAGGCGGTCAACGTCCTCGTGCGCGGCTTCCAGCTGGCCTGGCCGCCGCTGGCGTATTCGATCCGCGACGACGACGAGGCGCGGCGCACCTACGCGACCGTCATCACCCTCTTCCTCGCGGGCTGCACCTGGCTGGTCGTCGGGCTGTGGCTGCTCGCCCAGTACCTGATCCGCTTCTTCGCCGCGCCGAAGTTCTTCGGCGCCTACGAAGTGGTCGGCCTGATCGCCGCCGCGGTCACCCTCTACGCGCTCTACATGGTGATGGTGGTGGTGCTGGGACGGACGGGGAGGACCGAGTTCAACCTCCCGGCGGCGCTGGCCGCGCTGATCTCCAACGTCATCCTGAACCTGATCCTGGTGCCGCCGCTGGGGATCGTCGGCGCGGGCCTCGCGCTGGTCGGCTCCTATCTGGTTGTGATCGCGCTGATGTACGGGTTCACGCAGCGGCTCTTCCCGGTGCCCTACGAATGGGGCCGCCTCGCCCGCGTGCTCTTCGTCGCCGCGGCGCTGGTCGCGTTCGGGGAGGTGGTGCTGCCGGCGGCGGGCTTCGCCGGCTTCGTCGGCCGCCTCGCCCTCGGCCTGCTCTTCCCGGCGGCCCTCTTCGCCACCGGCTTCTTCACCGACGAAGAGCGCGGCTGGCTGGGCTACCTGCGCCATCCGCGGCAACTCGCCGCGAGCTTCGCCGCCCTCCGCGCCCGCCCCGCCGCGGTCGACGGCGATCCGGGCGAGATTTACGAAGCTGAGCGCATGGACGAAGACTCCCGCTTCTGAGCTTTCCCACCGCCCTCTCAGGATCTTTACTCGCGTTTCCCTGCCTTTGTGCCGATAATGGAGCCATGTTCTCTCAGATAGGACCCCTCGAGGTCGCGATCGTCGCGATCATCGCCCTGCTCGTCCTCGGTCCCAAAAAGCTGCCAGAGGCCGGCCGTGGGCTCGGCAAGAGCATGCGCGAGTTCAAAGGCGCGCTCACCGGCGGGGACTCCGAGAAGTCCGCCGCCAAGAGCGACGCCAAAGTCGACTGAGGGCGTAGGCCCTAGCGCGCTTCCGCGCGTTCCTTGATCCCGACGCCTCGCGCCGGGAAGAGTGCCTGTCGTGCGTGGGCGCGGTAGATCTCGGCCGGTTGGCCGGGGATGACGGTCGCCGCCAGAGCGCGCAGCGCGTAGGACCAGGCGGTGAGCCCGCGGACCGCGAGCGCCGCGATCCGCCCATGGTGCTTGCGCATGTAGAGGTCGCGGTTGCGATGGAATTCGACGATCCGCGGCAGCCCGGCGGCGAGGTCGCTGGAGAGCTGGTCGTGGTGCACCGCGGCGGCGCCGGGGACGAAGAGCTCGTGCCATCCCGCCTCCGCCAGCCGCTTGGCGAAGTCGCACTCGTCGTAGTAGACGAAGAAGTCGGGATCCATGTAGCCGACCTCCGCGGCGGCCTCGCGCCGGACCATCAACGCGCTCGACTGCGCCCAGTCGACCCGCCGGGTCACCTTCCCGGTGCTCTGCACGGTGAGCCATCGATGGAGGAAGAACGCCCCCGCGAGCGCCGTGCCGACACCAGGGAACCGCCAGGCGCAGGGGTAGGGGGTGCCGTCTGACCCGAGCAACTGCGGGGTGGCGGCAGCCGCGAAGGGATCGGCATCGAGCGCGGCCATGAGGACCGACGCGGCCCCCGGCTTCAGTTCCGAGTCCTCATTGAGCAGCAGGCAGTAGCGCCCCTTGGCCCGTTCCATCAGCAGCGAATCGTTCGCCGCCTTCCCCGTCGGCCGCGGCTGCTGGATCAGCTGAATGTCACCGCCAAGCTTCCGCACCGCCTCTGCCGATCCATCGGTCGAGGCGTTGTCGAGCACAAGCACCTCCCGCCCGACCCCAGCCGGATGCGTCCGGTCTATGGCGGACAAGCACGCGAGCAGAAATTCCCGCCCGTTCGTGTTCACCACTAGGTAAGAAAGCTCTGGAGCCAAGCAGGCGACGATAATCGCCTGCTTCGTGTCTCGCCTATATGAGACACGCCTGAACAATGCGCGTCCAACTCGTCGACCCATCCGCCTTCACGCCGCCGTATGACCGCGCGCTTGCCGCGGCGCTGGCGCGCGGGGGGGCCGAGGTCGAGCTGGTCACGACCAAGTTCCTCTACGGGCCGGTCCCCGAGGCGGAGGGCTACGAGGTCGACGAGCGCTTCTACAGGCGGACCGCGTCGCGGGGGCTGTCGTCGTCGGCGCGGTTGCCGTTCAAGGCTCTGGAGCACCTGCGGGACATGCGGGCGTTCAAGCGGGCGCCGGGCGAGGCGGACATCGTCCACTACCAGTGGCTGACGCTGCCGGGGATCGACCGGCGGCTGTTGCCGCCGACCCGGCCTCGGGTGATGACCGCGCACTACATCCTCGCCCCGAACGCGAGTCGTCGCGCCGCCCGCTCGGCCCTCAAGGTGTTCGGCGCGATGGACGCGGTCGTCGCCCATTCCGAGCACAGCGCCGCCCGGCTGCGCGATGAGGTCGGGCTGCCCGCCGAGCGGGTGCGGGTGATCCCGCATGGGGCCTTCGACTACCTCACGAGGCTGCCGGAGGAGAAGCCGCTGCCGGAGGAGCTGCAGGGGGCCGAGGGTCCGGTCGTGCTGTCCTTCGGGCTGCTCCGTCCCTACAAGGGCCTGGAGAACCTGCTCGAGGCGTTCACCGAGCTCGGCACCGACTCCGAGCTGTGGATCGTCGGCAACCCGCGGATGTCGGTCGAGCCGCTGCACGAGGCCGCCGCGCTGACCGGTGCCAAGGTGCGCTTCGTGACGCGCTTCGTCGAGGACGCCGAGATCCCGGCGATCTTCCGCCGCGCCGACATCATCGCGCTGCCCTACCTCGACGCCGAGCACTCCGGCGTCCTCTACACCGGCCTCGCCTTCGGCAAGCCGATGGTGGTGAGCGCGGTCGGCGGGTTCCCCGAGGTCGCCGAGCACGGCGCCGCGCGGCTCGTCCCGCCCGGGGACACCGTCGCCCTGGCGGGCGCGCTGCGGGAGCTGGTCGAGGACCCGGCCGCCCGCGAGGAGCTCGCCGCCGCCGCCCGCGCCGCCGCCGCCGGGCCCTACTCCTGGGACGAGGCCGCCCGCCTCACCCTGGCGCTCTACGAGGAGCTGCTGGCGCGCCCGTGACGACGCTCGCCTCGATCGTCTTCTGGCTCTGCGCACTGGCGATCGTCTTCGCCCAGGTCGGCTACCCGCTGGTGCTCCGCGCCCTGGTGACGGCGCGGCGCGGTCGCGAAACGATGGGCGGCCCGCGGGCCCCGCGCCCACTTGGCCTCGCCTCCGGCACGCCCGGGCGCGCGGCGGGCGAGGCGCCGATGGTGTCCTTGATCATCCCCGCCTACGACGAGGAGGAGGTGATCGCGGCGAAAGTGGAGAACGCGCTGCGCCTCGACTGGCCGCGCGAGCGCCTGCAGATCATCGTCGCCGATGATGGCTCCACCGACGCGACGCCCGAGCGGGCCCGCGCGGCAGGCGCCGACCTCGTCCTCGAGCTCCCGCCCGGCGGCAAGGTCGTCGCCCTGAACGAAGCCGTCTCCGACGCCGACGGGGAGATCCTCGCCTTCTCCGACGCCAACAGCGAGTGGGCGCCGAACGCGCTGGAGGAGCTGCTCGCGCCGTTCGCCGACGAGCGCGTCGGCTATGTCTGCGGCCAGGTCCGCTTCCTCGACCCGGAGGGGGACAACCTCGAGGGCGCCTACTGGCGCTACGAGATGGGCATCCGCACGATGGAGTCCGAGCTGGCCGGGATCACCGCCGGCAATGGCGCGATCTACGCGGTGCGGCGCGACGCCTACGAGGAGCTCCCGCCGTCCGGCAGCCACGACCTCAGCTTCCCCTTCCGCCTCGCCAAGCGCGGCCTGCGCTCCCTCTACGCGCCCCGGGCGCGCGCCGAGGAGAAGATGGTGCCGACGATCGAGGGCGAGTTCGCCCGCAAACGGCGGATGATGGTCGGCCTCTGGGACATCGTCGTCGGCGAAGGCATGCTGGTCCCGCGCGGCTATCCGCCGCTGTTCGCCTTCGAGCTCTTCAGCCACCGGCTGCTCCGCTATGCGACGCCCTTCCTCCACATCCTCGTCTTCCTCGCCAACCTGGTGCTGCTGGGGACCGGTTGGTTCTACTACCTGACCCTGATCCTCCAGCTGGCGCTGCTTGGCGTCGCCGCGCTCTCCAATCGGCTCCCCGACGATGCCGTCGTGCGGATCTGCCGCTACTACGTCCTCACCCAGGCCTCGATCGTCCTCGGCCTCTGGGACCGCATGCGCCACGGCGCGAGCGGCCGCTGGGAGAAGGCCGCGGGGACCCGATGAGGGAGCGCCGCTGATGCCCCACGCCGTCGACCGCCTGCTCGCCGCCCTCGGGCTCCTCGTCCTCTCCCCGGTGCTGCTCGCCTTCGCGATCTGGATCAAGCTCGACAGCCGCGGCCCGGTCATCTACCGCCAGCTCCGCGTCGGCAAGGACGGCCACACCTTCGAGATGCTGAAGCTGCGGACGATGAAGGAAGGCTCCGACCCGGTCGGCGTCGGCACCGCGGTCGGCCAGGGCGACCCCCGCGTGACCAAGCCGGGCGAGCTGATGCGCCGCACCTCGATCGACGAGATCCCCAACCTCGTCAACGTCCTGCGCGGCGAGATGGCGCTCGTCGGCCCCCGCCCGGCCCTGCCCGCGCACCTCGACTACTTCGACATCCACGGCCATCCCCGCTTCGACGTCCTCCCGGGAATCACCGGCTGGGCACAGGTGAAGGGCCGCGCCGACATCACTTGGCCCGAACGGGTCGAGCTCGACGACTGGTACGTCACCCACCGCACCCCCGCGCTCGATCTCCGCATCATCGGCATGACGATCCTCCCCGTCCTCAAAGGCGAGGGCGTCTCCCCCGAGTAGGCACATCGGCTTCCGTGAGGGAACGTAGTGTTCTCTACATGGAATGGCGTAAGGAACTGGGGAGGAGAAGCGGCGTCGGAGGCTGGAAAGACGACTTCCCCCTCAGCCATGACTTGCCTGACAGTGTGGTGGTCGATTGCCGAAGGCTCGAGGCGCCGATCCATCCAATGTTCGCGGTGAGGATGCGCGTTTTCGTCGACTGGCACAGGCTCCAAGGCCGGACGGTCGAGCTGGCCCCTCCACTCGATCCAAGTGCACAGCTGCTGTTCAACGCTATGCAGATCGGCGACGAGGAAGCGGCGCCGGAAGATGACGCTGTCTTGCCTGTGACGAAGATGCGGGAGTACTTGGAGGTCGAGGAGGTGGCGATGCGCACCAAAGAGATCCTCGAGTACAACCTCCACGATGTTTCGGCGCTGGGCGAGGCCACCTTTCAGGCCGTTTCAGAGTTGTGCGGAAACGCGATCGAGCACGGTGCAAATCCGCTCGGCGCCTACGTGGCTGTGAGGCGAACAACGGACCCCCGGCGGCAGATCTCGGTCGCGATCGGCGATCTAGGCATGGGGATCCCCGAGCACATTCGCCAGCGTTACCCCGAGTGGACCGATGACGGTTATGCGATTGCGCGGGCCACCGATGAACAAGTCACCGGAACGGGACATCCCCACCGAGGGATCGGGTTCTCTTCGACGTTTGAAGCGGCCCTGACCCGCCATCTTCACGCGGCCCAGATGGACATCTTGTCGGCGGAAGGCTTCTGTCGTGTTCAGCTCGTCCAACAAGACCGGAAGATCGAGACGTTTCCCGCGTCACGGTTCCGCCGCGGGACGTGGATGACGTACAACCTTGTGTCAGTCTGAGCTTCCGAGCATGCTCCTAGACTGAACATGCCTGAAACCGTCGAGAGGAGGAAGCGAATGTCGTATAGCTACGCACTCGCCGAACGGGGCAAGACTCTCGCGACCCGCCCACTTGGGTCTCAGATGCGTGAGGACCTCGTGCGAAGTGCTGAGGACGAGAGTGAGGTCGTGCTGGACTTCACCGACGTGATCGGGGCGAGCCATTCGTTTGCCGATGAGTTCGTCGCGTGCCTGGTCGAAGAAGCGCGGGAAGGAACCTTGAGTTTCACCCTCGCCATCCATGGCGCCGCGCCTGATGTCGAGAGAGTGATCCAGAAAGCGTTGGAGCGCCGCGGCCTTCGAGCTCCCGTCGCTGCCTGACGAAGCCTTTTCTCCACGGTGGTCCGGTAGGGAGGCGTATCGCCGGGGTAGGGTTCCGCGGATGAGCGATCGACCCGAGGTCAGCCTGCGAGCCTTCCAGGAGGGCGACGCGCCTGCCGTCCACCGTTGGTTCAACAACCCCGAGGCGACCAAGTCGCTGATGGAGCAGCGGGGGAGCTTCTCGCTGGAGGAAGCCGAAGGGTGGACGCGGCGGGCGATGAAGGCCGATGAGGGGGAGGACCGCAAGTACGCGATCGTGGTCGAGGGCTACGACGAGCCGGTCGGCTTCACGGCGCTTTACGGGCTCTTCCGTCAGACCGCGCCGGAGCTGGGCGCGCTGATCGGCGACGACGTGCGGGGCAAGGGTGTGGGGCGGCGGGCCGAGGCGCTGACGATCAAGAAGGCCTTCGACGAGTTCGGCGCCCACCGGGTGTACGGCCGGATCCCCGCCCGCAACGAGATCGCGAAGAAGACCGTCGCCAGCCAGGGCTGGAAGTACGAGGGGACGATGCGCGAGCACCTCGCGCGCGTGGGCGAGCCGCCCGACGACTGCGAGGTCTGGGGCGTTCTCCCGGACGAGTTCCGCGCCGCCACCGCCGACCTGTTCGGTGAGTAGGCCGTTCGCGCAGCTGATCGAGGACGGCGGCGCCTCGGCCGTCGGTGAGCTCGGCCGCCACCCGAGCGAGTTCTTCCGCGGCGCCCACTTCCTCGCCGCCGAGCACGCGACCCATACCCTTCGGATCGAGCTCGAGGACGCCGAGCTGCTGGCGCCGCTGATCGTCCGGGAGATCGACGGAGGGCCGGAGCACGACGCGGTCTCCCCGTACGGCTACCCCGGCTTCAGCATCGTCGGGGAGGGCGTGGAGGAGGGGAGCGTGGACCCGACCGAGGTCGACTTCCACCGCACCGGCCTCGTCTCCGTCTTCATCCGCCACCGGCTCGACCTGGTGCCGCTCGCCGGGGCGACCGAGCGCAACGTGGTCCAGATCCACGACCCGGCGACGAAACCGAAGAGCCGGCCGAGCGACCGCCGCCAGGTCCGCCGCAACCTCGAGGCCGGCTACGCGGTCGAGTTGATCCCCGGGACGGCGACGAGCGCCGCGCAGCGCGCCGTCTTCCTCGACCTCTACGACCAGACCATGCGCCGTACCGACGCCGCCCCGCACTACTTCTTCGGCGCCGCCTACTTCGAGGAGATCTTCGGCGCCGAGCGCACCTGGCTGGCGCTGGCGATCGACCCCGACGGGGCCCCGGCCGCCGCCTCGATCGCCTGCGTCTCCGACGGCTACCTCCACTACTACCTCAGCGGCAGCGCCGACGCGCGCCTCGGCGACTCGCCGATGAAGAACGTCCTCGCCCGCCTGATCGAGCACGCGGACGAGCTGGAGCTGCCGCTGAACCTCGGCGGCGGCATCCGTCCCGGCGACGCGCTGGAGGAGTTCAAGCGCGGCTACGCCAACCGCACGCTCGCCTGGCGCACCTCGGAGGTCGTCTGCGACCCAGAGCGCTACGCGGCGCTCACCGGCGATCGCGACGCGGGCGGGTTCTTCCCCGCCTACCGCGTCTGAGGGTGCGCTTTTTCTCCCTCATACGAGGTAGAAAAAGCGCGTCAGCTGATCCGGCCGGCGAGCGTTGAGGCGTCGCCCCGGGTCCGCTCCCACGGCTTCGATGCCTTCAGCGCGCCCAGCACCGCGCGCGTCGCCGGCGCCCGGTTCAGCGCGTAGAAGTGGATCCCCGGCGCGCCCGCGATCAGGAGCTCCGAGCACTGCTGGGCCGCGAACGCGACGCCGAGCTCGAACTCCCGTTCCGGATCGTCCCCGGCCGCCTGGAACGCCTCTTCCAGCGGCGCCGGGATCGACGCTTCGCAGAGCTCGCAGATCCGCTTCGTCTGGGCGAAGCTGCCGACCGGTATCACCCCGGCCAGGATCGGCACCTCGATCCCCGCGGCGCGGGCCGCGGCGACGAAGTCGAAGTAGACCTGGTTGTCGAAGAAGAGCTGGGTGGTGAGGAAGGACGCGCCCGCGTCCACCTTCTGCTTCAGGTAGGCGAGGTCGGTCTCCAGGTCGGGCGCCTCCGGGTGCACCTCCGGGAAGCAGGCGCCGCCGAGGGCGAAGTCCCAGGGGCCGTCTTCGATGAAGGCGGTCAGGTCGGCGGCGCTGCCGAGCCCACCCTCGTGCTGTTCGAAGTCGCTCTGCCCGCGGGGCGGGTCACCGCGCAGCGCGAAGACGTTCTCGATCCCCGCCGCGGCGATCTTGTCGAGCGTCGCCGAGAGGCCCTCGGTCGTCTCGCCGACGCAGCTCAGGTGGGCCATCGTCTCGAAGCCGAGGTCGTCCTTCAGCGCCCGGGTGATCTCCACCGTGCCGTCGCGGGTCGAGCCGCCGGCGCCGTAGGTGACGGAGACGAAGTCGGGCTCCAGCTCCCGCAGCTGGCGCGCCGTCTCGTACAAGGCTTTCTCGCCCTCGGGGGTGCGGGGGGGAGAGAACTCGACCGAGAAAGTCGGTCGCTTGCTGGCGATGATTTCGTCGACGCGCATCGACGAAGGGTACCGGCGCCGGCTGTGCGGCCGCCGGGGTTGCTTCAGCCGACCGGCTCGATCGGCCCCGGCGGAATCGGGGCGGGCGCCTTGACCCCCGCCCGCGCTTCGAACTCCGCCTCGATCTCCTCCAGCGGCTTGCCCTTCGTCTCCGGGACGTACTTCCAGCAGAACCACAGAGTGAGGAGGCCGATCGCGGCGTAGAACCAGAAGGCGCCCGCCCGCCCGAGCGCTTCGATCAGCAGCAGGAAGGTGAGCGAGACGATGAAGTTGAAGGTCCAGTTCGCCATCGTCCCCAGCCCGGCCGCCTTCGAGCGCACGCCGAGCGGATAGATCTCCGCGTTCAGCAGCCAGAAGATCGGGCCGAGGCTGATCGCGAAGGAGGCGACGAAGGCCATCAGGCTGAGGATCGCGACGACCGAGGCGACGGTCGAGCCGCCACCGCCGACGAACGCCCCGCCGAGCGCGACCAGCGAGATCACCATGCCGGTGACGCCGATCATCAGCATCGTGCGGCGCCCGGCCTTGTCGAGTAGGCGGATCGCGACGATCGTGAAGGCGACGTTGATGATCCCGACGCCGACCGCGGCGAGGATCGAGCCCGCCGAGGAGTTGACGCCGGTGAATTCGATGATCGTCGGCGCGTAGTAGATGACCGTGTTGATCCCGGTGACCTGCTGCAGGATCGCCAGGCCGATGCCGACCACCAGCGCCGCTTTCACCGCCGGCTGCAGGAGGTCCGACCAGGACCCGGCCTTGGCGTCGGTCTGCACCGAGGCCTCGATCTCCTCCAGCTCGCGATCGATCGTGTCCGGGTCGTCGACGCGGATCTTCGCCAGCACCGCGCGCGCCGCGTAGTCGTCGCCGTGCATCACCAGCCAGCGCGGGCTCTGCGGCATCCGCCACATCCCGAAGCCGAGCGCCAGCGCCGGCACGCAGCCCAGCCCGAGCATCCAGCGCCAGCCTTCGATCCCGTCGAAGGCGAGGCCGACCAGGTAGGCGACGAGGATCCCGATCGTCACCGCCAGCTGGAAGAAGCTGACCAGGCGGCCGCGGCTCTCCGGCGGCGCCACCTCGGAGATGTAGACGGGCGCGGCGGCGGAGGCGAGCCCGATCGCGACGCCGATCACGACGCGGGCGACGACGAGGACGCCGAGCCCGGGCGCGGCGGCGCTGGCCAGGGCGCCGGCGATGAAGACGACGGCGGAGAGCATGATCATCAGGCGACGGCCGTAGGTGTCGGCGGCGGGCCCGGCGATCGCGGCTCCGCCGACCGCGCCGATCGGCACCGCGGCGACGACCAGGCCCTGGGCGAAGCTGCCGAGCGCGAAGTCCCCCTTGATGAAGAGCAGGGCGCTGGCGATGATCCCGGTGTCGTAGCCGAAGAGCAGCCCGCCGAGTCCGGCGATCGCCGCCGTCAGCACCACGTTGCGTCGCGCTCGCCGCGCGGAGGCCTCCGACCCGTTCATGCCCGCGAGCACCCTATCCGTCCGGGCCCCTACCTAGCGTGCATGGTGGTCGTGGGGACCCTGCCCCTCCCGCGGCCAGCGACCGGGGCGCATTCCAATACGGGAGCCGGGCGTCGCGAGCACACCCCGCGTGTCGTGCCGTGACTAGCCCGCCCGATCCCGTCTCTGCGAGGTGAGCGGCGCGCGTATCGCGCCCGCTCACCACGCCCCGTTCACATCTCGAGGGCACTGTGGGACGATTCCCGCGTGGGGGAGGAGGTTCGCTACGAGCGTGTCGGCGCCGCCGCGGTGCTGACGATCGACCGGCCGGAGCGCCGCAACGCCGTCGACGCGGCGGCCGCACGGGAGCTGCGCGCGGGGCTCGAGCGCTTCGAGGCCGACGACGACGCCCGCGTCCTGATCCTGACCGGGGCCGGGGGAGAGGCCTTCTGCGCCGGCGCCGACCTGAAGGCGATGGACCTCGACGTCGATCACCCGGGCGGGCCGATGGGCTTCAGCCGGCTCGCCGCGTCGAAGCCGACGATCGCGGCGATCGACGGCTGGTGCCTGGCGGGCGGCCTCGAGCTCGCCCTCTGGTGCGACCTTCGCCTGGCGACGCCGACCTCGATCTTCGGCTGCTTCGAGCGGCGTTGGGGGGTGCCGCTGATCGACGGCGGCACGCAGCGGCTGCCGCGGGTGATCGGCCTCGGCCGGGCGCTCGACCTGATCCTCAGCGGCCGGCCCGTCGACGCCGAGGAGGCCGAGCGGATCGGTCTCGTCACCTCGATCACCGCCCCGGGTGCGCACCTCGAGCGAGCCTTGGTGCTCGCCGACTACCTTGCCTCCTTCCCTCAGGACACGATGCTCGCCGACCGCCGCGCCGCGATCGAGGGGCTCGGCATGCCGCTCGCCGACGGCCTCGCGCTGGAGCAGCGGCTCGGGCGCGAGACGCTCGCCACCGCCGCTCGCGGGGCCGGCCGGTTCGCCTCCGGCGAGGGTCGCCACGGCGCCCCAGCGTCCCCCGAATCCTGAACTTCGCAGACCCTTTCGAGGGGTGGCCGAGCGTCGAGAGAGTCGACTGTAGGACCCGGTTCCTGCGCTCAAGAAAGCCCAAGTTGAAGTTGGATCAGTTCCGGTACCGTGCTGTTCGTGGCTCAACGTTCCTCGATGCGTCCGCCCCCCGGACGCCAGCGCCTCTCCCGCGAGTTCATCGCCCGTCATCAGCGGGCACGGATAGTCAACGCGCTGGCCGAGGAGACGATGGAGCGCGGCTACCGCGCCGTCACCGTCGCCGACATCGTGCGCCGCGCCGGGATCGCCCGCAACACCTTCTACGACAACTTCGCCTCGAAGGAAGACTGCTTCCTCGCGACCCAGGACTTCGCGGTCGAGGAGTCGCTCCAGCGGATCGTCGAGGCCGCCACGCAGGTCGAGGGCTGGGAGAACCGCCTCGCCGCCGGGCTCGGCGCCTTCCTCAAGTACATCGCCAGTGAACCCGCCCTCGCCCGCACCTGCATCGTCGAGGCGCTGTCGGCCGGCGATGCCGCGCAGGAGCGCTACGAGCAGTCGCTGCAGAGCTTCTTGCCGCTGCTGCGGATGGGCCGCGAGTCCGCAGCCCTAGGCGACGACCTCCCCGAGACACTGGAGGAGACGATCGCGGGCGGCATCTTCTGGGTCATCTACCAGCGGATCGTGCTCGGTGAGACCGAGCAGATCGAGTCGCTGCTCCCCGACCTCGTCGACTTCGCCCTGACCCCCTACATCGGCGCCGAGTCCGCCCAACGGGCCACCGCCCGGTTGTAAACGATAGGTATCGTCGCCCCGTGGCTCTCGATGAAACCGATGCTGCCGAGTACCCGCCGGAGCTCTCGCGCCTGCCCCCCGGTCGGCACGGGCTGCCGCGGGACTTCGTCGTGCACAACCAGCGCGAGCGGCTGATCGCCGGACTCGCCGAGGCGGTCGCCGAGAAAGGCTACGGCGGCACCACGATCGCCGACATCACCCGCCACGCGGCGGTCTCGCGGCGCACCTTCTACGAGCATTTCGAGGGCAAGGACGAGTGCTTCGTCGCGGCTTTCGACACGGTCACCGAGCAGATGCGCGAACGCGTCGACGAGGCCTACAAGGCGGAGGACGACTGGCCCGTCGCGACCCGTGCCGGGATCCAGGCGATGCTCGTCTTCCTCGCCTCCGAACCGAACCTGGCGCGCCTCGCGATGGTCGAGGCCCTGGTCGCCGGCCCGGTCGTGGTCGAGCGCTACGACGCCGCCGTGCAGACCTTCCTCCCCTACATCACCGAAGGTCGCAAAGGCGCCTCCAAAGCCGTCCTCAAGCACCTCTCCGACTCGACCGAGGAAGCCCTCGTCGGCGGCATGGTCTCGCTCGTCTCCCGCCGCATCGTCGCCGGCCAGACCGAGGAGCTCGAGTCGCTCCTCCCCGATCTCACCGAGTTCACCCTGACGCCCTTCGTCGGCAGCGACGAGGCGTCCCGGGTCGCCCAGCAGAGCTGATGGCGAACCCTTCTGTGTATCGGTAAAGGTCATTGACTTTCTAGGTACCGTTGCGGTACTTTCGCGGTAGGCATCCCGTCGGCAGCATGTCGCTCCACTGGTTGGCCTCGCAGCCTTCTTCAATCCCTGTGTCGGCTGCGGTAGCTCGGGTCCGGATCGATCGTTCCCTTGATGGTCGATCCGGCCCGAGTCGCATTTCTCGTCTTCCGGCGACAGGCTCGCTCATCCTCGCCGCCCGAAGCTGTGGCCGCTGGGGGCGACGGCGCGGAGCTCGGCCACCGCGTGCTCGCGCTGCTCGCGGACGCGGGGACGGGGCTTGGGCCGACGGCGGGCCGGCAGCTCGGTCCTCTCCAGTGCCTCGACGTGGGTGACGACGACGTTGATCGTCCCCTCGCGGCGCTCCAGCTTTCCCTTCGCGCGCAGGAGAGGCGCGGCCCGGACGAGGGCGCGGTGGCGGTCGTAGACCGGCGGCGGCACGATCAGGTTGACGTTGCCGCGCTCGTCCTCGAGCAGCATGAAGACGATGCCCTTCGCGGTCTCCGGACGCTGGCGGGCGACCACCATCCCGGCCACCTCGACGACCGCGCCGTCGCGGGTCCTCGGTAGGTCCGATGACTTGAGGATCTTCGGGTCGAGGCCCGGGCGCAGCATCTCCAGCGGGTGGCGTCCCAGGGTGAGGCCGGTCGAGCGATAGTCGGCGATCAGCTTGCCCCACTCGCCGAGCGGCTCCAGCTCCGGCGGCGCCGGCGGCTCGATCGGCAGCGCCAACTGGGTCGCCCCGCCGCTCGTCCGTCCCGCCCCGGTCACCCCGACCCGCCAGAGCGCGCCGCGCCGCTCGTCGTCCCCGTCCGCCGGGATGCCGTCGAGCGCCCCCGCCCAAGCCAGCTTTTCGAGGCTCGGCAGGCCGGCCCCGGAGCGCGAGGCGAGTTCGGCGATCCCCCGGTAAGGGCCGCCGCGTTCGCGCTCGGCCGCCAGCGCTTCCATCTCCTCTTTGCGCACCCCCTTCACGTAGCCGAGGCCGATCCGCACCTGCAGGCCGCCGCGCAGCTCGGGGTCCTCGCGCGGGGACTCGACGTGGCAGAGCGCGCGACTCACGTTCGCGTCCGGCGGCGCCACGCGGATCCCGCGCCGCTGCGCCTCGTGGACGAGCGAGTCGGGCGGGTAGAAGCCCATCGGCTGCTCGTTCAGCAGCGAGCAGAGGAACTCCGGCCCGCGGTGCACCCGCAGCCAGGCCGACTGGTAGGCGAGCAGGCCGAACGCCGCCGAGTGCGCCTTGGGGAAGCCGAAGCCGGAGAAGCCCTGGATCTGCGCCCAGACCCGCTCGGCGATCTCCGGCGCGACGCCACGCTCCGCCGCCCCCCGCACGAAGTGCTCGTGGTGGGACTCGATCGCCTGCAGCGAGCGCTTCTTGCTCATCGCCCGCCGTAGCCCCTCGGCCTCCGAGGAGGAGAAGCCGGCGAGCGCCATCGCCACCTCGATCACCTGCTCCTGGTAGACGATCGTCCCCAGCGTCTCCTCCAGCACCGGGCGCAGCAGCGGGTGCTCGTAGGGGACCTCGAAGGTCGGGTCCTCGCGCAGCCGCTTGCGGCGCTCGATGTAGGGGTGGATCGCCCCGCCCTGGATCGGTCCCGGCCGCACCAGCGCCACCTGCACGGTGAGGTCGTCGAGGTTCCGCGGCTGGGTGCGGGGCAGCATCTGCATCTGGGCGCGGCTCTCGATCTGGAAGACGCCGGTGGTGTCGGCGGCGCGGATCGATTCGTAGGTCGGCTCGTCGTCGAGCGGGATGCGGGAGAGGTCGAGCCGCTCGCCGCGGCTGCGTCCCAGCTCCTCCACCGTGCGCTCGACCGCCGAGAGCATCCCGAGCCCGAGCAGGTCGATCTTCAGGAAGCCCGCGTCGCCGCACGAGTCCTTGTCCCACTGGACGATCTGGCGGCCGACCATCGCCGCGGGAACGACCGGGCAGACGTCGATCAGCGGCCGGGTCGAGATCACCATCCCGCCCGGGTGCTGGGAGGCGTTGCGGGGGAGGCCCATGATCTCCGGCGCCAGCTCCAGCAGCACGCGCCAGCGTGGCTCGGCGGCGCGCCCCGGCCCGAGTGCCGCGACCAGATCGCGCTCGATCTCGGCCGAGGTCTCATGGAAGCCGCACGTCTTCGCCACCTTGTCGATCTCCGCCGGCGGCAGCCCGAGCACCTTGCCGAGGTCGCGGATCGCCCCCTTCGGCCGGTAGGTCGGGAAGGCGGCGACCAAGGCCGAGTGCTCGTGGCCATAACGCTCGTGGACGCGGGGGATCAGCACCTCGCGGATGTCACGCGGGAAGTCGAGGTCGATGTCGGGCATCGAGGCGGTTTCGTCGTTCAGGAAGCGCCCGGAGAAGAGGTCGGCTTTCACCGGGTCGACGTGGGAGAGGCCGGTGAGGTAACAGACGATCGAGCTGACGCTGGAGCCGCGCCCGCGACCCGGGGGGAGGACGGAGCGCGCCGAGTCGGGCCCGCGCACCTCGACCGCGACTTCGCGGGCCAGCTCGAGCATGTCGCGGTGCAGGAGGAAGAAGCCGCTGAGGTTGAGTCCCCGGATCGTCGCCAGCTCCTGGCGTAGGCGCGTCTCGGCCTCGCCGCGCCGCGGGTCGCCCGCGTAGCGCTCCTCCATCATGTGCGCGCAGACGCGGGCGAGCTCCCCGTCGGCGGCCTCGTCCTCGGAGCCGGGGTAGCGGTAGCCGAGGTCCTCGGTGAGGTCGAAGGCGAGGCGCTCGGCGAGGCGGACGGTCTCGGCGACGGCGCCTGGGTGCTCACTGAAGCGGGCGGCCATCGCGGCGGGTGAGGCGAGCGCCGAGGTCGAGTTGCCGCGGCGGAGGGGCTCGCTCGACTCCAGCGTCTGGTTGAGTCCGATCGCGACCAGCGCGTCCTGGGCGTGGGAGCGCGAGCGGGCGTGCGCGTGGACGTTGCCGGTGGCGATGGTCGGGACGCCGAGCCGCTCCGCGAGCAGCGCGAGCCAGCGGTTGCGCGCCCGGTCCCGTCGCCAGTAGGGACGCTGCAGCTCGACCCGGAAGTTGTCGCGGCCGAAGGCGGCGAGGAGCCTGCGCCCGAGCGCCTCGCCCGTCGCCGTGTCCCCGCGCTCGAAGGCCCCCGCCAGCGCCCCGTCCCGCGCGCACCCCGACAGACACACGAGCCCCTCCGCATGGCGCTCGACTTCCTCCAGCGTCGTCCAAGCCGGTTCCGCGACCCGCGCCGTGTTGTCCCGCGTATGCGAGTGCGCCGCCGTGAGCAGCCGGCAAAGGTTCCGATACCCCACCGCGTCCTCGACCAGCAGCGTCACGTGCACCGTCCCCCCACGTTGACGGGCCGAAAAGTGCGCCATATCGTGGTTTTTCGGCCCATCAACATGGAGGGTCAGCTCGGCGCCGGTGATCGGGCGCAGGCCGAGGCCCACGGCGCAGTGGGCGAACTCCATCGAGCCCCAGATGCCGTCGTGGTCGGTCAGTGCCAGGGCCGGGTAGCCGAGCGCGGCGGCTTCCCCCGCCAGCTCCAGCGGGGTCGAGGCGCCGTCGAGGAAGGAGAACGCCGAGTGGGCGTGCAGCTCGATGTAAGGGGGGCTCGTCATCGTGCGTCGCCTCAGGCCCGCTGGCGGTACCAGCGCCCGTCGCCGGGATCGCGGAAGACGGTGAGCGCGCGGCCGTCGGCCATCGCCAGCTCGAAGTAGTGGCGACGCAGCGGTCGCGGCGTCCACCAGCGGTCCTCGACCAGCCACTCCTCGCGCACCGCCTCGACCGTTGCCGCGTCGATCGAACGCGGGACGCCCACGGGATCGGCGACCACCGCGACCGGCTGTGGCTCGTTGAGTCTGCGTGGCCCGGTCATCGCGGCGCTCCCGCCGGCGTCCGCGGCGCTCCGCCTCGGCGTCCCCGCGCTCCCATCACAGCTCCGGGAACGGGGTGAGGAGGTCGCGACGCTCGGGCACCCGCGACATCGCGTCGACCGGGAGGACGCGTAGGAGGGCGTCGGCGCCCTGGGCGGCGCGCACCTCGCGGATCGCCGCGCCGAGCCGGCGGCGCCGCGGCTCCGAGCCGCCGACCTCCATCACCAGCTGATCGGCTGCCGCGGGGCCGAAGCCGAGCGCCCTCAGCCGCAGCGCTTCCGCCGGTCCCGGCAGCCCCTCCAGCCGCGGCACCAGCAGGCGACGCAGCGAGGACGCCGCGGCGGTGGGACGGCCGAGCCCTTGGTCGACGCTCCAGCTTCCGCCGCCGCAGAGCCGCGCCCCGAGGCGCACGCCGAGCAGGGTCCGCCCCTTCCGCCCGGGCGCCGCCAGCAGCCGGTCGATCAGCAAGTGGAGCGCCCGGTCGAGCTGGCTCCCCGCCACCCCTTCGGGCAGTTCGATCTCCTCGACCAGGTCCTCGTGTGGGACGCGCGGGCGCAGCGGCTCCTCTTCGCCGCGGGCGATCCGCAGCGCGCGCAGGCCGAGCGGCCCGAAGCGGTCGGCGACCTGGTCGAGCGTCAGCCGCCGCAGCTCCCCGAGCGTCCCGATCCCCAGCCGCTCCAGCGAGACGACCAGCTCCGCCGCCCGCCGCGGATCGTCCAGCCGGTCGATCAACACCGCGGTCGGCAGTGGCCCGAGGAAGTGGCCGACCCGTGCCGGCGTCACCACCATCTCGCCCCTCTCGGCGGCGGCCCGCGCCGCGGTCCGGGTCGGCGCCACCCCGATCAGCACCGGCACCCCGACCGCGTCCCGTGCCGCCGCCGTCACCCCGGCGGCCTCGCCGCCATAGAGCCGGCGCAGCCCGCCGACCGCGAAGAAGACCTCCCCGGCCCGCTCCGTCTCGACTCCCGCGCCGATCCCCTCCAGCGCCCGCGCCACCCCCTCGGTCAGCTCCGCCGCCGCGACCGGATCCTCCCCCCGATCGATCCCCGTCCCGTCAGAAGATTCGCGCCCGGGCCGAAGCCCCCCGGAATGGCCCGGGCGCTCAGGAGTCGTCAGGCGGCAGTCGATGACGCAAGCGATCTCCATACGAACGCACGTTCGCATGGATGGAGACTACAGATCTACAGACAAACTGTCGCGAAGGAAGCCGCGAATGAAACCTTCCAAGGCCGGGAGGTCGCGGGTCGGAACACCCGAGGGCTGGTCGAGCTGGATCTCTTCGAGCAAGGTCCGGGCGCTGCTCAGGAGCAGGTAGTCGCTGAGGTCTTGGTTGGCAGGATCGACCAGCCACCGAAGGAGCCTGCGAAAGCCGCGAAAAAGCTGCGGCCAGTCTCTGAGTTCCGGCAAGGGGTCGGTGTCGAGGAAGTAGGGCCACCTGGGGCTCGCCTCGAAGAGATTTTCGTTGCCGATCGAATGGGAGTAGACGAAGCCCGCAGACGCCAGAGCCGCTGCGGCCTCCTGCACATTTCGCTTCGCATAGGCCGTCGACCGGGCGAGTGCTTGTGCATTCATCCAAGGCTTGTCGGTCGCCAGGAGGACCCGAGCCACCTCCGCTCGCACGCTGACTCCCAGCAGCAACCGCAGGCGAAAGGCGAGATTGATCGGCAGGGTGAGGTTGGGTGCCTCCGACTTTCCGCTCGGCTCCGACCGTGGTTTCACGAAGCCTTGAGCGAGAAAGGCAGGGTCAGGATGGGAGACCTCGAGGCGAGATTCGCGAAAGAAGGACCGAGGTTCCCCGGTGTCTCCGGCTTTCGCTTTCAACCGGTCGCGTCGACGCTTCTGTCCCAGCCATCCGAGCACCGCCTCGACCAGCCGCCGGTCCTCGTCGTCGGCGATCAGGTTGCGCAGTCGCTGGACGCTGAGCAGCCGCTCGTTGACGAGCATCCAGTCGAGCACCTCCTCGAACAGGCGTGGTTCTCCGCGGCCGACCTCGAAGGTCAGGAGCAGCAGGGCCTCGGGGTCGGTGGCCCAGGTATCGCGACGATTCGTGTTAGCGGACACGCCCATCTGCGCCCACTCGTCCCAGAGGAAATCGACGAGGGCTTTCTGGACGTCGTCTCTAAGTTGAGAGATCGACATCCGTGACTCCGAAAGATTCGAGGGCACCGCGCAGCACCTCGGCGTATCCCTCCGAGGGATCGTGCGAGCGGCTCCACTGCGCCGCTGCCACCAGCTCCGATTCGGCCGGTGCGAGAGTGCGTAGGTCCGCCTCATGCTTGCCGGGGCCTTGGTCGACGGCGGCGTAGAGCTTGAAGTGGATCTGGTCGTAGCGGGAGGCGAAGTAGACGATCAGGCCGTCGCCGTAGTCCCGACGCTCGAGCCGATCGGCGAACCCCGTGGGGAGGCCGAACGTCAGCAGTCCGGCGGGGCCAGGGTTGAGCCACTCGTCCGGAAGTCCAAAGTCCCTCGCGACCAGGTCGCCGGCAACTCTGAGACCGGTCGGCAACGGATCGGCGCTGTCGAGGCCGGTCTCGGAGCGCAAAGCAACGATGTCCACGTCTTTGGTCGTCCGTTCGACCAGGCCTAGGGCGAGCAGGGCGGAGCCGCCGATCACGACCAGTTCGTAGCGCTCTCCGCGAGCGGCGAGCTGTTCGCCCAGCGCTCGAAGGAGTTGGTCTGCCCTATCCGACGTGATGTCTGACATCTCGAAGCGAGACGATAGACATCGCGACTGGATTCAGCGCAAGAATTCGCCCGCGAGGGCTTCGCTCAGGTCCCAGAGGCGGCGGCGGGCGGCGGGGTCGTAGGCCTGGTCTTCGGCGCGGGCTTCGGTCTCGCGGTCGAAGAAGCGGCCGGTGACGCCCTCCAGGGAGGGGTCGGTGGCGAGGTGGATCGTGGAGTCGACGCCGCGGTCGAGGGCGTCGACGGAGGTGCCGCGCTCGTCGAGGACGATCTTGGTCGGCATGAAGGTGGCGGGGTGGAGGGAGTTGACGGTGACGTCGGAGTCGGTGGGGAGGCGGTAGGCGAGCTCGTTGGCGAAGGAGATCTGGGCGAGCTTGGACTGGGCGTAGGCGCGGCGGCCTTCGTAGAGGGAGCGTTCGAGCTGGGGGTCGTCGAAGTCGAGCGAGGCCTGGCCGAGGGAGGCGACCATGACGACGCGGGCGGGCGCCGAGCGTTCGAGGAGGGGGACGAGGCGGGTGGTGAGGACGAAGCTGGCCAGGTAGTTGACCGCGAAGCGGAGCTCGAGGCCGTCGCGGCTTTCCTCGCGGTCGGGGGAGTCGGGCAGGCCCGAGCCGATGCCGGCGTTGTTGATCAGCAGGTGGAGGGCGGGGAGGGCCGCGATCTCTTCGGCGAGAGCGCCCACCTCGGCCAGCGAGGCGAAGTCGGCCCGATGGGTGTGGATCTTCTCGTTGCCGGTCGCGGCGACGATGCCCTCCTTCGCGGCCGCGAGCTTCTCCTCGTCGCGTCCGTGGATGTGGACCGTCATGCCCATCCCGGCGAGCCGCTCGGCGACCGCGCGGCCGAGCCCGTCGGTCGCGCCGGTGACGAGGGCGACGGTGTCCTGGGGCTCGCGGCTCATGGCACCCGCAGGACGATCTTGCCCGCCCCGTGGCTCGCTTCGGCATGGCGGTGGGCCTCCGCCGCCTGCTCCAGGTCGAAGACCTCGTCGACCTCGATCTGCAGCTTGCCGCGCTCGATCAGGTCGCAAAGGCCCGCCAGGCCGACCGGGTCGGGCTCGACCAGGATCCCGGTCGAGCGCTGCTTGCGCTTCTCGGCCTGCTCGTGCACCTTCGGGTCGACGCCGCTCGGCACCAGGACCATCGTGCCGCCCGGCCGCAGCACCGCCAGCGAGCGCTCGCCGTAGCCGCCGGTGAAGTCGATGATCGAGTCGAGGTCGGCGCAGCGGCGGTCGAAGTCGTCGTCGCGGTAGTCGAGCACCTGCGCGGCGCCGAGGCCTTCGAGGAAGTCGGTCTGCTCGCGCCGCGCCGTAGCGATCACCTTCGCCCCGCGCGCGGCGGCGATCTGCACGGCGAGGTGGCCGACCCCGCCCGCGCCACCGTGGATCAGGACGTCATCGCCCTCCTGCACGTGGATCGTATCGACGACGATCTGCCACGCGGTCAGCCCGGCCAGCGGCAGCGCGCCGGCCTCCTCGGTCGAGAGCGCGTGCGGCTTGTGCTCGAAGTGGCGCGAGGGCGCGGTCACGTACTCGGCGTAGGCGCCCGCTTCGCGCGGGAACCAGGGCATGCCGAAGACCTCGTCGCCGACCTGGAAGCGGGTGACGCCGCCGCCCACCTTCGTGACCTCGCCGCAGACGTCCCAGCCGACCGTCAGCGGGAAGCCGCCCATCGAGGAGGAGGCGCCCTTGCCTTCGCGCGACTTGAAGTCGACCGGGTTCACCCCGGCGGCCCGGACGCGGACCTGTACCTCGGTCGGGATCGGCTCCGGCGCCGCGACCTCGGCGAGGCGCAGCACCTCCGGCCCGCCGAACTCGTGCTGGACGATTGCCCGCATCGGCCACAGCATAAGGTCGGGCGGCCTTCGGAAAGCCTTTCGTCTAACGATGGCTTACGATATATCGAGATGCGTTGGTTCAGCAAGATAGCCGTCGATGTCCAGCCCCTGCGCGAGTCGCGCGACTTCCGGCTGGTCACGCTGGGCTCGATGATCACCGGCCTCGGGTCCCAGGCAGCCCTGGTCGCGCTGCCTTACCAGGTGTTCGTGATCACCGGCTCGGCCTTCCTCACCGGGTTGATCGGCCTCGCCGAGCTCGGCCCGCTGATCGTCGCCTCGCTCTTCGGCGGCGCCCTCGCCGACCGCTTCGAACGCCGTCGCCTGCTGCTGCTCTGCCAGTACGCGCTGGTCGCGATCGCCGCCGCCCTGGCCGTCGCCGCGGCCACCGGCCCGCCGCCGATCTGGATCCTCTTCGTCCTCGCCGGCGCGATGGCGGGCGCCTCGGCGATCGAGCGGGTCGTCTCCTCGGCGATCGTCCCGAAAACCGTGTCCCCCGAGATGCTCCCCTCGGCGATCTCCCTCACCTACGGCCTTTACCAGCTGACGATGGTGGTCGGGCCGGCCCTCGGCGGCATCCTGATCTCGATCTTCGGCCTCACCATCCCCTACGCGGTCGACGCGGTCAGCTGCCTCGGCATGGCGGGCGCGGCGGCGATGATGTCGCGCCAGCCGCCCCCCGCGCACGAGACCCACGAGCCGGTCTTCCGCTCGATCCGCTCCGGCCTCCTCTACCTGCGCAAGCTGCCGGCGGTGACCGCGGGCTTCGTCATGGACCTCAGCGCGATGACCTTCGGCATGCCCCGCGCGCTCTTTCCGGTGCTGGCGCTGACCGTCTACCACGCGGGCGCGGCGGGGACCGGCCTGCTCTACACGGCGGTCGCCGCGGGCTCCACGATCGCCGCGCTGACCACCGGCTGGATGCGCCACGCGCGCTACCTCGGCCGCATCGTCCTCGTCTGTGTCGGCCTCTGGGGGATCTTCATCGCCGGCGCCGGGCTGGTCGACAACATCTGGCCCGCCGCGATCCTCTTCGCCCTCGCCGGCGCCGCCGACTCGGTCAGCGCCGTCTGCCGCGGCACGATGATGCAGACGCTGACCCCGGACGCGATGCGCGGTCGCGTCTCCTCCGTCTTCAGCCTGGTGGTCGCCGGCGGCCCGCGCCTCGGCGACGTCGAGTCGGGCACCGTCGCGACGATCGCGAGCCCCGGCTTCTCGGTCGTCTCCGGCGGCCTCGTCTGCCTCGCCTCGGTCGGCGTCGTCGCGCTCGCCTTTCCCCAACTCGCTGCCTACGACTCGGCGAAGGTCGGCCAGGAGGGCGTCGTCCGGCAGAGCCTCGAGGACGAGGCGCTGGAGTCGAGCGAGCTGATCTAGGCGACCGCCTCTCTCAGGCGGCCGCCCGGCGCTCCAACGCTGCCTCGTAGTTGATCCGCATCAGCGCGATCACGTCGTCGACATCGGCGTCGCTCTCGATCCGCCGCGCGGCCGGGCCGTGCTTGCCGGGGAAGACCGGGTGCTCGGCGATCCGGCCTTCGGCGGCGAGCTCCTCCCAGCGCTCCCGGGGGAAGGAGAAGTGCGCGGCATGATCGCCGTGCAGGTGCCCGAGCTCCCGGTGCCCGAGGCGGAAGCCGAACTCGCCCCGTCTCCCGGGCCCGGCCTCGACCCCGTCCCAACTGGTCACCTCTGCGGTTATGCGTTCGCTTGGTTTGGTCATCAGACGACGGTACAAGTTCAAGTAAGCTTGAAGTCAAGCTATGTCCCAACTCCTGACCATCTCCGAGACCTCCCGGCGCAGCGGCGTCGCCGCCTCGGCGCTCCGTTACTACGAAGAGCGGGGACTGATCTCGGCGGCCGAGCGCGAGGGCTCCGGCAACCACCGCCGCTATCCCCGCCCGGTCCTGCGTCGCATCGCCTTCATCGTCTTCGCCCAGAAGGTCGGCCTCAGCCTCGACGAGATCGCCGCCGAGCTGGCGAAGCTGCCGCCGCAGGGCGCCCCCGGCCGTGCGGACTGGTCGCGCCTCTCCGCCACCTGGCGCGGCCGCATCGACGAGCGGATCGCCGAGCTGGAGCGCCTCAAGGCCGGCCTCACCGAGTGCATCGGCTGCGGCTGCCTCTCGCTCGACCGCTGCAAGCTCGCCAACCCCGACGATCGGGCCGCCCGCCTGGGCTCTGGACCGCGCTACTGGCTGGGCGATCCGCCTCCCGCTCAGGCGGCCTCGCACGGAAAAGGTTGACAATGCAAACCCGGATGTTGTAGGTCGCGCGCAGTCGGGTAACCATCCCTCATGCAGACGACCCGGACGGAGACGAAGGCACTCCACGCCGACCTTTCGCTGGCACCGCTGAAGGCGCGTCGCCAGGAGTTCGGACTGGACGATCTACACGACGTCCGGGCGCTCGTCGCCGCTGCGGCCACGGCCGCCGGCATGTCCCCGAGCCGCACCAACGACCTCGTCGTCGCCGCCTCGGAGCTCGCCGCGAACAGCATCCTGCACGGCGGCGGGCGCGGCCTCGCCTCGGTCTGGGGCGAGGAGGGCGCGATCTACGTCGAGGTCGCCGACGCGGGCACGATCACCGACCCCACCGTCGGCCACGTGCGTCCCGACCCCACCTCCGAACACGGCCGCGGCCTCTACATCGCCAACCAGCTCAGCGACGAGGTCTCGATCGACAGCAGCGCGATCGGCACCCGGATCCGCCTGCGGATGGACGTCGGCCAACCGGGCGACTAGACCCGCCGCAGCGCCAGCAGGACGATGTCGTCCCCCAGCTCGCCGCCGGCGCGGCTGACGGCGTCGACGCGCAATCGCGCGGTCAGCTCCTCCAGGGCCAGCGGCGCCAGGTATTCGGACAGGCGGGCGAAGTCGTCCGGATCCCGGTGCTCGGACGTCGGCCCCGCCTCCAGCCAGCCGTCGGTGCAGAGGACGAGCGTGTCGCCCTGCTCGAAGACCGCGTCGTGGCGCTGCACCTTGGCGTCGTTCAGCGCCCCCAGCACGGTGCCGCCGCCGAGCAGATCGGCGCCGCCCTCGCGCACGTGGACGGGCGGCGGATGGCCCGCGCTCGCCACCGCCAGGGCCCAGCGGCCGCTCGCGTCCTGGCGCAGCCGGATCAGCACCGCGGTGGCGAAGTCGTTCAGCCCGGTCCCCTCCAGCAGCAGCTCGTTGACCCGGACCAGCACCTCCTCCGGCTCGTCGATCTCCCGGATCAGCCCGCGCACCACGTGGCGCAGCGCCACCGAGACGCCGGCCGCCGCCGACCCCTTGCCGGCGACGTCGCCGATCAGCACCCAGCAGCCGTCGCCGGTCGGCAGCACGTCGTAGAGGTCGCCGCCGATCTCGATCCCCCGCCCGGCCGCCTCGAAGACGACCGAGGACTCGAGCCCCTCCACCCGCGCCGGCCGCGGCGGGCGCAGGCCGCGCTGCAGGTTGCGGGCGATCGCGTCGCGCTCCTGGTAGAGCCGCGCGTTGTCGAGCGCCAGCGCCGCGCGCTCGCCCAGCTCGTTCAGGAACTCGAGGTCCTCCTGGTCATAACGGACGCCGGCCTGGGCGTGGAGGAAGGAGACCGCGCCGATCTTCCGCCCGCGGGCGAAGAGCCCGACCACGGCCGCCGATTCGTACCCGGTGTCGTGCATCAGCGCCCGGTGCTCGACGTTCTGGGCGACCGAGTCGGCCACCGCGGGCTCCTTCAGGTCGCCCCAGATCATCGGCTCGCCGGCCCGCAGCACCTGCGCCACCGGATGGTCGCCGTCCGGCTCCAGCGGGGACTCGCGGCGGATCTGCTCGAGCCGCTCGGCGGCACCGGGCATCGCCGCCGCCGCGACCGAGTCGCCGATCCGCCCGTCGTCGCGGATGAAGTCGATGACGCAGACCTCGGCCAGGTCCGGGACCGCTTTGGCGACGATGTTGCGCGCGGTCTCGACCGGGTCGAGCGAGGCGTCGAGGTCGCGCGTCGCGGCGATCAGGAACTCGCGGGCGGTGCGCCGCCGCCGCTCGCTGGTGATGTCGCGGGCGATCACCGAGGCGCCGTAGAGGTAGCCCGAGTCGCTGCCGATCGGGGAGATCGTCAGCGAGACGTCGAGGACCGTCCCGTCCTTGCGCACCCGCCGCGTCTCGTGCGTCTCCAGGTGTTCCTCGTTGCGTACGCGGGCGAGGATCTCGTCGGCCTCGTGTTTCAGCTCGTCCGGCATCAGGAAGGACACGTGGCGGCCGATCGCTTCCTCGGCGCTGTAGCCGTAGAGCCGTTCGGCGGCCGGGTTCCAGGTCGTCACCGCGCCCTGCAGGTCTTTGGAGTAGACGGCGTCGTGGCTGCCGACGACGACCTGCTCCATGTGCGCCCGCGCGCGATCGGATTCCAGGCGATGGCTGACGTCGCGGGCGAAGACGGTCGGGCCGGTGCCCGGCGAGGCGGGCCGGACGATCGTCAGCTCGGCGCGGAAGCCGGCGCCGTCGGCGCGCTGGGCGGGCAGTTCGATCCGGCGTCCCAGCAGCTCCTCGTCCTCGGGCGGCTCGCCCTCGCCGCCGGCGAGGCAGTAGCGCACCGAATCGCGGAGCTCGGCGGGGACGATCAGCTCGACCAGGTCGGCACCGAGCGCCTCGCGGCGGTCGATCCCGAAGAGCGCCGCGGCGGCTTCGCTCCACTCGGCCACCCGCATCTCCTGGTCGAGGACGAGCACCGCGTCGAGCGCCGAGACGACGATCCCGGCGACGCCCTCCCCGAGCGGCTCCTTGAGCGAATTCACCACCTAAAACTACTGAGGTTGTGGCATTGGTAGCGTCGATTTCATGAAGAAGGCGAATATCGACCGTCCGGACTTCAGCTGGGACGAGACCGACCCCGAGGGCTTCCGCGCCGGCATGGCCCGGCTCGGCGGCCTGCTCGGCGCGAAGGAGACCGGGATCAGCGTCTACGAGCTGCCGCCGGGGCAGGCGGTCTGCCCCTACCACTACGAGTGCGGCGAGGAGGAGTGGCTGCTGGTCCTGAGCGGCACGCCGACCCTGCGCACCCCGGCGGGCGAGGAGCGCCTCGAGCCCTGGGACGTCGCCTGCTTCCCGCGCGGGCCGGAGGGCGCCCACGGGGTCCGCAACGAGACCGAGGAGCCCGCCCGCGTGCTGATGTTCTCGACCGTCGTCCATCCGACCGCGACGGTCTATCCCGACTCCGACAAGGTCGGCATCTGGGTCGGCGACCCCGAGGTCGACATGACCGTGAGGCGCTCGGCGAAGGTCGGCTACTACGCGGACGAGCCCGGGGTCGATGGCGGCGACGCCGATCGCTGACGGTCACCAGCGCCGCCTGCTGGCGGCGGCGCGGGGCGGCGACGAGGGCGCCTTCGAGCGCCTGCTCGATCCCTTCCGCGGTGAGCTCCAAGCCCACTGCTACCGGATGCTCGGCTCCGTCCACGACGCCGAGGACGCCCTCCAGGACGCGCTGCTGCGGGTCTGGCGCGGGCTCGGTGGCTTCGAGGACCGCGGCGGCGGAGCGCTGCGCGCCTGGCTCTACCGGGTCGCGACCAACGCCTCGCTCGACCTGATCGCGCGCCGCAAGCGCCGCGGCCTGCCCGCCGACCTCGCGCCGCGCGCGGCACCTGAGGAGCTCCCCGGCCGGCCGCTCACCGAGCAGGTCTGGATCGAGCCCTGGGGCGAAGCGCCGGCGGTCCCCGACGAGGCGCCGGGGCCGGGCGAGCGGGCCGAGCAGCGCGAGTCGCTGGAGCTCGCCTTCGTCGCCGCGATGCAGCAGTTGCCCGCCCGCCAGCGCGCCGTCCTGATCCTGCGCGAGGTGCTCGGCTTCACGGCCGCCGAGGTGGGGGAGACGCTCGAGGCCTCGGTGCCCTCCGTCAACAGCGCCCTGCAGCGGGCCCGCGCGGCGGTCTCCGAGCGGGTCGGCGGGCGCAGCCAGGCCGCCACCCTGCGCGAGCTCGGCGACACCCGCACCCAGGAGATCGTCGCCGCCTACATCGAGGCGATGACCGCGGGCGACGTGCCGCGCGTCGTCACCATGCTCACCGATGAGGTGGCGTGGTCGATGCCGCCGCTCGGCACCTGGTACGCCGGGGTCGGGACGGTCGAGGCCTTCCTCCGGCACGGCCCGCTGAACGGCAGCTGGCGCTGGCGCCGTCTTCCCGCCCGGGCCAACGGCCAGCTCGCGGTCGGCACCTACACCTACCTCGAGGACGAGGGTGCCTTCGTGCCGTTCTGCCTCGACGTCCTCACCTTGGAGGGCGAGCGGATCGCGGCGGTCGACGCCTTCATCGTCCGCGGGCTAGAGGTCCCGGCCGGCCACGACGGCTACGGGCGCTTTCCCGATTTCCCGGCAGACCCCGAGCAGGTGCGCCTCGTCTTCGGCCGCTGCGGGCTGCCCGACCGGCTGGCGCCGTAGGAGGACGGTGGCGACGCCCGCGCCGGCGATCGCCATGCCGACGAAGGAGAGCGGGTGGAGCGCCTCGCCGAGCACCGGCGCCGAGGCCAGCGCGGTGACCGCCGGGACCAGCAGCAGCAGCGCGCCGACCCGGCTGGCGGAGGTGCGTCGCAGCATCTCGATCAGGACGAACATCGTCAGCACGGCCATCCCGGCGCCGAGCCAGATCGTCGTCAGGATCAGCTTCGGCCCCACTTCGAAGCGCCCGCCGACGACGGCGAGGACGGGGGTCAGGAGGGCGACGGTGGTCAGCGACTGGACCGCGACCGAGGTGAGCGGATCGGTCTCGGCGCCCCAGCGCTTCTGCAGCACGGTGCCGCCCGCGAGGCCGGCGAGGCCGATCGCGACCAGCGCCAGGCCCGCGCCGACGCTCGCCCCGCCGAGCTCGGGGATCAGGCCGACGCCGACCCCGGCGAGCCCGACCGTGAGGCCGAGCCAGAGGCGGGTGTCGCCGCCCTCCTGGCCCGAGGCGACGGCGAGCGCGGTCGTCGCCAGCGGCGAGAGCCCGGTCATCACCAGCGCCGCGACCGCCGGGGCGACGCCCATCGCGACGCCGCTGTAGACGCCGACGAACTGGACGAACTGCAGCAGCGCGCCGAGCAGCGCCAGCCGGCCGAGCGCGACGCCGCGCGGGAGCCCGGCGCGCAGCGCGAAGGGGAGCGTGAGCAGCGAGGCGAGGAGATAACGCGCCTCCAGCAGGGGCAGCGGCCCGGCGGCCTCCAGCGCGACGGCGCCGACGACGTAGCCGGAGCTCCAGAGGAGGACGAAGATCGGGGTGAGGAGGCGGGTCGATTTCATGCCTCGATCGTGCGCCGCGCCGGCCTGCCGATCAATCGCACCCATCGCGCGACCCATAACAAGCGCTTATCGGTCGGCGGCGCGGAATTGTCAGACTGAGAGGGCATGTCATTGGACGTCGACCCCGCCCACATCCGCTCGCTGCAGGCAATCGTCCGTTACGGCGGGTATGGCCGCGCCGCCGAGGCGCTCTACCTGACCCAGCCCGCGGTCAGCCGTCACGTCCGCCTGCTCGAGGACCAGCTCGGCAGCCCGCTCTTCGTCCGCCGCGGGCGCGGGGTCGAGCTGACCCCGTTCGGGGAGACGGCGGTGGCGGAGCTGGGCGAAGTCCTGGCCGCCCACGATCGCGCGCTCGACCGCCTGCTCGGCGAGGATGCCTCGCCGTTCGTCCTCGGCGCGGTCGAGCATGTCGTCGACCCGCTGCTGCCGCGGGTCCTGCGGATCGTCCGCGAGCGGATCGGCGATCGCCCCCTGCAGGTGCGGGTCGAGCGCTCGCGCGATCTGGCCGCGGGGGTCGAGCGCGGGGAGATCGACGCCGCGATCGCCTTCGGCTCCAGGCGGACCCCGGCGGGGGCCGAGCTCGGGCCGCTGCGCCTCGACTGGTGGGTCGCCGCCGACCGTCCCGCCGCGATCCCCGTGCCGCTCCCGCTGGTCGCCTACGACCCTCCCTGCGGCCTGCGCGAGCTCGCCGCCGCCCGGCTGGAGGAGCTCGGTCTCGCCTACGAGGTCGTCGCCGAGAGCCCGCACCTCTTCGGCGTCCAGGCCGCCGCCCGGCAGGGGCTCGGATACGCGCTGCTCAGCGAAGGCGGCGACGGCCTGCGCCGCGTCCTCGACGGGCCCCTGGCCGAGCCGATCGAGGCGGGCCTCGTGTTGCTCGGTCCGGCGGCGGAGCCCGACCTCGCGGAGGCGATCCGGGCTACCGTGCGGACCGATGAGTTCTCGTCCCTTGCCAAGTCTCTAGCTACATGACCACCACCGCACAAGCCGATAAAAGCCGCTGGCTCGCCCTCTACGTCCTCTGCGCGGGGATGCTGATGATCGTCCTCGACGGGACGATCGTGAACGTCGCCCTGCCCTCGATCCAGGAAGACCTCGGCTTCTCGCAGTCGAACCTGGCCTGGGTCGTGAACGCCTACCTGATCCCGTTCGGGGGCCTGCTGCTGCTCGCCGGGCGGCTCGGCGACCTGCTCGGCCAGCGCCGCGTCTTCCTCGTCGGCCTCGGGATCTTCACGGTCGCCTCGGCGCTCTGCGCGGCCTCGCCCGACCAGGGCGTGCTGATCGGCGCGCGGTTCATCCAGGGCGTCGGCGGGGCGCTCTCCTCGGCGGTGATCCTGGCGATGATCGTGCGGATGTTCCCGACCCCGAACGAGCAGGCGAAAGCGATCGGCGTCTACGGCTTCGTCGCCTCGGCGGGCGGCTCGATCGGCCTGCTGCTCGGCGGCGTGCTCACCCAGGCGATCTCCTGGCACTTCATCTTCGTCATCAACCTGCCGATCGGCGTGCTGGTCGGCTGGCTGGCGCTGCGGCTGGTCGACAACCCCGACGGGCTCGGCATGAAGGAGGGCGCCGACTTCCCCGGTGCCGCCCTGATCACCGCGGCGCTGATGCTCGGCGTCTTCACGATCCTGCAGATCACCGAGTGGGGCTGGATCGACGCCCGCACGATCGGCGGGCTGGTGATCGCCGCGGCCCTGATCGTCCTCTTCGTCCGCCGCCAGTCGCGCGTTGCGAACCCGCTGATGCCGCTGCGCCTGTTCAGCTCGCGCAACGTGGTCGGCGCCAACACCGTTCAGGCGATGCTGGTCGCCGGGATGTTCGGGATGTTCTTCCTCGGCGCCCTCTACCTGGAGAAGGTGCTCGGCTACAGCGCCCTGGAGATCGGGCTCGCCTTCCTGCCGACGACGATCGTGATGGGCGGCCTCTCGCTCGGCTTCTCGGAAAAACTGATCATGCGCTTCGGCCCGCGCAACATCCTCATCCCCGGCTTCATCTTGGTGACGATCGCGCTGCTGCTCTTCGCCCGCACCCCGGTCGACGGCAACTACGTGACCGACCTGCTGCCACCGTTCCTGCTGATCGGCATCGGCATCGGCACCTCGTTCCCGGGGATCATGACCCTGGCGATGTCCGGCGCGACGCCGCAGGACGCCGGGCTCGCCTCGGGCCTGGTCAACACCAGCATGCAGGTGGGCGGCGCCGTCGGGCTGGCGGTGCTGGCGACGCTCTCCACCGAGCGCACCGAAAAGCTCGAAGCCGCCGGGCATAGCGTCGCCTCGTCGCTCACCTCCGGCTACCACCTCGCCTACCTGGTCGGCGCGGGGCTGGCCTTCGCCTCGGTGCTGACCGCGATCTTCGTGCTGAAGCAGCCGCAGCCGATGGCCGAGATGGACGGCCACGGCCCGGCCGGGGAGCGGGAGCCTGCCGCGGTCGAGAGCTGACCGCCGCGCCCGGCGCTCAGATTTATTTCTGGCATTAATGCCTAAATCTTCGGGCCGCGCCTAATCCGGTCGCGCGTTTCGGCCGAAGAGAAACCCGGAGTGCAGACGATCCCGGAGCAGATCAGCCAGGCCCGCGCGGCGTTCGCGGAAGCGCCCGACGAGCGCGCCCGGATGGGCCGGATCTCCGGCTTCCTCTGGATCGCCGCCGCGGTGGTCGGGGCGATCGACGTCTTCCTCCCCGGCTCCCATCACGCCGCGACGCCGCTGGTCCTGGCGCTCGGCGCCTTCGTCTTCCTCTACGGCCTCGCCAGCGTCGTCGGCTGGATCCCCTGGGAGCGCGCCTCGATCGACGCCCTGGCGATCGGCATGGTGGCGACGATCCCGGTCGCGGGCCTGGCGATCTACATGACCGGCGGCGCGCTCTCCTATATCGAGCCGCTGCTGGTCTGCCCGCTCCTCTACGCCGCCTTCTTCTTCCCCGAGCGCTGGGCCTGGCCGCTGACGTTGGAGCTCGTCATCGTCGCCGGCGCGCCGCTGGTCTACGACTCGAATGCGATCGACAACGCCTTCTTGCCCCGTTATCTCGCCCTCGCGGTCGGCTTCTTCGCCGCCACCTGGGTGATGGTCGGGCTGAAGAAGCGGCTGGTCGCCGCCGAGGTGCGCCAGCGCGACATCGCCAACCGCGACCCGCTCACCGAGGTCGCCAACCGGCGCTACTTCGACGCGACGATGATGCGGGAGGTGGAGCGACGGACGCGGCCGTTCGGCCGGCGCGAGCTCGACGACAGCCCGTTGGCGCTGCTGATTCTCGACCTCGACGACTTCAAGGGCATCAACGACCGCCACGGCCACCAGGTCGGCGACGCGGTGCTGCAGGAGGCGACCGCGCGGATGCTCTCGGTCCTGCGCTCGACCGACACGCTGGCGCGGATCGGCGGTGACGAGTTCGCGATTGTCGCCCCCGGCGCGCACGGCGACGGCGCCGCCCGGCTGGCCGAATCGGTGCGTTCGGCGATCGCCCTCGGCGAAGCGGGCGAGGACTTCCCGCCCCCGAGCGCCTCGGTCGGCTGGGCTGTCTTCCCGGACGACGGCCAGGACTTCGAGACGCTGATGCGCTCCGCCGACGACCGCATGCTGCGGAGCAAGCGCTCCGACCCGCGCCGCGAGGCGTCCGCCACGCTGTAGGGCTGGGCATCAGTAACCTCATTACTCGTGGACGGGAACCTTGACACGGGGTCCAGGGTCGGCGCCGACGCGACGCTCAGCATCGGCGACGTCGTCGCCGCGACCGGTGTGGGTGAGGCGACCCTGCGGGCCTGGGAGCGCCGCTTCGGCTTTCCGTCCCCGCGCCGCGAGCCCTCCGGCCACCGTCGCTACAGCCGCGAGGAGGTGGAGCGGATCCGCGCCGTCGTGCGCGAGCGCGACCGTGGCCTCTCGCTGGCGGTGGCGATCGAACGGGTCAACGCCGAGCCGAGCGGGCCGCCCTCGCTCTTCGCGCCGCTGCGCGAGCGTCGTCCCGACCTGCTGCCGGTGGCGCTGCGCAAGCGCCAGATGCTCCACCTCTCGCGCGCGGTCGAGGAGGAGAGCGCGGCGCGGGCCGAGCGGGCGCTGATGATCGGCGCCTTCCAGCGGCCCGAGTACTACCGCGCCAGCGAGGCCCGCTGGCAGCGGCTCTCCCGCGGCGCCGGCCTCACCTTCGTCCTCGCCACCTTCGAGGAGGCGGCGCGGCCCGACGCCGGGCCGGTCGAGGTGCCGATCCAGAGCGGCGAGCCGGTCGCCGACGAGTGGGCGGTGATCTGCCTCGCGCCGGGCTACTCCGCCTGCCTGATCGGCTGGGAAAACGTCGCCGCGACCGGCCGGGCCGACGACGAGCGCACCTTCGACGCGCTGCTCTCGGTCGAGCCGTCGGTGGTGCGCGAAGTGGCGGGCGCCGCGGTCGGGATCGCCGCCGAGGGCGAACCGCGGGCGGCCGAGCAGGCGCGTGCCTACCTCGACCGCATCCCGGACTCGAGCCAGCGCTCGCAGCTCCGCCTCGCCGGCGCGATCACCGCGCGGGCCTTCGCCCTGATGTAGAGCGCGCCGCGCCTATTCGTTCATCACGGCCGACTCGAGCACGCCGAGCAGCTGGGTGACGCGGCAGACCAGCAGGCGCTCCTCGTCGACCTCGACCCAGACCCCGGCGGCCGCCGGGAAGACCACGTGGTCGCCGACCTCGACCGGCATCTCGACCCCGGCCCCGGCCCACCAGTCGAGCCCCGGCCCGACCGCGAGCACGATCCCCTGTTCCGGCGGCGGCTCATGCGTGCCGGGCGGAACGACCAGCCCCGACCGCCGCACCCGGTCGGTATCCAACTCCTTGATCACGATCTGGTCGAACAACGGCCGCAACTGGTGCCGCACCGACTCGCTGGAATCTGGAACGCGTGAAGCCACCCCCCAAGTCTCGCAGGCTGCGGCTTCTTCCGACCCCCACGGGGGGAGAGATTGGAGTCCGCGGTGCATTGGTGCGGTCATGGCGACACCAATCGACCGCTCATCCGTCTGGAACCTGGTTCGGGCTCAGCATGGCGTGGTCGGGCGAGCCCAGTCGCTCGGCCTCGGGATGACGCCATCCGCTATTCGCCAGCGGCGGTTGAACGGTCGCCTGCATGAAGTGCATCGCGGCGTTTACGCGGTGGGACGCCGGGAACTGAGCCGCCACGGAGAGCTGATGGCCGCGGTTCTGGCGTGCGGTCGAGGTGCGCGGCTGAGCCATCAGAGCGCTGCCGAGCTTTGGAGGATGCGCCACCGGGTCGCCGGGCCCATCGATGTGGCGGTGGTCGGAGACACTCGTCGGCGCCGTCCGGGAATCGCCGCACATCGGCACGGGCAGGGTCGACTCCGCTTCGTCCATCGGATCCCCGTCGGGGACCCGATCTCGGTGCTCATCCACCTCGCGACCTGCCTGCCCGACGACGAGGTCGAAGACGCGGTCAACGAGGCGGATCGGCTCGACCTCATCCGAACGCATCGGCTCCGACCGGCACTCGATGCCGAGCCGAAGCGGCCGGGCGTCGGTCGGCTGAAGCTACCGGGTCGACTTCTTCTGGCCCGAGCTCGGGTTCACTCACTCGCAGGTCTTCCACCGGCCCGACCACGTGCGCGCGGTGCTCGTCGACGCCTTCGGCCACTTCGCGGTAACCGCCATCCCCTAGGTTGCACGGGTGACCCCCGCGGTCCCCGCCTCTCGCCCCGCCAAACCGACGCGTCGCCAGCTTGGCGGGGCGGCGCTGACCCTTGGCGCGCTCGGCGTCGTCTTCGGCGACATCGGCACCAGCCCGCTCTACTCGCTGCAAAGCCTCTTCTCCGCCGACCACGGCGCGGTCAAGCCGACCGAACAGGACGTCTTCGGCGTCATCTCGCTGGTCTTCTGGGCGATCACGCTGATCGTCTCGATCGAGTTCGTCCTCTTCATCATGCGCGCCGACAACGAAGGCGAGGGCGGCATCCTCGCGTTGATCGCGAAGATCGAAAGCACCAAGCTCGACAGTGCCAAGCTGAAGTTCGGGCTGATCGCGGTCGGCATGTTCGGCGTCGCACTCTTCTACGGGGACGGGATGATCACGCCCGCGATCTCGGTCCTCTCGGCGGTCGAAGGGGTGAAGGTGGTCGAGCCGAGCATCCACGAGATGGTGGTGCCGGTGACGATCGCGATCCTCGTCGTCGTCTTCGCGATCCAGCGCTTCGGCACCCAGCGCATCGGCCGCGTCTTCGGCCCGCTGATGGTCTTCTGGTTCGTCGTCATCGCGGCGGCCGGGCTCGGCCGCATCGTCGACCACCCCGACATCATCAAGGCACTCCTGCCGACCTACGGGATCGAGTTCTTCGGCCGCCACTTCGGCGTCGCCTTCATCTCGCTGGGCGCGGTCGTGCTGGCGATCACCGGCGCCGAGGCGCTCTACGCCGACATGGGCCACTTCGGCCGGCCGCCGATCAAACGCGCCTGGTTCTTCGTCGTCTTCCCGGCGCTGACCCTCAACTACCTCGGCCAGGGCTCGCTGATCGTCAGCGACCCGAGCGCGATCTCCAACCCCTTCTTCCTCCTGATCCCCCACTGGGGACGGGTGCCGATGGTGGTGCTGGCGACGGTGGCGACGGTGATCGCCTCGCAGGCGGTGATCTCGGGCGCCTTCTCGGTGACCAAGCAGGCGATCCAGCTCGGCTTCCTGCCGCGGTTGCAGATCCGCCACACCTCCGCCGAGGAGATCGGCCAGGTCTACCTCCCGGCGGTCAACTGGTTCCTGCTGATCACGGTGGTGGCGTTGGTGATCGGCTTCGGCTCATCGACCGCGCTCGGCTCCGCCTACGGCATCGCGGTCACCTGCACGATCACCGCCGACACCCTGCTCTTCCTGGTGATCGCCCGGTCGCTGTGGAGGAAACCGCGCTGGATGGTGGGGATCTTCGCCGCCGTCTTCTTCACCGTCGACCTCGCCTTCCTCGGCGCGAACCTGACCAAGACCGCGCACGGCGGCTGGTTCCCGCTCTCGATCGGGGTCGTCATCTTCGCGGTCCTCAGCACCTGGCGACGCGGCACCCGCGAACTACGGGACGCGCGGATCGAGGCGGAGGGCTCGCTCCGGTCGTTCGTCGACGAACTGCACGCCGCCGACCCAGCGCCGCCGCGGACCCCGGGCACGGCGGTCTACCTGAACGCGCGCCGCGAGACGACCCCGCTCGCCCTCCACGCCAGCTTCGAACACGCCCACGCCCTGCACGAGTCGATCGTGATCATCTCGATCGAAACGACCCGTACGCCCTACGTCTCCGACGCGGAGCACCTGGTCGTCGACGACCTCGGCTACGAGGACGACGGCATCTCCCACCTGACCGTGAAAGTCGGCTTCCAGGAAGCGATCAAGGTCCCGCACATCTTCGCGCTGGCCTGCACCCGCGGCCTCGAGGGCGATGCTCGCGAGGAGGACGCCGTCTACTACCTCTCGCAGGTGACGCTCCGACCTGGCGACCGCCCCGGCGGGATGAAGCGCTGGCGCAAGCAGCTCTACCTCGCCCTCGCCCGCAATGCCTCCAGCCCGGCCGACTACTTCCACCTGCCCGCCGAGCGCACGGTCACGATCGGCTCCGCCATCGACCTTTAGTCCGGCCGGGGTTTAAAAACAAACGATTCTGAGCATTAACCGTCCCAGGGAGTTCACGGGAGGCAGGGAACCACCGTGTGATGGGAAGGAGAAGTTCATGCATGTATCTGTCAGGACCAGGCTGTCGCGGGGGGCGCTCGCGCTTGCCGTGGTCGCCATGGCGTTGCTCGGCGCGGCAGCGGGAGCGTCGGCGGCGACCTACACCGCGCTCGGCGATTCCTATGCCGCCGGACCGTTGATCCCGAACCAGTCGCTGAACCCGCTCGGGTGTCTGCGCTCGGACCACAATTACGCGCACCTCACCGCCGCGGCGAAAGGGCTGACGCTCACCGACGTCAGCTGCAGCGGCGCGACGACCAACGACATGACCGAAGCGCAGAACGTCGAACCGGGGCCGAACCCGCCCCAGTTCAACGGGTTGAACGCGAGCACGAGCGTCGTCTCGGTGACGATCGGCGGCAACGACATCGGGTTCACGGAAATCATCGAGAGCTGCATCACCTACAACCCGTTCTCGACTCCGTGCAAGGACAAATACGACCCGGGCGGCCATGACCAGCTGGCCGAACGGATCGCCAACGCGGCGCCGAAGGTGGCGGCGGTGCTCCAGGGCATCCACGCCCGCTCACCGAACGCCCGCGTCTTCGTCGTCAACTACCCGGACATCCTGCCGAGCGGCAGCGGCTGCTGGCCGACGATCCCGCTCTCCTTCGGCGACGTGCCCTACCTGCACGCCACCGAGGAACGGCTCAACGCGATGCTCGCGACCGCGGCCGCGACCAACGGCGCGACCCTGGTCGACTGGTACACGCCGAGCATCGGGCACGACGCCTGCAAGGGCAGCTCGACCCGCTGGGTCGAACCGCTGATCCCGGGCGAACTGTCGGCCCCGGTCCATCCCAACAAAGCGGGGATGGCCGGTGCCGCGGTGGCGCTGGAGGCGGCGATCGGCTGACCCGGCCCAGTGCGTTCGCAGTCTTCGCGCGCTGCGCGGAGACTGCGAACGCGGGCGGGGATCAGCCGTCGCCGTGCGCCTCCACCGCCAGCCAGTCCCACTCCTCCCAGCTCGCGAGCCGGTTCTCGTAGTCGGGCCGGACGATGCCGAAGGCGTCCTTGCCGAAGAAGCAGCGCAGCGGTGGCTCCTCCGCGTCGACCAGCTTCAGGATCGCCGGGCCGCTGGCCTCGGGGTCGCCCGCGGAGCGTTTGCCGAGCGTTGTTTTTCGTTCCTCGCGCATCGGCTCGTAGGCGTCGATCCCCTCGGAGCGGACGCTCGACGGGCCGCTCCAGTCGGTCGAGAAGCCCTGCGGCTCGACCAGCGTCACGGCGATGCCGAAGCGGGCGACCTCGAGGGAGAGCGACTGGCTGAACGCCTCGAGCCCCCACTTCGAGGCGTGGTAGAGCCCGACTTCCGGGAACGCGGTGACGCCGCCGATCGAGGACACCTGGATGATGTGGCCAGAGCCCTGCTCGCGCATGATCGGCAGCGCCGCCTGGGTCACCCACAGCGCGCCGAAGAGGTTGGTCTCGATCTGGTCCCGAGCCGCCGCCTCGCTGACCTCCTCGACCGCGCCGAAGAGCCCGTAGCCCGCGTTGTTGACGACGACGTCGAGCCGCCCGAACTGCTCATGGGCCTTCTGGACCGCGGCGAAGTCGGCGTCGTGGTCCTGCACGTCGAGCGCCATCGTCAGCACGCTCTCGCCGTAGCCCTCCGTCAGCGCATCGAGGGTCGAGGCGTCCCGCGCCGTCGCGGCCACCTTGTCACCGCGCTCGAGCGCCGCCTCGGCCCAGATCCGGCCGAAGCCCTTCGAGCAACCGGTGATGAACCAAACTTTGGGATCTGCCATCCGTCCTCCTGCTGAAATAGGTCGATGAGAATCGCAAGCCTCGTACCCTCTTCTACCGAGATGCTGTTCGCGCTCGGCCTCGGCGACCAGACGATCGGGGTAACGCACGAGTGCGATTTCCCGCCCGCCGCCTCCGAGCTTCCGCGCCTCACCGCGACCTCCATGCCCGAGGGACTGTCCGCCGGTGAGATCGACGCGGCGGTGAAGCGGATCGTCGGCGAAGGCAAGCCGCTCTACAGCCTGGACGAGGAGCGGCTCGCCGAGCTCGCGCCCGACCTGATCGTCACCCAGGCCGTCTGCGAGGTCTGCGCCGTCTCCTATGAGGACGTGGTCGAGGTCGCGGCGCGGCTGCCCGGTCCCCCGACGGTGCTCCAGCAGGACCCGAGCTCCCTCGCCGAGGTCCTCGCCGACCTCACCCGGCTTGGCGAGGCGGCCGGGGTCGAGGCCCATGCCGTCGCGGTCCGCGCGGACCTGGAGGGGCGCCTCGCCGCGGTCCGCGCCGCCGTCGCGGGCGCGCCGATCCCGCGCGTCGTCACCCTCGAGTGGCTCGACCCGCCGTACGTCGGCGGCCACTGGGTGCCGGAGATGATCGAGGTCGCGGGCGGAGTCGACGTCGCCGGCCCGCGCGGCGCCAAGTCCCCCGAGGTCGCCTGGGACCGCCTCGCCGAGCTGCGCCCGGACGTCGTCGTCGTCATGCCCTGCGGGATGTACGTCGAAGACTCGCGCGCCGAAGCCGAGCGGCACCGCGAGCGGATCGCGGCTCTCGGCGCCCCGCGCGTCTTCGCCGTCGACGCCGCCTCGACCTACTCGCGCCCGGGCCCTCGCCTGGTCGACGGCGTCGAGCTGCTCGCCCACCTCTTCCACCCCGACCGCGTCGCCCCACCCGCCGGGATCGCCTTCGCCGACCTCTCGGCTCAGATCTCCCGCTCGTAGAACAGCATCCGCGGATCGTCCGGGCCGCCTTCGCGGTTGGTGAAGCCGAGCTTCTCGTAGAGGGCGCGGGCGGCGGCGTCGGTTTCGCCGGTGTTGAGGTCGATGCTCCGGGCGCCGGCGCTCCGCGCGGCCTCGATCGTCGCTTCCACGAGCGCCCGGCCGAGCCCTTCGCCGCGGCGCTCCGGCACCACGTAGAGCTCCTGCAGGTATGCCTCTTCTCCGTCTGTCCAGGGCGAGGGGCGGAGTCGCAGCAGCGCCAGCCCGACCGGCGGCGCGCCCGCGAGCAGCACCGTCATCGCCCCGTCGCGGAGGAGCTCCTCGCAGCGGGTCGCGAGCGTCTCCACCGCTGGCGTCGGCGCGTCGAACTCGAGGTTGAAGTCGTGGAGGAGGCGCGCGATCGCAGGGGCGTCGGTGGGACCGGCACGGCGGATCTCGTCGCCTGCCATCCCCCGCCGCCGATCAGTCGCCCGGTGAGGGCGGCGGGACCTGGCTCGCCATCTGGTGGTAGCCGGCCGGGCTCGGGTGGATGCCGGTGTCGGCGCTGATCACCCACGGTTCGCCGCCGCCCTGGGGGCCTTCGCAGAAGGAGAGGGGGTGGCTGACCTCGAGCTCGTCCTGGGTCGGGGTCGACTGGACGCTCGGGCCGTCGACTCCGTATTCGAAATAGGAGCAGGTGGAGCTCGACGGGTAGACCGGTTCGAGGCTGACGCCGACGTTGAAGTGGGGCGGGGTCACGACCTTGAGGCGGCTCGGGTTCACTTCGGCGGCGACCGAGGCGATCGTTTCGTTCATCAGCTTCGCCATCTCCGCGATCTGGGTGACGCTGTACGCGAGCGCCGAGGAAGGAATCGAGAGGTGGTACTGCATCAGGTAGATCGTCGCGTTCGTCTTTTCCACCAGGTCGGTGTAGAGGCGCTTCAGTTCGGTGCGCAGGTGGACGCTTTCGAAGGCTTCTTCGACGCATTCGGAGTAGCCGCCGACGATGTCGGACTCCAGCGCGCAGACGTTCGAGCCGAGGCCGAAGAGGGTGTTCGCGAGGATCGGGTTGGCGCCGATCGTCATCAGGATGTAATCCGGGTCTTCGGCCTCGATCTTCTGGGTAGTCGGGTAGAGGTTCCCGCCCGGCGCCCAGTTGGTCGGTTCGGAGCCTGAGATCGCGTAGTTCTTGTAGTTGGTGACGCCGTACTCGTTCGCCCACTGCGCCGCCCAGGACACGTTGTTCGAGAGGCCGTAGTCAGCGGCGTAGGGAACTTCCTTCAGCCCGTTCGCGGTCGCGGTCGAGTTGGAGGAGCAGGCGTCGTCGAGGACTTCGCCGAACGGTTTGCATTCGTAGAGCTCGAGCACGCCCATCGCCGAGCCGTTGCCGTAGAAGCCGAAGCCGGCGGTGACCGAGTCGCCCATCGCGCGGACCACCGGGCCCGGGGTGGAGGGGGCACCGGCAGGCGTGAGCGTCGCCCAGGGCCGGCCGACCTTGACGATGACGGTCGCGTGGTCGAGGCCGATGGTCACGGTCCCGGGCGTCGCCGGCGCGGTGTAGGTCAGTTGGTCGTCACGGAGGTGGACGGTCCCGGCGCTCGCCCCCGAGGTGACGCTCCAGCGGACCGGCTGCGTGCAGGTCGGCAGCGGGATCGTCAGATGGCCGTGCGGCGCGACTTCGACGATCGGGACCGAGGCGCAGAACCGTTTTCCGGGGCTGGGGCCCGGGGCGCCCGAGGCCGACGCGGAGGCGCCGCCCTTCGCCGGCGGCATGAGGTGGATCACGCGGCGCGGAATGCTCTTCGAGCGGATGTCGGCCTTGCCGTCGCCGTCGATATCGATGTCGCCCTGGGCTTCGACGGTCGCGGTCGGCACGTGGCCTTCGCGCCAGGCCTTCGACAGGCCGGCGGCGATCTTCGCCTTCAGGTCGATCTCGTGGACGAAGGTGAAGGTGCGACGGCGCTCGGGCCGGCGCAGGGGGCCGGCGCTCAGCCGGTGGGCGAGGACCTGGGCGAGCGGCACGGTGCCGGGCTTCATCTGCACCCGCACCCCGAGCCGCAGCCGCCGGCCGGCCGCCTGGATCGGGTAGCGGACAGCGACCAGCAGGGCCGGGCGGCCGCTGGAGGTACGGGCGAGCTTCACCTTCTCGACCCGGGCGCTCGCCGGCGGGTGGAGCGGCTTGCGGTGCTTGTGGGTCGCGGCACCCGCGGCGGTCGGGGCCATGACGGCGAGGATGAGGAAGATCGCGATCGCCCGAATCGGCTTCATGCCGCGCAACCTACTGGTAGCTAAGAACCGCTCGCCGCCGGCCAGAAGCGCGCGACCCGCGCGGCGGCCGCGGAGGCGACGGCGGTCTCCGGTGCCGTCGCCGGATCCCCGGCCCCGCCGAGCCCCCTCATCGTCGCCGCCACCGAGTCGGCGAGAGCGTTCGGCGCATAGCCGCCCTCGAGCACTGCGCCCACCGGGGCGCCGAGCCGCGCGCCCAGCTCCCGCACCTCGACCGCCATCTGGCCGAAGTCCTCAGCCGTGAGCGCGAGCCCGGCGAGCGGGTCCTCGACGTGGGCGTCGAAGCCCGCCGAGACCAGGATCAGGTCGGGGCCGAATTCGCCCGCCACCGGCGCCACCACTCGGTCGAGCAGCGACAGGAAGACATCACGCCCCGATGCCTCCGGGACCGGGATGTTCACCGTGAAGCCTTTCCCAGGGCCCTCGCCGACATCATCCGCGAGTCCAGTTCCCGGCCAGATCAACTCCTGCTGGATCGTGATCAGGAGGACGTCGTCGCGGTCGCGGAAGATCGCCTCGGTGCCGTTGCCGTGGTGGACGTCCCAGTCGAGGATCAGCACCTTCGCGGCACCGAGCTCCCGGGTCGCCACGGCCGCCGCGACCGCGACCGAGTTGAACAGGCAGAAGCCCATCGCCACCTCCGCTTCGGCGTGGTGGCCCGGGGGGCGCAGCGCGCTGAAGCCCGCCCTCGCCTCGCCCGCCAGCAGCGCCCGCGTCATCGCCGCCGCGCCACCGGCCGCGTGGGCCGCCGCCCGATAGGAGTTCGGCCCGTCGTAGGTCTCGACGTCGATCGCGCCGCCGCCCGCCTCGCTCAGCTCGCGGATCGCGGCGACGTGAAGCGGGGTGTGGACCAGCTCCAGCTCCTCGGCGCTCGCCGCCGGCGCCGGACGGCGCTCCCAGCCGAGCCAACCCTCGTCCTCCAGCCGGCGCTCGACCGCGACCAGCCGCGGCGGGGACTCCGGGTGCCCGGGCATCGCCTCGCGCGGATCGTGTTCGAGGCTGGAGGGATCGCTGAAGTAGAGCAACGCCCAGGCAGCTTGAGCGCCCGGCGCGTCCGCGTCAAGCGGCGGTCGCGAGCCGCGCCGCGCGCTTGGTCAGGTAGCGCTGCTCGGGAAGGCTCGCGGTCAGCTCGGCGGCGCGCACGTACTCGGCGTGGGCCGCCTCCCCCTCGCCGGCCAGCTCCAGCAGGTGGGCGCGGACCGCGTGCACGCGGTGGTGGCCCTCCAGCTTAGGCTCGACCTCGGCGAGCAGATCGAGCCCCGCCCGCGGCCCCTCGGCCATCGCCGTCGCGACCGCGCGGTTCAGCGCGATCATCGGCCCCGGCGCGACCCCTTCGAGCAGGCCGTAGAGGGCGAGGATCTCGCTCCAGTCGGTGTCCTCGGCGCGCGGTGCCCGGTCGTGGACGGCGGCGATCGCGGCCTGCAGCTGGTACGGGCCGACGGCCCCCAAGGCGATCGCCTCGTTCAGCACGCGCTGCCCCTCGGCGATCGCCGCCGCGTCCCACAGCGAGCGATCCTGCTCGTCCAGCGGCACCAGTTCGCCGCGCGCGTCGGCACGGGCGGGGCGGCGCGCGTCGGTCAGCAGCATCAGCGCCAGCAGGCCGCCGACCTCGGGCTCGCCGGGCAGCGCCAAGTGGGCGATCCGGGTCAGGCGGATCGCCTCGCCGGAGAGCTCGGTCCGCGCCAGCTCGGCCCCCTCGCTCGCCGCGTAGCCCTCGTTGAAGATCAGGTAGAGGACCGAGAGCACGGTGCGCAGTCGCTCCTTCCGTTCCTCGCCGGCCGGCAGGCCGAATGGCTCGGCGGCCTCGGCGACCGTCCCCTTCGCCCGCGCGATGCGGCGGCCCATCGTCTTCTCCGGGACGAGGAAGGCGGCGGCGATCTGCGCCGTCGAGAGGCCGCCGACCGCGCGCAGGGTGAGGGCGACCGCCGAGGCCGGGGTCAGCTCGGGCCGGCAGCACATGAAGATCAGCGCCAGGCTGTCGTCCGCCTCGGCGGTCGGGCCGGGCTCCGGTTCGACGGCGAGCCGCTCCTCGCGCGCGCGCCGCGCGGAATCGGCGCGGATCCGGTCGGTCATCCGTCGCGAGGCAACCGCGATCAGCCAGCCGATCGGGCTCTCCGGCGTCCCCTGCGCCGGCCACTGGCGCGCCGCGTCGATCATCGCCTCCTGGACCGCGTCCTCGGAATCGGCAAAGTCGCCGAAGCGGCGCACCACCGCGGCGAGGACCCGCGGCGCGGCTTCGCGCAGCAGGTCCTCCAGATCGCCGCGGTGGCGCGGGGCGCCGGTCACGCCTCGCTGTTCCACATCACCTCGCGCACCTCGATCCGATCCTTGATCGGCTTGCCGCCCGGGCCGGGTGCCGCCGAGCCCTGCGCGGCGATCTCGAGCGCCCGCTCCTGGGACTCGACGTCGATCATCCGGTAGCCGGCCAGCAGCTCCTTTGCCTCCGGGAACGGCCCGTCGGTGACGACCGGGGTGCCGCCGTCGGAGACGACGATCTTGGCCAGCTCCGGCGCGGTCAGCGCCTGCGCCTCGATCAGCTCGCCGCGCTCGCGCAGCTCCGCGTTCATCTCCAGCTGGAAGTCGATGTGGGCCTGGGCCTCCTCCTCGGTCCACTCGCTCATCGGCGCCAGATCCTCGACCCCGCCGTAGTACTGCAGCAGCATGAACTTCATCTCGTTACCTCCTCGTCGTGGCACCGGCGGCGCCTTAGTGAGTGTGTCGGAGCAGGTGCCGCGAATGCGACATCGCGGGACTAAAGATTGAAATCGGCTCTGTAGGCGGCCGGGACGAGGTCCACGTACTCGGGGTGGCGCTTCATCCACTCGTTCACGAAGGGGCAGAAGGGGAGTACGGCGAGGTTTTCGGCGCGCGCCTGGTCGAGGGCGAAGCGCGCGAGGCGGCCGCCGAGGCCACGGCCTTCGAAGCGATCCTCGACCTCCGTATGGATCAGCGCCAGCAGGCCTTTGCGGGAGCGGTAGACGAGGAAGCCGGCGAGCTCGTCGCCGACCGTCACCTCGAAGCGTTTGCGATCCGGTGCGTCCGTGACGACGATCCGCGCGTCTTCGGTCACGCTTCGGCCTCCAACTCGCGCTCCATCTCGTCGGCCAGCGCGGGGTGCTCGTAAGGCCCCGGCTCGCGCAGCTTTGCGATCACCTGCCGGCGGCTCACCTCGTCCTTGTCCTGGCTCAGCTTGCGCTTGCAGACGAAGCGGCTCACCGGGATCCGCAGCCCGACCGTGCCCTTGGCGATCTGCCGTCCCCACTCCTGGTCCAGGTAAAGGGGCTCCTCGACCTCGCGCTCGAAGCGCTCGACCAGCCGCGTCAGCGTCGCCAGGTTGTCCTCCTCGCCCAGCACCTCGGGCACCCCGTATATATGGGCGACGCTGAAGTTCCAGGTCGGTGCCTGCGTCCCTTCGGGCCCGTACCAGCTCGGCGATACGTAGCCGTGGAGGCCCTGGACGATCACCAGCACCTCCCGCCCGCCGAAGCCGTGGACCTCCTCGTCGGGCCGGCCGACGTGGGTGAGAAGCGCGAAGCCCTCCACGTTCTCGTCGAGGAGGACCGGGTAGTGAGAGGCCACGAGCACACCGTCGTTGTCGCTGACGATCGTCGCCCAAGGGTTCCGGCGGACCAGATCGCGGACTGCCTCGGGATCGGTGGTGGCGTGGGCGGGGTTGTGCCGCATCGGCCCATTGTCCTCGATCCGCCGGAGAACGAAAAAGGGGGCCGGTCCCCAGGTGAAACCGGCCCCAGGACCGTTAAACGGTCTTCGAACTCGAAGCTGCGGGCATCGTCTGCACAGCGACGCTGATCTTCATTTGGTCACCTCCTCCTCCCTGGCGTTTTGCGGATGGCGACCGTTGTGACCTGTTCCACCGTTGGAAGAGATTCCAGCAGTACAGAGCGTTCCAGCAAACTGCGCTGGAATTGCTCAGGAACTGCTCTACGATCAATCGAGCTATCCCGCTTCAACCAAGGAGACCAACCGATGCCCCCCGCCAAAGCCGCGACCGCGACCATGGAGACGACGCTTGCCACGATCGTCGCCCACCCCACCCGTGTGCGCGCCTTCTCGATCCTCGCGGAACGCACCGCCAGCCCCGTCGAAATCGCCCAGCAGATCGGCAAAGACGTCGGCCACGTCGGCTACCACGTACGCAAACTTCAGGAGCTGAACCTGATTGAGCTCGTCGACGAGCGTCCGGTTCGGGGAGCCGTCGAGCACTTCTACCGCGCGATCGAGCGCCCCCACATCAAAGAGAAGGAATTCGCCGCGCAGACGATCGAGGAGCGTGAGGCCTTCACGCGGTACCTGCTGCAACTGCATGTGGCCGATCTATCCCGCGCGATGGACCAGCACACGATCGACGCCCGGTCGAACCGGTGGATCATGCGCGTTCCGATGGTCGTCGACGAGGACGGCTTCGAGGAACTTTCCGCCCTCCACGCCGAGATCTACGAGCGGACCTTGGACATTCAGGCGCGCAGCGACGAACGGCGGACGGGCACAGACGACGAGGGCATTCAGACGATGTCCACCAACATGTTCTTCGAGATGCCTGCCCGCAAAAAGCCCGCCTCAGAGCAGTCCTAGCGGTATCTGACATTCATTCGTCTACAAATCGGCCCGCTCATGGTGCGGGGCACCTACCATTCGTAGTCCATGCTTTTGGACGACCAATCGACCGCGCCTGACTACTCGCCGCAGGCACCCCGCCGCTGGCCGAAGCGCGTGCTGGTCGGCGGCATCGTCACGCTGGTGGTGGCCGCGGTCGCTGCCTTCGTCGTCTCCGCCTTCGCGCTTTCGGGCTCGAGCATCGAAGCGGACGGCTCCTCGCTCGGCAAGATCAGCACCGACACCTTTGGTGGTGACGTCTCCGACGTCCACGCCACCGCGGTGAAGAGCGGCGACGATGTCCCGGTCGAACTGAAGGGCGACCGGATCGTGCCGACGACGAAGCTCCACCCCGGCGAGCAGGTGAAGGTCGAAGCGACCGTGAAGCGGCCGAGCACGATCGGCTTCATCGCGGGCAGCGACAAGAAGCTCACGATGACGGTGACCGCGCCGTCGGCCGGCCTCGAAGGCCGCTGGCTCAGCGTGAAGAAGGGCAAGAAGCCCTACATCCACTTCGACCAGCCGGTCAGCCAGGTCGTCTACGGCCAGCCGGGAAAGCTGAAGCACCGCCACTTCGACCAGCCGCGCGACTCGTTCTCGCTCGGCGAACAGCCCGTCGCCGGCCAGATGATCGTCGCCGCCGCGGTCCAGCCCTGGGAGCGTCCGGGCAAGTTCAAGTCCGTCACCTGGTTCCCGGCGACCGGCAAGCCGACGATCGCCGCCACCCCGACCGCGGGGTCGACGATCTCCGCCTCGACCCCGATCGAAATCACCTTCTCCAAACCGGTGAAGAAGATCCTCGGCTCCAAGAAGCCGACGATCTCCCCGGAAGTGGAGGGCAAGTGGTCACAGCCGAACGCCCACACGCTCCGCTTCAAGCCCTCCGGCTTCGGCGCCCCGCTCGCCACCGACCTGAAGGTCGAGCTGCCCGAGGAAGTCGAAGTCGTCCAGGCAGACGGCTCGACCGAAAACGCCACCGAGGTCAAGTGGGAAGTCCCGGCCGGCTCCGAAGTGCGGCTCCAGCAGATGCTCGCCGAGCTCGGTTATCTGCCCTACAAGTTCACCGGCGAAGAAGTCGCGAAGACCCCGGAAGCACAGGTCGCGGCGGCGACCACCGAAGCGCCGAAGGGCCACTTCACCCCGCGCTGGGGCAACATGCCCGCCGACCTCAAGGAACTGTGGTCGCCGAAGGAATCGACCGTGCTGACCGAAGGCGCGCTGATGTCCTTCGAGGAACGCGAAGGCCTGGAAGTCGACGGCCTCGCCGGCCCGGTCGTCTGGGAAGCGCTGATGAAAGCTGTCATCGCCGGCAACGTCAAACCGGAAAAGGGCGCCGCCAACGGCTACACCTACGTCTGGGTCGAGGAGTCCTCGCCGGAGACCGTGAACGTCTGGCACAACGGCAAGATGATCGTCAGCGGGGCGCCCGCGAACACCGGCATCCCCGGCGCCGAAACCGAGCTCGGCACCCACAACGTCTACCTGCGCTACGAAGAAACGACGATGAGCGGGGAAAACCCGGACGGCTCGAAATACAACGACCCGGGGATCATGTGGGTCTCCTACTTCTACGGCGGCGACGCCCTCCACGCCTTCGATCGCGCCTCCTACGGCAGCCCGCAGAGCCTCGGCTGCGTCGAGATGCCGCTCGAAGAGGCCGGCGAAATCTGGCCCTACACGCCGATCGGCACCCCGGTCACGGTTAATCCGGCTTAGGGGGTTGTGGGGGCTGGGACGGTTGTTGTCCTGGCCGGCTCCGGCAGTCCTAGTTTGTCCTGGGCGTCTCATCGCGGTCCTGGCTGGCTGTGACCGCGATGAGACGCCCAGGACGGGAGGGAGTGCGTCTTTCTCCGAGGGTTCGTGCGTAAGAGGCCACACCTCGGCCGATCCGTTGACGAAGAGCGTGAGAACTCCACGGTTCCGCGTGTCTTCGGTCGGTTTCCGTGGACTTTCGTGACGGTTAGGGCACGGGGATCAGGGGTCCAAAACGCGCTGCGTGGATTAGGGCCCCTATAGGGGGGTCAATACACGCAGCGGTGAATTGCGTGTTGGCCAACACGCACGGAAGTCAGGACTTCTCACGCTCTCACGCAAGGAACCGTGGAGTTCCCGGCTTCTCCCGCACGTCTCTCTCAACGGCGTCGCACTTCCTCCACACCTCAAATACCCCGGCCGTCTCGGGCACGGTCACAGCCAGCCAGGGCCGTGACCGAGACGGCCGCTCTCGCCGACCCGCCTTGCGTCCCTTTCCTGTCCCACGCCACCCCCCAACCCCCACTCGGGGGTTGGCGAACCCTCCCGCGCGGTAATAAGGGACTACATGCTTCACGAGAAAGGACCAACTTCATGAGCACTTCGACCGCGGCCGCCTCCGGGACGTACAAGCTCGGCGGCGACCTTGAGGTGAACCGGCTCGGCTACGGCACGATGCAGCTGACCGGCGACGGCGTCTGGGGCGAGCCCGATGACGCCGACGAAGCGATCGCCGTCCTCCGGCGCGCCGTCGAGGAGGGTGTCAACTTCATCGACACCGCCGACTCCTACGGCCCCGAGGTCGCCGAGCGCCTGATCCACGAGGCCCTCCATCCATATCCCGACGACCTGGTCATCGCCACCAAGGCCGGCCTCACCCGTCCCGGCCCCGGCAACTGGGCCCCCGTCGGCCGTCCCGAGTACCTGCGCCAGCAGTGCGAGCTGAGCCTGCGCCGGCTCGGTCTCGACACCATCGACCTCTTCCAGCTCCACCGCATCGACGAGAAAGTGCCGCTGGAGGAGCAGGTGGGTGAGCTCGCGGAGCTGCAGAAGGAGGGGAAGATCCGCCACATCGGGCTGAGCGAGGTCGACGTCGACCAGTTGCAGGATGCGCAGGAGCACGCGACGATCGTCAGCGTCCAGAACCTCTTCAACCTCACCGCGCGCGACGCCGAGCCGCTGCTCGACCACTGCACCGAGAACGACATCGCCTTCATCCCCTGGTTCCCGCTGGCGACCGGCAAGCTGCTCGAGGAGGGCGGCCCGCTCGCCGACATCGCGAAGGAGACCGGCGCCGAGCCCTCCCAGCTCGCGCTCGCCTGGCTGCTGAGGCGCTCGCCGGTGATGCTGCCGATCCCCGGCACCTCTTCGGTCGCGCACCTGGAGCAGAACCTCGGCGCCGCCGAGGTGGAGCTGACCGACGAGCAATTCAAAGCACTGGAGGAGGTGGCCTGATGGCGACGATGCGAGCGATGCAGGTAGGCGAGAAAGGCGGCGACTTCGAACTGGTCGAGCGCGAGGTTCCGAGCCCCGGCCGGGGCGAGGTGCTCGTCCGGGTCCACGCCTGCGGCGTCTGCCACAGCGACATGCTGGCCAAGGAGGGCGCCTTCCCCGGCGTCACCTTCCCGATCGTCCCCGGCCACGAGGTCGCGGGCGAGATCGCCGAGGTCGGCGAGGACGTCCAACCTTGGCAGGTCGGTCAGCGGGTCGGCGTCGGCTGGTTCGGAGGCAACTGCGGCTGGTGCGAGCCGTGCCGCCGCGGGGACTTCATCGGCTGTCAGAACATGGGCATCCCCGGCGTCACCTTCGACGGCGGCTATGCCGATTACGTGCTGGTCAAGTCGAGCGCGCTGGCGCTGATCCCCGACGACCTCGCCGACGAGGACGCGGCGCCGCTGCTGTGCGCCGGCATCACCACCTTCAACGCGCTCCGCAACTCGGGCGCGCGCGGCGGTGACCTGGTGGCGATCCTCGGCGTCGGCGGGCTCGGCCACCTCGGCATCCAGTTCGCCGCCAAGCTCGGCTTCCGCACCGTGGCGATCGCCCGTGGCACCGAGAAAGAGCAGCTCGCCCGTGAGCTCGGCGCCGACGACTACATCGACAGCACCGCCGGCAATCCGGGCGAGGCGCTGCAGGCCTTGGGGGGCGCGAAAGTCATCCTCTCGACGATCTCCAGCGGCGCCGCCAACACCGAAGTGCTCGAAGGGCTCGGCCGGCGCGGCGAGCTGATCGTGGTCGGCGCCTCGCCGGAACCGGTGGAGGCCGCGCCGTTCGCCCTGATCGGCGCCGACCGCGCGCTGTCCGGGCACGCCTCGGGGACCTCGATGGACTCCCAGGACACGCTCGCCTTCAGCTCGCAGCAGGACGTGCGGCCGCGGATCGAGACGATGCCGCTGGAGCGGGCCGGGGAGGCCTACGAGAAGATGATCGCCGGCGACGCCCGCTTCCGCATGGTGCTGACGACCGGCGCCTGACCCGGCGTCTCTCAGTCCGCCGCGAGGACCGTCCGCTCGATCAGGTCCGCGGCGAGCTCCGTCCCTCGCGCCGCTTGCAGGCGGCGCGAGGTCTGGGCGAGGCGGTCGGCGAGGGCGCCGTCGTCGAGCAGGCGGGCGATCGCCCCGCTCAGCTCCTCGGGCTCGTGTGCGTAGGTGTCGACACGGATGCCGAAGCCGGTCTCGTCGATCCGCTGGGCGTTGTCGTGCTGGTCCCAGAAGACCGGCAGCAGCACCATCGGCTTGCCGAAGTAGAGGGACTCGGTGACGGTGTTGTTGCCGCCGTGGGTGATCACCAGGTCGACCTGCGGGAGGACCGACGTCTGCGGCAGGAACTCGGCACCGACCATGTTCGGGGCGAGGTCGAACTCGCTCGCCTGCGGGCCCTTGGAGACGATGAAGCGGTACGGCGCGTCGGCGAGCTCCGCCACCAGCGTGCGCATCAGCGCGACGTCGGCGGAGCCGAGCGAGCCGAGGCTGAGGTAGACGAGCGGCTCCTCGCTCCCGGCGAGCGCCTCGGGCAGCTGCCATTCGGGGTCCGTCGCCCGCACGCTGGCGCCGAGGTTGTGCCAGGTCGGGTCGAGCGGCTCGCGCCGCGGATAGTCGACCTCCTGTGGATAGAGGTAGAGGTTCAGCGTCGGGCTGGCGTGGATGAAGTCGTCGCGGGGGAGGGGCGGGGCGCCGCGCTCGCGGCAGAACTCGTCGAAGTCGGCGTGCATCTCGTCGTGGGCGGCGCGGTAGGCGTCCCAGAACCCGGCCCAGCCGGAGCGGTCCTCGGTTGGCAGCCCGGAGAAGACCGGCGGCAGGTCGGGGTCCTTGATCTCGAGCGGGTTGCAGGAGTCGATCCGGGCCCAGGGGCGGCCGCTCGCGAAGAGCGCCGGGAAGGTGACGACGTTGTCCTCGACCACGAGGTCGGGCTCCAGCTCCCCGAGGATCTCGGTCAGCCGCGCGTCGACGTACTTCGCCCCGTCGATCAGCGCCTGGAAGGTTGGCGCGATGAACTCGCCGAGCTGCTCGGTGGTCGAGCGGCGGAAGACGGGAGCCGTCTCGCGGATGAAGTCCTTCCAGAACTGGCTCGGCGCTTCCTCGGTCTCGGGCGGCGGGGTGAGGCGCATCGTCCGCTCTTCGAAGCCCTGCGCCTCGAGCGTCCCGGCGAAGGACTCCTCGACGATGAAGACGACGCGGTGGCCACGCCGCCGCAGCACGTCGCCGATGCCGACGCAGTTGTTGGTCGGCCCGAACGCCCCCTCGGGAAAGAAGACGACGGTCCTGGCCCGCTCACCCATGGTGGTAAAGATAGGCGCCATGGACTTCGGAATCGGATATTTCCCCACCGCTGATGCTGTCGGCCCCGGTGAGCTCGCCGCCTTCGTCGAGGAGCGCGGCTTCTCCTCGCTGGTCTTCGCCGAGCACACCCACATCCCGGCGAGTCGCGAGTCTCCCTATCCCGGCGGCGGTGAGCTGCCGCGGAAGTACACGGCGACGTTCGACCTCTTCGTCGCGCTGACCGCGGCCGCCCTGGCCACCTCGCGGCTGCGGGTCGGCAGCGGCATCAGCCTGGTGATCCAGCGCGACCCGATCATCACCGCGAAAGAGGTCGCCTCGATCGACGTCCTCTCCGGCGGGCGCTTCGACTTCGGCGTCGGCGCCGGCTGGAACCGCGAGGAGATGGAACACCACGGCACCGACCCGCGCACCCGGATGCGCCTCTTCGCCGAGCGGGTCGAAGCGATGAAGGCCCTCTGGACCGAGCGCGAGGCGACCTTCCACGGCGAGTTCGTGAACTTCGACCGCGTCCTGCTGGAGCCGAAGCCGGCGCAGCGGCCGCACCCGCCGGTGCTGGTCGGCGGCCTTGGCGCTACCGTGATCGACCGCGTGCTCGCCTTCGGCGACGCCTGGTTCCCGAACTGGACGCCGGACATCACCGAGCGCGCCGCCGAGCTGCGCTCGCGCGCCGAGCGGCCGATCGACTTCATGGCGATGGGCCCGCCCACGGACCCGAAGGAGCTGGAGCGGCTGGCCGAGGCCGACACCCGCCTCGTCTCCTGGTGGCTGCCGAGCGGCGGCTACAGCGTGATCGAGCCGGAGCTGGAGAAGATCGAGCGGGCGATCGCCGAATTCCACGGCGAGGCGTGACCGGGGCGGCATGACCTCCGAGGAGGCGCGCGCCCGGTTCGCCGACGCGCGCGTCGCCCGTCTCGCCACCGCCGACGCGGCGGGCCGCCCCCACCTCGTGCCGATCGCCTTCGCCGTCGCCGGCGACACGATCTATAGCGCGGTCGACGCCAAACCGAAGCGCACGCGGGCGCTGCGCCGGCTCGCCAACGTGCGGGCCAACCCCGCGGTGTCGCTACTGGTCGACCACTGGGACGAGGACGACTGGAGCCGGCTGTGGTGGGCGCGGGCCGACGGGCGCGGTCGCGTCCTCGCTCCCGAGGACCCGGAGGCGCGCCGTGCGGTCGAGCTGCTCCGCGAGCGTTACCCACGCCAGCGTGCCGACGGCGAGGTCCTGGTCGTCGCGGTCGAGCGCTGGAGTGGCTGGAGCGCATAGATTGCCGCGGTCATGTCCGCGCACCGATCAGTAGAGCGATTCGAGACCAGTCACCACGGCGGCGGTGAATTCGGCACGCCAGGCTTCGCCCGCCAGGCAGCGCTGGTCGTCGCGGTGATGGCGGCGCTCCTCGCCCTCGCCACCTTCCTCTCCAACGAGGCGGTCAAAGAGGTGATCACCGGGGAGACCGGGCGCGCCGACACCTCCTCGCGGCTGGAGTCGAACCAGCTGAAGATCGACGTCGCCGCCGGCAACGCGACGATGCTCAAGGTGCTTGCCCAGGGGCCGCATGACGAGGCGGAAGCGGCGGTCGCCGCCGCGGCCCACGAGCGCCGCATCGCAAAGGAGCTCGCCCCGGCCGACCACCGCCTGGTCGAGGAGATCCATCACAACGAAGAACACGTCGACCACTACAACGACAAGCACCTCCTCTACGAGCTGGCCGAGGTCGGCCTCGAGGTGGGCATCGTCCTGGCGACGGTCTCGATCATCGCCCGCCGCCGCTGGCTCCTCGCCTCCGGCGCCGCGGTCGGCGCCATCGGCACCGTCCTCCTGGTCGCCGGCGCCCTGACCGTCTGAACGACACAGTCTCGACACAAAGTCGACACTGAATTCTTACCTTCCGCGCACCACTCGCGCGTATTTCAGCGTCACACTGATTCCCATGCCGCTCGGCCTCTGGAAAAGCAGGTGGGAGATCCATCGCGAGGACGTGGAGCGCCACCGCGAGGAGTCGGAGCGCCGGAGCACCGAGCACCGCGAGGAGATGAATCGCCACCGCGAAGAGGTGGATCGGCATCGCCAGGAAGCTGAGCGGCGCGACGCGAAACACCAGGAGCGAATGGAGCGCATCTCCGAAGAAATGCGGGAGGACCGTGGAGCGGCGAATGAACGCTGGCTCCAACTGGGTGAGGAGACGAGCGAGCTACGGGTGAAATTCGACCGCGAGCTCGCGGAAACCAGGCGCTTCAATCGTCAGATGCTGACGCGACTGGAGAAGACCTACTTCAACCTCGGCACCACTTTGGGGCTGGTGGGCGAGCAGATGGGTCTGATGGGCGAGAAGTTGGATCTGATGGGCGAGCGGATGGAGTCCAACACTGAGGAAGTCAAAGCCCAGACGAAGGCGATCATGCAGCTGCTCGACCACTTCAAAGGCCCCAACGGGGGCCCGCCGGCCTGAGCGCCGGTCAGGCGGAAGGAGGCTTCGCCTCGCCGACCTCGGCGGCGATGCCGGTGAGGAGCCACTCGAGGCCGATCTCGAACTTCTCGGCCTTCACGCCGAGGCCGGTGTTCTTGCCGACGAACTCGGCGAGGTGGGGGTAATCGCCGCTCGCCGCCTGGGCGGCGATATAGGCGTCGATCTCGGCGGCGGTGGGGCCGGCCTCGGGGCGGACGGCACAGGGGCTGTCGGTGGCCTGCTGCGATCTCACTTCCCAGCGGACGAAGCCGAGGGTGTAGGTGTCGACGGCGAGGAGGACGGCGCGCTTGCGTTCGGGGGAGAGGGGAAGCTCGGAGACCGCGGCGAGGGACTGGTCGATGTGGCGGAGGGTGTTGGGGCCGAGGAACGGGTGGTGGAAGGCGGCGGCGATCATCCAGGGATGGGCGCGGGTCGTCTCGCGGGTGCGCTGGGCGATCTGGCGGAGGGCGTCGCGCCAGTCGCCGGTCGGCGGGCCGCCGGGGATGACCGCGCCGGCCATGACCTCGTCGACCATCAGGTCGATCAGGTCCCCCTTGCGGCCGATGTGTGAGTAGAGGCTCATCGGGCGGGCGTCGAGCTTGGTTGCCAATCTCCTGATCGAGACCGCCTCCAGCCCGTCGGCGTCGGCGATCTCGATCGCGGCCGCGACGATCGCCTCGCGCGAGAGCGGCTCCGGACCCGAGGACTCCTCCTCGTCGCGGGCCCAGACGGTGTCGATCCCTGCTGCCATGGGAAAAGCATACCGATGCGATACGGCGTACGGGCCTTTGATACGGTGTACGCCGTGAGTCAGCCAGACGCCGCAGCAGCCCCCGCAGACCCCAACGCGCTCGACCGCGAGACGATGGTCGTCGCGGCCGTCGTCCTGCTCGGCGCGATCATGTCGATTCTCGACACGACGATCGTCAACGTCGCGATCGACAAACTCTCGATCGAGTTCAACGCCTCGCTGACGACGATCCAGTGGGTCGTCACCGGCTACACCCTGGCGCTCGCCGCGGTGATCCCGGCGACCGGTTGGGCGGCCGACCGCTTCGGCACCAAGCGCATCTACATGAGCTCGCTGGTCCTCTTCATGATCGGCTCGGCGCTCTGCGCGGCTGCCTGGAGCGCCGAGTCGCTGATCGCCTTCCGCGTCCTCCAGGGCATCGGCGGCGGCATGATCATGCCCGCGGTCATGACGATCATGACCAAGAAGGCGGGACCTCATCGGATGGGCCGCGTGATGGGCATCCTCGGCGTGCCGATGCTGATCGCGCCGATCATCGGCCCGATCCTCGGCGGTTGGCTGGTCGACGACGTCTCCTGGCGCTGGATCTTCCTGATCAACGTCCCGATCGGGGTGATCGCCGTGATCCTTGCCCAGATCGTGCTCGAGAAAGATCGGCCGGAACCGTCTCAGCGTCTCGACTGGCTCGGGATGGCGCTGCTCTCTCCCGGGCTGACCCTCTTCATCTTCGGCCTCGCCGAGTCGGCCGACGGCGGCTTCAGCCAGCTCAAGTCGTGGGCCCCGATCCTCGTCGGCCTGATCTTGATCGGCACCTTCTTCGCCCACAGCTGGCGCAAAGGCGGTCGCGCGCTGATCGACATCAAAACGTTCACCGAGACCCGTGCCGGCGCGGCGGCGGGCACCTTCATGCTCTTCGCGGTCGCCTTCTTCGGCGCGCTGCTGCTGATCCCGCTCTACTACCAGACGGTCCGCGGCGCCTCGGCGCTGGAAGCCGGCCTGCTGCTCGCCCCGCAGGGGATCGGCGCGATGATCACGATGCCGCTGGCGGGCAAACTCACCGACAAATACGGGCCGAACAAATGGCCGGCCTGCGGCATCCCGCTGCTGGTGATCGGCATCGCCCCGTTCGCCTTCGTCACCGCCCACACCTCCTACGTGTTGCTCTGCAGCTTCAGCTTCGTCCTCGGCCTCGGCATGGGCTTCTCGATGATGCCGACGATGACCGCGGCGATGCAGGCGGTGCCGCCGGCGGCGATCGCCCGGACCTCGACCGCGATGAACATCATCCGCCAGGGCGGCGCCTCGATCGGCACCGCGATCCTCTCGGTGATCCTCACCGCCTACATCACCGCGAACCTCGGCGTCGGCGGTGGCGGCCTCTCGAGCGTCCGCGAACTGCCCGCGGGCAAATTGGCCGCGGCGCGGGAACCGCTGGCGAGCTCCTTCGCCTCGACCTTCGTCTGGGCCCTGGTCCTGCTCGGCATCGCCTTCATCCCGGCCCTGTTCATGGCGCTCGGCAAGTGGAAAACTGCCGCCGAGATCGCGGCGGAAGAGGGCGGCTCCCCGGCGCCCGACGGCGCGCACGTCGTCCTCGAGTAGCAGCCGCGCGCCGCGCGGGAGTACCGTTCAGGCATGGAGCGCGACGCCGCCCTCGAGGCGGTATTCATGCCGGTCCAGCCGCCCTCGACCTTCGAGGAGACGGTCGAGCGGCTCGGCACCGCGATCCGGCTCGGCCTGCTCTCCCCGGGGAGCAAGCTGCCGCCGGAGCGTGACCTCGCCAAGCAGCTGCGGATCTCCCGCTCGACCCTGCGCCAGGCGCTCACCACGCTGGTCCAGAGCGGCCACCTGGTCAGCCTCCGCGGGCGCAAAGGCGGCACCTTCGTCGCCGCCGAGCCGCCGCTGGTCGACCCGATCGGCGAGCCCCTCGACGTCGGCGCCTGGGAGGTGCTCGACCAGCGGGTGGCGATCGAGGCGGGCTCGGTCCTGCTCGCCGCCGAGCGGGCGCGGGCGCCGCGGCTCGATCGCCTCGACGAGTTGATCGCGGCGATGTCGGCGCAGACCGAGGACTTCGAGGAGTACCGCCGCACCGACCTGCGCTTCCACATCGGCCTCGCCGAGGCGGCCGGGTCGCCGCGCCTGGTCGCCGCGATGACCGACGTGCAGGGTCAGATGACCGACCTGATCGCGCTGATCCCGCACCCGCCCGAGGTCCTCGCCCGCTCCAACGAGGGGCACGCGAAGATCGTCAAGGCGCTCCGCCGTGGAGACGGGCCGCGTGCGGTGCGCCTGATGCGCGAGCACACCGAGGGCACCGAGCACATCCTCGCCGGCCTGCTGCCGGCGCGGGCTCAGGACCTGATCCGCTCGCCCGCCTGATCGAGGAGCGGCTCGGCTGCGACCTCGCCCTCGACCCACTCGCCGAAGATCTCGATCGCCACCGCGGTCCCCGGCACGACGACGGCGGCGGGGAGGTAGGCGTAGGCGATCGAGCGCTCCACCGTGTAGCCGTAGCCGCCGGTCGTCACCCGGCCGACGACTTTGCCGTCGACCTGCACCGGCTCATTGCCGAGCGCGACCCGACGCGGGTCGTCGAGGACGATGCAGGCGAGGCGTTGGCGCGGTCCCTCGTCCCTCGCGGCGACGAGGGCATCGCGCCCGACGAACTCGCCCTTGTCGAGCTTCACGCAGAAGCCGACCCCGCCTTCCTCGGGCGTCTCGTCCGGGGTGATGTCGGCGCCCCAGACGCGGTAGCCCTTCTCCAGGCGCATCGAGTCGATCGCCCGGTAGCCGCCGGCGGCGATGCCGTGCTCCTGCCCCGCCTCCCAGATCGTCCGCCAGAGGCCGAGGCCGTACTCGGTCGGGCAGTAGAGCTCCCAGCCGAGCTCGCCGACGTAGGTGACCCGGAGCGCCCGCACCGGCACGTCGCCGACCGTGATCTCTTGCAGAGTCATGTAGGGGAAGGCGTCGTTGGAGAGGTCGGCGGGCGTGAGTGGTTGGAGCACGTCGCGCGCCCGCGGTCCCCAGACCCCGAAGCAGGCCCACCCCGAGGTGACGTCGGCGATCCGGGCACTGCCGTCCTCCGGCAGGTGCCGTCGCATCCACTCGCGGTCGTGGTTGCCGAAGGCGGTGCCGGTGACGATCCCGAAGCGCTCCTCGCCGAGGCGGGCGACGGTGAAGTCGCACTCGATCCCGCCGCGCCGATTCAGCATCTGGGTGTAGGTGATCTGCCCGACCCCGCGGGCGACGCGGTTGTCGCAGAGGCCTTCGAGGAAGTCGGCCGCGCCGGGCCCCTCGATCTCGAGCTTGGCGAAGGAGGACTCGTCGAAGATCGCGACCCGCTCGCGGCAGGCGCGGTGCTCCGCCCCGATCGCCGGGGACCAGTTCTGCCCCGCCCAGCCGCGCGGGCGCAGCGCCTCGTCGCCCGCGGCGGCGTTCGGCTCGTACCAGTTGACCCGCTCCCAGCCCGATTTCTCGCCGAAGGCGGCGCCGTGCTCGCGGTGCCAGGCGTTGGCGGGGGAGACGCGGAGCGGCCGCCCGGCGGCCCGCTCATGGTTCGGGTAGCGGATGTCGTAGTAGGTCTCGTAGGTCTCACGGATCCGCTTGTGGGTGTAGGACGGCGAGCGGTAGGCGGCGCCGAAGCGGCGGATGTCCATGTGCCAGAGGTCGAGGCTCGGCTCGCCGTCGACGATCCACTCGGCGACGACTTTGCCGATCCCGCCCGCCCCGGCGAGCCCGTGCGCGCAGAAGCCGGCGCAGACGAAGAAGCCCGCCACCTCCGACTCGCCGAGACAGAACTCGTTGTCGGGGGTGAAGGCCTCGGGGCCGTTGATCAGTTTCGTGACCTTGATGTCGGCCATCGCGGGGACACGGCGCTCGGAGTTGCGCGTGATCTCCTCGAAGCGGTCCCACTCCTCTTCCAGCAGGCGGCCGTTGAAGTCGGGCGGGATCGCCTCGAAGCCGCCGGTGCCGTGGGGAAGGAAGGCGGCTTCGCTCTGGCGCTCGTAGCCGCCCATCACCAACCCGTCGCCGTCCTCGCGGTAGTAGACGAGCAGGTCGGGGTCGCGCAACGTCGGCAGCGAGCGCCGCTCCGCGCCGGACCCGCGCGCCTCGCGCACGGCATCGAGCGGCTGCGTCACCAGGTACTGGTGGGACATCGGCAGCAGCGGCACGCGGACGCCGGCCATGCGGGCGATCTCGGCGGCGAACATGCCGCCCGCGTCGACCACCACCTCGGCCGTGATGTCCCCGCGCTCGGTCCGCACGCCGCGGACGCGCCCGTCCTTCACCTCGATCCCGGTCACCCGCGTGTCGGTGAAGATCCGGCAGCCGCCGCGCCGCGCCCCGTCGGCCAGCGCGTAGGTCAGCTGCGAGGGGTCGATGTAGCCGTCGGTCGGGAGCCAGGCCGCGCCGAGCACGCCCTCGGTCGACATCAGCGGGAAGAGCTCCTTCGCCTCCGCGGCGGAGATCAACTCGAGCGGTAGCCCGAAGGTCTTTGCCCAGCCGGCCTGGCGGCGCAACTCCTCCATCCGCTCCTCGCTCGAGGCCAGCCGGATCCCGCCGCATTCCGTCCAACCCGGATCGAAGTCGGAGCCCTTCCCGATCCGCCGGTAGAGGTCGACCGAGTGCATCATCATCTTCGTCAGCGAGACCGAGCCGCGGAGCTGCCCGACCAGCCCCGCCGAGTGGAAGGTCGAGCCGGAGGTGAGCTGGTTGCGGTCGAGGAGGACGACGTCGTCCCAGCCCAGCTCGGCGAGGTGGTAGGCGAGCGAGGTCCCACCGACCCCGCCGCCGACGATCACGCAGCGGGCTGAGGTCGGGAGCTCAGCGCGGGGCACCGGCGGCCTCCAGGTTCAAAGCGAAGGTGGGGTCGTCGATCGCCGCGAGCAGTCGGTCGAAGTGCTTCGTCGCGTAGCCCGCGAAGTCGAATTCGAGGTCGGAGATCGCCGTCTGTACGACCCCCCACATCGCCTCGCGGAAGTCGGACATCAACCGCATCAGCCGCAGCGCGGCGAGGTCGGCGGCGATCGGCGGAGCGCTCCAGTAGGCGGTCAGAAAGGCCTCCTCCTCGCTCGGGTTGAGCTCGTTGTTGACGGCGAAGTTGCCGAGGTCGAACCAGCGGTTCCCCATCCCCGCGTACTCCCAGTCGACGATCCGGATTCCTTCCGGGGTGTCGATGAAGTTGGCGGGGAGGAGGTCGTCGTGGCAGAGGACGGGCTCCCCGCCGACGAGCGCGGGCGCCGATTCGATGCGCGCGGTCTCCGCGCGGGCGCGCGCGTAGGCCTCCGGGATCTCGCCGCCGTGCGAGCGGGTCGCCGCGGCATAGTCCTCGACCAGGCGGAAGGCGTCGAAGCGGGCGTCGATCGCGCCGCAGTCGTGGACCCGGCGCAGGGCCACGGCGACCTCGGCCAACGCCCGCGGCTCGCGCAGTTCCCCGGCCTCCATCGTCGGGCCCTCGACGAACGCGGTCACCAGTACGACCGGGTCCTCGAGCGCCGCGACCAGCTCCGGCGCGACGCCCGCCGCGGCGGCCAGCCGGTTGGCCTCGCGCTCCCCCGCGCGGTCGGAGCCGAGCAGCTCGGTGTCGTTGCCGGGCAGCCGCACGACCACCTCGCGGCCGCCGAACCGCGCGCGGAAGTTGTGGTTGGTGATCCCGCCGCCGAGCACGGTCGGCTCGCCTTCGGCGGCGCCGAGCTCTCCTTCCAACCTCTCCACGATGTGTGCCGGCAGGGCCAAGGGTCTACGGAGAAATTTCTCCAAGTTGGCATTGACACGATCCCTCGCGCAAGACTAACCTCGCCCGGAGTCGTTAGGTCGGCTCGCCAAACCTTTTAAGCGCCGGACGACCCCTCACGGGAAGAGAGGATCCATGGAGAGCAGCACCACCACGCCGGGAAGTGACGAGCAACGTCTTGCGGAACTCGGTTACAAACAGTCGCTGAACCGAGCGTGGAGCGGGTTCTCCAACTTCGCGATCTCCTTCACGATCATCTCGATCCTGGCCGGCTGCTTCACGACCTACGGCCAGGCCTGGAACAACGGCGGCCCGATCGCGATCTCGATCGGCTGGCCGCTGATCTCGATCCCGATCCTGATCATCGGCTTCTGCATGTCGGAGCTGGTCTCGGCATACCCGACGGCGGGCGGCATCTACTGGTGGTCGGGACGGCTCGGTGGCCCTGTCTGGGCCTGGTTCACCGGCTGGTTCAACCTGATCGGCCTGGTCGCGGTGCTCGCTTCGGTCGATTACGCCGCCGCCACCTTCCTGAACGTGGTGCTGAGCCTCTACGAAGTGGACCTGCTCGGAGTGAACTTCGCCGACGGCGCCCACGTCCTGACCGAGACCTTCGGCCTCTTCGTGCTCATCCTGCTCATCCACGTGACGATGAACGTCCGCAACACGCACCTGCTCGCACGGATCAACAACGTCTCGGTCTGGTGGCACGTGTTCGGCGTCATCGCGATTGTGATCGTCCTGATCGTCGTCCCCGACGGCCACCAGAGCTTCAGCTTCGTGTTCTCCCACCGGATCAACAACAGCGGCTTCAGCGAAGGCATGTACTGGTTCTACGTGTTGCCGCTTGGGTTCCTGTTGACTCAGTACACGATCACCGGATTCGACGCCTCGGCCCACATCTCCGAGGAGACGCACGGCGCCTCGACCGCGGCGGCAAAGGGTGTGTGGCGCTCGATCTTCTACTCGGCGGTGATCGGCTGGGTCGTGCTGCTGGCGATCACCTTCGCGGTCACCAACGTCGACGGCGCCAACGAAGCGGCCGGGTTCGCGCCGACCCTGCTGGTCGAAGCGCTCGGCAGCGGCTGGGGCAAATTCGTCCTGATCATCTCGGTCGTGGGACAGCTGTTCTGCGGCGCCGCCTGCCTGACCAGCGCCTCGCGCATGTGTTACGCCTTCTCCCGCGACAACGGGTTCGGCAAACGGGTGTCGTCGAAAATCTCGGTCGTCAACGACAAGCGGGTGCCGGTCTACGCGGTGCTGCTGATGGCGACGCTGGGGCTGATCATCACCCTGCCCGCGCTGAAGGGCAACGGCGAAGGCGTTCCGTTCGCCTTCTTCGCGGTGGTCTCGATCGCGGTGATCGGGCTATATATCGCCTACGTCATCCCGATCTTCCTGCGCTGGCGCAAAGGCGACGAGTTCGAAACGGGACCGTGGAACAACGGGCGCAAGTACAAGTGGATGAACAGCTTCGCGACCGTCTGGGTGGGGCTGATCACGATCATCTTCTGCCTGCCGTTCACGCCGGCGGCGGTGCCGTGGAACGACGAATTCAGCTGGGAGGCGTTCAACTACGCGCCGCTCACGGTCGCGGTCGTCTTGACCGGCGCGGCGATCACCTGGTTCGCCACCGCCCGCAAGCACTTCACCGGCCAGATCCGCGAGACGGACATCGAGGAAGCGCTCGGCGCCTCGCCGGACCCGGACACCTCGGCTCCGTAGTGTTTCTACGGTGACGGTCGAAGAGCTCGAAAAGGCGGTCGCCGAAGGCGCGGTCGACACCGTGCTGCTGGCGATCGCCGACATGGAGGGCCGCCTGCAGGGCAAGCGGCTGACGGCGGGGCACTTCCTCTCCGAGGTGCTCGAGCACGGCGCCGAGGGCTGCAACTACCTGCTCGCGGTCGACGTCGACATGGAAACCGTCGGCGGTTACGCGATGTCCTCCTGGGACACCGGCTACGGCGACTTCGAGATGGTCCCCGACCTCTCGACCCTGCGGATGGTGCCGTGGCTGCCGGGGACGGCGATGGTGCTCGCCGACCTGCAGTGGTCCGACGGGCGCGAAGTTGCCGCCTCCCCGCGGCAGATCCTGCGCAGGCAGCTGGAGCGCCTGGAGAAACGCGGGATGAGCGCCAACGCCGCGACCGAGCTCGAGTTCATCGTCTTCCGCGACACCTACGAGGAGGCCTGGAAGAAGGGCTTCCACGACCTCGAGCCCGCCAACCTCTACAACATCGATTACTCGCTGCTGGGGACCGCGCGGGTGGAGCCGCTGATCCGGCGGATCCGCAACGAGATGGGCGGCGCCGGGCTGACCGTGGAGAACTCGAAGGGCGAGTGCAACCTCGGCCAGCACGAGGTCAACTTCCGCTATGAGGACGCGCTGCGGAGCGCCGACAACCACGCGGTCTACAAGAACGGCGCCAAGGAGATCGCCTCCCAGGAGGAGATGTCGATCACCTTCATGGCGAAGTTCAACGAGCGTGAGGGGAACTCGTGCCACATCCACATCTCGCTCGCGGGCGCCGACGGGACGAACGCCTTCGCCGCCGACCAGGGACTCTTCGAGAGCTTCGTCGCCGGCCAGATCGCCTGCATGCGCGAGCTCACCCTCCTCTACGCACCGCATGTCAACTCCTACAAACGCTTCGCCCTCGGCTCCTTCGCGCCGACCGCGATCGCCTGGGGGAAGGACAACCGCACCTGCTCGCTGCGCGTGGTCGGGCACGGCGAAGGGCTGCGGGTGGAGAGCCGGCTGCCGGGCGCCGACGTCAATCCCTACCTGGCGCTGAGCGCGCTGATCGCCGCCGGCCTCCACGGGATCGACAACGAACTGGAGCTGGAGCCGGCCTTCGAGGGCAACGCCTATGAGTCCGACAAGCCGCGCGTCCCGCACAACATCTACGACGCGCGCGACGCCTTCGCAGCGAGCGGGGTGGCTGCCGACGCCTTTGGCACCGATGTGGTCGAGCACTACCTGAACCGGGCCAAGGTCGAGATCGACGCCTTCGAGGCGGCGGTCACCGACTGGGAGCGCTACCGAGGGTTCGAGCGACTTTGAGCGCTCCCGTAGTTGGTATCTGCGCCGCGGTCGAGCGGGTGTCCTGGGGAGTCTGGGACGGGTACGAGGTGACGCTGGCGCCGCGCAATTACGTGCGTTCGCTGCAGCGCGCCGGGGCGATCGCGCTGGTCCTGCCGCCCGACGAGGTCGCGGTGCGCGAACCCGACGTGCTGCTCGACCGGATCGACGGGCTCCTGCTGGCGGGCGGCGCCGACATCGATCCGTCGAGCTACGGCGCCGAGCCGCACCCGGAGACGAAGGGGACCTGGCCGGAGCGCGACGCGTTCGAGCTGGCGCTGACCCGGCGGGCGCTGGAGCGGGACATGCCGGTGCTCGGGATCTGCCGCGGCATGCAGCTGATCAACGTGGCGATGGGCGGGACCCTTGACCAGCACCTGCCGGAGTCGATCGGCGACGGCCGCCACCGCTCCACCGCCGGCACGTTCGGCACCCACCATGTGCGCCTGGCGGAGGGCTCGCTCGCCTGCGGCGCGGCGGGGACCGACGGCCTGCTGGTGATGTCGCACCACCACCAGGGTGTCGGGGAGGTGGGGGAGGGGCTCACCGTCAGCGGCTGGTCGGTCGACGACGAGATCGTCGAGGCGATCGAGCTGCCCGACCGGCGCTTCGCCCTCGGCGTCGTCTGGCACCCCGAGGAGGACGAAGGCTCGGAGATCATCCCCGCCCTGGTCGACGCCGCCCGCGAGCGGGTGGCCTCGTGACCCCGCCAGCTGTTCTTTATGCGCCTATGAGGCGCAAAAGGAACAGCCAGTGAGCGCGCTCTCGGTGATCGAGCCGGCGACGGCGACGCCGATGGCCGAGGTGCCGCGCGCCGGGGTCGAGGAGACCGACGCCGCCGTCGCACGTGCCAAGGCGGCATTCCCGGCATGGCGCGACGTCACCCCCGGCGACCGCGCCCGCCTGATCCACCGCCTCGCCGACGCGCTGGCCGCCGAGCACGAGGCGCTCGCCCGCCTGGAGGCGCGCAACGCCGGCAAGCCGATCGCCGGCGCGCGAGGGGAGATCGGGATGGCGATCGACACCTTCCGTTACTACGCGGGCGCGCCGGAGCGGCTGGTCGGCAAGACGATCCCGGTCGCCGGCGGCGTCGACATGACCTTCCGCGAGCCGCTCGGCGTGGTCGGGCTGATCGTCCCCTGGAACTTCCCGCTGACGATCGCCTCCTGGAAGGTCGCCCCGGCGCTGGCCGCCGGCAACACGATCGTCCTGAAGCCCGCCGAGCTGACCCCGCTGACCGCGATCGAGCTGGAGCGGATCGCACTCGAGGCGGGCATCCCGGAGGGCGTCCTGAACGTGGTCGTCGGCCCGGGCTCGGTCTGCGGCACGCGGCTGGTCGAGCACCCCGACATCGCCAAGATCGCCTTCACCGGGTCGACCGAGGTCGGGCGCGGGATCGCGCGCGGGGCGGCCGACACGATCAAGCGGGTGACGCTGGAGCTGGGCGGCAAGTCGGCCAACGTCGTCTTCGCCGACGCCGATATCGAGAAGGCAGCCGCGGCCGCTCCCTGGGCGGTCTTCGACAACGCCGGGCAGGACTGCTGTGCGCGCTCGCGGATCCTGGTCGAGCGCGAGGTCCTTGACGACTTCCTGGCGGCGCTGAAACCCGAGGTCGAAGGGATCAAGGTCGGCGACCCGCTCGACGAGTCGACCCAGATGGGCCCGCTGATCTCGGCCGGGCAGTGCGAGTCGGTCGCCTCCTTCGTCCCCGACGACGCCCCGGTCGCGATCCGTGGCAACTCCCCCGACGGCGACGGCTACTGGTTCCCGCCGGTCGTCCTCAGCCCGGTCGCCAACGACGACCGGGCCGCCCGCGAGGAGATCTTCGGCCCGGTCGCCGCGGTCATCCCCTTCAGCGGCGAGGCGGAGGCGATCGCCCTCGCCAACGAGACGATCTACGGCCTCTCCGGCTCGGTCTGGACCCGCGACGGGGCGCGCGCCCTCCGCGTCGCGCGGGCGATCGACACCGGCGTGATCTCGATCAACTCGAACAGCTCGGTGCGCGTCTCGACGCCGTTCGGCGGCTTCAAGCAGTCGGGCGTCGGCCGCGAGCTTGGCCCCGACGCGCTCGAGGCCTACACCGAGCTGAAGAACGTCTACTACGCGACGGAGGAGGGATAGATGCCTGGACGGCTGGCTGGGAAGATCGCGGTGATCACCGGGACTGCGAGCGGGATCGGCGCCGAGTCGGCGCGGCTCTTCGAGCGCGAGGGCGCGACGGTGGTCGGGATCGACCTCGATGCCGAGCAGGCGGTCGGCGGGCTGACGATCGCCGCCGACGTCGCCGACGAGGAGCAGGTGCGCGCGGCGATGGCGACGACGGTCGAGGAGTACGGCCGCATCGACGTGCTGATGAACAACGCCGGCATCAACCCGACCGACGACGGCTCGGTGCTGGACACCAGCCTCGAGTCCTGGCAGCGGGTGCAGGACGTGAACCTGCGCGGCGTCTTCCTCTGCTGCAAGCACGGCATCCCGCGCATCCTCGACGCGGGCGGCGGCTCGGTGATCAACGTCGCCTCGTTCGTCGCGGTGATGGGAGCGGCGGTGTCGCAGGGCTCCTACACGGCCTCGAAGGGCGCGGTCTTGGCGCTGACCCGGGAGCTCGGGGTCGAGTTCGCCGCGCGCGGCGTCCGCGTCAACGCGCTCTGCCCGGGCCCGGTCAACACGCCGCTCTTGAAGGAGCTCTTCGCCAAGGACCCGGAGCGCGCGGCGAAGCGGCTGGTCCATGTGCCGATGGGCCGCTTCGGCGAGCCGGAGGAGATCGCGAGCGCAGCCCTCTTCCTGGCGAGCGACGAGTCGAGCTTCGTTACGGCGAGCACCTTCATGGCTGACGGGGGATTGAGTTCGGCTTACTTGACCCCGGGGCAGGTCGACTGAACACGTAAAGGGGGGAGGGATCGGACGACTCCTTCCCTCACGAACTGCGGGAGGTTCGTCCAGGAGTCATCCGATCCCTCCCTGGCGTTACGGTCCCGATGATGCGCGTCGATTACGAGACGCATGGCAAGGGTTATGCGGGGCGGCGGCGGGCTGATCCGCGGATTGCGGCGGCGATCCTGGAGGCGCTGGGGGATTCGCGGAGCGTTCTGAATGTCGGGGCCGGGGCGGGGTCTTATGAGCCGGACGATCGGTGGGTGTTGGCGGTGGAGCCGAGCGCGACGATGCGGGGGCAGCGGTCCGCTGATGCCGCCCCGTGCCTGGCCGGAACGGCGGAATCGCTGCCGCTCGACGACGACTCGGTCGACGCGGCGATGGCCTGCGTGACGATCCACCACTGGCCGGAGCGCGCTCGCGGCCTCGCCGAGCTGCGCCGCGTCGCCCGCGGGCCGGTCGTCGTCTTCACCTTCGAGCTGGACGCGCTGATCCCGTGGCAGCTCGACTACTTCGCCGAGCCGATGGCGATCGAGAGCCCCCGCTTCGGCACCGTGGAGCAGGTCGCCGCCGAGCTTGGCGGTTCCACCCGGATCGAGACCATCCCGACCCCGGCCGACTGCACCGACGGCTTCTTCGAGGCCTTCTGGAACCGACCCGAGGCGATTCTCGACCCGACCGTGCGCGCCTCGCAGTCGATCTGGCAGCTGGTCGAACCGGAGGTCCAGGAGCGGATCGTCGCCCGCCTCGCCGCCGACCTCGAGTCGGGCCGGTGGGACGAGGAGCACGGTGCCCTGCGCGAGCAGCAGAGCTACGAAGGCTCGCTGCGCCTCGTCATCTCCGAGCCGACCTAGCCGCGCGCGGCGGCCACGTCCAACCAGCGCCGGCAGAGCTCGCGGCCGAGCTCGTTGAAGGCGCCGATCTTCGCTTCGATCTCGAGCGACAGGGCGGTCGGGTCGATGCCGATCCGCACCGCGTCGGGGTCGGACTCGTAGTCCTCGGTCCAGCGCAGGGCGTCGGACTCGCTCACCTCGGGGTGGAACTGGAGCGTCCAGGCGAGCTCGCCGATGCGGGCGGCCTGCAGGCTCACCTCGCTGCGGGCGAGCGCCACCGCGCCGGGCGGCAGCGGGAACTCGTAGCTGTGCCACTGGAAGGCCTCGAAGGTTGGAGGGAGGGAGCCGAGCACCGGGTCGGCGCGACCCGCCTCGGTCAGCTCGACCGGGTGCCAGCCGATCTCCGGCCGGGGCGCCCGCCGGGGGAGCGCGCCCGCCGCCGCCGCGACCATCTGTCCGCCGAGGCAGAGGCCCATCAGCGGCACGCGACGCTCGAGCAGGCGGCCGATCAGCTCTCGCTCGTTCCCGATCCACTGGAAGCGCTCGCCTTCGTCGGCGTTCATCGACCCGCCGAGCACGAAGACCGCGTCGTAGCCGAGCGGATCGGCCGGCGGCTCCGCCGACTCCGGGACCATCCACTCGTCGAGCGTCGCCCCGCGCTCGCGGATCGCCTCGGCGAAGACGCCCGGCCCAGCCTCGGTCTCATGCACGATCGCAAGCACCCTCATCCCGTCATCCTCTCGCATCGCTTCCGTCACAAAGTTGGCCCATCCACGTCTTGAGCCGCGCGCATTTCCCCCGTTGGCTCGAGGGCATGGCAAAACGAAAGAAACGAAGGCTTCGTGGAAGGCGCCGCGCCGGCTCAGCTCCCGACTGGCGACCGCTGTTCGGGCTCTCGCCCAGCGACGTGCTCGACTTCATGTGGATGTACCGGGTCGATCTTGTGGACGGCACGGTCGTCGAGGCCTATAAGCATTTGTCGACGAGGAAGTACATCTACCTGGATGCTTCGGGACGCGGCTACGAGCTGGTGGGAGAAGCCACTTTCGAGGAGGGCGATGCGATGGTCCTCCTCGTGCTGGCGATCGTGGACGGTGAGGATCGCGGCGCTAATATTGTCCGACAGAATGACTGGGCGGATGGCGAAAACATCAGGTGGGCAAGGTCGTCCACGCGCCACCGGATTTCGCGGGGGCGGACTCTGTTCGCGATCAGGTCCTCAGGGATCTGCTTCGAGGACGGATCCAGCCAGGCGGATGAGCTGCGCCTCTACTTCTTCGGTGACGATCAAGAAGGCAGGCCACTGGAGATCCTTGCGCTCGAGGGCAAAGACGGAGGTCTATTCGTCATCCACTCGATGCGTCTTCGCGCACGCTTCATGGATCGATACAAGGAGGCACTGAGATGGCAGACGTAGATGGCTTTCGACTCTCGTCCGGCAAGGTTCTCACCGAGGAGGACGCCGAGCGGATCGCCGACGAAGTCGAATCGGACGAGCCCGTCGTCTTCACCGGGATCCGTCTGGTCGGACGTCCGTCGCTCGACGGTGGCGGGGCGTCGCCGCGCCTCAGCTTCCGCGTCCCGCGGGAGCTATACGACGCCGCGGCCAAGCGCGCGATCGAAGAGGAGCGGACGGTCAGCGCCGTCGCCCGCGAGGCGCTGGAGAAATATGTCTCGGAGTAGCCGCTTCGTCGTCGCGCTGCTCGCGACGCTCGTCCTCTCGGGCGGAACGATTGCCTCGGCGGCCGAGCAGCCGACCGAACCGTTCTTCCCGCGCAGCGGCAACCGCGGCTACGACGTCAAGCACTACGACGTCACCCTCGGCTACCAGCCGCGCAGCGGGATGCTCACCGCGCGCGACGTGGTCGAGGCGCGGGCGACTTCGGGGCTGTCGAAGTTCTCGCTCGATCTGAACGGGCTGAAGGTCACCTCGGTCAGCGTCGACGGCGAAGCGGCGGAGTACAGCCGCGGGCGGGGGAAGGTGAAGATCGTCCCGGCCTCGCGGATCGCCAAGGGGGAGAGCTTCGCGGTCGAGCTGCGATATCAGGGCGTGCCGCGGAAGGTGATCGACCCCGACGGCTCGCCGGAGGGTTGGTACCGGACCAAGGACGGCGCGATCGGGGTCGGCGAGCCGGTCGGCACCGCCGCCTGGCTGGCCTGCAACAACGCGCCGCGCGACAAGGCCGGGTTCGACATCGAGATCACGGTCCCGTCCGGGCTGAAGGCCGTGTCCAACGGTCGGCTCCTCTCGCGCCAGAAGGTCGGTGGGCGGGTGCGTTGGTCGTGGTCGGAACCGGAGCCGATGGCCACCTACCTCGCGCTAGTCGACATCGGCAAGGGCAAGCTCGTCCAGGGCCACGTCGGCAAGCTCCCCACCTGGACGCTGATCGACCCACAGCTGGTGAAGGCCTCGCGGGCGGCGATCGACTCGCTGCCGGAGATCATCCGCTGGGAGTCACATATATATGGGCCCTACCCGTTCGCCGCGGCGGGCTCGGTGGTCGATGTCGCCAAGCTCGAATACGCGCTGGAGACGCAGACGCGGCCGATCTACGCCTTCGCGCCCGATCGCACCACGGTCGTCCACGAGACCGTCCACCAGTGGTTCGGCGACTCGGTCAGCCTCGAGCGCTGGCCCAACATCTGGCTGAACGAGGGTCTCGCGACCTGGACCCAGTGGTACTACGCCGAGCAGCACGGCGGCCGCACCGCCCAGCAGGTCTTCGACGAGCTCTACCGCAAACCGGCCTCGGCGACCGGCTTCTGGGACCCGCCGTCAGGTCATCCCGGCCAGGCGAAGAACCTCTTCGCGGTCTCCACCTACGTACGCGGCGCGATGACCCTGCAGGCCCTGCGCGACAAGATCGGCACGCATGACCTGCTGCGCATCCTGCGCACCTGGGCGACCGAGAACCGTTATGGCCACGGCGACATCGAAGGGTTCATCGCGCTCGCGGACGAAGTTTCGGGGGAGCACCTCCGCGGCTTCTTCCAGCGTTGGCTGTTCGAGCGCGGCAAGCCTTAGCTCAGTACCACTTGCCGCGGGCAAAGCCGCCGAAAGCGATCAGTCCGACCAGCAGGACGATCAGCCCGATCCAGAAGCTCCAGACGATCATCAGGACGATCCCGATGATGACCAGGATGCCGCCGAGCGAGATCCCGCCGATGCCACCTCTGTCGCGGTCTCTTGCTGCCATTTGCGTTCCTCCGTTCGTTGAGATCGGTACCTCCTGGAGTACCCCTGGCTCCGCTTCGTCAACCAGTGCCGGTCAGTCGATCAGCGCTCCCGCGCTGACGTTCACGGTCGCCGCGGTCATCGTCCGGGCCTTGTCGGAGGCAACGAACGCGGCCACCGCGCCGACGTCCTCGAGAGTCGCCGCGCGCCCGGTCAGCGTTGCCGAGTCGAGGGCGTCGCCGATCTGGTCGCGTAGCTCCTGCGAGTCGATCGACTCCGGCACGCCGCCGGTCCGCAGCGTCACGAAGCGCACCCCGGCGGAGCCGAGCTCGCTCGCGTACTGGCGCCGCATCGCCTCCACCGCGTGCAGGCCGATCTGGAAGCCGCCGATCGAGTAGTCCGGGACCGGGTCTCCCTCGCCGCCGAAGAACAGCACCGCCCCACCGCGCGGCATGTGCGGGACCGCCGCGTTCACGGTGATGAAGTTGGAGCGCACCGCCGCCTCGATCGGCGCCATGAAGTCCTCCCAGCCCATCTCCACCAGCGGCGTCCCCTGCACGTCGCCGACCGAGATCAGGTTGAAGGAGACGTCGATCCGGCCCGCCTCGCCGACGACCGCGTCGACGAAGCCGCGCACCGAGGCCTCGTCGAGCGCGTCGACTTCGAATCCACGCGCCGAGCCGCCCGCCGCCTCGATCTCCGCCGCCAGCGCCTCGGCCTTCGCGCCGGTGCGACCACCGACGAACACCGTCGCGCCCTCGGCCCCGAACGCCCGCGCCACCGCGCCGCCGATCGACCCGGCTCCGTAGACCACACAAACCTTCTTCTCGAGCAGCATCTCGACCTCCTGTTTCGTTGGCTTACTGCCTGGACGGTTCCCGAGGCCCGGATTCATCGGCGGTAGCCTGCGCGGATGGAGCTCCTCGGCACCAACCTCGCCTACGAGGGCTACGGCGTCAACGTCGAGATCCGTCGCTACCGTCGGGTCGACGGCACCGAGGTCGAGCGCCAGGTGATCGTCCATCCCGGCTCGGTCGCGATCCTCGCCCACGACGAGGAGTTCGTCTACCTCGTCGCCCAGCCCCGCGAGGCGCTGGAGGAGGACCGCTTGCTGGAGATCCCGGCGGGGACGCTCGATCACGAGGGGGAGACGGAGCTCGAGTGCGCGCGCCGCGAGCTCGCCGAGGAGGCCGAGCTGGCCGCCGCCGAGTGGACCGAGCTGACGAAGATCTACCCGAGCCCCGGCTACATCTCCGAGGTCGTGACGATCTTCCTCGCCACCGGCCTCTCCCCGGCGAGCGGCGAGCGCGACGACGACGAGGCGATCGACATCGTCCGCCTGCCCTTGGCCGAGCTCGACGAGGCGATCCCGCGGATCCGCGACGCCTCCACGCTGATCGCCCTGATGGCGCTCCGCGACCGAATCGCCGGCACCGCCGCCCCCGCGTGAGCGAGCTGCAGATCTTCATTGCGGCGCTGCTGGTCTCGGTGGCGCTGCTGAACGCGATCGCCAATCGGCTCCAGGTGCCGTTCCCGATCGTGCTCGTGATCGGTGGCCTGCTGCTGGCGCTCGTCCCGGGCATCCCGACCGTGGAACTCAACCCGGACCTCGTCCTCGTCGTCTTCCTGCCGCCGCTCCTCTACTCGGCCGCCTTCTTCGCCGACCAGCAGGCGATGCGGCGCAGCATGCGGGTGATCGTGCTGCTGGCGATCGGGCTGGTGCTGGCGACGGTAGTCGGCGTCGGTGTCCTCGCCCACGAGGTCTTCGGGCTGCCCTGGGCCTCGGCGTTCACGCTCGGCGCCATCCTCGGCCCGACCGACGCGCTGGCGGCGACGGTGATCCTGCGCCGGCTCGGCGTGCCGCGGCGGAGCGCGACCGTGCTCGAGGGCGAGGCGCTGGTCAACGACGCGACCGCCCTCGTCGCCTACAAAGTCGCGGTGGCCGCGGCGGTCGGCGAGGGCTTCTCGGCCTCCCATGCGGGGCTCGAATTCCTCGGCGTCGCGGCGGGCGGGATCGCCGTGGGCCTCGTCGCCGGCTATCTGATCGCGGAGATCCGCCTGCGCGTCGATGATCCGATGACCGCCTCCTCGATCTCTCTCTTCAGCGGCTACGCGGCCTTCCTGCCCGCCGACGAGCTGGGGCTGTCCGGCGTCCTCGCCACCGTCGCCTGCGGCCTCTACCTGGGGTACCGCGCGCCGGAACTGCAGAGCCCGGAAACCCGGCTGCGGACGCAGACCCTCTGGGAGTTCCTGACCTTCATCCTGAACGCGGCGCTCTTCGTCCTGATCGGGCTGCAGCTGCCGGTGATCGTCGACGGCCTCGGCCACACCAGCCTCAGCACCGGACAGGCGATCGAGTATGCGCTGCTCGCCGCGCTCGCGGTCGTCGCGATCCGCTTCGCCTGGGGTTTCGGCTCGACCGCGTTGCTGCGCCTCGTCGACCGCCGCGAGTCCCAGCGCCTCAAACGCTCGACCTGGCAGGAGCGCGTCGTCAACTGCTGGTCGGGGATGCGTGGCGCGGTCTCGCTGGCGGCGGCGCTCGCCCTGCCGCTGACCACCGACTCCGGCGCGGCGTTCCCCGGGCGCGACCTGATCCTCTTCGTCGCCTTCGGCGTCATCCTCTTCACGCTGATCGTGCAGGGGCTCTCGCTGCCCTGGTTGATCCGGGCGTTGGGCATTCGCGAGGACGGCTCCGAAGAGGAGCGCGAGGAGGTGCGGGGGCGGCTGGCGATCGCCGGGGCGGCGCTGGAGCGGATCGAGGAGCTCGCCGAGGAGGACTGGACGAACGAGGAATCGATCGAACGGGTACGTGCCGTCTACGAATTCCGTCGTCGCCGCTTCAAGGTCAGGGCGGGGAAGGTGGCGGACGAGGACGGAATCGAGGAGCGCTCCTTGCAGTACCAGCGGTTGATGCACCGGATCTACGACGCCCAGCGCGAGACGTTGGTGGGGCTGCGCGACCGCGGCGAGGTCTCCTCCGAGGTGATGGCGCGGCTGGAGCGCGAGCTCGACCTCGAAGAGTCGAGGCTCGAGGTCTGATGGCGATCCACGTGCTGGAACGCAGCCAGCGGATCGAGCGGCCGGTGGCGGAGGTCTTCCCCTTCTACGCGGACGCCGGGAACCTGGAGCGGATCACGCCGCCGTGGCTCGGTTTCGAGGTGTCGACGCCGCGGCCGATCGAGATGCGGGTCGGCGCGCTGATCGCCTACCGCCTGAAGCTGCACGGGGTGTCGGTGAGCTGGCGGACGCGGATCGAGGAGTGGGACCCGCCGCACCGCTTCGTCGACGCGCAGCTGAGCGGGCCCTACTCGCTGTGGCATCACACGCACACCTTCCGCGCCGACGGCGCGGGCGCGACGATCCTCGGCGACCGGGTCCGTTACGCGATCCCCCTCGGCCCGCTCGGGGAGGCGGCGCGCTCCCTCTTCGTCGCCAAGGACCTGGAGGCGATCTTCGACTACCGCCGCGACGCCGTGGCGGCGGCGTTCGGCGGTGATCCGTCGCCCGCGCGGGCGCGTAGGATCTGACCGTGGGACCGCAAGAGAAGAAGGAGACGAACTGGCGCCTCTGGATCACCGGGATCCTGATCGCCCTGGTCGTCGTCGTCTGTCTGCAGAACTCCCAGAAGGTCTCGGTCGAAGTCCTCTTCGCCAGCTTCGACGCGCCGCTGATCATCGTGCTCGCCGTCTTCACCCTGATCGGCGTGCTGATCGGCTACATCGGCCCCGTCTGGCGCCGCCACCGGCGCGAAGAAAAGCGCGCCGGGCAGGATCTAGAGAAGCGCCACTAACTCCAGCGTCCCAGGTCCCGCACGCCGTCGCCACCCTCGGGCTTCTGCCCACCGACGGCGATCACCTCGAGCCCCTCGGGCCCGCCCTCGAATCCCCGCACCACGTGCGGGGCGACCCGCACCACGTCGAACTTCGTCAGCTCGACCACCTCGTCGTCGAGCCTGATCCGCCCGGACCCGCCGACCACCACATAAGCCTCCTCCTGCTCCTTGTGGTGATGCCCATCCGTCGCCTTCAAATCCGGCGCCACCCGCAGCAAACTGACCCCCAGCTCCTCCGAGCCCAGGTATTTGCGCGAGAACCTGATCTGAAACTCCTCAGACCCACTCAGGTTGTCGATCTCCAACAGATTTTTGACCGCGTAGTCGCTCATGCGACCGAGTCTATGAAGGCGCGGCGGTGGCCGCTTTTGGCGTTGACTTATCAATATGTTCGACTACTCTTGAGCATGGGAATGGGCCGGGGACATGACAAGCGGGCAACGGTCACGCTCGTGACCCTCGGACCGACGGGAACCTGCCACGAGCGGGCCGCGATCGAGTACATGGCCTTCCAGGGCGTCGAGGACTTCGAGATGGAATTCATCGGGGACTTCTTCGACGGCCTGGAGAGGATCCGTGGGAAAGACAACGCGTTCCTGATCCAGTGCAGCGCGCACCCGAAGGTCCACGAGGTCACCGAGC